>SXGT01563923.1_pt1 | contig 10484 bp, 10 predicted proteins | sample 3176221 | NCBI WGS metagenome assembly SXGT01 (sample SAMN11356862, study PRJNA531348) | freshwater metagenome | isolation source: freshwater sample F1-120 | place: China: Fuxian Lake, Yuxi | collected 2017-12-25
CTGCTGATCCGGTCGAGGCTCCTCGGCCGCGCCGAGTCTCCCCCGGCGGCGCACCTGGTTCAAGTGGTGGCGCAGGAGCAGGCAGCACGACCGGTGTTCGTGGTCCAGCCCGGCCCGGAACCGGCCGAGAAGAAGATGATCGGGGTCGCAGTCCACGCCGCAAGGGTGCAGCGGTCACACCGAACTCCAAACGCTCTACCGGCGCTGGTATTCCAGAACGCCGCCGTGCTTCCGCAGATGAATGGGTTGGCGGCAATGTGTTCAGCGAGCAAGATATCGCAGAACGCGAAGAACGCCTGGCTCGCGCTGGCGGCTTCCTCCGCAAACGCCGTCAAGATGCTAAACGCCCCGGCACACCCGGTGGCCAGACCCACCTTGACACCGGCGAACTGATCGTCGAGATGTCTGCCCCATTCACGATCAAGGACCTTTCAGCAACAACCGGGATCAAGGCCGCCGACATTATTAAGAAGCTCTTCCTGCAAGGGCAGGCCGCGACCATTAACTCTGGTATCGATCCGCTCAAAGCCCAGGAGATCATGATCGACTTTGAGATCGATCTCCGAGTTGTTGAGAAGAAGTCGGCGGAGGAAGCGATCTCGACAGAGTTCGGTGGGCGCGAAGCGACTGACCTCAAGCCGCGTGGCGCGGTTGTCACCATTCTCGGCCACGTCGATCATGGAAAGACCAGTCTCCTGGACAAGATCCGCGGCGCGACCGTTGCCGCAGGCGAAGCGGGCGGCATCACCCAGCGCACCAGCGCGTTCAGCGTGCCGCTCACCGTCAACGGTGAAGAAAAGCACATCGTCTTCTTTGATACCCCCGGTCACGAGGCCTTTACTGGCATGCGTGCTCGCGGTGCCAACGTCACCGACGTCATCGTGCTTGTTGTCTCGGCTCCCGAAGGCGTGATGCCTCAGACTATCGAGTCAATCAATCACGCCAAGGCCGCGAAGGTCCCGATCGTGGTCGCGCTCAACAAGATCGATCGTCCAGATGCTACCGAAGCTGCAATCCAGAAAACACTGGGTCAGCTCGCCGCCGCCGGTATCAATCCTCAGGAATGGGGCGGCGAGACCGAAGTCCTCCGCGTCTCTGCCACCACTGGCAAGGGAATCCCGGAACTTCTGGAAACCCTCGATCTTCATGCAACTTTGCTCGAGCTCAAGGCCGACTTTGCAGGTCACGCCCGCGGCACCGTCATCGAAGCTCGAATCGAAGAAGGTCGCGGAGCTGTTGCCAACATCATCGTCCAGCAAGGTAAGCTCAGTGTCGGTGATTACATCGTCATGGGCCCATCATTCGGCCGCATCCGCGACATCACCGACGACCGTGGAGCCAAACTCAAGCTCGTCTTCCCACCCATGCCCGTACAGGTCTCTGGTCTGGATCAGCTGCCCGATGCTGGCGACAAGTTCTTTGTGGTCGACTCACTGCGTAAAGCCCAGGATGCCGCGGAGCAACGCCGTCGTCGCGATCGCGAATCAACTCTTGCAGCCCCCAAAGTCACACTCGACACCATCTTCTCCACCATCGCCGACAAGGAGGTCAAGGAAATCAAGATCGTCCTCAAGGCCGCCGAACAGGGGACAGTCGAAGTGCTCCAGAAGCAGTGCGAGAAGATCGGCACCGACGAAGTCAAGATTCGCGTGCTTCACTCCGCCGTCGGTGGAATCACCGAAAGCGATGTCATTCTTGCCGAGGCATCAAAAGCCATTATCATCGGCTTTAACGTCATCCCCTCCGGCAAGGCTCGCAGCACTGCTGAGAACAAGGGTGTCGAAATCCGCACCTATCAGGTCATCTACAACATTGTGGACGATCTCAAAGCCGCCGCCGAAGGCATGCTCCAGCCCGATCTGCGCGAAGAGATCATCGGTCACGCCGAAGTCCGCAAGGTCTTCCGCGTTACCAAGGTCGGCTCGATCGCGGGTTGCTATATCACCGACGGCATCGTGCAGCGTGACGCGTTCATCCGCGTTACCCGCGACGGAGTCGTCATCGAGAACGATCGCGTGCTCGAGCAGCTCAAGCGCGTCAAGGACGATGCCAAGGAAGTCCGTTCCGGCATGGAATGCGGCATGAAGATCGTCGGCTACGACGATATCAAGGAAGGCGATGTGCTCGAATGTTACAAGAAAGTCGAAGTCAAGCGAACACTCGGTGGTAATTGATCACATTCGCTCCATCCAACCCGACCGCCATTTTTGTTTCGCACATGGTCATAGGCATTTTCCAGTTCGAACTGCTCATCAAGGGCGCTGAGTCCCTCAAAGACAAGCGCCGGGTTGTGAATTCGGTGAAAGACCGCCTGCATCGCGAGCACATGGTTGCGATTGCAGAGGTTGATCGCCTGGAATCACATCATGTCGCGGTTCTGGGTTTGGCAATTGTTGGCAATGATGGCCGCCATATCGGTGAAGTGCTGGACACCATCAGTGCGAAACTTCGTTGCCTTCCAGATGCCGATCTTGGGGATGTCCGAAGAGAAATCGTGCACGGCCACGGTGGCAGCGTACTCTCCGATGCCGCCGAAAATGTGGAATTTGCACCAGAGAATATGGAATCAGACTTCATGAAACGTGCTCAAGATGCACTGGATGAGTCCTCGCAGAATAATCAATCATGAGCCGCAAGACAGACCAAATCGCCGCCGCATTGAAAGATGCAATCGCTCAGACCATCAGCCGTGGCCTGCAAGATCCGCGTATCGGCGGACTTATTACCCTGACTTCCGTCACGGTCGCTGATGACTTGACCGAAGCCACAATCATGACTTCGGTGTTACCCGCGGAAAAGCAGGAACCAGCCATTGAAGGTCTGAACGCCGCTTCGGGCTACCTGCGTAAAGAAATTACACGCTATATCAACATGCGTCGAATCCCGACTCTGCACTTCAAGTCTGATATGAGCCTGAAAAAACAGCTTGGGATAATGCAGGCCATCAACCAGGCGGCGGAAGATCTTGCGAAACGCACCGAGGCCGATACCAAGATTGAGGACGAAGCACCATGACGCACGCCGACCCTGCAAAGAAATTTGCATCAGTCGTCAAGCGGTTGGTTGCGGCCGCGCCAGCACCGGCCCCATATGTCCTTGAACCATTTGGTGATACGCCTGCCACTGAACGCGAACTGCTGTTCAGCTTTCTCCTCTGGGACTCAAACACATCCCTCGCTCACGCAGCGTACCGCAAACTCGTTGATGCTTTTGTCGATCTCAATCACCTTCGCGTTGCGATGCCTGAAGAGGTAGTAGCGATTATCGGCGAACGCTACCCCAAGTCCGATCATCGCGCGGCGCGACTTCGGGCAGTGCTCCAGGATATCTTCCGCCGCGAGCACACTCTCTCGCTTGCACGACTCGGGACCACCGGAAAACGCGAGGCAAGGCACTATCTTGAGTCACTCGAGGGGATGCATGGATTTGTTTCCGGTCGGCTTCTGCTTATCAACTTCGCTTCGCACGCAGTCCCACTTGATGATCGCCTGCGAGTGATGCTGACTGAAGAGCACGCGATTGATCCTATCCTTTCTGTATCCGAAGCACAGCACTGGGTAGAGCATCAGATTCCGGCTGAAAATGCCCACGCTGTTTCGAACGCGTTTCTGCATTGGATTGACTCGACCGCACTACCGCGACATGTCCGTGAGACCGAGGGCGAGGCGAAGCCCAAGCCGAAATCTCCCAAGACCCCCAAACCTCCCAAGACCCTCGCCCCCAAGCAACCTCGGACTCCCAAGCCCAAGGGTCAACCCAAACCGTAAGTGTTGGCAGAACTTCCCGCCCGGACTATCATGGCGACATGCCCAATGTCTACCCATTCCGTGCATGTACCTACACCACCGGCGCCGACCAATCCAATTTTGTTGCGCCACCGTACGATGTCCTTGATGCCGCTGGCAAAGAGCGACTTCTGAAAAAAGATGCTCGCAATGTCGTGGCAATAGATTTGCCCCACACACCTGCAAAAGAGCTTGGTCCCGCGTCTGCCTATGAAACCGCGGCCAAACAACTCCGGGATTTGCTCGAAAGCAAAGTAGTGAAGAAGTCCATGCTGCCGAGCATGTTTGCGTATTGCCAGACATTTAAGTCCGCTGATGGCTCCAAATCAGTGCGGCGTTCGGGCATGTGCTGCACGGTTGAAACTGTTCCGTTCGGACCGCGGGTTGGCGGCGGAATCCTGCCGCACGAAGAGACCTTTTCTGGACCAAAAGAAGACCGCATGGCGCTGATGAAGGCCACGAGCACACAGATGTCTCCCATCTTTGGACTTCATGCCGACGACCTTGGAATGGCGACCAAACTCATCCAGATGATCATGTCTCGCAAACGTCCTGACTTCCATGCAACTACCGACGATGGCACACTGCACGAGGTCTGGACAGTCCAGGATTCCGCCACTCTGAACATGTATCAGCGAGCACTTGCCAACGAAGATATTTTCATCGCCGATGGTCACCATCGCTACAACACCGGCCTGAGTTATCTGCAAGCGCTCGAAGCAAAAGGTGAAGTTCCTTCAAACCATCCGGCCCGGCGATGCATGATCGTCTTGATCGGAATGAGCGATCCGGGATTGGTCATCTGGCCGACCCATCGCGTGCTTGGCGGCATGAAAGACTACACCTTCGACAAGTTCAAGGCCGCTGCTGCGGGCCAACTCACCATTTCCCCCGCCACATCGAAGCTTACGGGTATCGAAGCTGAAATGGAATCAAAAGCCAAAGAGTCCGGGCGCAACGTCTTTGGTCTGTACGATTTTACGACCGGATCGTGCCACATCGCAGAATTGGCAGCGACCGATCCGCTCGCGGCACGCTTTGCTGATAAGCCACAAGCCTGGCGCGACCTGGATGTTGCACTCATTCAATACGTGATCGTTGAAGGCGTTTGCCAGCCCAAGCTCAATAACAACGAGGCAATCAAGTGGGCGTTCCCGCACACGATCAAGGAAGTAGAAGACATCGGAAAAGGACTTGAAACCGGCGCAGGCGGCGGCAAGAACTTCGCACAACTGGCCGTCATTGTCCGCCCAACTCCACTGCAAGCGGTCAAAGATGTCAGCCGAGCGAACCAATTGATGCCGCAGAAAAGCACGTTTTTCTATCCCAAGCTCGCAACCGGACTGTTCATGAACCCACTCAGTTGATCTTGGTCTGATTACTTCTGAACAAGTGCAGCATTAAGCCACGACTTCAAACTCTCTGCAGTCTGAGTCCCGCTGACCTTAGAAATCACTTTCCCATCGCGAATGAGAAACAGCGTGGGAACCGACATCACCGAAAGTTCGCCCGCCACATCCTGGTTCTCATCGACATCGAGATACACAGGAAGTGTTTTCTCTTCGATGATGGCAACAACATCGGAATCGAGCAATGCCCCTTTCTTAAGTTGCTGACATGGACCACACCAGCTCGCAGTGGCCATGACCAGAAGCGGCTTACTGGATATCTTCTCAGCTTCTTTCGCAGATTTCATGGTGTAGTTCGACTTGGTAAACACAGGCGGAACCGGCGCAACACCGCCGCAGCCGCCGATACTGGCGATGATTATTGCAATTGCCGCGACAACCCCGGGAACATATCTCTGGATTCTCATGTTTCATTACCTCTAAAGATCTGGAAGTTCGCCGGTGAGCGGCTCCACCAGGTCCTTTGCAGTTACCATTCCCACCGGTGTTTCATCGACTTCAACTATACCAAGTCGCGAAGGATTTCCAGCCAAGACTCCAATCGCCAGCTGCAAGCTGGTCGCTGGCGTGAGTCTTGCGGGTTCCAGCAGCAGTTCACGCAATGTCGCATCGGGCCTGGTATACAGGTCAATCTGGCGGACTATTCCCACGACGTGCCCGGCCTTGTCTGTCACCGGCAATCGCGCATGCGGAAGCGTCGCAAAGAGGTGACGAACCGCCGCGGGGGTGCTGTCGATGCCAATCGCGCGAACGTGTGCCCAGGGAATCATCTCGTCACGAACCGCAAGAGTTGCAAGAGAAATCGCCCGATCAACGAGCGATGCTTGTGATTCTGAGAGTGCCCCAGATTCCTGTCCTTCTTTAAGCAGAGCCGCAATTCGTTGCTTGGTCTCACCCGGCTCGTGCGAATTCAATGTTCCGCTGAAACGGGCAACCAAATTGGTAAGACCAATGAACATCGGGACAATGCCGACGTATGTAAGCAGTAAACGCAGCACATGAAGCACGCGGGCAAAGCGATACGTCAATCGATCGGCTTCCAGCCGGAACAACTCCTTGGGAACCGCCTCACCAAACAAGAACAACAGCGGCGCGACAATCACCGTGTTCACCACTGCAAGTTTAACATCGCTCAACTCCCAACCACCGAGAATTGAAGTAGCGCCGAGGGATATGAAATAGCAGAAGATGTTATTACTTACGAGGCACACTGCGACAAATCGATCGGGGCGGGAAAGTTCCTGACTGAGAATCACCGCGCGCGAATCCGGCGGCACTGCCCCGGCCCGCAATGCCAATCGAACACGGTTCAGCGTGTAACACCCAGTTTCGATGCCGCTGCACATGGCCGAACCGGCAAGCCCCACAAGACCAATGACCCAGAATGCCAGGTACTCCCCTAGATTCATGGTTTCCCCCCTTCTTCAAGCGAAACCAGAAGAGTGTCGATGGAGCGATCTTCCAATGTCTCAACTCTCACCCTGATCGATGCGAGTTTCACTTCATCACCCACATGCGCCAATCGTCCGAGTTTCAATTGAACTAACCCTCCCAGAGTTGAAACTCGTGATCCGCTGGCTGCAAATTCTTCTCCAAGCAGTGCCTCCCAGTCACGGATATTGACTCGTCCGCTGACGACCCAACTGCTCTTGCCGATTTTCTTCACACCGCTTCCATGTGCCGCGGGCATTCCCGTGGCACGTACCAGCGGCATCACCGCATCTTGAATTTCAGTCATTCCGACAACATCGCCGCGTTCATCAACAACCAGCGTCGTGTGAGATTTGGTCTGTCGAAAATGTTCAAGCAGCGCATCGACACGGGCCCGTTCCGGAAAATATCGCACGGGGTCCACGTAATTAGAAACACTGACCGCTGTGCCGAGCCGCTCTGCTGCGGACAAATAGGCATGTGTATTCAGAAACCCCAGCACATCTTCCCGATCGTCTCCTCGTGACACCGGAAATCGAATCTGTCCGCTTTCTTTGATCACGGATATGACATCCGCAAAAGTCGAAGTCGCGGCGAGGAATGTAATATCAACACGCGGCGTCATCACATCTCGGACACGCATCGATCCAAGCCCCACCACTTCTGCCAGCAGCCGCTGTTCTGACTCATCAATCGCGCCGCCCGAATGACTCGCCGTCAGCAATTCGTCCAGTTCCTCCACCGTCAGCGGCTGATCTTCACTCGCACCAGCAGTGCGGAATATTCGAGCCATTGGAGCCACCAAATACTCATCAAGCACCGTTCGCAGCGGCCCAATCAGTCGATGCCACCACGAGACTGGGATGGCAAGCAACACAACCATACGAAACGGCTGCATTCCAGCGAGTGCTTTGGGAAGAACTTCGCCAAAGACAATCAGCACAACTGGTACCGATAGCGCTGCGGCAAGGCTCATCCACTCGGAGGTTATAGATTTTGCCAGCACACCCCCCACTGCCAGGTATGAGGAAATCGAAGCCGCATTTGCGAGCAACAACGAAATAATCAACGACCGAGGCTGAGCGACAAGTCGGGATACGGCAGCAGCAACCAAAGGCAGATTTCGCCGCAATCGAACGCGATCGCCGTGCGAAAGCGAAAACAGTGCAGTCTCCGCCGCGGCACACACTGCGCAGGCAAGCAGCAATATGGGCAAGGCGATAAGAAGTATCAGGCTGGACAATGGCATTACAGGGAATCCCCGAGTTGTTCTACAAGCCGTTCAATGTAGCGCCACGCATTCAGTTGTTTTCGAATCTCCAAATCTGGCAAGGGAGTCTGCCGGAACAAAGCTGCGATCTTTGCGGTGTAGGCCTCTCGCTCCCGTGCGGCCCACTCTTTCCAGAAGTTGAGTTCATTGGCTGAGCGTGTCGCAATTTGGGATTCAATTTCTTCGCGCGTTTCCAGAATCTGCATCAGAAACCCATCAGGCAGGGTCCGGTCCGCCTCTTTCGCCGGTCCACCAATCGCCGCCAGCAGCGCGTTGGCGCGGGACTCGGGGTGTACGAGAATCGCCTTGGCATCATTAAGTTCCGCAGAGCGTTGCGACGCCTCGTTCTCATCGCCCATCAAGTCTGGATGGCAAAGGGCCGACCGTGCCAAATAGGCATTTTCGATAGCCTGGCTCGACAGTTCGAAACTGCGGGGAAGTCCCAGGATGGCAAATGGATCAGGCATTGCGAAGTATTGAGTCCAAATTCAGAAACACGGGCGGGTATCGAGGCGATACACTAGCAGAACCGTATGACAAAACACATCGGCATAGTGGGCGTGAGTCCCGAAGGCGCAGCGATTTTCTACCGCCAGTTATCGCGTCAATGCGATCGACTTCTTGGGCCAAGCGACCACCCGCGCGTAAGCCTTCATGCCGAGCCAATCGAAGACTATCTGATAGCCATTCGCAAACACGATTGGCTCGCGGTTGGCCGCCTTCTGCGGCGGTCTGCCGAGGTTCTGGCCAAATGTGGGTGCGAGGTCGTAACAACCCCTGACAATGCAGTGCAACATGGCGTCCATATTGCCGCATCAGGTTCTCCCATCCCATGGATCACCATGACCGATCTGGTCGCGGGTGCGATCGAAGCCGACAAACGCAAGCGGATCGGAATTCTGGGGACAAAATGGGTGACAACCGGCGCAAGTTACCAAACCGCGCTAGGACTGAAAGGCATCGAGGTCTACGCCCCTGAATCTGATGATGCCGATTCGCTCCATCGCATTATTGTTGAAGAACTCCTCCACGGCGAAATCCGTCCCGAATCGCGCCAAGCCGTGATCGGAATCATCCATCGTATGAAACTGCGCGAATGCGATGGCGTCGTGCTTGCATGCAGCGAAGCACCCATGCTGGTCACACGCGAAAACTCGCCACTCCCGGTGTATGACGCCGGCGATATTCTCGCCGAAGGTACTATCCGCCGCGTACGAGCCTAATAGTCATTTCTTCGGTGCGTCTTTGGAAGCCGGAGCGGCGACCGGTGCTGCCGCGGCGGGTTCAGGGGCTTTTTCGCCCACTGGCTTTTCGAAACTGACTTTCCGCTCTGTGTTCGCTTCAACAGTCTTGAACGCAGAGATAATCTCCATGTCCCCCAACTTCTGAACAAATTTCGCAGGCGTCTTCACGCCCGCAACATCGCGGTAATCTTCAAAAATCGTCAAAAGGAACTGCTTCGTTGGCTTGCCATCCGCCGCTGGTGGGCCATCAACAGTTTCGCGTACTCCAAGTTCCAGCCAGGTCTTGGGGTCAAAGAAAATTGAACGGGCAGTACCGCCAATCGTCTTGCAACTCACTTCCAATGCCGCCTTGCCTTCGAATGTCGTATCACCAACGGTCTTGACATCGGTATAGCGAGTCTTCCATTCCAGGTCGCCATACATCAGCGCCGAATCGATGACGCTAGCAGCTTCGGCGCCGGTGAGAACTTTGACAACACCATTGGCATCAACAGACCACGCGTCCTTCCCGTCATAGCCCTGTGCAAACGTCCCTTGCCCAAGCGTCTCAACTTCTGCATAACTCAAGTTTGGAGCCTTCTGCCACGCAGTCATTCGAGAAATTGACTTTGCTCTCTTGTTCTCCATCGTGCCATCAAAGTACCGCGTGTTTACCGCGCGAATGGCCTGCTCGCCACCAATGGCCTTGACATAATCCTCAAAAACCTTTTCTGGCGCGGGAGGTGCCGCCAACGTGGACAAAGTCGTAAGGCTTGCTGCGAGAACTGTGGCGGTTTTGAAAAGAAATGAGGGCATGAGGTACTCCTGTTGGATGGGTATACGAGAAATGCTGCAAGGTGTTCGGTGTTATCGGTAGATCGCCGCAGAGGGGTTAGGAGAGCATTGGGGCAGACGGTTGAGGGAAGCGCTCCAGCTGTTATAGGACTGCCGCGAAATGCTGTCAACATAGCAAATGGGATTGGTGGCAGTCGGGCCCACAGGAATCCGGTATCAACGGCTTACAATAAGCACAATATTGAAAATCACGGAGACAATCAGCAGCGCGCCGAGCAACCAGATGAGCCAGGGGCGAACCGAGTGAGCGTTTGCAACGCCTTGATCGCTTGCGAGTTCGGCGGGGGCGGCGGCTTCTGCTTGAGCCAGCCCCGCAAGATCGGCACCCTTGAAATCTTTGTGAGCAAGTGGTGGCGACTTGCCCTCTCGCACGAACTTTAGATCCAGGATAATGTCGCGGCAATTTTGGTATCTCGCGGCGGGATCTTTTGCCATCATCATTTCAATGGCTTCAGAAATGCCAGCGGAAAGTCGCGAGTTAATGTGATCGGGAGCGACAAGCTCGGCCTTC
>SXGT01201858.1_pt1 | contig 10482 bp, 9 predicted proteins | sample 3176221 | NCBI WGS metagenome assembly SXGT01 (sample SAMN11356862, study PRJNA531348) | freshwater metagenome | isolation source: freshwater sample F1-120 | place: China: Fuxian Lake, Yuxi | collected 2017-12-25
ACCCGCAGCGTTGAGCGCCTCGCGCACCCGACGGATCGCGTCGAACATCGTCGCCTCACCACGCGCCGAAAATCGCACCACGGCGAGATTCACCCGCGCATCGCCGATCGCCCGCGCCACCGATTCGCGCAGCGCCCAGGCTCCCGCTCCGGGGCCTCCCTCGGCCACTCCCACGATCGTCCACGACGATGAGCGCCCCTGAATCGTCAGTGTGAGGCGGCGACCAACGGTCAGTGAGGAGTCGGCCATGACCATTCCACGGCTGACGACGATCCCATCAGCGTCGCTCGCGGTCAGCCATCGGCCGTCCACGGCGGGCAACGCGAGCAACGGCGATCCGGCGGGGGGAGCAATGAGCGGGAATCCGGTACCAAGTGTGCCGTCGGCGTAGGTGATGGCCGCGCGCGCACTGCTCCACGCTTCGGCGGCATCCACGCCGGCCACTCCGCGAATGATCGCCTCGATACTGTCGGTACCGTGTGCGCCATCAAGGCGAACGGTCAGGTCATAGCGATGCGGCCCGTAGACGAGATCGAGCGAACCGGCGATTGCGGCCTTGAGGTTGCGGGCCCCGAGAAAAACGGCACCACCCGCGGCGAGCGTGAGCAACGTGAGCACGAGGCGCTGACGCTTCCGAAATGCGTTGCGCACGCCGAGCAACAGCAGACGATTGGCTCCTTCACCGCCAAACGCTGCAGGCGTGCGCAGCACGCGCATGATCATGCTATCGTCGCTGATCGAGGGCTCGGTCACGCCAACGTCGCGCAGTGCGGTGCTGACGGGAATGCGGCACCCGTGGCGCACGGGAACGGCCGCTGCGAGCAGCGGCAGCACAAGCCCGGCCAGGAGTTGTGAGCCCGTTACCCACCACGGGACGCTGTACCCCGCGATATCGAAGTTGAGAAGTTCGGCGCGGAGCGCCGCGTATTGGCTGCCCAGAATGCTGGCCACGGGAATCGCGATCGCCGTCGCCGCGAGGCCGAGCACGGCGGCGAGCGCGAGATACATCACCGCGAGCTGCTCGGTGCGCGCGCCGATGGCCTTCATCACACCGATTTCGCGCACCTGCCCGGTGAGCATTGCCGTGATGAGGTTCACGACGAGGAATCCGCTGAGAATCAGCGCGAGCACGCCGAACGCGCCCTGCGTCACCAGCAACGAGTCCATCTGCGCCGCGTGGATGTGTTCCCCCGGCTCGGGAACGTCAACCGTTCGTACCGTACGACCCGCTGATTCCAGGTCCGCCTTGACCGCATAGGCAATGCGACGGATCGCATCGCGATCGAGCGTGGCGTCGCTCACCGTGATCTGGAGTTCGTCCAGGTCTGTCCGCGCCCCCAGGATGCGCGCCGTGGACTGGTTCACGAATCCATAGACCACGTGCTCCATCCAGCCCGGTGCCAATCCCACATCGCGTGCGACTCCGGTAACCAGGACATCGCTCGGTGTTGTTTCGTCGCGACCTGCGGCGAGCGGAATGGGCTGTCCCACCGCGGCGCCCGAGAACTCGAGCGACGAGCGCTCCACCACGATCTCACCACCCCGTGCGGGCCACTCGCCCACCTCGGGCTTGATGAGGCCGATCCGCACCTCTGCCGTGCTATCGAGAACGAAGAGTTGCGCCGTGCGCCACACACCCTGCGCTCGCGCGCGGCCAAGGATGGTGCGCCGCGCCTGGGCATCAGCCACGCCGGGCACGGCGCGCGCGCGCGCCAGGATGGCCGGCGTAATGGAATCCGTGCGGAGGGTGGCGGCCGCTGGGTTGCTCGCGCGATAGCCCTCGCGTGTGGCGATCTCCACCAACGCCCAGGCATTGAGCACGATGCCTGCGCCTGCCACGCCGACGGCGATGGCGATCACCACCACGGCGCAGCGCGCCTTATGGAGCCAGACATCCCGAAAGAGCTTGCGCAGTCGACGATCGGCCATCAGGCGATCCGGCCGTCAGCGATCGTGATTGTTCGCCCGGCAACCGCGGCGGCGCGCTGATCGTGGGATACCATCACGATCGTCTGACCGTCGCGCACCAACCCGGCAAAGAGTTCGAGCATCGCGGCCGAGGTGCGCGAGTCGAGATTGCCGGTGGGTTCGTCGGCAAAGAGCACCGCTGGTGCGTTCGCCAGTGCGCGTGCCACGGCTACGCGTTGCTGTTGGCCGCCGGAGAGTGTGGCCGGTAGCTTGTTGGCCTGGTCCGCCACACCAAGGCGCTCGAGGAGCGATTCGGCGCGCGCCCGTCGTTCGGGGCGAGGCCACCGATTGCAGAAGTCCATCGGCAACATCACGTTCTCCGCGGCCGTCAGCGTGGGGAGCAGCTGGAAGAACTGGAACACGATACCGACGGCCGTTCCTCGCCAAATGGAGAGTGCGCGTTCGTCGAGCGCGTTGAGCGACGTGCCGGCGACGTTCACCTCGCCAGTCGTTGGGCGGTCAATTCCCGCGAGCAGCGCCAGGAGCGTGGACTTTCCGCTGCCCGATTCGCCGGCGACGGTCACGAACTCGCCCTTCGCAATGCTGACGCTGACGTCGGAAAGTGCGCGGATGGGCCCCGCGGGGCTGGCGTAGGTGCGGCTGACGCCGTGGACCGCGATCAACGCGGTGTCGGGATGCGTGGGTTTGATGGTCACGCTGGACAATACCTTCGCGCTTCCGAGGTGGGGCCCCGTTGGGCAGCCCCGCGGAACCATCCGGCGAAATCTCCGGGCACAACGGGGACGCGAGCATTCGATTACCTCCATAACACCCTCAGGAGGATGTCACCGTGGCCCGATGGATTCCAAGCGACACCGCGCGCACCGCTCTGCTTGCTCTCACAGCCTTTGTGGTGATCGGCTCCACCACCGCCGGCGCACAGCACAACGCGCGGGGCGGTGCGGCCGTCTCTCCGCCGCCGGAGGCACGGCAGTTCGACTTTCTCATTGGCCAGTGGGAACTCACGGTCACACCCAAGGCGAGTGGACTGGGCCAGCGCATCCACGGTGCACCCAAGCTCGTGGGCACGTGGAAGGCGTGGCGTGCGTTTGACGGCTGGGGAATAGAAGATGAGCTCCGAATCATGGACGCTTCGGGCAATCCAGCCTCGCTCTCGCACGCGATGCGACTGTACAGCGCCGCCGAGAAGCAGTGGTCACAGACACTGCTCGACGTCTACCGCGCGAAGTTCACGCCGTCCAGGGCGGTTTGGGATGCCAAGGCGATGACGACCACCGCCGATGGAACCAGCCCCGAAGGCAAGCCGACCAGAGTGCGCAGTCAGTTCTCGGCCATCACGGCAAACGCCTTTCGTTGGCAGCAGGATGTCTCGGACGACGGCGGCCGGACCTGGGAAGAGGGCACGCTGAAGATCGAGGCCAGGCGCGTGGCCGCCACGGCGCCGCGTTAGCTGCGACCGTGGGCTTGCGCTCGCACTGAGTGGGTCCGGAGCTTTCGTTCGTGAAGCGACCGATGATTTTGGTGCAGCTCTTCATTGGCTGGTTGCCGGTGTGGGCGCTGTTTGTCCTGATCCTCCTTTCCGGCCACCCCGGTATCGGGGTGGGGCACGCAGTCTGGATTTCGTTTCGAAACGTTGTCGCCGCGGCATTGCTCGCGGTCTGGGTGCACCGACTCGCCGTTCAACGCCCGTGGCCAAGTCGGTTCAGCGTCGCGTTCATCCTGCTGCACTGCGTAGCGGCGCTGACATACTCCGTGGCCTGGATTCTGCTCAACAGTGCGATTGAGAGCGTCTTGAGCGCGCAGCTGGTGCTGATGGTTGGAGTCGGGCTGAAGCCCTACATCACCCTCGGGGTCTGGATCTATGTGATGGTGGCGGGTGTGAGTTATGCCACGGTGGCCACCGAGCGGGTGGCGCGGGCAGAAGCGGCGGCGGCCAAGGCGCAGTTGGCAGCCCTTCGGGCGCAGTTGCACCCGCATTTCCTGTTCAACGCGCTCCATTCCGTTGTGCACCTGATTCCCCGCGAACCGGAGCGCGCCGCACACGCCGCAGAACAGGTGGGTGCACTCCTTCGCACCACTATTGAAGAAGACCGCGACCTCGTCACCCTCCACGAAGAATGGGCGTTCGTGGAGCGCTACCTCGACGTTGAGCGGATCCGGTTTGGCGATCGGCTGCACGTTCAGGTTGATCTTTCACCCGCCGCCCGCGAAGCGCTCGTGCCGTCATTCTCGTTGCTCACATTGGTGGAGAACGCGGTGCGTCACGGCGTGGGCAGTCGAGAAGAGCCAACCAGCATCGCGGTGCACGCTGCGATCGGAAACTCCCTGCTCACACTCCTGGTGCACGACAACGCAGCGAAGGCCGGCGTGCCTGGCGCAGCCCCGGACGCCACGGCCGATGCTGGAGCGGCCGGCTCTGGCGCCGGATCAGAACGGAACGGTACCGGGCTGGCTCGGCTTCGCGAGCGGCTGGACGTCCTGTACGGCGACCGTGCACGGCTCACACTGGAGCGGCACGATCGGGGCGGTACCGTTGCAATGCTGGTGATTCCTGTCGAGCAAGGCGCATGACGGTCACCGCCCTGATTGCCGATGACGAGCCGGTGGCGCGTACCGGGTTGCGCGATCTTCTCGGCGCTCACGATTGGCTGACAGTTGTCGGCGAGGCAGCGAGCGGACCCAAGGCGGCAGCGGCGATCGACACGCTCAAGCCGGACGTCGCGTTTGTGGATGTGTCGATGCCTGGTTTTTCCGGGGTCGAACTCCTGCGCCGCATTGTTCACCAACCCTATGTCGTTTTCACCACGGCCTATGCGGAGCACGCCGTCACGGCCTTTGAACTTGGGGCGATTGACTACCTGCTGAAGCCCTTCGGTGCCGAACGGCTCGCTGCGGCACTGGACCGCGTCCGCGCGGCACTCGGCGAACCGGTCACTGCACCGGCGGCAGACCGCCTTGCGGACGCTCTCGCCGGCGGACCGATGAGTCGGCTCTTCGTACGCTCCGGTGGATCCATCATCCCCGTTCCGGTGGAGCGCATTTCACGGTTCGACGCATCGGGCGACTACGCCGAGGCCGTGCACGAGCGAGGTCGCTATGTGGTGCACATCTCGCTCGCCCGTCTCGAAGCGCGTCTCGATCCCGCGCTGTTTGTGCGCGTGCACCGCGGTCACATCGTGAACATGCAGCAGGTGGTGGCATTTCGGCGGCAGGGGAAGGGGCAACTGGTGGCCGAGATGCGCGACGGGGCGCGAATTCCCGTCAGCCGGGCCAAGTCGCGCGAGCTGCGCGATCAGGGGGTGTAGGACGCAGCGATATTGCCCGCGGGAGCGACTACGGGGTGGTTGCGGGTAAGCGTCCGCATCACGTATTACTTGGCATGCCCCGCACCGCGCAGGACCTTGCTGGCACTGAAGTCCTTAAGGCCCTCCTGAAATCCCGGACCGGGAAATCCAGATGACCCGCTGCGCTCGTTCAGCCGTTTACCGTGCCGCCGCCGGTGCTTTGTTCACGCTCGGCGGCGCCACCATGCTTGGCGCGCAAGCGCTGCCCGGCGTCCTGGGCCTCAGCGTGGCGCACGGCACGCTCAAGAACACCGCGCGCCCGACGCCCGAGATCAAGGCGGAGGTCGACTCGCTCGACCGACTCATTGCCGCCGCCACCCGCCTGGGGCGCACGGCCGAGCTCCGGCGCCTCTACGCACATGCGAATGCGCTGCTCAATCGGCGCGCCTGGACGGCGGAGACGGAGTATGCCGCATCGCTGGTGATTCGCACGGGCGAACAGGTCGTGGATCCCGCGCGCCGCTGGCTCTTCCGGGTGGAGCAGATCTATGCGCCGCGGATCGAGCTCACCCGCCCCCTCGCCGCGCGCGCCTTCCTGCGCCAGCGGGTCCCGAATGCGCCGCTCAACACCCCCATGGTCCCGGTGAAGGAGATCGGAGCGTTCGATGGCGTGGCCCGCGACCTTCGCGAGGCGCCGCTGCTCGTGGAAGCCGACCTCGCCGGCGTGCCTGACGGCACGTACAACGTGGCCGTCGAAGTCAGCGACAGCGGGCGCGTGATCGGCACCGCAGCGCTCAATGTCGTTGTGCGGAACGGCCTCGACGCATCCATCGCGCGTCTCGAAGCGGCGGCTGCCAAGGTTGGCGAGCCGGTGCGCTCCGATCTTCGCTTTCCCATAGACCGGCTGCGCAACGTCAACCTCAGTCGCATCGGGCTCGGCACATTCAACGTGGCGCGCGACTTTGCTGCGGCTGAGTCGTTGCTCGCGGCGGTGAATCGCAACCGCGACCCCTGGCTGGGACGCACCGGCGATCTCAAGCGACACTACCTCCTCGCCGCCGCCGGCGAGGTGATGCCGTACCGGCTCTACATCCCGTCGACGTACACGCCGTCTCGCCCCATGCCACTCATCGTCGCGCTGCATGGCCTCGGTGGCACTGAGGACAGCTTCTTCGAGTCGTATGGCCGGAAACTCCCCGAACTCGCAGAGCAGCGTGGCTATATCGTCGTCGCCCCGCTCGGATATCGCACCGATGGTGCGTACGGCGTGAGACTCGGCGTCCCAGCCAATGATCCGGTGGCGATGCGCGCACGCGAGTTCAGCGAACAGGATGTGTACCAGGCCCTCGAACAGGTTCGCGCGTTCTATAAAGTGGACCCGCAGCGCATCTACCTGATGGGGCATTCGATGGGCGCCATCGGCACCTGGGCGCTTGCCGCCAAGACTCCCCAACTGTGGACCGCGCTCGGCGCCTTCGCCGGCCTCGGTGCGGCAGAAACGGCGTCGGCCATGAAGGCGCTGCCGCATTTCGTGGTGCACGGGGATGCCGATGCCACGGTCAACGTCGCCGGCTCGCGCAGCATGGTGACAGCGCTCAAGGCGGTTGGTGCAGAGTTGGTGTATATCGAAGTGCCCGGCGGCAGCCACAACAACGTCGTGGAGCCGCATCTCCCGGGGATGTTCGACTTTTTCGACAAGCACAAAATGCGTCCTGCGCCGAGGCCGTAAACAACCGTGACCCATCCCACCATCCTCGCTGAGTGCGCGCGTCTCGCCGGAGGCGCCGGTGCGGGCGCGCTGGCGTCCATCGCGCGGCGCCGCGGGTCCTTGCCCATGAGTGCCACCGCCAAGCTGTTGGTCACGGCCAGTGGTGCACGGTTCGGCACGGTGGGTGGCGGATGTCTCGAAGCCGAAGTCATTGAAAAGGCGATGGACGTGCTCGAGCGCCGCGTTCCGGCCCTGAGCACACATTCGTTGAACAACGAACTCGCCGGCGACTACGGCCTGACCTGCGGCGGCACTGCCGAGATCTTCATCGAGCCGGTGTATCCCGACGAGGTGCTGTCGGCGGCCTGGAATGAGGCGGCGGCGCTGGTGGCGCGCGCTGAACGGGGCGTGATGGTCACGGCGATGGACTGGACCCACGGGGCGGTGAAGCGTGTGCTGGCCGCAGACGCGGCCGGCGCCGATGCGGACGCCTCGCGCCTCGATCCGTTTGCCGAAGAGCCGCTCTGGACGCAGTCGCAGCTGCTCGAGCCCATCATTGGCCGCCCGCGGCTCGTGGTGTTCGGCGCCGGTCACGTGGGCGCGCGCGTGGCTGAGGCGGCGAGCTTCGCCGGGTGGCACGTGACGATCGTGGACGATCGCGCCGATTTCGCGGATGCCACGCGGCTGCCGTTCGCGCACCGCGTGGTGACCTGCGAGTTCCACGATGTGCTGAGCGCGGCGCGCTTCGACCAGGATACCTATGTCGTGATTGCGACGCGCGGTCACCAACACGATGCGGTGATCGCATCGCAGGTGGCACCCAAAGCCCTGCGCTACATCGGCATGCTGGGGAGTCGTCGCAAGGCGGCACTCACGGCCAGACAACTCAAGGACTGGCAGGTGAGCGACGAAAGCATCGCGCGGATCCACGCGCCGGTGGGGCTCTCCATCGGGGCAGATACTCCCGAGGAAATCGCAGTGAGCGTCGTGGCCGAAATGGTCGCGGTACGACGTACGGGCTCGTCGCGCCGCGGCGGGATCAACGAGCAGGTGTCTGCGGCACGGGAGACGGAATGAGGCCGGGCAAGCTGGATGAAGGCGAGATCGAGTACGCGCTCTCGTCGCGGAAGGGATGGTCGCGCAACGGTACCTCTATCACCAGGACATTCGCGTTCAAGAAGTTCCTCGACGGCATCGCCTGGGTGGACCAGGTCGCGCTCGCCGCGGAGCGGCTCGACCACCATCCGGATCTCGATATCCGGTACAACAAGATCACGGCCACGCTTTCCACGCATTCGGCGGGCGGACTGACCAAACTCGATTTCGATCTCGCGAAAGAGATGGACGCACTGGCCTGCTGAGTTTTACTGCGGGGACGCGGATTTTCGCGGATTGGAACGACAAGAAACGCGGATACAGCAACTGAAAGGGGGAACGACAGCGTGGACCCGAGCTGTCGTTCCCCCTTTTTCAGTATCCGCGTCCATCGGATGTGATCCGCAGTTATCCGCGTCCCCGCAGTAAGAACTGCGGCCCCGCAGAAATACAAAGCGGGCCGCCCAAACATCCGGAGCGGCCCGCCTGTCCACCGGGGTTCGGTATGCCTAGTTCGAGCGACGCCCGCCGAGCAGCGTGAGGATCGCCATGAACATGTTGAGCAGGTCGAGGTAGATCTGCACCGCTGCGACGATGTAATCGTCCGGTCCATAGACGTTACGAATGCGCCAGGTGTCGAACACCAGCAGGCCGCCAAAGACCAGTACCGTGCCGCCCGCCAGCCACAGATGTGCCGTCTGGTTCTGGAAGAAGATGTTGAGCAGCGACGTGCCGATCAGCACCCATAGGCCAATCGTGAAGAAGCTGCCCCAGGCGCTGAAATCGCGCCGGCTGAACCAGGCATAAAGGGTCAGCGCCGTGAAGGTCGTGGCCGTGAGCAGCCCGGCCTGGCCCACGATGCCCGGCGCACTCTTGTTCGCCACATAGATGGCAGGCGAAATCATCACGCCCATCATCATCGAGAACAGGAACACCAGCCCCATCCGCTGCGGAGCCGACAGCTTCCGCATGGCCTGAGCGGCCATAAGCGGCACAAAGGCCAGGAGGAACGAGATGATAGGGTGCTTCGCCGTGGCGATCATGATGGACTCGTTGGTGAGTCCGAACCAGGTGCCGCCCATCGTGACGAAGACGCACGCCAGGACCATCGTGTAGGTCCGGCGGACCAACGTGGCCCGCTGCTCGCCGGTGTAAACGATGCCGGCGGACGGAAGCGGGGCAAACCGCGAATAGCCCATACGGGTAAAGCTCTCCAGGGAACTGAGGTGAATACAGGACCCCGAATTATAGCACCCCGCCGAAACGTCATGTTCCGGCGGGGTTAGTGCTATCTAACCGTTTGTCAAATAATGACTTACGCTATCTATTGACCTTCTGCTCGGGGCGGCGTGCCCGTGGTTCGATCAAAACCTCAGACGCACGCGATCGTGAGGTGGTGTTCGCCGAACCCGCGCCGGCCACCGACCCGTCCGCATTGATCAGGCGCAGGTAGGCAGACCCATTCATGGACTGGACCGAGTACTTCCGCGTCCCGGTTCCGATCGAGGTCTCAAAGCTTCGACGGTCGCCACGGCCTTGGAGGAGGTCGCCAAAGTCGGAGCCGACCGCGCCGTTCAATGTGGAGGCGTCAATACGCCCATTGGTAATCTCGGGTACCCACGCCGCGGCGTCGCCGTTCTTTGTTGTCGCGACCACCGGCCCGGCGTCGTCGCCAATGGTCGTCATGCGGATATCCACGTCTCCGTTGACGGTCTCGGCGCTCACCGGACCCACAGCCGTGCCGACCTTGATGTCACCGTCAATCGCATGCGCCTTCACCGGCGCCGAGGCACGAATGGCCAGGTCGCCGCTGAGCGTCCAGGCGTCCACACGGACGCCTGCGGGGACCTGCACTGTGAACGCCACCTTGGCGTCGCTGCGAAACGAACCGCGTTTCACCCGGCTGTCGTAGTTCTCGGCCGAGCATTCGCCACGACCCCACACCGCGCAGATCGTCACCGAGTTCAGCGCCGACACGGCCTGAAAGTCGACGTCCTTGCGCCAATCGCCCTTGCTCCAGCGGGTAGCCGCAACCACATGGACCTGGTTGTCCGCGGACGGTTCGACCGTGATCTCACCAGCCGTGTTGCGGATGTTCACGATGCCGGAAGCGTCCACCGGGCCGCTCCATTGCCAGGCGCGGTCTTCGGTTTGCGTGGGTCCGGCTTGGTCGCAGGCGCTGAGGGCGAGCGTGCCCAGGGCGAGGGCGGTGAACAGGTGTTGCCGGCCATGTCCCTTAAACATCAGTGCCTCCACGTGGGAACGTCGAACGTGGAGGCACTACGCCGGCCGCAGGGGCCGGGTTTCCGATGGGTGCCCGGTTCGGGTGCTCCGACCGACGGACCCGAATACTGCCGTTGGGGGTGTGCAGGCGACCCAGCTGCCCCCCCCGCCCAATCGTGCCGCGAACCCGGCGGGTGTTGAAGCGCCCTTCGATGGTGAGCGGGAAGTCGCTGGAGATGTCGC
>SXGT01636699.1_pt1 | contig 10482 bp, 11 predicted proteins | sample 3176221 | NCBI WGS metagenome assembly SXGT01 (sample SAMN11356862, study PRJNA531348) | freshwater metagenome | isolation source: freshwater sample F1-120 | place: China: Fuxian Lake, Yuxi | collected 2017-12-25
ATGAACTTCGAGCACATGCCTGAGCTCTCCTGGCGCTTCGGCTACCCGCTCTGCCTCGCCGTCATCGGCGGGCTGTGCCTGTACATCTACGCGCGGTTCAAGCGGTCGGGCTGGCTCTAGTCCCCTCGCGGGTCCTGGGTCGGGCGGACGGAGATCGTCTCGAACGTGGCCTCGGGCGGGGCGTCGACGGCGGTGCGCACCGCCGTGGCGATGGTGGTCGGGTCGATCCTGCGCTCGGGACGCGGGTCGTCGTGCTTCTCGAGGGCGCCGCGCCCCATGTCGGTGTCGACGATGCCGGGATGGACGGAGACGACGCGGACGCCGTGCGCGCGCTCCTCCTCGCGCAGCGTGTCGCCGAACGTGCGCAGCGCGAACTTGGAGCCGGAGTAGATGCCGCCGCCCGGCGTCGAGAACAGGCCGGCGCCGGAGTTGACGAGCACGACGGTGCCACCGGCGGTGCGGAGGGCCGGCAGCAGGCGCGCCGTCAGGTGGGCGACGCCGAAGACGTTCGTCTCGAACACGGCACGCCAGTCGTCGCGGGAGACCTCGTCGACGTCGCCGCCGCGCGAGATGCCGGCAGCGTGGACGAGGACGTCGAGCCGGTCCGGCACGTCGACCGCGTCGACCGACGCCTCGTCGGCGACGTCGAGGACCAGGGCGGACGCGCCGTCGAGGCCGGCCGCGACCTCGTCGAGGGTCTCGCGGGTGCGTCCGGCGAGCAGCACTTCGTGGGTGCGCGCGAGGTCGGTGGCGATCGCCCGGCCGATCCCGCGCGACGCTCCCGTGACCAGGGCCAGCGGACGGGGCATCAGGCGGCCACTGTCGAGGAGATGACGCCGAACGCGAGCAGGGCGAGCACCACGCCGCCCAGCAGGACCCGGTAGATCACGAACGGGGCGTAGGAGTGCTTGCTGACGTACTGCAGGAGCCAGTGGATGACGGCGAGGCCGACGACGAACGACACGATCGTGCCCACGACCGTCGGGCCGACCCCGTACGCGTTGTCGCCGCCCGGCACGTCCTTGAGCTTGTAGACGCCGGCGCCCACGACCGCGGGGATGGCGAGCAGGAAGGCGTAGCGCGTGGCCGCGGCGCGCTCGTAGCCGAGCGCGAGCCCCATGCTGATCGTCGCGCCCGAGCGCGACACGCCGGGGATGACGGCCGCGGCCTGCGCGGCGCCCAGCAGGACCGCATGGCCCCACGTGAGCGACTCGATCGGCCGGCTCTTGCGGCCGATCCGCTCCGCGAGCCCGAGCACGAGGCCCAGCACGACGAGCATCGTGCCGATGACCCACAGGTTGCGGAACTCGCGGTCGATCGCGTCCTCCAGCAGCAGGCCCACCACCACGATCGGCAGTGAGCCGATGATGATGAACCAGCCCATCCGCCACTCGCTGCGCTGCCGCGCCTCGGCGGAGAACAGCCCGCGGACCCAGCCGCTGCCGATCGTCCAGATGTCACGCCAGAAGTACAGGACGACGGCGAGCTCGGTGCCGATCTGCACCACGGCGGTGTAGGCCGCGCCGGGGTCGTCCCAGCCGAGGAAGCGGGGCACGATCGCCAGGTGCGCGCTGCTCGAGATGGGCAGGAACTCGGTGAGGCCCTGCACGACGCCGAGCACGAGTGATCGCAGGAAGTCGTCCACCCCGCGAGCCTAGACGGCGGGTGGGTCCGGCCCGACTAGGGTTCTGGCATGCAGGAGCGCCAGGTCGGTCGATCGGGTCTGAAGGTCTCGCGCCTCGGCCTGGGCACGATGACCTTCGGGTCCCAGGTCGACGAGCTGGAGGCCGAGGAGCAGCTCAGCGCGTTCCTCGACGCGGGCGGCACGTTCGTCGACACCGCGCCGGTCTACGGAGAGGGACGCTGCGAGGAGCTGCTCGGCGGCGTGCTCGCCAAGGTCGCGAGCCGCGACCAGGTCGTGCTCGCGAGCAAGGGCGTCGTCGGGCTGCGGCGCGGCGAGGTCGTCGCCGACGCCTCCCGCGGCCACCTGCTCGCCCAGCTCGACGCGTCGCTGCGCGCGCTGCGCACCGACCACCTCGACCTCTGGCAGCTGCACGCCTGGGACCCGCACACGCCGTGGGAGGAGACGCTCACCACCCTGGAGCACGCCGTCACGAGCGGACGCGTCCGCTACGTCGGCGTCTCGAACTTCGCCGGCTGGCAGACCACGCTCGCCCGGGTCAGCGCGACGCGCGCCCTGGGCCCGGCCCTCGTCTCGAACCAGGTCGAGTACTCCCTGCTGAACCGCGCCGTCGAGGAGGAGGTCGTGCCCGCGGCCGACCACCTGGGGCTCGGGCTCATCGGCTGGTCGCCGCTCGCCCGCGGCGTGCTGACGGGCAAGTACCGCGGCGGCAGCACCCCCGGCGACTCCCGTGGCGCCGTCCCCCAGTGGGAGGGCTTCATGGCGCCCTACCTGTCGGCCGAGTGCACGCCGGTCGTCGACGCCGTGGTCCGCGCGGCCGAGGGTCTCGACGTCGCCCCCGCGCACGTGGCCCTCGCCTGGATCCGGGAGCGGCCCACCGTCGCGTCCGTCCTGGTCGGCGCCCGCACCACGGCGCAGCTGCGCACGTCGCTCGCCTCCGAGGACGTCGATCTTCCCCCCGAGATCGTCGACGCCCTCGACGACGTCTCGTCACCACACACCTGGGAGGCTTGAGCCGTGGTCGAGTACGAGTTCTGGGACCTCTCGGTCCCCCGCACCCAGTCGCGCAACGCCGTCTGCCGGATGCTCACCGAGGTCGCCGAGTACCAGGGCTGGGAGCTCGACCGGCTGCGCAAGGACACCACCGGCCACCGCACCATCCGGCTGCGGCGCAAGATCATCCGCATGCGCAGCACGCTGTACGGCTGAGCCGGCCTCCTCAGGCCAGGTCGAGGAAGCGGTCGAAGACCCGCGAGCCGAACGCGAGCGCGTCGACCGGCACCCGCTCGTCGACGCCGTGGAAGAGCGCGGTGAAGTCGAGGTCGGCGGGCAGCCGCAGCGGCGTGAAGCCGTAGGACGTGATGCCGACCTTGTCCCAGCCCTTCGCGTCGGTGCCGCCCGACATCAGGTACGGCGCGATGATCGCGTCGGGGTCCTCGCCGTGCAGCGCCACCGTCATCGCGTCGATGAGGTCGGACTCCAGCGGGAACTCCAGCGCCGTGTCGGTGATGTGCGGCTCGACGGTGACGCGGTCGCCGACGAGCTGCTGCACCGCCGGGAGGAACGTGTCGGCGTGACCCGGCAGGTAGCGGCCGTCGACGTACGCGACGGCCTCGCCGGGCACGACGTTGTGCTTGTAGCCGGCCTCGAGCATCGTGGCGTTCGTCGAGTTGCGCAGTCCCGACCCGAGCATCCGCACGGCGGGACCGACGTGCGCCAGGATCTCGTCGGGGTCGCCGGACGTGTCACCGACGATCTCGGCGAGGGTCGCCAGGAGCGACTGCATCGACGGTCCGGGCTCGGCGGGCCACTGGTGCTCGCCCAGGGCGACGAGCGCGCGGGCGAGGTGGGTGACGGCGTTGTCGTCCTGGCGCATCGAGCCGTGCCCCGCGGTGCCGCGGGCCGTGAGGCGCATCCAGCTGATGCCCTTCTCGCCGGTCTCCAGCAGGTACACGCGCTGCCCGCCGACCTCGACGGAGAAGCCGCCGACCTCGCCGATCGCCTCGGTGCAGCCCTCGATGAGGTCGGGGCGGTTCTCGGCGATCCAGTGGGCGCCCTTGCGGCCGCCCGCCTCCTCGTCGGCGGTGAAGACGAGGGTGATCGGCCGCTGCGGGATCGCCCCGGCGCGCTGGCGCGCCCGCACGACCGACAGCAGCATCGCGTCGAAGTCCTTCATGTCGACGGCGCCGCGGCCCCACAGGTAGCCGTCCTGGACCTCGCCCGCGAACGGGTCGACGCTCCAGTCGGCGGCCCGGGCGGGGACGACGTCGAGGTGACCGTGGACGAGCAGGCCGTCGCGGTCGGACGACTGGTCGCCCCAGCGGGCGACGAGGCTCGTGCGGCCCGGCTCGGACTCGACGAGCTCGGACTCGATGCCGACCTCGTCGAGGAGCGCGGCCACGTGCTCGGCGGCCTTGCGCTCGCCCGGGCCGGAGTCGTCGCCGTAGTTCGACGTGTCGATCCGGATCAGGTCGCGGCAGATCTCGAGGGCCTCGGCGTCCGGCGCGTACGTCATGGCCTCGATCCTACGGGCGGAGCACGTGGTCGAGGACGCGCCCGAACAGCAGCCGGCCCGCAGCCTCCTCGAGACCGCCGAGGAAGCCCGGGACGCCGGTCGTGTGCGCCACCTCGCGCCACACGACGCGGGCGCCGGTCGGGGTCGGCTCGACGTCGATCTCGGCCCAGCCCGTCACGACCCGGCCGCGCTTCTCCAGGCGCACGTGGCGCGGCGCGTCCCACGCCACGACGTCCATGCGGTCGTCGAAGCCGAGCGGACCGAGTCCGGTGCGGGCCACGAACCCGTCGGCGGTGCGGGTGATCCGGGTGAGGGGGACGGCGTCGCCGTGGGCGGGCCAGTCGGTGACCCGGGCGAACGCCTCCTCGGGCGTCATCGCGACCTCGCGCACGACCCGGAACTCACCCACGGCACGATGGTAGGCAGGATCGCCGGAAGGGGCACGATGGCCAGCACGCAGTTCACGTCGGTCGACGACGTCAAGGAGCGGCTCGCCGCCGTCGGGTACCTCGCCTCCGACGCGGTCGCCACGACCGTCTACCTCGCGAGCGCGCTGGAGAAGCCGCTGCTCGTCGAGGGTCCCGCCGGCGTCGGCAAGACCGACCTCGCGCGTGCGGTCGCCGAGGCCAACAGCGCCGAGCTGGTGCGGCTGCAGTGCTACGAGGGCGTCGACGAGGCGCGGGCGCTGTACGAGTGGAACCACGCGAAGCAGCTCCTGCGCATCACCGCCGGCCGCGACGAGGGCTGGGACGCCGCGCGCAGCGACGTCTTCAGCGAGGAGTTCCTGCTCCCCCGACCGCTGCTGACGGCCATCCGCCGCGACGACCCGACCGTCCTGCTCGTCGACGAGACCGACAAGGCCGACGTCGAGATCGAGGGCCTGCTGCTGGAGGTGCTGGGCGACTTCCAGGTGACGGTGCCCGAGCTCGGCACGATCCGCGCGACCCGGCGTCCGTTCGTCGTGCTGACCTCGAACGCGACCCGCGAGCTGTCGGAGGCGCTGCGCCGGCGCTGCCTGTTCCTGCACGTCGACTTCCCCGACGCCGACCTCGAGCAGCGCATCCTCGAGCTCAAGGTGCCGGGCCTCGACGACGCGGTGGGCGCCGCGCTCGTGCGGGTGGTCAACGCCCTGCGCGCCATGCCGCTGCGCAAGGCGCCCTCGATCTCGGAGTCCATCGACTGGGCGCGCACCCTCATCGCCCTCGGGGCCGACCGGCTCGACGACGACCTCGTCACCGAGACGCTCGGGGTCGTGCTGAAGCACGCCGAGGACATCGACCGCGCCCGCTCCGGCCTCGACCTCGACGCGGCCCTGTCCTGATCGTGGACGCCACCACCGAGGACCTCCCGGCGCGGCTCGTCTCGTTCGCGAACGCGCTGCGGGCGAAGGGCGTGCGGGTCGGGACGAGCGAGGTCGTCGACGCCGGCGAGGTCGCCCGCGTCCTCGGCATGCACGACCGTGCGCAGCTGCGGGAGGGCCTCGCGGCGGCGCTCGTGCGACGCGGCGGGCAGCGCGACGTCTTCGACATGACCTTCGACCTCTTCTTCCCCTCCGGCGTCGGCGCGAGCCAGACCGTGCTGGACCAGGACGGCGACGTGTCCCTGGAGGACGTCCGCGACCTGCTCGTCGCGGCCCTCGCCGACGGCGACCTGCGCACGCTGGAGGACGTCGCCGAGCTCGCCGTGGCGGTGCTGGGCGAGGTCGGCTCCCCCGGGACGCAGACCCAGGGCTTCTCCGCGTTCCAGACGCTCGACCGCCTGGCGCCGCAGACCGCGATCGCGTCGGCGCTGCAGCTGCGGGGTGCCGGTGCGGGCTCGGGGTCGGCGCAGGGACTGGGCACCGGTCAGGGCACGGGCGGCTCCCCCGGCGGCGGTGACGCCGCCGACTTCACCGACCGGCTCGTGCGCGACGAGCTGCGCCGTCTCGTCGAGGCGTTCCGCGACATGGTGGGCGCCGAGGCGCGCCGCCGCACGGCCGAGACCCGGGGCCGCGAGGTGGTCACGCGGCACGCCGTCCGCACGACGAGCGCGCACGTCGACTTCCTCAGCGCCAACCGCCAGCAGCTGGAGGAGCTGCGCACGACCGTCCGACCGCTCGCGCGTCGCCTGGCGACGCGGCTGTCGGCGCGCCGCCGGGCGGCACGACGCGGGAAGATCGACGTCCGCCGGACCATGCGTCGTGCGATGGGCACGGGCGGCGTGCCGATGCGCCCGGTCCACCAGCGCCCGCACCCGGGCCGTCCCGAGCTCGTCCTGCTGTGCGACGTGTCGGGCTCGGTGGCCGGCTTCTCCGCGTTCACGATGCTGCTGGTGCGGGCGTTGAGCGACCAGTTCAGCCGGATCCGCGTGTTCGCGTTCGTCAACGCGATGGCCGAGGTCACCGACCTCGTGAAGGACGGCGGCGACCCCGCCGAGCGCATCGCGCGCGAGGCCCGCGTGACGAAGTGGCACACGTCGAGCGACTACGGCGAGGCGCTGCTCGACTTCGTCGAGGACCACCTCGACGCCGTCGGCCCGCGCACGTGCGTGCTCGTGCTCGGCGACGCCCGCAACAACAACCAGCGCACCCGCCTGGAGGCGCTGCACCGCATCGCGGAGAAGTCCCGCCGCACCTTCTGGCTCAACCCCGAGCACCCGTCCCGCTGGGGCCTCGGCGACTCGGTCGCCCCCGAGTACGCCGCCGTCGTCGACATGCACGCCTGCAGCACCGTCGAGCAGCTGGAGACGTTCGTCGGCCGGCTGCTGCCGGTCTAGAGGCCGACCTCCTCGCGCCCGCGCGGCAGGCGCAGGATCTCGCGCGTCTGGTCGTTCGTCGCGATCGGCCGGCCGACCTCGGCGCACAGCGCGGCGGTCTCCTCGAACAGCTCCAGGTTCGTCGGCGTCCGCTCGGGGTCGTAGTGGTCCTCGATGCCGATGTGCAGGTGACCGCCGCGCTCCAGCGCCATCCGGGCGACGGGCCACTTCAGCAGGTCGCCGCCCCACACCGACACCGACCAGGGCAGGTCGACGCCCTCCATCATGTCGAGGTAGGCCTCCAGCGAGGACGGGTTCGGGGGCAGGCCGAAGCTCATGCCGGACCCCTTCGCGAACATCCCCCAGTCGTCGCCGAAGTAGAACTTGACCATCGCGCCCTGCGGCAGCCGACCGGCCCGGTGGTACGCCAGGACCGTGTGCAGGAACGTGGGCTCGTAGATCGCGAGCGACGGGCCGAACCGGTGCTCGTCGCACAGGCCGAACGCGTACTTGATGTCGTCGAAGGTGTTGACGTAGCTGAACCCGGTCGGCAGTCCGTCCTCGTCCGGGAAGCCCAGGTTGACCGAGCCGGGGTCGACGATGCCGATCGGCATCGGCACCTCCGCGGCGATGAGCGGGTAGTGCGCGAAGCGTCCCTCGACCGACTCGCCCTTGGCGCCGACGGACTGGTCGACCGACAGCGTCGGGTACCAGACGGTGTCCGGTCGCTCCTCGAGGATGGGGCGCCAGGCCTCCAGGTAGGCGTCGGCCGCGGCCTGGCCCTGCAGGTTGATGTCGTAGGTGTGCGTGTGGATCATCGACGCTCCCGCGTCGAGCAGCGCGAACACGTCGCTCTGGATGTGCTCGGGGGTCAGCGGGACGTTCGGGTTCCGGTCGGGGAACGTGCCCCCGTTGATGGCGACCTCGACGACGACGGGATCCTCCATGGTGTGTCAGCACCCCTTCCTGGTCTGGCCCCGTGGGGCCGGTGGTGTGGTGGCGGTGGGACGCTCAGGCGTCGAGCGAGCGCTGGAAGTCGTCCCAGGTCGGCAGCAGCTCGGGCAGGGCCGCGGCCCGCGGACGGGTCTTGGGCCAGCGCAGCCGCAGCGAGTCCAGCCGACCGGTCAGCTCGCGCAGGGGCATCGCGTAGAAGGCCTGGACCCGCCGGGCGCGGAACCGCCATCGACCGTCCTCGCGGACGTAGCGGTCGTGGTAGCGGAAGCCCGTCACGAACATCTCGCGCTCGAGCTCCATCTCGGCGTGCGACGTGACGACGCCGGTGGCCTCGTCGTCGCCGTCGCGCTCCAGGACGAGCGTGTGCGGCACGTGGAACGTGACGCCGTACATCCCGAGCCGCAGGTGGTAGTAGTCCATCGCGGCGTCGCGGCCGACCGAGTGGCCCGCGACCGAGTCGAACTCGAAGTCGGTCGCGAAGCAGTCCGCGAGGGCGGTCATGTCGCGGTCGTCGCAGGCGTTGGCGTACCGCGCGAGCAGCTCCTCGATCTCGGCACGGTCCTCCAGCCGTCTCAGCCGGGACTCGACGTCGTTCATGCGGGGGCCTCCTGGGTCGGGTGGAGCAGGACGGGGACGGACGGCGGGCAGCGCAGCATGAACCCCTCGTCCGGGGGAAGGTCGCCGGCGGGCTCCAGCCGCTCGACGCGGTCGGCGAGCTCGCGCAGGGCGTGGACCATCTCGGTCTGCGCGAGGCGCGCGCCGACGCAGTAGTGGGCACCGGCGCCGAACGGCATGATCTCCCCCGCCGCCGTGAACTGCGCGCTGCCGTTCGCGAGGTAGCGGTCGGCGCGGAAGGTCTCCGCGTCCGCGAAGACCGACGCGTCGCGGTTGGCCGAGGCGAGCATGAGCGCGACGCGCTGCCCCTCCGGAACCAGCGTCCCGCCGATCGTCACGTCGGCGATCGTGCGGCGCATCAGCCCGTTGACGGGCGGGAAGAACCGCAGCGCCTCGGCCGCGAGGCCGACGAGGGCGGCCTCGTCGTCACGGTGCTCGCGCACCCACGCCCACGCCGCTGGGTCGAGCGCGAGGTGGCGCAGCAGGCTGGCCAGGACGCGCTCCGTCGTCTCGACGCCGGCGGCGAGCAGGAAGACGACCGTCGAGGTGATCTCCTCCAGGCCGAGCGGCTCGTCCTCGTACTCCGCGGTCGCGAGCGCAGAGACCAGGTCGTCGCCGGGGCGCTCCCGCCGCTCCGCGACGTAGGGCGCGAGGAACCGCTCCAGCTCGGCCCGGGCCGCGAGGGCCCGCGTGCGGGCCGACGGGTCGTTGACGCTCGCGACGCCGCCGGAGCCGACCGCGCGGTACCACTGCTCGAACTGCTCGCCGTGGCCCAGGTCGGTGAGCTCGGTGATGGCGAGCAGCGGCACCCAGGTGGCGAGCGCCCGCCGCAGGTCGACGGGCTCGCCGAGCGGCAGCGCGTCGACGGTGCGACGCGCGATCGCGTGGACGCGGTCGTCGAGGCCGTCGCGCAGCGCGTTCTGGCTGCGGATCCGTCGCGCCACGATCCCGACCTTGCGCGCGTGCTCGCGTCCCTCCATGTGCAGGAACGTGCGCCCGTACGGCGGCGAGCCGGGTCCGCCCTCGACGGCCCGGAAGCCCTGCGGGTCGCGCAGCACGCCGCGGACGTCCTCGTGCCGGGTGACGACCCAGGCGTCGAGGGTCCGGCTGTGCAGGACCGGCGCCTCGTCGCGGAGCCGGGCGAAGACGGCGGCCCGGTCCACGGTCGGGTCGTCGGCCGCGACGCGGTCCAGCTCGCGCTCCAGCGCGTCGGCGAGCGCGGCGGTCACGTCGTCGCCCCGCGGGCGCCGTCGACGACGACGTGGCTGCCGTTCATGAAGCCGGCCTCGCCGCTCAGCAGGAACAGCGCCGTCGCGCCGATCTCGTCGGGACGGCCGAGCCGGCCGCTGCGGTTGCGGCCGACCAGGTCGGCGGCGGCCGACACGGGGTCCCCGGTCGCGTCCAGGTGCTGGCGCAGCAGGTCGGTCTCGATGCTGCCGGGGCAGATCGCGTGGCAGCGGATGCCCCGGCGACCGAAGTCGACGGCGGTGGCCCGGGTCAGGTTCAGCAGGCCGGCCTTGCTGACGGCGTAGGCGACGTGCCCCGGTCGCGCGAACAGGCCCTCCAGGGAGGAGATGTTGACGATCGCTCCTCCCCCGGCGTCCAGCATCGCGGGGACGAACGCCTTCGTCGTCCGCCACGCACCCTTGAGGTTCACGTCGAGCACGGCGTCCCACTCGTCCTCGGTCAGCGTGACGACGTCGGCCTCGATGAGCCGGCCGGCGTTGTTGACGAGCCCGGTGACCCGACCCTGCCAGTCGAGCGTCGCGGCCAGCGCGGCGTCGACGGAGGCGGCGTCGGTGACGTCGAGGACGACCCCGAGCGCGGACAGCCCGTCCGCGCGCAGGGACGCCGCCGCCTCGTCCGCGCCGACGAGGTCCCCGACCACGACGTGCGCCCCGGCCTCCGCGGCGGACCGCGCGATCGCCGCACCGAGCCCGCGCGCCGCGCCGGTGACGACGACGACGTCGTCCCGCAGGCGCTCGCTCGTCACTGCCACCGCAGAGCCCGTCGCTCGAAGGCG
>SXGT01801635.1_pt1 | contig 10482 bp, 7 predicted proteins | sample 3176221 | NCBI WGS metagenome assembly SXGT01 (sample SAMN11356862, study PRJNA531348) | freshwater metagenome | isolation source: freshwater sample F1-120 | place: China: Fuxian Lake, Yuxi | collected 2017-12-25
AACCAACCCGCGACCAACCGCTTCCATGCCGTAGGTATAGATAGAGCCCGGTTGGCCGTCCCCACGGGTCACGCATTGCGCGAGTCCGTCGACGAGATAGGCGCGTTTCTTTGCGACTGGACCGCCACGTCGGGGAAACGCGTCCACAACCTTAATGTTGCCGAAGAATGTTGGCTTCTCGAATACGAGTCGAAACGTCTGGGATCCGTGAGTCAATGTCTGGTCTTTGCCCAAAAACGTGTCCGCCAGTGCGAACAAAACCATGGCAGCCAAGCCGGCAAGGATCGCGATGCCCGATAGGCCGAGTCTGTGTTGCGCGGCGAGACGCGTTTCACGTTGGGCCAGTAAGAGCGTTGTCGCCGCGAGGGCTATGGCCAGGATCAACAAGGCGCGGAAATTCGTGATATAGGGAACCAGCAGGAAGGCCGTCACGAGCACCCCCAGCACGGACCCGACGGTGCTAATAAAGAAAACATATCCCGCACCCGCATCTCCAGCGCGTGCGGAGTCTTCGGATCGCGATGTCGTCAGGGCGACCAGTAGCGGATTCATGGCCGATATCGTGACCAGCGGCACAAACAAGAGCAGCAAGCAGGCGATGAACGATCCGAATACGAGACTGAAGCGGGCCAAGGCGACGAAGATGGTGGGATAGAGGAGCGTTGCCACCAAGATGCTCAATGACGAAACAGCCGGCATCAACGCGAACAGGCCCGCCAGTCGAGGTTCTTGATCGCGGCTGGCATGTGCGGCCAATCGTCCCCCCCACCAATAACCGACGGCCAAGGCAATCAGCGTGATCGAAAGTAGTCCGCTCCAGATATACAAACTGACGCCAAAATAGGGAGTCAGGATGCGTGAGGCGAGCAGTTCCAGGGCCAGTGTGATACCCCCGGTGACGAATATCACAAAACGATACCGATTCATGCCCGTCGTTTCCTCCGCGTGCTCGGCGTCTTGTCGGTAAGAAATCAGCCGTGCTCGCTCAAGCCAGTACTGCCAGGGATGCTGGCCTTAATCCCCCCAGCATGTCACAGCTGACAACTAAAAGGGGACGTCGTCGCCATCCTCAAAGGACGCCTCATCAAAAGCCGCGTTTGCGTTCGAAGCACTTGTTGCAGGGGCCGAGCGGCCGGCCTTAGGCTGGTAACTCGTCACCTCGGCGCTGAGAAAAAACTTGATCTCACTCTGCGAGTCCCGCTGCCACTTGCGACCGCTCAAGCGATATTGAACCTCGATCTCGTCGCCGACCTGAAGTTGGTCGGCGCTGTCGCAGGCATCACCGATAAAATCCAGGGGAACAAAATTGACGAATCGGCCGAGATCCTGCTCGACGACGACCAATCGCTTGCGAAACCCCTTTTGGCCAAATGTCTTCGTCGGTTCGACGAGATGTACTTTGCCTTTGACGGATGCGTTGCTCATAATGGATGGATATTGCGTGAAAAGAGGAAACGGTTAGTCCATGGAGTCGGCTGCGGCGCCACGGCGGCCAGGCCGTCCCCCCATAGTACCAGGATCGGCATGTTGTTAACAGGGATTGAAATATGCTGAAACCGCCGCGATCCGAAGGTCTCGATTCGTGGGTCGGTGGCGGGTAAGATTACGGCTGGAGACGGTCGTCCTGTTTCGGTGGCCGACGGCTTAGCCATCACAAGGTTCGCGGATCCGTGGGGAAGAATGGTTCACGCGGAGCCGCTGAGACGCGGAGGGAGGACCATGATGGTGACCAACTGGGGCCACTCGCACCAAGCTGGATTTCGCGACGCGAGGCTTGCCAACGCTGCGACGGCAACGAACCAATCTTGTTCCATTGCTCAGGCGAGCGTGCCTTGGGCCTGCGCTATGTGGGCTGCGTGGACCATGCTGGTTTGCATCGCGAACAGCATCGGCGCACCTCCGGCATTGTCCCCGTCGGCATTGAGCAAGCCGAATCGCAGCGACACCATCCTTGTGCAAACTCAGGTCAATAGGCAAGAAAAGCCCCTATTGAGCGACCAGCAGTTTGCCGCGATTGAAGAAGCCATGGACAGAGGCCTTCGCAGTTTGAATCGCTACCGGCAGGAAAATGGGCGATACTCGACCCGCTACGACGTCTCACAACCTGGCATCACAAGCCTGTGTGTAATGGCGTATTTGTCCCGAGGGCACCTGCCTGGATCCGGGCCCCATGGCGACCACCTAAACGAGTCGATCGACTTCGTAATTTCTTGTCAGCACGCGAACGGATTATTGGCAGAGACACAATTCGGTGCCGACGTGGGACCTCGTTCAGTCGAAGGAAACGCGGCACCGTACAACCACAGCATTTCTGGACTGTTGCTGGCCGAGATCTACGGAATGACGAACCTCGCCAAGGAAAAGGAACTCGCCGCAGCCGTGCGCAAGGCCATTGACTACACGGTGCAGTGTCAATATACCGAGCAGGATTCGCCGATTCATTCGGGTGGTTGGGGATACCTGCCGGTACTGCATGGGGCCGACATCGACGATAACATGCGGATCACGGACCTGTCGGTTGTCTCATGGCAAATCATGTTTCTCAGAGCGGCCAAGAACGCGGGATTCGATGTCCCCGCTGCCACGATCGATCGTGCGATGGCCTATGTCGAGCGTCATTTTGATGAAAAGTCCGGCGTTTTCTACTACCGGCAAAGCAAGCCGAACATGAACCAAAGCATGGCCGGAGTCGGAATCGTCATGTTGTCATTGGGGGGTAAACAAGCATCGCCCAAGGTGATTTCCGCCGGGGAGTGGTTGTTGCGCAACCCCTGGTCTTGGAATGACAGCGAATCGGTCGACTACTCGGCGTACTACTGTAGCCAAGCCGCGTTGCAACTGGGGGAACCCTACTGGTCGCGAATCTACAGCCCCATCTTGGATTACTCCCTCAGGCAACAACGGCCCGACGGGAGTTGGCCTGCCAGTAGTGTGGGGGAGAGTTTTGGCCAGGAGTACACAACGGCACTCATGATTCTATCTTTAGGTGCTCCGCTTCAACTCTTGCCCATCTACCAACCCTGAGCGCGACACGTGTATTTGTTTCAGCATAAACAGCATAAAAAGGGGTCAGGTCTCTTTTTTCTTAGGTGCGAGGTGCGGATGACGCGTCGACTCCAATTCCAACTTGACCTACCCTGATGTGCATCACGCCGAATCTCATGAGATAAACCTGTTCTCGTGAATAAGGAGGCGACAAAGTGGCACGCTGCGAGACTGAATTCAACGGCAATACAAGCACGAAGCGCGAGCGAGTGCGTCCCTAGGGCGCCGTGACCTGTGGCTGCTGTGCGTTCAGTTCCTCCCCACAAGACCATCGGCTGCGAGTGAAACGAGTACCGCTATGAGAGTTCGGTTGGAAGGGAACCTTGACGGTTGAAAACCGTAGTGAGGAAACCTGGACAAACTCGGTAGGAGTTATTTGTTTGTTGTTACATGCCAGCCCGTTTATTGCGGACCCACTTTGGGAACGTACCTAGTTCTTGTGACTCGCTGGCAGAACGCCCATCACTTGCAGGCAAATTGTACGCCCTCCTATCAATGCGTGCATTCGAATCCCTTTCTTGGAACGCTTGAACCGGGTGAGAGCAAAACGGTGTCCGGATGCGTATTGCTGATTCCCGGCGACCTTGATGCCGCATGGCCACAGGCCTTGTCCTCGCTTTCCACTATTGAGTTGCAGGCGGCTGCCAACGCACGACTTCCAAGCGAGTCTGGTTGTCACCACCCCGGTAGGAATAAGAAGTCACCAGCGTGCCATCGGCCAGTTGCACGCTTGGGCCAAATCCGCCCCCCTGATAGGTGCCGATCGGCGTTCGCGTGTCCAGGAGCAAACGATCGTGGTTGAAATCGAACTCGAAGCCGTCGTCGGTCTCGGTACCTAAGATCGCGCGCACACCCAACGGGGGCTGGAGATCACGTACGGTGAACGTCAGCAGGAGCCGTTGATCTTGCAGACGTAGCAGCGACATATACATCTCGCCATAGTCGCCGAAATCGCGGATACGATCGAACGTCAGCCCGCCGTCCAGTGACGAGAACAGAATAAAGTGGTCCGACTGATCGTTGAGCGCCTGAATGGGCCGATTTTCGATGGGCACGATATTGCTGGTGGCCCGTACCAGCGCCCACACCTTCCCGGAACGAGCTTGCCAAAGCCACGTTTCGCCCCCAAAAAAAGGATGGTCGCGGTTCCAATCACGCGGTTCGCATTTCCGTGAGCGGTCCCACGACTTGCCGCCATCGACGGACTTCCAGACAAAACACGGTCCCTGTTCGCCCTGATGGTCCACCCCCAACAATAGAGAACCGTCCGACATTTGCAACACGTTACGCGATGTGTGATTGATGGCGTTGGGGCGAATTACCTCGGACTCGACGCGTACCGATTCCCACGTTTTGCCGCGATCGGTCGAACGATGCAGAAACCCCGTGGTGTAACCCCAACGGTTTCGTACATCGCGGCCCAGCAAATGTCCCGTCATGAAAATAGTACCGTCGTTTGTGACCGTCAAATACGGCTCGCGCCCCAGGAGATCGAGTTTTTCTGCTGCCGTCCACGTGCGCCCGTCATCCCAAGACCGAAAGAGAAGTACTTGTTCGAGAACTCTGCCATCGTCCATTTCGTGCGGGTGAAACGCGGTCAGTAGCAATTCGCCGTCCGGCAGCCGGGCAATGCACGCCTTGTAGTCTCCGGGGTCCCCCAAGGGAATTCGCTCGCAGGCAATCGGATCGTTTGGCAGATGATCGGCACTTTGAATGCGTATGGCTGCGGGGTCGATCGGATGCAACAATTCTTGCAGAGGGATTCGCTCGAAAACCAGATGAGCTTGGCTCCCCTCGTACACGATTCCGACATGTTCTGGGTCGATACGTGTCAGGCTTGGGTATCCGGCCCCCGACCCTTCATCCAACAGCAAGTGGTGGGACGTGGGCCAGGTGGCGCCATCATCGAAGCTCACTTGGATCGTGTGATGCGTCCGCCCATTCTGCGTATGCGGGTTGGCAAACAGCAGTGCATGATGCGGCTGGCCTTTGTGCTGATAATCAACGCGCAACAGGCTGCCGTTGCAATTGGGTTCGATGAGCGTGTTGCGGCTGGTGGAATGGGGGTTCCAGCTTCGGCCCAGATCGGTTGTGACTGCCACCGCCCGAAATCGTTCGCGATCGTTGCGGATATTCAGCATGATCGAGCCGTCCCCCAACCGTGCTGCCTGACACTCGTTACCTCCGACATAAGCGGGCTCTCCTACGGTCCAGGTAGCGCCATGGTCGCGACTGATCATCACGGTTGCAAACGTCGCCAGCTTGTCTTGTCCCGTCCGCCCTTCCACGGGCATCACCAGCGTGCCGTCGGGCAGGTTGATGCCCGCTTGAGGCGAGGGGGCCAAGAGCCACCATGATTCCTGTTTCAGCTTTCGAGTCAGGTTCTCGGGCTCCGTCCAGGTCACCCCGTCATCCTTCGAGCGAACCATCATGAACTGGGCTGTCTTGCCGATTTCAAAGCCGGGCTCGGAGCCGTCTTCAACCCATTGGTGTTTGCCCGGCTTGCCATGTACCCAGAGGGCAAAGCAAAAGATTTCACCGGTCTGCTGATCGATCACGATGCCAGGATCGCCGCATCCATTTTGTTCTTGCGGTAAGCCACCGAATGGCCCCATGTCCAAAATGACGCGAGGTGATTCCCAGGTCTTGCCACCATCCGTACTACGGCTGAGACCAACATCAATATCCTCTTGCAAGTCACTCCCCTTGCGCCGCCGCATATCGTAGACACACAACAGAGTTCCTTTCGGCGAAGTGCACAAGGCGGGAATGCGGTAGGTGTGAACTCCATCTTCCCTCTTTCGTCGGAGCGCCACTCCGATACGGTGTCGGTGGTGCGGTGATGCGTGGGTGGGTATGATCGATCCTCGTGACGTTTCCACCTTGGTGCAGGCCGCAGCCACATGACGGGAGAGTCCGGCCTGTTCTCGCAAGCGGCACGACAACCAGAACACGTTTTTGCCCGTCTTAAGCGACTGCTCTCCGTCAAACGTCACGATGGGGCTTGGTTGACTGGCCTTGCCAAAGGGCATGTCCGGCGAAAACGACTCTCGATCCCCGCTGAAAAATATCGCCACCGACTCGATATCCGCCAAGTCGTCGGAGCCCCTCAGGTCAAACGTCAGCGCCTGGACCTGGACATCCGTGGCCTCTGCTACGTCGACCACCACGCGCAACAGCGCGGCGTGCTCATTTCGTATCAAGGCCGGATGCGTCGGACTCGTCGCGACCGCGTGCATGACGGATTTGTCGACGGATGATTTCGCATCGGCCGCGTGGAGGCGGTCGAGCCCCTTAGTGGGCAGGCACACCAAATAACAGGCGAGTATAAGGCCCGGGAACCGTCTCGATTTAACCATGGCGTGACCTCAAAATGGTTGCGTTGTGCGTTGATTGAATCACGGTGGTGTCCTGCGGTCCGGTAGATGAATGGATCTACCGCCATGCGTCCCTTCCGGCCATCGTGACAGGGCTGATTGTAGGACGGTTCGACCGCGAACTCAACATCCGCAACGGTTCGTCCCAAAGACGGCAAGGGCACCGCAAGCGGCCTTTTCAGTCGGCGGTGGGTGTCTATGATAGTGACGGGGGGCGCAGCAAGCCCCTAGGTGAAGATACCAATGCGAAGAATTGGGCGGAGAGAGACAATGCGGCAGCACTATGATGCGATCGTCGTGGGGTGCGGTGGTGTTGGTAGCGCGGCGCTCTATCATCTGGCACGGCGCGGCAAGAAAGTTTTGGGCATCGATCGCTTTGGCATCGCCCATAATCGGGGAAGTTCCCACGGGCACACTCGCGTCATTCGCATGGCGTATTATGAACATCCGGATTACGTGCCCCTGCTGCAACGTGCCTATCAATTGTGGGACGAATTGGAGCAAAATTGGCAGCACAAGCTGTTCTGCCGCGTGGGCGTGATGCAGATGGGTCTGCCCGATGCCGAAGTGATCCCCGGCGTACTCGATTCGGCGCGACGATATGGACTCCCCGTCGAACAATGGACGCCCGATCAAGCCATGCGACGCTACCCTGTCTTCAACGTCCCCAAGAATTTCTCAGTTGTCTTCGAGCAAAATGCGGGGTATCTGTACGTCGAGGAGTGTGTGCGTGCCCATATTCTGCAAGCTCAAAAACGGGGCGCGGACTGGTTGAGCCCTTGTCAAGTAGAACAGATTCATTCGGAGGATCGCGGGGTCAAGGTCGTGTCCGATCAGGGTACGTTCACCTGCGATTCGCTGGTCGTCGCCGGAGGTCCCTGGGCACCCGAACTTTTGCGTGAACTCAACCTGCCCCTGCATGTTCTACGCAAACCGCTTTACTGGTTCCGTACGCAAAATGACAGCTACCTTCCGAACTGCTGCCCCGTGTTTGTTTTTGAGGTCGGGCAAAAATTCTTTTACGGATTCCCCAAAGAGGACGGCCGAGGGGTCAAGGTAGCACAGCACTTTGGGGGAACCGTCATTAAGGATCCCACCACGGTGGAACGCAACGTCGACACTGCGGAATGCGACGAGATGACCGGCTTGGCGCGAGATTATCTGCGCGACGTGGAGTTTCCATTTAGCGATCACGCGGTGTGCATGTACACAATGTCTCCCGACAAGCATTTCATCGTGGACCGGCACCCGTCCGATTCCCGCATCGTATTTGCCTGCGGCTTGTCGGGACATGGATTCAAGTTCGCGACGGTACTCGGCGAAGCGTTGACGGATCTTGCCCTCGATGGGGCGGCTCGCGTACCGATCGAGTTTCTAAGGGCGAATCGATGACCACAGTGGCGTAGGCTTCCAGCCTGCGAGATCAACCAAGAATCGCTGTTGTCATTAAGTGCCCCATCCCACATTTCTCAGTGACCGTGGGGCTAGCCGATCTCGCGCGTGATCCGCAGCCGGCCAATGTAAGAAGGCTGGTAGTGCCGCACTTGCCAGTGTTCGGCTTGGGGAAGGGTCGTGAAGTCCAGCCGTTCATCGGCCTCCATCATGAGTACGCTCTCTTCCGGAAGCTGATGCCACAGTCGATCCACGAGTTGTCGAAAGTCGTCCGGTCGTTCCTCGTACAAGCTGTACGGCGGGCAGCAGAGCACAGTCCAACGGAGGTCCGGGACGTCGGGAAGGCGTTTCACCCAGACGAATGCATCGCCACCGACCACTTCGACGCGATCGGCGATTCCCAATGCGGTCGCGTTCCGCCGAATCTGGTCGGCCGTTGGAAAATGACGCTCGACCAACGTGGCCCGCGCGGCGCCTCGACTGATCGCCTCGAATCCAACCACGCCCGTGCCGGAAAAGAGGTCCACGGCGTAGGAGCCGACCAGAGATGGGCCAATCCAGTTGAAAACCGCTTCTCGGACGCGGTCCTTCATCGGCCGGGTGCGAGAATCGTCACTGCCGGGAAGTTTTCGCCCTCGCAGCCGGCCGCCGATGATTCGGACCGTACTCGCCCCCGTGTCGTCATTCGGTTGTGGTTTGGTCTTCCGATTCATCCGTTGCCTCATACGATGCCCGGCCGACCGACGGCTTGCCATGGGCCGATGCCGGCCACGTTCCCTTCCGGCAATCCGGCGACACGCCTACAATGATCTTGGGCTTGCGCAGCACGAAAGCCCGTACCATGATTCTAACCCAGCTTGATTCGGACCGATATCCAAGGAACCGCATGAAATCGCGAAAAACTAGCCGGTATTGGATCGCCGCTCTGCAAATGGCGATTTTGGCCCCCTTGTGCCTAACACAATTGAGCCGCGTATCGGTTGCGGACGAACGAGACGCGCCGCCATCGGCTCCGGCATCGGCGGCAGCCGACGCCGGTACAGCAGGTGCATTCGAGGACCTGCATTCACAATGGCAAGCGGCCGTCAAAGAGCTCGTCAAGATCCGCGGCGATTACCCGTTGGTCGACGATGCGGAGTTACCCGAGATGAAGCGGCGTTGGGATGAGCTGCTCGTCACGGCTCGCTTGCTGATGCCCCAATTGCGTGCTGAAGCGTTGGCTGTCTACCAAGCGGATCCGGGAGCGAACCGGGCAGCCGAAACCGTGCTGCTGGATATTGCTCAGGATGAGGTGCGTGCCGATCGGTATGAACAGGCGGCCGAGTTGACGACGGCGTTGCAAAAAGGGGGGTGCCGCAATAAGAGGCTCCCCGAACTGGTTGGAATGGTCGCGTTTGCCACTCATGACTTCGAGACGGCGGGTACCGCGTTGCGACAAGCCGAGGCGAATGGTGTGCTCTCTGCCAAGGCTCGCGAGGCCCGTGACGCGGCCGCTTCGTACGTTGCGCTTTGGGAAAAGGAGCAGCAGCTACGGGAGAAGGAGTCGCAGGCTAACGACCTCCCCCGCGTGAAGCTGGAAACATCAAAAGGGGATATTGTCCTTGAGTTGTTCGAGAACGAAGCCCCGCAAGCGGTTGCCAATTTCATTTCGCTTGTGGAGAGTGGCTTCTATAACAACCTCTCGTTCCATCGAGTTCTACCTGGCTTCATGGCTCAGGGGGGATGTCCGACGGGTGATGGCACGGGGGGACCTGGATATGACATTTATTGCGAGTGCCATCGCGAGGGTTACCGGCCCCATTTTCGCGGGACACTCAGCATGGCGCATGCCGGCCGGGATACCGGTGGGTCGCAATTTTTTCTAACGTTTGTACCGACTCCATCGCTCAATGGACGACATACAGCCTTTGGACGGGTGATCGACGGCTTGGACATATTGGCGGAAATCCAGCGTCGGGATCCCAAGGCTCCGATCAAGCCCGAGGCCGATCGGATCAAGTCGGCGACCGTCTTGCGGAAGCGAGACCACGCCTACGTCCCCACCAAGGTAACCAAGTAGTCCGAGCCGACCGGCAAATGCAGCGGCTTTTGCACTACAAGCACGTGGCGCAAGCCAGTGAGCAAGCACGAGAGTCCTGCAGGGCTAGGGACCGATTCATCGGCGCACTCCTGCGACATCGGGATGCGTCCGCACTCATGCCGATCGCCGCATCACCGTCAGTTGCGTGGGGCTCACTAACTCACTCGCTTGCGCTTCGTGCTTGTAGTTTTCTCTCGTTCCCAGTCGAAGCACGAGTTTAGCGCGCCGGCGGTGCTTGGATGGCAATTCATGAACCGGAACGACCTAGCGTCCGGTTGGCAGTTCGGGCATGGTCGCGATGTAGAACTGGCAGTTGGTACCACGAACCGGAAATTCTGTTCCATTCAAGCACCCGATCACCCGATCACTCTCAATCACTCAATCTGGCTCCCTCCCCCTTGCGGCTCGTTGTACCACACATCTTTGGGTGCCACGGGCGGCTGGCCCGCCCGTGCATGTGTGCGCGAGCGAGGATCAACGGCCACATGGGCATGGCCGCAGGCCATGTGTCATCGTAGCCTGGGGCAACGCCCCAGGAAGAGCGTGGATCCGAATGTCTGTGTTGGCCAAAGGCCAACGTCACGAGCC
>SXGT01506718.1_pt1 | contig 10481 bp, 14 predicted proteins | sample 3176221 | NCBI WGS metagenome assembly SXGT01 (sample SAMN11356862, study PRJNA531348) | freshwater metagenome | isolation source: freshwater sample F1-120 | place: China: Fuxian Lake, Yuxi | collected 2017-12-25
AAAAACTCCTGTTCATGGGCTGCGAGTTTGGCCAGGGGCATGAGTGGAATCACGCCACAGGGCTCGAGTGGCATTTGCTGGAATACCGTTTTCATCACGGACTGGCCCGGCTGGTGGCTGACCTGAATCGCCTGTACCGGGCACAACCGGCCCTGTACGCGCTTGATTTTGACCCGCAGGGTTTTGAATGGATCGACTGTCACGACTGGTCCAAATCCATCCTGATTTACCTCCGGCGCGACCAGGATCAATTCCTGGTCATGGCATTCAACTTTACCCCGGTCGTCCGCCACGATTACCGCATTGGTGTACCTGAACCCGGCACCTACCGTGAATTGTTCAACTCTGATTCCACCTGGTACGGCGGCAGCAACGTCGGCAACGCTGTTCGGGAAGCCGATACACGTGAGTGGATGGGACGTCCGTACTCCATCAGCATCACGCTGCCGCCGATGGCCGGCATCGTGCTGGCCCTCGAATCGCCGGAACCCATCCTGGCGGAATCAGCCCCGGAAACGGATGAATGAAAAAAATCCTGTTTGTAACCAGCGAGGCTTACCCGCTCATCAAGACGGGGGGATTGGCTGATGTGTCCGGTAGCCTGCCGATCGCCCTGCAGGCTCTGGGACACGATGTACGCATCCTCATGCCGGGCTACCCGGCTGCCGTGGCTGCCGGACACTTCAAGCCTCATCGACAATTACACGGTGGCTCCGGTGTTGCCATACTGGAGGGTGGATTGCCCGATTCCGACGTACCGGTCTGGCTGTTGACCCACAAAGACTATTTCGAGCGCGAGGGTAATCCGTATCTGGACGCCGAGGGCAAACCCTGGGAAGACAATCCGCAACGCTTTGCCCTGCTGTGTCATGTCGCGGTCGAGGTGGCAATGAACCGGATGGGATTGCACTGGAAACCCGACATCGTCCACTGCAATGACTGGCAAACCGGGCTGATCCCCCCCCTGCTGAGTGACGAACCGGGGCGGCCTGCCTCAGTCTTCACCATCCACAACCTGGCTTACCAGGGGCTGTTCCCCTACCCGGTGTTTGAAAAACTGCGCCTGCCGCAGCGGTTCTGGTCACCGGACGGGCTGGAATTTTACCAGCAGCTCTGCTTCATCAAGGGCGGACTGGTATTTGCCGACCGCATCAACACCGTCAGCCCGAACTATGCCCGCGAAATTTGCAGCCCGGAATTTGGCTGTGGCCTGGACGGCCTGCTGCAACACCGGGCCGACCGGTTGTCGGGGATTCTCAACGGTATCGACCCGGCTGCCTGGAATCCGGCGACTGATCCATTCATTTCAGCCCGCTTCGACAGCAATGACCTTGCGGCCCGTTGTCGCAACAAGGCGGTTCTGCAACAACAGTGTCAGTGGCCAGCCGATCCGGCCCCGGCCCTGATGGCGTGGGTTGGGCGTCTGGTCAAGCAGAAAGGCATTGATCTGCTGATCGAGTTACTGCCCGGATTGATGCAACTGCCGGTGCAACTGGTTGTTATAGGGACGGGCGAGGGTCGATACGAGAGGTTGCTGCAACGCTGGGCGCAGCTTTACCCGGAGCGGATTGCCTTTTTTTGCTGCTACGACGAACCCCTGGCCCACCAGGTGGAGGCCGGTTCCGATCTGTTCCTGATGCCGTCCCGCTTTGAACCCTGCGGGCTGACCCAGATGTACAGCCAGCGATATGGTTCGGTTCCTGTCGTGCGTCGGGTCGGCGGACTGGCTGACACGGTCACCGATGCCGACCCGATCACACTGGGCCATCAGCAGGCCACCGGTATCGTATTTGACGAATCCAGTGCCGACAGTCTGCGGCAGGCCATCCGGCGCGGGCTGGCCCTGTTCTGCAACAAACCCCTGTGGCAACAAATTCAGCAGGTCGGCATGTCGCGTGATTTTTCCTGGGAACACAGTGCCCGCCGCTATGAAAGCCTGTACGATCAGGCACTGGCCGACAGTCATCTGGCAGAAAGTCTGCTCAGAACCGGCCAGGCTTCCGGCTGATCCCATGCCGTTTTACCCGGTTCTGTTGCTGCTGTCCGGACTTGTGCCGGTGTCTCCAGTCAGCCTGGCCGCATCGTCCCCCATTGCCAGCGTGACCCTGCACCATCAGCCGGCGGAGGAACTGTTACCCGTGCTGCAACCCTTGCTGGAAGCGGGTGAGGTCATCCTGCCCGGTGGTTCCGAACTGCTGATCCAGGCCAGTCCGGCCCGGGCCGCCCTGCTGCGGGAGTGGATTGTCAAACTGGATAAACCCCGTCATCGCCTGCGGATCAGCATCATGCAGGCGGATCAACCACCGGATGAGGGATTCGACCGTCACGTTTACCGTTTGCCCCCGCGTCGTCAGCGGGCCGCCGTCATCGAGGTACAAACCCTCGACGGCAAACCGGCCCTGTTCCGCAGCCTCGAACCGGACACCCGCCCGGCCCGGCCTCTGCCCGGTTTTTACCCGCCGGTTCCGTTACAGCCAACCGGAACGCCGCCGAGCCAGGGATTTCAGGTAACGCCCCGCCTGCTGGGAGATCAGGTCGTCATTGAGGTGGAACCGGTTTCCACCCGCTCTGCCTATGCCCGTACCACCCTCAGGGTGGCGGCGGGCACATGGGCCAGACTGGGTGGCGAGGCAGATCGACCGTCCGTCGGGTACGGCGATGGCACGGTTCGCCATTACGCTACCCCGTCCCGCGAGCAGAGCCTTTACCTCAAGGTCGACGATCTGGATGCCGACCTCCCATAACCCTCCAGGAGTGACATGAACAATTTTGGCCTGAAGATCGTCGACCGCAATCCCTCAGAGTTTGAAGCCGTGCTGGATTATGTCATCGCAACCGGCAGTCCACTGGAAGTGGGCTGCTATTTCAACGAGACCGCCGCCCTCGACCGGATCATTGAGCGACTGGCCGGGACGAGCGTCCGGGTGAATGCCCACAGCAACCAGAACCGGATGCACATCCACAACCTGCACGAGACCGGGGCCGCCTTTGCCGCCCACATCGAACAGGCCCGGCGCATGGGCAGTCGCTATTCCATCGTCCATGTCTCAAACTACCCGACCACGTCGCGTCAGTCGCAGGCCGGTGCCCTCAGACAACGCATTGCGGACAACCTGCAACGGGCCGAAGCCCTGTGTGAGCAGCACGATTACCGACTGCATATTGAAAATGACTACCAGCCCATCGGCTTTTACCGCGCCCTGTTTGAATCCATTCACCGTTTGGGCCTCAAACGCCTGCATTTCTGTTTTGACATAGGCCACGCCAAACTGTGGTCCAGTGAAAGCCTGACCGAGTGGCTTGATTTTTCCGCAGAACTCCTGTCCACAGGACTGGCCATTCATTGTCACCTGCACGCCAACAGCGGTTTCGGTGACGAGCATTTATCCCTGGCCGAGGCAAAAAGCCGGGGCATCGCCGACCCGGACGGTGACTACAACCCGTTTGGCTATCCGCTGGCTTACTGGGAAGTGGAACGGCGTCTGCCGGAGGCCGTCAAGATTTTTGAAGTCAAAACCGGAGAGGCCATTGCCAATCACACCGGGGTTCTGGCTGCCAGACCTGACCGATCATGACACTGAACCACGGTAGACCCCCGCATGGCCCAATACTTCAACATACACCCCCTGTCTCCCCAGCCTCGACTGATACGCCGCAGCGTTGATATCCTGCGCGAGGGAGGGGTCATCGCCTATCCAACCGACACCTCCTACGCCCTGGGATGTTGTCTTGACAGCAAGGAAGCCCTGGAACGGATACGTCGCATCCGCCAACTGGACGAACAACACAATTTCACCCTGATTTGCCGCGACATGTCGCAGACGGCCACCTTTGCCAAAATTGACAACGAGGCCTTCAGGTTGATCAAATCCCTGATACCCGGACCCTTTACCTTCATCCTCAAGGCCACCCGGGAAACACCACGCCGTTTGCAGCACCCCAAAAAGAAAACCATCGGCATCCGTCTGCCGGATAATCCCATTACCATGGCCTTGCTGGAAGAACTGGGTGAACCCCTGTTCAATTCGACCCTCATACTGCCGGGTGATGAAGAACCCGTGACCGATCCGGAAGACATCCGTGACCGGCTCGAAAAAGAACTGAGCCTCATCATCGACGCCGGGATTGTGCCCTATCGCCCCAGCACCATCCTGGGTTTTACCGAGGGTACACCGGAAATCATTCGCCAGGGAGCGGGCGAGGTTCCTTCCCTCTAGTCTGCCCGCAACCCTTGAACCAATACTCCTATGGACGAATTAACAGCCGTACAACGTATCTCTGTCTGGATTCTGCCGGTGATTTTTGCCATCACCCTGCATGAAGTGGCTCACGGTCTCGCTGCCAAATGGCTGGGAGACAACACGGCGGCCCGGTTGGGTCGTCTGTCACTCAACCCGATGCATCACATTGATGTTATCGGCACCCTGGTCGTACCGGGCGTGTTGCTGCTGCTTGGCGGTTTCATGTTTGGCTGGGCCAAACCGGTACCGGTTGATTTTGACCGGCTACGCAATCCCAAACGGGACATGGCCCTGGTCGCCGTGGCCGGGCCACTGGCCAACCTGCTGATGGCGATTGTCTGGGCACTCCTGCTGCGGATTGCCACTGGTCTTGAGTTTGACTACCTGCGCAAGCCACTGGAACTGATGAGTGTGGCCGGCATTGTCATCAATGCCGTGCTGATGGTACTTAACCTGTTGCCCCTGCCGCCACTGGACGGCGGGCGTATCGTCACCGGTTTGTTGCCACACCATCTGGCCGAACCCTACAGCCGCATTGAACCCTACGGGTTTTATATTCTGCTGGCCCTGATGGCTACCGGTACCCTGTCGACCCTGCTGGATGGCCCGCTGGAACTGGTACAGGGATTCGTGTTCAGTCTGGCCGGTCAGTGAATCAGCAACCGTCCCCGCCAGCCTCAGATCAACCGCCCGACCCGGCGCAGCCGTCCGCCTGCGCCCTGGTCAACGGCACGCCCTACCGTGAGCTACCCGAAGACCTTTACATTCCACCGGACGCGCTGGAAGTATTCCTGGAAACCTTTGAAGGGCCGCTGGATCTGCTGCTGTACCTGATTCGTCGCCAGAACCTCTCCATACTGGACATTCCCGTGGCCGACATTACCCGACAGTACCTGACCTACATCGGAATGATGACGCAACTCCGCATGGAACTGGCCGCAGAATACCTGCTGATGGCGGCCATACTGGCCGAGATCAAATCCAGAATGTTGCTGCCCAAACCGGCTGAAAGCCCGCAGGAGGCAGAGGATCCCAGGGCTGAACTGGTCAGGCGACTGCATGAATACGAGCGGTTCAAACAGGCGGCTGAAACCCTGGAGGCACTGCCGCAATGCGGGCGGGATTATTTTCAAACCACGGTCGATACCGGTGCCATCACGGTACAGAAAGTTTATCCGGCGATTGAGCTTGAGGATTTGCTGGCCGCTTTCCGCGCAGTGCTGCGTAACAGCGAACGACTGAGTCACCACTCTATCCAGCGGGAACCGCTGTCGGTACGGGAGCGAATGTCGAGCATTCTGGGCCGGTTGGGCAATCAGACCCGAATTCCCTTCACCCATCTGTTTGAACGGCACGAAGGTCGGCAGGGCGTGGTGGTTTCATTTCTGGCCATACTGGAACTGGCCCGTGAGCGATTGATTCGTATCGTCCAGGATGAACCCCTGGGCCATGTGTGGGTACTTGCCCCGGGCGGAGGAGCCGCACATGACTGAACCAGCCCTGCCGGATATCCTGGAAGCCGCCCTGCTGGCTGCGGGCAGACCGCTGAATCTGGACGATTTTGCCGCATTGTTTGGCGAAACCGATTGCCCGGATCACGACACCCTGCAACGGGCTCTGGCCGAACTGGCCAACCGGTTTGAGCAACGTCCCTGTGAACTGCGCGAAGTCGCCACCGGTTATCGCCTGCAGGTGAAAGCCTGCTACTCCCCCTGGCTCACCCACCTGTTCGAGGAGCGTCCGGGCCGTTATTCGCGTGCCCTGATGGAAACCCTGGCCATCATCGCCTACCGGCAGCCGGTCACCCGGGGCGAAATCGAAGAGATCCGGGGAGTGGCCGTCAGCAGTACCATCACCCGCACCCTGCAGGAACGGGCCTGGATTCGGGTGGTTGGCCACAAGGAAGTCCCAGGCCGCCCCGAACTACTGGCAACCACCCCTGACTTTCTGGATCATTTCAACCTGAAGAGTCTGGCAGACCTGCCGCCCCTGCAGGAATTCATTACCCAGCTTGAACTGGAAAAACAACCGTCTCCCACCCATGTCGATCAAACCCCAACGCCCTCACCCCACCCAAACCAACAAAAAAACCCTTCCGCCCCCGGATGAAACCGGCGAACGTATCCAGAAACTGCTGGCCCAGCTCGGTTACGGCTCCCGCCGTGAAATCGAGCAATGGATCCGGCATGGGCGCATTGTCCTGAATGGCGGCATCGCCCAACTGGGCGACCGCTACAAGACAGGTGACCGTCTGATACTCAATGGTCAGGTACTCAATCTGGACGGTCGGCTGGAAATACCAACCCGCGTACTCGTTTATCACAAACCCACCGGTGAAATCGTCAGTCGGCGTGATCCGGAAGGACGACCGGTAGTATTTACTCAATTGCCCCGGCTACTGCGGGGCCGCTGGATTGCGATAGGTCGGCTGGACATCAATACCCAGGGTTTGTTACTGGTCACCTCGAACGGGGAACTGGCCAATCGCATGATGCACCCCTCACGCGAGATGGAGCGCGAATATGCGGTGCGGATACTGGGTACTCCCGGTGAAGAGATGCTGGCCCGCTTGCGGCGTGGCGTGACGCTGGAAGACGGCGAGGCCCGTTTCGAGACCATCCAGGACGCGGGTGGCGAGGGTGCCAACCACTGGTATCACGTCACCCTGCGGGAAGGACGCAACCGTATCGTCCGGCGATTGTGGGAATCCCAGGGGGTCGTCGTCAGCCGCTTGATGCGAATCCGCTTTGGCGACATCACCCTGCCACCCCGCCTGCGGGCACGTACCTTTATGGAATTGCCGCCGGATGAAGTCAACCGGTTGCTGCAATCAGTGGAACTGCCACCCGAAACAATCGCCAACCCGTTCCCGAAATTCCCTTCCTCCCGAAGGGTGACAGGCGCAGCCTGACGGGGTGGTGGTATGTATTACCCACTCCGACCCTATCCGGGGTACCACCCACCATTACGTTATCATAGCCCAATGCCCGCCTTGTACCCTTTTGTTTCGACCCGGTATCAATCCCTGTTTACGCATCTGGAATCCACCCCGTTGCACCCTTGGCTTGACCAGATACCGGATCAGCTCAATCAGGCTTTTAATGACGATCGCCACGGCGACTGGCCCGCCTGGGAACAGGTACTCGAACAACTCCCTGCCCTGGCAACCGATCAGGTACATCTTGAGGCAGATTGTATCGGAGTTAGCGGCAGTCATTGTGATCAGGCCGCGCTCAAATCCCTCCTGCTGCAACTGCATCCCTGGCGCAAGGGGCCGTATCACATCCACGGCCTTCACATCGATACCGAGTGGCGATCAGACTGGAAATGGCAACGACTGGCACCGCACATCGGTTCGCTGAAACGGCAGCGGATACTGGATGTGGGGTGCGGTAACGGATTTCATCTGTGGTGCATGCTGGGGGCAGGTGCCGAACTGGCTATCGGAGTAGACCCTACCCTGTTGAGCGTAGTGCAATTTCTGGCCATCAAACATTTCATGGGAAACTGGCCTGCCTATTTGTTGCCACTGGGGGTGGAGGATATTCCAGCCGGGCTTCGTGCGTTCGACACGGTATTTTCGATGGGGGTGTTATACCACCGTCGTTCGCCACTTGATCATCTGCTTGAACTGCGAAATTTGCTGAAACCGGGTGGACAACTGGTTCTGGAGACGCTGGTGGTGGACGGTTCTGCCGGTTACAGTCTGCTGCCCCCGGATCGCTATGCCCGCATGAGAAATGTCTGGTTCATTCCCGCCTGCCTCACTCTGGAAGCCTGGTTATCCCGCTGTGGCTTCAAACGAATCCGCTGCGTCGACAGGACACCTACCCGTACCACAGAGCAGCGTTCCACCGAGTGGATGCGGTTTGAGTCTCTGGCTGCCTGCCTGGAACCGGACAACCCGCAACAGACAGTGGAAAAGCTGCCGGCCCCGGTACGCGCCATTTTTCTGGCAGAAAGCCCCTGAGGCCCAGGCAAAAAAAAGGGCAGCACCGCTACCCTTTTTATCCACTCGTTCCGTAGAAGGAACCCGGATGATCAGATTTTTTCCTTGATGCGGGCTGCCTTGCCGGTCAAATTACGCAGATAGTACAGTTTGGCCCGGCGTACATCGCCTCGACGCTTGACCTGAATCTCCTGCACCTGAGGGCTGTAGGTCTGAAACACCCGCTCAACCCCTTCGCCATGCGACATCTTGCGTACGGTGAAAGCCGAATTGTAACCGCGATTGCGCTTGGCAATCACCACGCCTTCAAACGCCTGCAGACGTTCACGGTTGCCTTCCTTGACCTTAACCTGCACCACTACGGTGTCGCCCGGCCCGAATGCAGGAACCGTTTTCCGGCTCATCCATTCCGCTTCAAGTTCCTGAATGATGTTTATCATGCGTTTTCATCTCCACTGCAAATCGAATTTTGTAAGTAGTCGGTCATTCTTCCGGATATTCCCGGGTGTATTCGTCCAGAAGTTGTCGCTGTTCCTGATCAAGTTCGGCCTTGGCCAGCAGATCCGGTCGTCTGAGCCAGGTTCTGCCCAGGGATTGCTTGAGTCGCCAGCGCCGGATGGCTTCATGGTGCCCGCTCTGCAATATACCGGGAACAGTCAGCTCACCCACCTCTTCGGGGCGGGTATAGTGCGGGTAATCCAGCAAACCCTCCATGTGCGAATCCTGGCGGGCTGAATCATCGTGTCCCAGTACCCCCGGTATCAGTCGCAGCACGGCATCCATCAAAACCAGTGCGGGTAGTTCGCCACCGCTGAGAACGTAGTCACCGATAGACCATTCTTCGTCAATTTCAAGGTCTATCAAGCGTTCGTCAACCCCTTCGTAGCGTCCTGCCACCAGAATCAAGCGATCCAGGGCAGCAAACCGGATCATGGCATCCTGATTAAGCAAGCGGCCTTGCGGGGTCAAAAACACGGTAGTCGCCGGTGTTTGGTCATCCCGGCGGGCAGCCCGTATGGCAGCCTGCAAGGGTTCTACCTTCATTACCATGCCTGGCCCGCCGCCGTAGGGTCTGTCATCTACCGTACGATGCCGATCAGCGGTGTAATCGCGGGGATTCCACAACTTCAGGGTTGCGTATCCGGCATCGAACGCACGACCAGTGACACCGCAACAGGCCGTCTGCCTGACAATATCCGGGAACAGGGTGACAACATCGAACCGCACAGACGTCAAAAATCCTCGTCCCAGTCGACCAGGACATACCCTGCCGCCAGATTGACTTCCCTGACAAACCGCCCTTGTACAAAAGGAACCAGCCGCTCCCGATCCCCGGCCAAAACCATTACATCGTGAGCCCCCGTAGTCATCATGTCCGAGATGACACCCAACTGCACACCCTGCAAATTCGTGACCGAAAGTCCCATTAGATCAATCCGGTAATACTCACCGGGAGCGGGTGGCGGAAACCGCGTTCTATCTGCGTAGACAGCGAGGCCACGCAGAGCTGCGGCTGCATCGCGATCATCAATACCGACAAATCGGGCTACCAGATTGTCACCGTTACGTTGCCCCTCATGCAGTAGCCTGCGCTCCCCGGATTCATTGGTACAGACCCAGGGCGAATACCGCAGAATGTTCTCAATCGGATCCGTGTAGGAACGCAACTTGACCCACCCCTTGACGCCGAAGGGAGCCTGTATCACACCGATGATGACCGGGCCAGCAACCATGCCGTCTGTCCTGACAGGTACCAGTCGGTGATCAGGGGCTGACCGCGCTGGCCGCCTTGCGATGTTCCTTTATCAGTGAGCCAACCCGGCCGGATGTCTGGGCACCGTGCCCGAGCCAGTACTCAATACGGGCGTCATCCAGTCGCAAGCGCTCCTCACGCCCCGAGGCAATCGGGTTGAAAAAACCGACACGTTCGATGTAACGACCGTCCCGCTTGGAGCGGCTATCCGTTACGACAACATGGTAAAAGGGCCGTTTCTTGGCACCGCCCCTGGACAAGCGTATCGTTACCATAAACCTTGTAAATTCCTCTGAAAAAAAACAAAAAACCAGCGGTGACTCGCTTGAATCACCGTTGGCTTTTTATGCGACACGAGGGCATTTCATGTCAGACGCTGAGAACCGGAAAGGTTTCTCAGCACAATATGGTGCTGTCCCCGAGTGGCCAACTGGGCCCCCTCCTGGTCCGCGGGCACCGTGGGATCCGTTGTCGACAGTCCCGACCTCAATCGAAGCGGCACTCCAGTTGACGAGGCGTCGCTGCGAAACCCTTGAGC
>SXGT01361132.1_pt1 | contig 10480 bp, 11 predicted proteins | sample 3176221 | NCBI WGS metagenome assembly SXGT01 (sample SAMN11356862, study PRJNA531348) | freshwater metagenome | isolation source: freshwater sample F1-120 | place: China: Fuxian Lake, Yuxi | collected 2017-12-25
GCCGCGCTCGCTTCGTTGCGGTAACCATGCAAACATGTTCGCAGTTTCCAGCATCCCCGGGAATGCCTGAAAGCCAGTACCCACGCCGCTTCCAGGCCAATTCACCCCCTCAAACGACCCACACGACTTCCTGAAGAGCCTTTTTTTGGGCCCGCGCCGCGCCATGGTTATACCGATCTTGTGAAGGGAAGGCATTACCTGCGGTTACAAATGCTTTACATTTTTGAAACAGACGCCGTAAAGGTGCATGGATACCATGCTTCCATTCTCCTGTCATTGCTTGATGCGTAATGCACTGACGGTGATCACATCATTACCGGATGGGCCGGGCGATGAACTTAATCGGGAGCGAAGCATGATACGAAGTGCGCAAATTGCGCGATGTGGGTGGGTGAAAGCAAACAGGGGATTCTCCTTGACGGAGTTGGTAATGGTGATTGGGATGCTTGCCGTGGCGTGTGCGCTGGCGTTCGCCAGTTACACGGCCTATGCGGTCGGTGCCCAGTTTGTACGCCCGGTGATAGGTGTTGCCGTGCCCGTGGTGGCGGTGTCCGCGACCGCGGCTGACGATCCGCTCGGTCCGGTATGCCGCACCCGCCATGCTGAAGATCGGGCGAAGCGATGAATGCTAATCGGCTCGCCGGCGCCGCTTTTCAGCGTCCGGCGGCGCCCGCCAGGCACCGCTGCGGCGGTTTTACCCTCCTTGAACTGCTGGTGGTGATGGCCATCATCGGCTTGTTGGCCGGCTACGTCGCACCTCGCTATTTTTCCCAGATCGGGAAATCTGAGGTCAAGGTGGCGCGCGCCCAGCTCGATGCGGTGGACAAAGCACTCGAGCAGTACCGGCTCGACGTTGGGCAGTTCCCGACCCAGGAGCAGGGGTTGGCGGCATTGATGAAAAAGCCGGCCAATCAGGCCCGGTGGGACGGTCCGTATTTGAAGAAGGAAGTGCCCACCGATCCCTGGGGGCGTGCGTTTATCTACAAGATTCCCGGCGAGCGTTCCGAGTACGACTTGATCTCGCTCGGCCGCGACGGCGCACCGGGTGGTACCGGCGAAGACGCAGACTTGCGTAACAACTAGCGATTCTGGAGCACATGTGATGTTCGAGGTCAAAGGGTTGAGTCCGGCTGGTCAGGTCGTGGCCATGAATGTGGATGCCGCCGCCCCGGAAGAGGCGGTACGCAAGGCTCAAGCCTTGGGGATGTCGGTGCTCTCGGCGCGCAGTTCGAGTCAGGCCGCGCCTCGTTGGTTGCAGCGCTCCAGCCGCCTTGACGTTCTCGGCTTCGTGCAAGAGCTGCTGATGCTCTTGCGGGCCGGCTTGAGCCTGATGGCGGCGCTGGAGACCATCGCGGAAAAGGAGTCACGTCCGGCCGCACGCGCGGTCATTGACGGCATGCTGGTCAAGTTGCGGCACGGCGGGCGGCTCTCCGAGGCCCTCTCGGGCCCGGCCGGTGCATTCCCGCAAATACTTGTTGCCGGGGTCAAAGCCAGCGAGCGCACCGGCGACCTTGACGAGGCATTGCAGCGCTATTGTGATTACGCCGGCCGGCTCAGCGAGGTTACAAAGAAACTCAAGGCGGCCATGATTTATCCAGTCATGCTGATTCTGGTCGGCTTTCTGGTGACGGCCTTTCTGATTGCTTTTGTCGTGCCGCGATTTGCAAGCGTGTACCGGGACTCGGGCGGGGACATGCCCTGGGCCTCCGCCATGTTGTTTGAAACCGGCCGTCTCCTGGGGGCTTACCCGGCTCAGTTTGCCGCCGCCGCCGCCGGGATCGTGATCCTGCTGATTGGTGCGCTGGCCCAGCCGGCCGTGCGGGTCTGGATTGGCCAGCGCATTCGCGCCTTGCCTGCCTTGGGCCGGCGCATCAAGGAATACGAACTGGCGAGACTCTACCGGACCCTGTCGATGCTGCTGCGCGGTGGTACGCCGATCTTGCCGGCCATCACCATGGCTTCCACCATGTTGAGCGCTTCACTGCGGGCCCAGTTGAACGGAGCGGCGGCCCATATCAAACGCGGAGAATCGATTGCGAAGGCGCTTGAGGCACATGGTCTCACCACCCCGGTGGGCAACCGCATGCTGGCAGTCGGGGAGCGCAGCGGGAGCATGGCGGACATGTTGTCGCGCATTGCCGACTATCACGACGAAGAGACCGCGCGTTCGATGGAGTGGGTGTCAAAGCTGTTTGAACCGATCATGATGGCGGTGCTGGGCCTGGTGATCGGCGGGATCGTCATCCTCCTGTACATGCCGATTTTCGACCTTGCCGGGAGTGTGCAGCAATGAACGACCGGACCAGCAAGGATAAGCTGGCTCAAGCGATGCTGAGCCATGCTGCAGTGGCGCATGCGCGTAGCCTGGCTGCGGCCAGCAACAGAAGTTTGCTGACCGTCCTGCAGGACCAGTCCGGGCTGGCCGCGCACTCCTTCACTCCTTTGCTGGCGGCGAGTTTCCGGATGCCGTTTCTTGCGATGGAGGACATTGAGCAAGGGACACCAGACTTTGGGTTGCTAAGCTATGCCGAGTCGCTGCGCCGTCAGTGCCTGTTTCTGCGCACGCTGGGCGGTGGGGCCTTGCTGGCGGTGACGGATCCGTTTGATCCGGCCTTGCGCGAGTGGGCGCGATTTGCGATGCCGGCGGGAACCAGGCTGGCATTGGTCAATGATGCGGACCTGGCCGCTTTCCTGGCGCGCCAGGAAGCTGCCATGAGTGCAATGAGCGGCTTGCTTGCTGACGCCAATGACGCTGCCGAATCACTGCAGGGAGTCGAGGAGCTGTCGCTTGCGGCGATCAGTGAAGACGGCAGTCAGGTGGTCCGGCTGGTCAACTCTACCTTGTACGACGCCTTCAAAGCAGGCGCAAGCGACATCCATCTGGAATGCGAGGGCTCGGGGCTGACGATTCGCTACCGGATCGACGGCGTCTTGAGCAATGTGGGACGGGTGGCCGGCACGGCACTGGCCCAGGAAGTCGTCTCGCGCATCAAGGTCATGTCCGACCTGGACATCTCGGAGACGCGTGTGCCGCAAGATGGCCGATTCAAGGTCGCCGTCCAACACCGCCCGGTTGACCTGAGGGTCTCGATCATGCCGAGCATGCATGGTGAAGACGCGGTGCTGCGTGTACTCGACAAACAGAATCTTGCGTCCGGAGGCGGTGCGCTGCGTCTTGAAGTTTTGGGTCTGGACGCCGATTCGATACGGCACATCCGCAAGCTGTCGGCCGAGCCATACGGCATGGTCCTGGTAACCGGCCCTACGGGAAGCGGCAAGACCACTACGCTGTACGCTGCGTTGACGGAAATCAACACCGGCAAAGACAAGATTGTCACCATCGAAGACCCGGTCGAATATCAGCTGCCGGGGGCACTTCAGATTCCCGTCAACGAGCGAAAAGGATTGACGTTTGCGCGCGGTTTGCGCTCGATTCTGCGCCATGATCCGGACAAAATTCTGGTCGGGGAAATACGTGACCCGGATACTGCCCAAATTGCCGTGCAATCCGCCCTTACGGGGCACTTGGTCTTTACCTCGGTTCATGCGAACAGCACCTTTGACGTGTTTGGGCGGTTCAAGCACATGGGCGTGGACCCGTACAGCTTTGTATCGGCGCTTAACGGGATCGTGGCGCAACGCCTGGTGCGCGTCAACTGTCCTGATTGCCGTAAACCGGTACAGCCCGATGAGGCGCTGTTGGCTGATTCGGGAATCGTTGGCGATGTCGGTGAGTACATGTTCATGGCCGGTCAAGGTTGCGGCAGCTGTCGTGGCAGCGGTTTCAAGGGACGCAAGGCGATTGCGGAATTTCTGCTGCTTGATGATGAGCTGCGCGAGCTGATTGTGGCCAACGCGCCCATTCGCCAGATCAAGGAGGCTGCACGTCGCGGGGGTACCCGCCTGTTGCGCGAGGCTGCGATCGAACTGGTACGCAGGGGTGAGACAACGCTGGAGGAGATCAACCGTGTTACGTTCGTTTAACCGCCGGCTCCACATCGGCCTGCACCCTGATCGGGTTGTCTTGTCGAGTTCAGTTGGAATCTGGCGCAGCAGGGAATCCGACAGCCTGGCGCAGCCGGTGTTGGCGAAGCCGGGGTCCATGCCGTGCCAGCAGGTGCTCGATGTACTGGAGACGACCCTGGCCGATAGCAGATGGCACCGGTTCGGCGCTCGCGTGCTTCTCTCCAACGCATTGGTTCGCTACACGGTGGTGCCGTCAAGCCCGTTGATCTCTAACTTGAACGAGGAAGCCGCGCTTGCACGCTTGAAGTTTCAGCAAATCCACGGGAGCGCATCGGGAGAAGCCGAGATACGGCTGGCCCACGCACTATCAGGCAAGAGCCAGCTGGCGGCTTCACTGGACCCGGTCTTCAATGACCGCTTGAAGGAACTGTGCGGTGCCGCGCAACTCAGGCTTCTGAGCGTGGAGCCTGCACTGATGCGCGCCTTCAACTGCAGTGCCCGCTCCCTTCGCGGAGAAAAATTCTGGTTTCTCCATGCAGAGCACGCCCTGGTGACGGCGGCGCGGTTCGAGAACGGGGCGTGCGTCGGGGTGAACACCCTGCCCCTCGAAGGGGCGCTCAGCAGAACCCTCAAGGATGTGCTCGATACCCTTGAATTGATGGAGTCTTGCACTTCCGTCGCACCCTTGGTCTATCTGCATGCGCCGGGCATTGCGCTTGACGGTTGCGACCCTGGCCCGGAACGCGTACTGGTTGACCTGTCCGCCAGGCGCGAGGGGGCACGTTTCGGCTCGCGCGCAGCCACGGAAAATCTGTCCGGGGCGCTCTCATGATGGCGATGGCGATGGCGAAGTTGGCGCAGCGCTGGGCAAAACTGCCGAAGCTGATGCGGGGCGGGGCTGCGCCGATGCAATTGGATTTTGGCAAGCCGCAGCAGCGGCCGTACCGGACCGGCCTTGTTCTGCTGGGCTGCAGCGCATTGTTGCTCGCCTATACGTTCGCGCAGTCGGACCGTGCGCGAGAGCAGGTCGCGTTGCTGGAAGGCCAAATCGCTGCGCGCGGCGGAATGAAGAAGCTCGATCGCCCCAAGGAGGCACTCGCCGGTGCGCCCGGCAGTGAAATGGACCTGCGGATCCGCAAGGCGAACCGCGTGATCCAGCAACTGAGCACATCGTGGGCAGATGTATTCGGCGGCATCGAAGCGGCCGGTGACAAGGATGTCGCACTGCTCGGCATGGAATCCGACCCGCTCAGCGGAAAAGTCCGCGTGTCGGCCGAAGCGCGCAATGCGGGCGGGATGGTCCGCTTTCTGGAACGCTTGCGTGCCGATGGTCGCTTGTCGCCGGCGGTGTTGTTGGCGCATCAGGTGATGGTCGAAGACCCAAATCGTCCGATTCGTTTTACTTTCTCTGCATCATGGACTTCCGTCAAAAAATCCACTTTCTAAAAGTGCGCCTGCGCCAAGCGGGAAATCAGGTTGGGCGCGTTGGTGCGCTTGCCGCCGGCCTGGTGGTGCTCGCTGCGATTGAGTACACCGGCGTGACGATGCCCTTGCACGAGTCCCTCGCGGACCTGCACGGACAGGCGCGGCGCCAGATGGACGCGGCTCGAAGCGGTCGCCAAATCAAGCGCTCCGACGAGGGCACCCCGGCTGGCCAGCTTGCTGCATTTACCCGGTACTTTCCGCCCGCGTCGGATGCCAATGTGCTGCTCGGCCGCTTGCACGACATTGCCGCAAAGGAGAACCTGGTGCTGGAACGAGGCGAGTACCGCCTGGTTGAAGAGGCAAGCCTGGATGTGAGTCGCTACCAGATCACGCTTCCGGTACGTGGCACCTATCCGTCCATCGTGGCGTTTGTGACCAGAACGTTGCGCGAAATGCCTTCGGTGACATTGGATGGGGTCTCGTTGCAGCGCCCCAACGTTGGTGAGCCTGGCATCGAGGCGCAGTTGCGCCTGAGCCTTTTCGTCCAGGCGGTGCGACCATGACGATGCATTTGCGCCGACTGTTCCTGGCGGCGGTTGTGCTGCTGACGGGCATCGAGTTTCAGCCACAGCGGGAGCAGGATGACGGTCGGCCCGCTCCCTTGTTACTCCGCGTTGCGCTAACGATGGGCGAGTCTGCTCACGCAGCGCACATGCCGGAGCGCACCGGGCAGGCGGCTGATGCCGCGGCCCCGGTCCGGCTGAGGCTCGATCCGGCATTGCGGCAGGCGGTTCGCGTTTCTGCGGAAGCGGCGATTCCGGACAAAGCGCAGCCTGCCACCGGCGTGCGGCTGGATCTATTGCAAACCTCGCGGGATTTGGGCAAAGCTGGCGATGTCTTCGGTGCGACCAGCTGGCAACCGCCGCCGCCGCCGCCGCCGCCGCCGGTCGTCGTCGAGGGGCCCCCGCAGGCTCCGCCCTTGCCGTTCCGATTTGTCGGGCAAGTCAACGACGGGCTTGGCAACACCACCTATTTCCTGATGCGTGGCACGGAGACGCTATCGGCTGTTGTCGGCCAAAACCTTGCCGGGCAGTACTTGCTGGAACGCGCGGAGAACGGTGTTCTCCATTTCACATACCTTCCGCTGCGGCAGCAGCAAATTCTTCAAATTGGGTCAGGCGCATGAGCAGAAATCTATCCAGTGCAATGGCACTCAAGCTATGCGCACTGATGATCGTTACCGCGGTGTCAGGGTGTTCGGCCGAACGTCTTGCCCGTGAGGGGCGCGCGTTGTTGGCGCAGGGCAAGGTGGAAGAGGGTATCGACAAGCTGCGTGACGCCGCTTCAGCTGATCCGCGCGATTATTCCTATCGCACCGGTCTGGCAGAGCGTGGCGAGCGCGCCATCTTTGACCTTCTCAAGGTTGCCGACGGCGATCTGGCTGCCGGTTACAGCACGCTGGCTGAAACGGCTTATCTGCGGGTGCTGGCGATGCAGCCGGGCAACCCAAGGGCGGCTGCCGGTCTGGAGGCGGTGTCAACTGCCCGCCGCCATGTCGAAGATGTAAAGCGGGCATTGACGGCTGAGAAAGCAGGGCAGGTGGAGCAGGCGATTGACGTGCTCAACAAGGTGCTGCTGGAGAATCCCCAGCAGCGCGAAGCGCGCGATGCGCGTCGTGATATCCAGGCCCGCCGCTTCAAGGAACTGTTGTCGACTCCACAACTGAAATCACGCTATACCCGGCCGATCAGCCTGCAGTTCCGGGATGCCGGCTTGCGCCAGGTCTTTGACGCGCTCGCGGCCGGCAGCGGCATCAACATCATTTTCGACAAGGAGGTCCGCCCTGACATTCGCGTCAGCATCGCCGTCAAGGATGTTCTGATTCAGAACGTCGTGGCGCTCCTTCTGGAACCAAACCAGCTTGCCGGCAAGGTACTGAACGAGAACACGCTGCTTGTCTACCCGGCAACGCCGGCAAAGGTGCGCGAATACCAGGATCTGGTGATACGCAGCTTCTATTTGGAGAATGCCGACGTCAAGCAGACCCAGATCATGGTCAAGACCATGCTCAAGGTCAAAGACACTTTTATCGACGAGAAGCTCAATCTGCTGGTAATTCGGGACACGCCCGAAGTGATCCGGCTTGCTGAAGGCCTCATTTCCGTGCAGGACCACGCGGAGCCGGAGGTGATGCTGGAGATCGAGGTGCTGGAGATTCTGCGCTCCCGTTTAACCCAGCTGGGCATCCAGTTTCCGGACCAGTGGCAGCTCAACTCGCGCGGTGTTACCGGCCCCCCGATTCCTGGCACGCTAAATTTGAAAGCAGAGGCAGGAGCGAGCAATCTGTTGTCGAATCCGCGTATCCGCGTGCGCAACCGCGAGAAGGCCAAGATACTGATTGGCAACCGGATTCCCGTGATCTCTTCTATCGTGACGCCGAACGTGGCTTCGCCAGTCATTACAGAAAGCATCCAATACCTGGATGTGGGGATGAAGTTGGAAATTGAACCCAACATCCATCTCGACGGCAGCGTGATGATCAAGATGAGCCTTGAGGTGAGCACGCTGGGTGATCAGGTGACCACAAAGAACGGCACGATCGCGTTTCGCGTCGGAACGCGCAATGCGGCGACCGTGCTGCAGCTGAAGGACGGCGAAACCCAAACCCTGATGGGTTTGATCCAGGATGACGAGATCGAGAAGGCCCAGCGTCTGCCGGGTTTGGGCGACATACCGGTCCTTGGACGCCTGTTTTCGAACACCCGCACCGATGGTCAAAAGACTGAAATCGTTCTCGGCATCACCCCGCGCATCGTGCGCAACATTCCACGGCCCAGCATGGAGCAGGCGGCCATTTGGTCCGGCACGGAAGCAACCTTCCGCGTTGCGCGTCCGGTACTCAACCCGGCGGTAGAACAACCGGCCGTGACCGCTTCGCCCGTGGTTACGATAGCGCGCAAGCCGGCGGCGGTGCCAGTGCTGCCTGCTTTGACCCAGGCGGCGTCGTCTGGCGCCAGCGTCGCCCCGGTCTTGAATTTGGCATGGAAAGGTCCCGCACAGGTACGGGCTGGCGAGGAGTTCAGCGTCAATGTCGAGGCCAACAGTCGTTCACCCATGAGTAGTACCGATCTTCAACTGCTGTTCGACCCGGCTGTCCTCTCCGTGGTCAGCGTCAGCGAGGGTGGCTGGTTGCGTGGCGGTGGGGCGGCTACGACGTTTAACCAGCGAACCGATGCGTCGACTGGTCGCCTCTACGCGAGCATCAAACGGAACACCACCGACGGTGCAGCTGGTTCAGGCTCATTGCTGGCTGTCACCTTCAAGGCGACGGGAAAGGTGGGGCCGACGCTGGTGCACGTGGCCACCGCTGTGCCTGGCGCAGTGGGGGGCGGTACTGTCGGCGTGAATGGCAGCGGGCCGCTGCAGATCACCGTGGGCGGGCCTGCGGGGAAGCCATAGGTATGCGCGCGCGCGGCTTTACGCTGGTTGAGTTGATGATCACGGTGGCGATCGTAGGGATATTGACTGCGATGGCGCTGCCGGTCAAAGAGCAGGTTGTCAAGCGCGCGAAGGAGCGCGAACTGCGCTCGGCCCTGCGCGAGATTCGATCGGCGCTCGATGCGTACAAGCGGGCCGCAGAGGAAGGAAAGATCAAGGTTGCTGCGGATGAAAGCGGCTTTCCCAAGCAACTGAACGACCTGGTCAATGGTGTGGATTTGGCTGGTGGAGCGCAGGGGCAAAAAATGTACTTTCTGCGGAAATTGCCGCTTGATCCCATGCATCCGGATCCGGCCGTGCCCGCATTGAACTCTTGGGGCAAGCGCAGCTTTGCGAGCGCACCGGATGACCCACAGGAAGGGGCCGACGTGTTTGATATCTACTCGCTGGCACCCGGCAAGGGAATCAATGGCGTTCCGTACAAGGAATGGTAGGCATTGATTCGGGGGCGGCACCATGCATGGCTGCAAGTCTGCCTTTGGTGTGGCAGTCGTGCGCATGCTTTTCTGGATGAACGGAAGATGGCGTATTTTCAGGCGATCGTATCGAGGGCAGGTCACGTCGCAGGCGTTTCGCGCGCTGGCACCCACTCGCGCGCCGGGTTCTCATTGATTGAGCTTCTGGTCGTCATGGCGATCATCGCGACACTGGGTTCGATTGCGGTGCCGCGCTATTTCAACAGCCTGGAGAAGACGCGCGAGGTAGCGCTACGGACCAACCTGAAGGTCATGCGCGAGGCCATCGATCAGTATCACGAAGATGCCGGCAAACTGCCCGCCGATCTGGAAGATTTGGTCAAAAAGCGGTACCTGCGTGAAATTCCGCCTGATCCGATCACCGGCGATGCGGCGTCGTGGATTCTGATTCGGCAAGCCGGCGGAGCCGAGGCCGGTATCCGGGATGTGCGTAGCGGCGCGCCCGGAAAGTCGAAGGATGGCAGCCGTTATGAAGATTGGTAGCCAGGCCGGGTACACCTACGCGGCCGTGTTGTTGGCAGTTTTTGCAGCAGCGTTGGCTTCTGCCGGGGGTATGCACCTCTTCGGCAACGAGGTTCGCCGGGCGCGTGAAGCCGAATTGATGTTCGTGGGCGATTCGATCCGCCGAGCCCTGGAGCGTTACCACGCCAAGAACCCCGCGGGTTTGTACCCTTTTCCCCGCGACCTGGAGTGGTTGCTGCTCGATCCAAACCAGCCCTCGCTGCAGCGTTATCTTCGACGCATTTATGACGATCCCATGCGCGAGCCGGGCGTTCAGTCCGCGTCTGCAACGGCAGGCGGTTGGGTTCTCATACGCGATTCGAATGGCCTGATAGTAGGCGTGCACTCGGGCTCGATGCGTGAGCCCTTGCGCAAGGATGGATTTATCAAGCGCTATGAAGGGTTCAGGCAAGCCAGGCGCTATGCAGACTGGAAATTCATTGCGGCCGGAGGCGTTCCGGCGCTGGATCCGACATCGTTGGCAGAAAGCGGCCTGGCTTCGGCGCAAGCCGGGATCCGCCCGCCGGCAGAGCCCAATGATCGAGGACGCCCGATCGCTCCTGCCCCGCCGCCCCCGCCGGCCTCGCCGGCCCCGCCGTCCCCGCCGCCCTCGC
>SXGT01573030.1_pt1 | contig 10480 bp, 6 predicted proteins | sample 3176221 | NCBI WGS metagenome assembly SXGT01 (sample SAMN11356862, study PRJNA531348) | freshwater metagenome | isolation source: freshwater sample F1-120 | place: China: Fuxian Lake, Yuxi | collected 2017-12-25
GAAGCAGATCAGCGAATTGGCCGCCGAGCCGCGTCCCTGGCAAAGAATGCCCTGGCTCCTGGCGAAGCTGACGATCGAGTTCACCGTCAGGAAGTAAGGCGCGTAGCGCATCTTCTCGACGAGGCGCAGCTCGTGGTTCAGCAGCTTCTTGTAGCGCCGGGGCGGCCGGTAGCCGCCGAAGCGGGTGCGTAGCGCGATGCGGGCGAGATTGTCGAGCGCCTGCTGCGGGGTGCGCCCGCTCATCACCAGCTCGTCGGGATATTGATAGTCGAGCTCGCGCAAGCTGAAGGTGCAGCGCTCGGCGATGGCGGCGGTGGCCGCGACCGCGTCCGGATGGTCGGCGAAGCGGCGCGCCATCTCGGCCGGGCCTTTCAGGTGCCGGTCGGCGAAGCGCTCGCGGCGGAAGCCGAGATCGTCGATCGTGCACTTGTTGCGAATGGCGGTGACCACGTCCTGCAGCATGCGCCGGTCGGGCGAGTGGTAGAGGATGTCGCCGGTGGCGAGGGGCCTGAGCCCGAAACGGCGGGCGGCCTCGGCGGTCTCATGCAGACGCAGCGTGTCACCGGGGCGGCGATAATGGGTCAGCGCGACATGACCGCGGTGGCCGAAAATGTCCGCCATCATCGCCAGGTCGCCCTCGCGCGGGCCGCCCAGGTCCGGCACGAGCGCGGCGACCAGGCCTTTGGACCAGGCCTCCACATCCTCCCAATAGAGGAAGGCCCTGCCCTTCTCGCCCCGCTGCGCGTCCGCCCGGCCCTTGCCGGTACTGAGCAGGCGGGTCAGCCGCGACCAGGCGGCCCGGTCTTCCGGCCAGACCAGCAGCGACGCGCCGTCGACCAGATCGAGCCGGCAGCCCGCGACCAGGCGGCAATCGGTCGCCTTGGACGCGATCAACGCGCGTACCAGCCCGGCCACGCTGTTGCGATCGGTGACGCCCAGCGCATCGTAGCCGAGCAGCTTGGCCGCCGCGAACAGCTCGTCGCAGGACGAGGTGCCGCGTAGGAAACTGAAATGCGTGGTGACGTGGAGTTCGGTGTAGCTCATGCCTCACGCGAACAGGCCGTGCAGGTGCCAGGAAAGGTCGCCGGTGCGGTCGTCGAGGGCGTCGCCGCGGCGGTAGAGCCAGAAGCGGGCGCCGGCCTGGTCCTCGACCTGGAAATAATCGCGGATGCTGTCGCGCTCGGCGGCGCGGCGCCACCATTCGCCGTGAATGCGCTCGGGGCCGTCGCCGCGAACGACCGTGTACGCGCGGCCGCGCCAGGTGAAGCGTTTCGGGACGCCGTCGGGGAGAAGCGCCATGACGCCGTCAACCGGCTCCGGGGGATCGAGCAGGCGGATGGGGCGCGGCCAGGGCTCCCAGTCCCGGCAGTCGGACTCAATTGCGCCCAAGCGACGGACGCTGCGTTCGGGCACGTCGCTTTCGACTGCGCCGAGACGGTAAAGCCGCCGCTCGCCCAAACGCGTCGCCAGGCGATCGACGAGTACGGCCTCCTCGGCCGAGGGTTCGCGACCGGCAAGCGCCGAGGGCATGGCTTCGGGGGCGAGCGGGTCCCAGCGCTCGGCCACCAGCACCATGGTTTCGATGCCGAATCCGGGCTCCACCCGGTCGAGCCTGGTGCCGAACAGGCGGGCGATGTGGGCGGGATCGCGGCTCGGGCGGGCAAGGCCGATCTCGATCCGCTGATCGTAGGCGTCGATGCGGGTGAGGGTGAGCGCGAGAAGGCGCGCGCCGCGATGGCTGTCGGCAAGGGTTGCGCAAAGCTGGTGGATGAGCTCCGAAACGGCCGCCGCGATCGGCTCGGCGGTGAGCAGCGGCTCGGCGAAGCGGCGCTGCGCGGCCGGCGTTTCGGCCGGCACCAGGAGCTCGATCGGCTGAGCGCGGCGGCCGAGCGCCTCGTCGAGCCGGTCGACGACGGCCTGGCCGAAGCGGCGGACCAAGGGCGCGCGGGGCAGCGCGGCGAGCGCGCCGACGCTGTCGATGCCGAGCCGGCGGGCGGCCTCGGCCGCGTCCGGATCGAGCGGCAAGGCGGAGAGCGGCAGGGGCTCGAGCGCCTCGCCTTCACGGCCGGACGGGCAGAGGGTGAGCGGTTCGGCCGCGCATTTGGCGAGCGCGCGAGCGGCGGCGGCGGTGTCGGCGATCGCCACCCGGGCGAGGAGGCCGAGCCGGCGGCAAAGCCCCAGCAGGCGTCGTCCGAAGCGCGCCTCTCCCCCGAACAGGTGGGCGCTGGCGCCGATGTCGAGCCACAGGCCTTCGCCGGGTACGACCGTCACCAGCGGCGTCCAGTGCCGGGCGGCATGGGCGGCAAGGCGGCCGAGATCGGCGGCGACGCCGTCCGGATCGGCTGGGCGGATGTCCAGGTCCGGCACGAGCGCGCGCGCCTGGGTCAGCGGCATGCCGGGGCTGAGGCCGAGCGCCTGGGCGTGGGGGCAGGCGGCGGCGATGAGGATGCGCGGGCCGACCTTGTGGGTGGTGACGAGGGGAACATCCTCCCCATGCGCAGCAAGGGGAGGGGGGGCTTGCGGGGGCGGAGCCTTTACCCCTCCACCACCCTTCGCATGGTTCTCCCCCCCATCGCGGTGCGATGGGGAGGAATTTACGACTTCCCGCGCCACCAGCGGACCCAGCGTTCTCCCCTGCTGCCAGAAGGCGCCTTCCAGATTGTAAGGGGTGATGCGCGCGCCATTGTCCCGGGGTGCGGCGGCGACGTCCGGGGGCATGGCGCGGAACGGGTGGGGCATGGCTTCGGAGCGGCGGCCCATTTCGCGGATGGACGGCTGCTGGTGGAGCGGCAGTGCGTCGACCTCGGCCTGGATCGCCTCGCGCTTGCTGCGGCGGCGCTCGATCTTGCGCTCCAGCCATTGGTCCGAATTCCTGGCCCAATGCGCACCGGGCCGCCAGCCGCCGGCGCGCGGATCGTTCACGTCCGGCGCGGGCTGGTTGGAGGGTGGCGGATCGAGGCCCATGCGCTCGCGCAAGGCGGTGAGCTTGGCGCGTTCCTTGGCGTTTTCCGGCCAGCGCGCGTCGGGCCACCAGCCTGCTTCATCCTCCCCCGGCTCGCCGGGGGAGGGGGACCGCACGAAGTGCGGTGGAGGAGCGGCGGACGACAGTTGGCCGGCTGCGCCGGCGGCCCCTCCCCCATGCTTCGCATGGTCCCCCTCCCCTGCAAGAGCAGGGGAGGATTTAAGCTGCGGCCGCCCTTCGCGGCGCCTGATCCGGTCGATGGCGAGATTGGGCAGGTAGAGCGAGGCGACCCTGGGCATCTGGGCCCTCCAAAGTGAGTTCAAACGGTTCGCCGCCGCGTTGGCGGGCGAGGTGGACGTGCCAGCGGGGACGGCCGATGCCCTCCACCGGCAAGGGCGAGGACGGGGCGGGGCCGATCCGCCAGCGGGTGATCGCCGCGGATTGCTCGGCCAGCGGATCGGCGCCGGCCTTGCGCCATCGTTTCAGCATCAGGGCGGCGGTTTCGCCCTCTTCGCTGGCCAGTTGGAGCCGTCGGGAGGAGGCCATGGCGGCGCGGCCGACCTCGCCCACCACGGCGGCCAGGCCGCGGTGACGCAGCCCTTCCTCCATTACCGCCAACACTTCCTCGTCATTGCGGCACTCAGCGTAGAGCACCCGGGCGGGGCCGAGCCCGGCTCCGGCGAGGCCGGGCGCGAACAGGTCGCGGCGGGACAAGGCCCAGAGCACCGTCCCCTCCCCGCCCCGCAGCCGCGCCGCGATGCCGGCCAGGAACAAGGTGGCGCACGCATCGTCGCCAAGCGAGGCGCCGGCCCCGGCAATTTCATGCAGGCCGGGCACGGCGAGCCCGCCGCCGGCCAGCCGCCGGTCGATTGCGTCGACCCCAAAAGCCAAGCAATCGCGGGTGACCGCCGCGCCCGCCGATTCGATCGCACGCACCTCGGCCTTCAAGGCAGCCAGGCGTTCGGCGCGGGTGGGGCTCAGGGCAGACATGGTGCGACTCGACTCATTTGTTCGCACTATGTTCCACTCGTGTTCAGGCAGAGTCAACGTATGGTGGGGTGAGTGGAAGTGCCGGGCACCAAGCCCTAAGTCTCTGCACGGCATCGCTGGCAATTTCGTCCCGGACACGCATGATTCTCCTCCGCCGCATCCTCCTCGCCCTGCTCCTCCTCACCGGCGCCCCGGCCCTGGCCTCGGGCGATGCCGACTGGCTGTACCGGGGCAGCGACATCCCGCGCGATCCGGCCTGGACGTTCGGGACGCTGCCCAACGGCGTGCGCTACGCGGTGCGGCGCAACGCTCAACCGGAGCGCCAGGTCTCGATCCGAGTGCGGATCGCGGCCGGGTCGCTGCACGAGGAGGATCGGGAGCGCGGCTGGGCGCATCTGGTCGAGCATCTCGCCTTTCGCGGCACAAAGGCATTCGGCGACGGCGAGGGGCGGCGCATCTGGCAGAAGCTGGGCGCAAGCTTCGGCTCGGACACCAACGCGTCCACCAGCCCGACCCAGACCGTCTACCAGCTTGACCTGCCGCAGGCGGACGCGGCCGGGCTCGACACCAGCCTCCACGTCCTCTCCGAAATGGTCGACACCGCCCTGTTCGATCCCAAAGCGGTTGAGGCCGAGAAGAAGATCGTGCTGGCCGAGAAGGGCCGGCGCCCGGAGCTCAGCCAGCGCATGCTGGAGACGAGCTGGCCGCTTTTCTATGCCGGCCTGCGCATCGCCGGGCGCGACACGATCGGCACCGAGCCGACGCTGAACGCGGCCACGTCCGAGAGCGTGCGCGCCTTCTACGAGCGCTGGTACCGGCCGGACCGCGCGACGGTGGTGATGGTCGGCGATGCCGATCCCAAGCTCATGGAAGCGCTGATCGCCAAGCGCTTCGGCGACTGGCGCCCGAGCGGACCGCCCCCGAGCGAGCCCGATTACGGCACGGTCGCCAATCCCGAGCAGCGGGTCTCGACCTTATCCTACCCCGGCGCGCCGCACAGCCTCTCGCTCGCCTGGCTGCGGCCGTACGAGACGCTGCCCAACACCCGTGCGCGGGAGCGCGATGACCTTGCGCGCGCGCTGGCGGCCCGCATCCTCAATCGCAGGCTGGAGGCCAAAGCGCGGACAGGCGCCGATTACGTCAGCGCCGCTGTCGGCGAGAACCGGTCGGCCAACATCGCCGACATGACCCAGATGTCGATCACCGCACGCGAGGGACGCTGGCGCGAGGCGCTGAACGGGAGCTTCGCGATCCTGCGTGACGCACTGCGTGCTCCGCCGAGCCAGGCCGAGATCGCGCGGGAGCTTACCAACCTCAAGACCTCGGCCGCCGCGGCTGTCGAGGGCGAGCCGACCCTGCGGTCCCAGGCGCTGGCCAACCGGCTGGTCGGCGCCGTCGACGACGAAACGGTGGTGACGGATGCGCGCACCATCCAGGCGCTACTGACCGAATTCGAGCGCGACATGACCCCGGCGCGGGTTGCGGAGGGCATGCGCACCATCTTCAGCGGCTCGGGGCCGCGACTGGTTCTGCTCTCGCCGCAGCCGATCGCGCGCGGCGTGCCGACCCTGGCTGCGGCGCTGGCCGCGGCGGAGAAGGCCACCCCCGCGGCCCGCGCTTCGGACCGGCAGGTCAGCATAGACGACCTGCCAAAGCTTGGGAGCCCCGGGCGCGAGGTCTCGCGCCAGCGGGTCGAGGACATGGACGTGACGATCGTCCGCTTCGCCAACGGCTCGAGCCTCACCTTCAAGCGCACCGATTATGAGAAAGGCACGGTGCAGGTCGCCCTGCGCTGGGGCAACGGCCTGCTCGGCCTGGCCCCCGACCAGCCGTCGCTGGCCTGGACCGGCGGACTGATCGGGCCCTCGGGCTTTGCCGATCTCGACCTGGACGGCGTCGAGCGGCTGATGACGGGGCGCCGCGTCTCGCTCGGCTTCGGCATCGGCGAGGACGCCTTCCAGCTGAGCGGCATCACCAACGGCCAGGAGCTCGGCGACCAGCTGCGCATCATGGCGACCAAGCTCGCCTACCCGCGCTGGGACGCGCCCTTGTTCGCCCGGTTCAAGACCAACGCGCTGCAGAGCTACGACCTGGCCTATTCCTCGGCGAGCGCGCGCGCCGGGCGCGAGCTTTCCGGCTTCATCCGCGGCGGCGACCGGCGCTGGGCGCCGATCGAGAAGGAGGCGATCGCGGCGGTGCAGCTGCCGCAGGTCCAGAGCTTCTTTGATCCGCTGCTGGTGCCGGGGCCGGTCGACGCGGTGATCGTCGGCGACGTCGATCTGGAAACGACGGTGCAGGCCTTTGCCCGCACGATCGGTGCCCTGCCCGTCCGGCCCGGCACCCAGCCGGGCGATGCCGCGCGCCGGGTGCAACCACCGCGGCCAAGCCCGCAGCCAGCCACCTTCACCCACCAGGGCGATCCCAACCAGGCCTATGCCGTGATCGGCTGGAACACGTTCGGTGGCATCGAGCGGCGGAAGGAACGGCGGGCGCTCGGGCTCGCCGCCAACATGCTGCAGGTGCGCCTGTTCGAGCGACTGCGCGAGGCGGAGGGCGCCTCCTATTCGCCGAGCGCGGCCTCCACCAGCTCGGCGGACCTGCCGGACTGGGGCATCTTCTACGCCGCTTCCGAGCTCAAGCCGGACAGCGCGCCGACCTTTTTCCGCATTGCGCGCGAAATCGTCGCCGATCTGGCGGCCAGGCCGGTCGCGGCGGACGAATATGAGCGTGCCCAGAATCCAGTGCTGACCGGGATCGAGCGGCGGGTTCGCACCAACGCATATTGGGTGGGCACGCTGGCCGATTGGGTGCGCACGCCCGAGACGATCGAGCTTACCCGCACTTACCTGTCGGATTACAGGACCATGACGGCCGAGGACGTGCGCGCGGCGGTGGCGGCCCATGTCGCCGACGCTGGCGACTGGTCGATGCTGGTTCTTCCCGCTAAACGCTCAAGCGGTGGCAAGTAGCAGCGTCCAGATCAGCCCGCCCGCGCCGGTCGAACCGGATGCGAGCCCGAACGCCCGGGTGGCGACCAAGAACTGGGGACCGCTCAGGATCCGCCAGGAGCCGTTCTTCGAGGACAAGAACCGAGCTTTCTGGATCCTGCAATCGGCCGGCTGGGCCGGTTACTTCCTGCTGCGCACCCTGTCCGGCATCGCCAACGCGATGGAATGGAGCTTTGCGATCCACATCGCGCTGCTGACCACGACCGGTTATTCGATCACCCTACTCATGGCCGCCATCTACCGGCGGCTGATCCGGCTCCGCCCGATCGTCACCTGGGCGGCGACGATCGCCATCCTGCTGATCGCCTCGGCCGCCTTCTCCGCGATCGAGACCTGGAGCCATGCCACCTTCGTCAAGCCGGGCGCGCGGCTGACCGGCGTCGTCTTCTTCGGCGCGATCCTGCTCGATTTCGTGCTGCTGACCGCCTGGTCGGCGCTCTATTTCGCGATCAACTATTATATCCTGCTCGAGGAGCGGCACGACCGCATGCTCCAGCTGGCGAGCCAGGCCAACCTCGCCCAGCTCGCCATGCTGCGCTACCAGCTCAATCCGCACTTCCTGTTCAACACGCTCAACTCGATTTCCACGCTGGTGCTGCTGAAGCAGACCGAGCGCGCCAACGCGATGCTGTCGCGGCTGTCCTCGTTTCTGCGCTACACGCTGGTCAACGAGCCGACCGGCACGGTGACGGTCGAACAGGAGGTGGAGACGCTGAAACTCTATCTCGAGATCGAGAAGATGCGCTTCGAGGATCGACTGCGGCCCTGCTTCAAGGTGGACGCCGGCGCCTCGCGGGCACGGCTGCCCTCCCTGCTGCTGCAGCCGCTGGTCGAGAATGCGATCAAATATGCGGTGACGCCGCAGGAGGACGGGGCCGACATCACGATCGAGGCGCGCCGGCTGGGCGACCGGGTGCTGCTCGCCGTTTCCGACACGGGGCCGGGCGCGGACAGCGGGTACACCGTCAGAGCCGAACAATCGACCGGAGTCGGTTTGGCGAACATTCGCGACCGTCTGACGCAGGCCTATGGCGCCGACCATCGTTTTGAGACTCAAACGAACGCGAACGGGGGGTTCAGCGTCACCATCGAAATCCCATATCAGATCCAATCCGAGGAGCCGAAATGACCATTCGCACCATCCTGGTCGACGACGAGACGTTGGCGATCCAGGGCCTCAGCCTGCGCCTGCAGCGTCATGAGGATGTGGAGATCATCGAGACCTGCTCCAACGGCCGCGAAGCGATCCGGGCGATCAAGACCCACAAGCCCGACCTCGTCTTTCTCGACATCCAGATGCCCGGCTTCGACGGCTTTTCCGTGATCCAGGGTCTGATGGAGGTCGAGCCGCCTTTGTTCGTGTTCGTGACCGCCTTTGTCGATCACGCGTTGCGTGCGTTCGAGGCCAACGCGGTCGATTACCTGACCAAGCCGGTCGAGGAGGATCGCCTCGCCGACACGCTGGAGCGCGTCCGCCTTCGCCTGGCCGAGAAGCGCGGGGCGGAGGAAGCGGGCAAGCTCAAGGAAGTGCTCGCCGAAGTCGCGCCGGACGCGGTCGACTCGATGGGCGACGGCGGCGACGAGGCGCACAGCTCCGGCCGCTACGAGAAGCTGATCAACATCAAGGATCGCGGCCAGATTTTCCGTGTCGATGTCGACACGATCGAGAAGATCGACGCGGCCGGCGATTATATGTGCATCTATACCGGCGACAACACGCTGATCCTGCGCGAGACCATGAAGGACCTGGAGAAGCGCCTCGACCCGCGCCGTTTCCAGCGCGTCCACCGTTCGACGATCGTCAACCTCGACCTGGTCCGGCAGGTCAAGCCGCACACCAACGGCGAATGCTTCCTGGTGCTGGATTCAGGCAGCCAGGTGAAAGTGAGCCGCAGCTACCGCGACGTCGTCGCGCGCTTCGTGCACTGAGGCTTTTCACTCGAGTCCCTTCCCACGCTCGCGGACGCGAGGGTCCCGCTTCTTCTTGCCCTCGCCTTACCGGGCGTCGCTGGCCCTTCGACCTACCTTCCCGCTCGTCCTCCTTCGTGTCATGACATGATTGTCGGGAAGGGGCTCCCGGCGGGGCGAACAGGGGCGATGGCGGAGCGCGAGGCGTTCGACGAATTGTGGGGCTCAAGCGGCGGCGCCGAGCCGCGGCCGGGCTTCGAGCCGCTCGCCGCCTGGCTGTCGGACACGTCCGAGGCCGAACTCGACCGCCGGCAGGAAGCGGCGGAAGTCGCCTTCCGCAACCTGGGCATCACCTTCAACGTCTATGGCGAGGAGGAAGCGGCCGAGCGGATCATCCCGTTCGACATCGTGCCGCGCATCTTCACCGCCGACGAATGGGACAGGCTCTCGGCCGGGCTCGAACAGCGGGTCCGCGCCATCAACGCCTTCATCGGCGACATCTATGGCGAGCGCCGGATCATCGCCGACGGCGTGGTGCCGGCCGAGATCGTGCTCGCCAACCCGCAATTCTGCGTGGCCGTGGCGGGTGCGCGGCCGCCGCACGACATCTACGCCCATGTCTGCGGGATCGACCTGGTCCGCACCGGGCCCGACCAGTTCTTCGTGCTGGAAGACAATGCCCGCACCCCGTCGGGCGTCTCCTACATGATCGAGAATCGCGAGGCGATGCTGCGGCTCTGTCCGGATCTGTTCGATCGCCTCGCCGTGCGGCCGATCGACAATTATCCTGATCTGCTGCGCGAAACCCTGCATTCGGTCGCGCCGCATAACGGGAGCGAGCCGGTGGCGGTGCTGCTGACGCCCGGCCACTTCAACTCCGCTTTCTACGAGCACAGCTTCCTGGCCGATCAGATGGGGATCGAGCTGGTCGAGGGCTCCGACCTCGAAGTGCATGACGACGTCGTCTACATGCGCACCATCGACGGCCGCGTCCGGGTCGACGTCATCTACCGCCGGATCGACGACGCTTGTCTCGGCACAGCGGCGATCTGGTGCTCGGCCAGGATCGCTTCGGCGAGAAGCCGCTGTTCGCCGTCGTCGATCGACTGCACGGCGCGCCGACGCTGGTCGCGTTCGCCTCCACGCTGGCGGCGTTGCGACCGTTCGGCATCCAAGCGAACGCGTCACCGCGGCGGCTCGCCGAACTGCTGCGTCATGGCTGGTCGAGGATCACCAGCGAACGCCTCAGCGCCCGCCTGCGCATCGAGCCGTTGCCGCGGCGCGGGGAGCCGCTGCTGGTGCGCGGACGACCAGGTGCCGACGAAGGCGCGAGATCGATCCGCACGTGGTTCCCATCGATGCCGGCTGTGGACAGCGAACGAACGCTGCCACAGGTGACGACGAACACGAACACCACGAGCCCGCTGCGCTCGGAACTGGTCGCCAGCGTCGCGCGCTGCGTCGACACGACCGTCGGCGTCGGCCTCGCGTTGTCGGGTGGCCTCGACAGCAGCTGCCTCGCGTTGGCGCTGCGCGACCTCGGACGCAGCGTGCCGGCCTACCAGCTGCAGGCCCGCGGCGCGCGCCGCGACGAGCGGGCCGCGGCCACCGC
>SXGT01000224.1_pt1 | contig 10479 bp, 10 predicted proteins | sample 3176221 | NCBI WGS metagenome assembly SXGT01 (sample SAMN11356862, study PRJNA531348) | freshwater metagenome | isolation source: freshwater sample F1-120 | place: China: Fuxian Lake, Yuxi | collected 2017-12-25
GAACGCGGCTCTGGCGGTGGCCGGCTCGATGATGAGGAACGCCAGGAAGCTGATGACGCCGACGGTGCCGAGCAGCGTCGCCATCATGGCCCGGTTCTGGGCGATCAGCGCCGCGGCCGACACCAGCAGGAGCACGAAGGCCCAGTCCGCCGCCGCGATCCACGCGGCTACCCGGGACCCCTGAGCGCGGATCTCGGTCAGGTGGAACCGCAGCGTGAACCAGAGGTGGAAGCGGAGGTTCGCCGCGACCAGCACGGCCGCCAGCGCCGCGAAGAACAACAATCGCCCAGATCCCGGCGGACCTGCTCGAGCTCGTCGAGGAGCTGACGCGTCGCCTCGCAGCGCAGGTCCAGGTAGGCCCGCTGGGGCGTCAAGCCTCGGGCAGGCCTAGGGACCCACGACGACCGCGCGTTCTGTGGAGACGAGCACGGGAAGGAGTCGCACATGAGTACCGACCGGACGTCGACGGCGGGCAGGCCACCCTCGCGCCGAGGTCGAGCGGGTGGCGCGCTCGCGCGACGGCTGGTCGCGGCTGGCGCGGTCGCGGGGGCGATCTCCAGCGGCGCCGTCGTGCGCGCGGCGGAGCTGCCGGCAACGACGATCGAAGCCTGGGAGCGGTATGTCGAGGCGACCGAAGCCCGCATGCGGACCGAGCTGGACGGACAGGCGCCTTTCTTGTGGGTCGACCGGCTGGCCGAGGACGAGCGGGACGAGGCGCTGCTGAGCCGGAACGGCACGCGGTTCCGGGTCTACCTGCAGTTCTTCACGCAGAAGGTCTGGACCGTGGTGCTCAACACCGAGCACGACGTCGAGTTCCTGCACGTGGACGACGCGCGGCTGCACGTGCCCAGCTACGCACGGCTGATTCGGGAGGTCGAGCATCCGGATACACCGGCCGAGCGCGAGAAGCCGGAGGACAACGATCGCGGCACGATGTGGCGGTTCAACAACTACTGCTCGTTCCAGGCGGGGCCCGGACGTTTACATGCAGTGCGAGTCAATCACGCTCACCCGCGGGATCCCGTTCCTGTTGAGCGCGCTCGTGCGGCCGTTCGTGAACGCCGTGCCGCGCGAGAAGCTGACGTCGTCGCTGGAAGCGACGCGCAGACACCTGGCGGAGTAGGTCACCGGGTTGCCCGAGGATGAGACCGTCCGGAACGACCATGTGCTCGGCAAGGTGACCTGGGCCTCAGTCCACAGGGAGGGCGAGGTAGTCGTGCTTGAAGACCTGGGACACGGAGTAGTCGAGGGCCTCCAGCTTGCTCCGAGTGAACGCAATTCGTTCGAGCACTTCGGGAGACGCCTCCTCGGGATCGTGGCCTCCCATGATCTCGATGAGAATCACCGGACGATTACGACGAATCGTGTCCAGGGCGCCGTCGAGCACTTCATTTTCGTAGGTCTCGACGTCGATCTTGAGCAGCGACACATGGTCGAAGCCAAAGCTGTCGAGCGACCGGAGCTCTGCTCTGTCGCCGCCCGCACCGACTCCGGTCCCGCCCTCGTTGCCCGGGGTGGCGGGATTCATCTCGATGACTCGCGTCTCGCCCGAGCCGATGGCCATGCGGAGCGCAACGACATTGGTCAGGCCGTTGAGGGCGAGATTGTGGTGTAGCTCCCGGTAAATCTTTCGCTGCGGCTCGAATGCGTAAACTCGGCCCCATGGGCCGGCCAGCTGCCCAATCCGCACGGTGTGCGTACCGATGTGGGCTCCCACTTCCACCGCGACCGTGCCGGGGACGACATACTCGTCCAACAGATCGAACGAGTGCCGCTCCCATTTGTCACCCGCGACGATGACCTGCTTGATCATGTCGGCGGGATCGTCGACGAAGAAGCTGCCGACGCCCGGTACGTCGTATCGCTGGTAGTCGTCGAGGGGAAACGCGTTGAGGTAGCGACGTGTTTCTTCCAGATCGTCGAGAAGCTCCGGCGCCACAGATATGACCGGCAACGGCCGGTACGGCGGCGGGGGCGCGGCGCCGCACGCGCCGGTCAGGACCGCCATCACGACCACCGACGTCCATCCGCAAGGTGAGCATTTCATTGGGTGCACGAGCGCCTCGGCGATCTGCCTGGCGACCGGCAATGCCTCCTCGAGTGGCATCGCGCCCCGCGCGAGGGTCTTGGCTTCGCGGGTGAACCGGGCGAGACGGTCGGAATCCTTGGCGAACGACTCGGCCACATCGCTCTGGATTATAGGGGCGGACCGGCGGCAGAGCTGTCGGAATCACTCGGCCACGACGCGACCAGGGAGGGGTGGAGCCGGCGATCAGTGCGTGGGCACCCGGGCCTTCAACTCCTCGAACCAGGGTCGAAAAACACTCTCACGCATGATGGTGATCGCCGCGCGGGCGACCGGCAGCATCTCGGGAACGGCCCAACTGGGTCCATGTCGGGCAGGTCCCGAAGATTATGACGCCGCGAGCGCGGTCGAAGAACCGCTCGCCCAGAACTATACCGTCCTGCTTCGCAATGCGGAGACCGGAAAGATCGTCGACACCGAGGACCAACGCCGCGGGAGAATACTCGTTCTCCGGGCTAGGCGCGGCGATCTATGTCATAGAGGTCTCCGATGAGGTCGTTTTGGGTGTTACGAGCACGATCCAACTCAACGCTGGCGACAGGCTCACGGACATCCCCGTGATTGTGCCCGACGATTGCGGGGCGTTCCTGTGGACCCCACTCGGCTTGGGCCTCCTGGCGTTCGCCGGTGGAGTTGGCACTGGTCTCATCTTCGATGGCCCGGTGGCGAGCCCTTCCCGGTAGCGCCAAAGCGAGGGCCCGCCCCTGCGGTAGGCCGAACGTCGTCAGGCGGGCCAGCGCGTCGCCCTCCTTGCGCCGTCCGCGTCCAACCCATCTGCATCGCACAATCGACGTCGGTCCGTGTGCTGTTTCGGAACAACCGACAACCTCGAGATAGGGAGGACTCATGTCCGGATTTCGGAGAAGAAGCTCGGAGAATTCCCCACCCCCCACATAGGTTTCGGGCTGTCCAGCCTCTTGGCGCAAATCTTGCTCGGCCACAATGCAGAGGCCCGGTGTTGAGGGCGGTCGGGGCCCATTGTGTGCGCATTCCACGCAAGTGGCCTAGCAGCCCGTGGGTGAAAGTCCTTCGTTATAGGGATCGACGCGATCGATCGCGCGTACTACACTCTCGGATATGGAGATGGGCAAACGACGAAAGCACGCCCGGCAATCGACGATGTGGGTCGCCCGGGGGATTTGCCGACGAGTGCGGGGCATCCCATTTGCGCGCCTCCATCGCGTGCTCGAGGCGGGCTGCGACGCCTTTGTCGAAGCGCAGTGCGCGCCGTTCGACGCAGCAACGGTCGGCCGGCCGAGTCTGGTCCCCGGGCGGCATTTTCGCCAGCTGCTGCAATGTCCAGGATCGAAGACCGAACCTGGTAACGCATGTGATTCGAATTGACGAATTCTTTTGAGTCATGTAAAGTGCCGTATTGACAGTTGAGTAGTCAACCTTCGAATCACGGAGGGGTAGCTTAATCAAAGCGCTTTCCATGTTCGGAAAGAAGATGAAGGTAACCAATCCTTCCCCGCTCCGCCATCCTTGACCGCCTGATCCTCCCCTCACCTGACACTCGTGGAGAATGGACCCTCGGCAAGTCAGGACCGGGGCAGCGAGGTTAGCGACGCGCATGCTTAAGACCCACGGGGAAATCAATCAGGAGCAGGGGCTCTATCAATTGAGCGAGTTTGCCGGGAAGGGGCTTGTTCTCTTCCATCACTATGGCTCGGTGATGAGAGGGGTCATACGCAGATACCTAGAGACGTCGGTGACCCAGAGGGGGTATCGGCTTGTCACGCTTCCTCACCTAATGAAGGATCAGCTATGGGTAACGTCCGGGCACAGGACATTCTTCACCGACAATATGTTCTTTGCGAGTGCAGGTGAAGAGTCGGAAACGGGACTGGTCGTCAAACCGATGAATTGCCCAGGCCATATTCTGGTGTTCAAGGAAGAGGCGAAACGTTCCCCCAGCCTACCTAAGAGATATTTCGGCTTCGCCACGGTCTATCGCCACGAGAAGATCCAAAACACTCACGGCTTGATGCGGCTTCGAGGATTCACCCAGGACGATGGCCACATCTTTTGCACCATGGAGCAATTGCAGCAGGAAGTGACCGAGATCGTCGACACGTTCCTTGAAACGCTAGGACGCTTTGGCTTTCAGAAGGATGAGGACTTTCGAATCAAGTTGGCTACCCGGCCCGCCAAGTCCCTGGGCGACGACGACGCCTGGAGCGAGGCTCTGACTGCCTTGCGGACGGTTCTTGAGGCCAAGAAGCTTCGCTATGACGTCGAAGAAGGGGCTGGCGCTTTCTATGGTCCCAAGATCGACTTCGAAATACGGGATGCGAAGGAGCGTTGGTGGCAATGCTCAACGGTCCAAGTGGACTTCTTCTTGCCGAGACGATTCGAGCTCGCCGACGGGATTGTCATGGTCCACCGCGCCGTCTTGGGCAGCTTCGAGCGCTTTCTGGCCCTCTATATCGAGAAAGTCCAAGGCTTCTACCCGCTCTGGCTGTCTCCCATTCAAGTTCTCATAATTCCAGTCAGACCGGAACACGTTCCCGCCACTCAGAGACTCTTCAATGAGTTACAGAGTCAGGGAATCCGTGCCGAAATCGACGCCCGCAAGAAGTCGCTGGCGAAGCGTATCAAGGACGCCGAGTCCCAGCCTGCCTATTTCATCGCTGTGGTAGGGGACCAGGAAATGGGCCCGGGCACACTCACCATTCACCGTCGCGGTCACGATGCGAAGGAAACGATGTCTCTGGAGGAATTGGTCCGGAGAATTGGGGAAGAGAGCCGTGGGCAATTCCCACTACCTGCGTTGCAAGCACCGAGCGGGAGCCAACGCCCGTGACCGACGTCGTGACCCTTCGGCGCGTCCCGATGCTCGAGGATGAGGAATGGGACCGGGTGGTGGCAGCCCATCCGCAGACGACGATCTTTCATCGCTCTTGCTGGCACCGGTCCCTCGACGCGGCAGGCCTTGGCAAGGTCGTGCGCTTTGAAATCGAGAGGAACGGTAACGTCTGCGGCCACTGGTGCGGCGTGCTCATGACCAAGTTCAAGGCGAAGGTGTTCGGGTCGCCGCTTCCTGGAACCTTGACAGACTACATGTATCCGTTGTTCGTGGACCCGCCAGCCGCAGACCGGTTTCTGGACGGTGTCATCGACTGGGCGAAACGTGAGAGGATCGCCATGGTCGACGTCGGGGGAGCCTACTATCCCGAATCGACGCTCGCCGAGAGGGGCTTTGCGACCTATCGGACGCGGAGTTACCGTGTCGACCTGTCGGGTGGCAGGTCGGCGGTCTGGAAGCGGCTCAAGCCGTCCATGCGAGACAAGATCAGGAAGGCAGAAAAGCACGGCGTAGAGATCAGGGTTGATACGCCCCAGGAGTATACCGCCCGGTATTGGGACATGTTGACGGACGTCTTCCATCGCAAGGGACTGACACCGCCAAAGAGTCCCGCCTTCATCGAGACCGTGATTGGAGTTCTGGGGAAGTGTGATCGTGTTCAGACGCTGATGGCTTGGCACGCCGGCCAGCCCGTTGCCGCGAATATCGTGTTGATGGGCGATCGGGATGCGTACTTCTGGGGCACAGCGTCGTATCGCTCCGCGTATCCGGTGGGCGCCAATGATCTAACGACGTGGCACGCGCTGCAACTGGCGGCTTCCCGAGGACTCGCCGTATTCGATACCTGTGGCGGCGGCGAGTACAAAGAGAAGTTTGGTGGTCCGCTCGTTCACTTTCCGGCTGGCTGTCGCTCGCTGTACCCGTTCTTCGGCGTAGTCCGCAAGGCGGTGAAGCACGGATTCTTGGCGCGACAGGTCGTGCTGGGCCGCCTGGCAAGCCTGCGAAAGCGATTCTCGTGATCTCGACCCGCGAACGCATCACGTTTCGGGAACTCATGAAGGCAGCGGCCCTGAGCCGCACAGACAATCTGATCGAGTACTTCCGGAACCTGCTCCCGCTCGAGAGTAGGCATTCTCTGTTCACCAGTTCTGGGAGGGCAGCTTTCGAGCAGATCGTGCTCGACGCCGGCCTGCAGCACAGCCGCATCATCCTACCGGCATTCATGCCGCAGGATTTCGTCGGGATCTTCCGCAAGTACGACATGACGCCGGTGTTCGTCGATGTGGACCCCCACAGCTATCAGCTCGATTTGAACGGTGTGACGGCTGACTTGCTCGACCGCTGCAAGGCCATGCTGGTGTTGCACACGTTCGGCCTACCCACAGACGCCCGTCCCCATCGCGAGCTTTGCGAACGGCACGGTCTTGTGCTGATCGAGGATTGCGCGCGTGCGCTCGGAGCGTCCACCCACGGCGTAAGAGTCGGGGGCTTCGGACACTACGCGCTGTTCAGCTTGCCGAAGTGCACGCCGGTTCGCACCGGTGGAATTGCGCTCTCGGAAAGGCCCATGCAGCCGCAACTCGAGGCTGCCCGGATCGGGTTCTTTGGGTTCCTGCATGCTCTCACCCTGGTCAGGTATCCACTCCTGTCGTTCCTGGAGCGACCCGCATATGCGCTGCTGGCAGGAACAGCCGCGTACCCGGGCGAGGTTGGCATCTACGAACCGCTGCCGGCGCGCGAGCTGGATTGGCTCGCGGAGGCTGTTCTCAAGGGTTTCATGGGTCAGTATCCAGCGGCGCTGGAGGTCAAGCGCCAGCGTGCGGCCGCTCTTTGCGAGGCGCTGACGCCCAAGGGCTTTTCGTTTCAGTACGACGACGGGAATCATATCCGGACCAGTGTGTCCGTGGAGCCACCGGCGGGTTGTGATGCCGACGACCTGCAAGCGTTCCTTAAACGACGAGGCATCAAGGCGACGGCCATGTGGAGAAACGCTCTCGGGGTGTCCGCTTTCGCCGAACGAACGTGGGGAACCCAACCAAGCGCGGCGCCAGTCGCGGGGCGCCTCGCGAAGCGGCTGATTCAACTCCCCACGAGTCGCGTGCAGACTCCCCGTCAAACGCGCGCAATCGTCGCTGCGTGCGAGAGCTATCTGGCCCAGACCTCGAGTCGGCGATCGGTCCTCGATTGACCGGTCACGCTCAAACCGTTCCTTCTGCACTGCGACGTCGCATCAAGAACTCAGCGAGGACCAGATCGAAGGGCTCGTCGATGTTGCACGCGCGGTCGGGCGCGACAATCCAGGCCCGGCAATCGTCGCCCTGTAGAGACCCCTGGTTCATGAGGACATCACGCCTCGTCACGTACACCGATCCTTCTCTCAGAAAGAGCTTCGGCAGATCCTGTCGACGTTGTCCTTCAGTCTGCTCGGCGAAGGGGGGGTTGACAACGCGACCGTCGTCGTCGACAAACTTCATTCGCGCCGGGTGTCGCTCGCCCACATCAACGAACGAGATCACCGAATCCGCGCCGGTCGCCGAGAGTAGCTTGACCGCACCGTCAATGTCATCGGAGGTCCGCATCGGACTGGTCGGTTGCAGGATGAAGATCGCATCGTAGTAATCACCTGCGGCTTCGAGCCGTCTCGTGACGTCTTGCACGACAGCAATCCCGGGGGTGTCATCCTGTGCCAGCGCAGAATCGCGGAGAAAGGGCACCTCAAGCCCGCAGCGCCGGCCAACCTCGGCGATTTCTTCGTCCTCGGTCGACAACACGACCCGGTCCAGCGAGCGCGCCCGTAGGGCGGCCGACGCCGTGTACTCAAGCAGCGGTCTTCCGAGCAGCGGGGCGATATTCTTGCGCCGTATGCCCTTCGACCCGCCGCGGGCGGGCACAACGCCCAGCACCCTCATGCCCTCGTCCCAAGCCATAACTCACCATCTTGCCCGACCGGCCTAGGATGGGGCCGACCCTCAGAAACGCCTCCGGGCGCACCGCCCTGTATGCGATGGGGCGGGAGTTGGCCCTGCGCGTGGTCGAGTGGCATCAGCGCCAGCGCCGCGCGCGGCGCATCACAATCGATCTCGATCCCACGGACGATGCGACCCATGGCGCCCAGCAGCGCAGCTTCTTCAGCGGGTAGTACGACAGCTGGTGTTCCCTGATCGCGCGAGCGCTCAAGGCCCGCCCAGGCGAACTGGCCATAACCGGGCGGCACCGTCAGACGACGGAGATACTATCAGGAGTTTGACGGGTCGGCAAAAAGTCGCCGGCGCCGCAACCTGCTCGTCCTCGATCGTGTGTGTCGCACCGTCTGAAATCGTGTGAATCGTGTAAACTCGGTCTTGCTGCCGGCTATCCAGGCCGAGCGCGACGACAACCATCTAACGCACTACACGGGGAGGGCGGGATGTCGCCCGTTGAGTCTTTTGGGCCCCCTGGTGTAGTGGTGGAAACTGGGCGGATACCTGCTAGACGCGAGGTATTGCCGCCGATAGCATCGCTGTATCGGTGGGTGTTTCCGCGTTCGGGCCGGCGATCGTAACTGAAAGGGCGGAGATGTATGTTAACCGTTAGGCGTTTCACCGGCTCCCGTGAACTGGTCGCAAGCTGCCGGTTGGCGCACGCGCGGCTAGAGCCAGACTCGCGGCTGGGTGTTTGGGCCGAACTGCGCAACGACCACACAGAACCCTGCTAACATTCCCTATCGTCCCGGGCCAAGCGACCTGGGAGGCCACGGTTCCCTCTTAAGGACTTTTGACCCTGCCCAAAAGCATGAGCCCGGCGCTCGCATGAGCGCGCCGGTCCGGCTCGAATAGCGAAGCAAATGACCCAAACTACTGAGTCACGTATTCAAGCGTATCTGGATTCGATCGAGATCAAAGAACCGGCTCGGTCATTCTCGAAGACCGTCAGCAACATCTATCATGGTTTCGAGTCCGAGATATTCGATCAGGTTCACGACGAGATCACCGAAACCGCCGATCACTGGTCGGTCGTTCTACGGAGGATCAGCGCCAGCCTGCCGGCGAGCGCTCGAGTCCTCGACGTTGGTACGGGCACGGGTTTCGCGGCGACGCAAGTCCTTCAGAGCCTCGGGTCGCAGGTCGGCGAAATGGTCTGCTTGGATTTGTCAACCGACATGCTTTCAAAGTGTCGGGCCAAGATCCAGTCAAGACTGCGCCGATCGCACTTCGTGGCCGGTGACTTGAAGAGTCTGGCGGGAGGCGCCGGGACCTTCGATCTGGTGGTGACGAGCGCGATGCTCCATCACGTCATCGATGTCGAGAGCCTTCTCGGTGTCATCGGGACTCTTGTGAAGCCGGGAGGATTTTACGTCGCGGGCCACGAGCCCTCCTATGATTTCTACGCCAACCGTGCCCTTTACCGCTGGACCTCCGTCTACCGCGCCTGGCGGCGCGCGCGCGGCGCGTTGTCGTTGACCACGTGGCGCCGTCGTGTCGCCGCGAACAGCCGCGCACATCGCGGAATGACGATCGAAGAACGAACGAACGAGGCGCTGGTCAGGATGCGGCTCGTGCGTCGACCGCTGCCCGCCGGGGCGATCACGCAACTCGTGGACGTCCATATCCCTCCGGCTTCGGCCGACGTACCGTTTTGGGGAGAGCCGGGTTTCCGGCCGGCGGACCTCTGCCAACGGATGCTCGGCGGCTTTGATCCGGTGTTCGTCCTCACCTACCCGCATGTGAAGGAGGCCCGTGCGCGTATGGGTTGGATGTGGCGCCGGATCGATACGATGCTCGCGCAACGGTATCCGCTCGCTGGCGCGAATTTCCTGATGGCAGCGCGAAAACCGGTGGGCTAGGCAGATGCATGTTTGTTTCCTTTGTAACGAGTACCCGCCCGGCCCATCCGGTGGCCTTGGGACCAAGGTTCGCGGCTTGGCTCGGAGTCTCGTCGCGCGCGGCCATCAGGCGACCGTCGTGGGCTTCTATCCCTCCGCGAGAAAGGGGATCGAGACCGATCAAGGCGTGACCGTTGTTCGGCTGGCAGCCTCGAGCGTGCCATGGACGGGCTTCGCCGTACGAGCCGTGGCGCTGGGGCGGTTTCTGCGCCGCCTCAACCGCGAGCGGCCGATCGATCTGCTTGAAGGCTCAGAACTCAGCCTGGCGACCCTGCCGCGCCACGCGTCCGTGCCGAGGCTCATTCGGATCAGTGGCGGCCATCATTTCTTCGCGGTGACACTCGGGCAGTCGCCCAGACCCTGGCGTAGTTGGCTTGAGAGGCGCTCGTTCGCCCGAGCCGATTTCATTTGCAGCGGCAGCAGGTTTGCCGCGGAGGTCACGCGGACTGAGCTGAGGCTGGGCGACCGTCCCATTGAGATCATTCCGCATCCGGTTGATACGACCATCTTTCGGCCACGGCCGGAGATTGCTGTCGAGAAGGGCCTCCTCGTGTTCACTGGGACGCTCTGCGAAAAGAAAGGCATTCGCCAGCTCACGCAGGCAGCCAGCCATCGCGGAACCAGGGCGACGCCGCATCCGGCGACGGCGGCCTGCATGGCGGCGTCGACGCCGCCCAGGCGCAGCCGGGCCGGCGGGTCGATCCGGCGCAGGCGCCCGTCCTC
>SXGT01171650.1_pt1 | contig 10478 bp, 8 predicted proteins | sample 3176221 | NCBI WGS metagenome assembly SXGT01 (sample SAMN11356862, study PRJNA531348) | freshwater metagenome | isolation source: freshwater sample F1-120 | place: China: Fuxian Lake, Yuxi | collected 2017-12-25
GAGCACAACCTCGATGTCATCAAGACCTCGGACTGGATCGTGGACATGGGCCCCGAGGGCGGTGCCGGTGGTGGCACGGTCGTATCGGCCGGTACCCCCGAGGATGTGGCGGCGACACCGGAGAGCTACACCGGGCAGTTCCTCGTCGACATGCTCGAGGGGGCGGCCGAGCCGATCGAGGTCCCGGCGCCCAAGACCCGCCGGCGGCGCAAGGTCAGTGCCTGACTCACCTCTTCGACAACGGCGACGGGACCCGTGGTTTGATCACCGCTCCGCCCAGCCAGTCCGTCAGCCCATCGGCCTTGCGCTGCAGCGCTTTCTGCGTCCCACGGTTGACATCGGCGATGACCTGCAGCTCGACCCGGCCATCGCCGGACTGCCGCCATCCTCCGACCACACGGCCATCCGCCCACGCCGTCGGCCCCGCGTTTCCGCGGGTGTCGAACACCTCGCCGCGCAGACCCTCCAGGTACCAGTCCCGATCGACCCAGCCCATGGTCGTGACATCGAGACCCGGCAGCAACGCACACCACGGCTCGGTATCCGGTTCGGGTTCCAGGTCATCGGGCAGGGCCACCGCCGGTGTCCCGTGCATCTCCACCTCGACGGCGCCGATATCGGCCAAGGCGCGCCGGGTCCAGGTCAGGGTGTGGCCGAACCACCACTTGATATCGGCGACGGTGGCCGGGCCGAACGCCCGCAGCCAGGTGCGCACCAACTCCGCGCTCGCGGCGTCGGGCTCGGCGGAATCTGACGTGTCGAGCCAGGAGGCCGCCGACACCCACAGCGGACGCGACGATGTCCAGCCGCCCTGATTCGGGCCGCGGACGACCTCGCCGCGGACAGCGAGCACGGTGATGACCCGAGGCGACAGGGGAGTGGCTCCACCCCAAGGCTTTCCGGGTGCCGGATCGTAGGTCCCCGCCAACTCCGGTAGCGCCACGCGCAACTGGGTCGCGCTGGTCGGGCCGTTGGCCTCCAGATAGGCCAGCACCGCCGCGCACGCCGTGCGCAACCACTCGGCGCCGTCGGTGGCCACCCCGGCCTTCTCGACGTCGGCAATGAGCTTGCGGCTCTCGCTGTCGGCCACCCGATCACTGGATGCCGCCTGCACCGTCGCTATCGCCTCGGCGCGCACCACCCACAACGTGCGCCGCATCGCGAGATGCTTGACCAGCGTCCGCTGGTGATAGAGCGTGGCGTCCAGGTCGGCACGGTCGAAATCCGGAATCCTGGCCCACAGCGACAGATACGGGGTAGCCGGATCGGTGGCATGCAGGCCCACCAGTGCCGATGTCACCGCCGACGCCTCGGAGCCGTGCTCGCCGAGAAAGTGCCGCCGGGCCAGCCGGGCGCGCCTTTCGGCGAGGGTGAACGACCGCACTAGTCCCGGTTCATCGATTCGCGGATCTGCTTCAGCCGCTCGGCGGCTGCCTCCTGCCGCTTCTCGTACTGCTCGGCCACCGAACGACCCTCGGGTGTGTCCTCGGCGAGCTCCACCGATCCGATGGCGGTGCCGAAGCGGGTCTCGATCTTCTCGCGCACCGAATCGAAGGTCGGCACCCCGGCGGTGGTGTAGCCGGTATCTACCGGAATCGGGGTGAGCTCCACCGGAGCTTGCCCGGCGGGCACGTCGTCGGCCGGAACGACCTCGGCGTCGATCGGCTCACCGGCAGAAGGCTGCTGGTCATCGGGCATGACGCCACCGTACCCGCTGCAGAAGTTGGGATCGGTAGCGATTCGCCACGGATGTACTTGCCCTACGACGGCGCCACAGGGGCGGCGGGCGAAGGAAAAGGACATACACATGACGAAGAATCGCGTTCTGGCCGCCGGGATCGGGATGCTCGCCACCGCGGCGGTACTGGTGGGTTGCTCGGACGACAAGGGCAGCGAGCCCGCCGCGTCCAGCTCCGGCAACACCAGCAGCAGCGCCGCTGCGGTCGCCAGCGGCGGCAGCACCCAGGTCAAGGTGGAGGGCCAGGACCTGGCCGGTCTCGACCTCAACTCGGTGACCTGCGTCAAGGCCGGCGGCAAGATCAACGTGGCCAGCGCCGCCGTCGGCGGCCAACAGGGCCTCGGCGTCGTGATGACCGACGAGGCCGCCCCCAAGGTCGATTCGGTCGGACTGGTGGTCGACGGAAATGCCCTCGCGGTGGCCTCGATGGCCGGCGCGAGCTCCGGAAAGGCCGACGTCACGGTCGACGGCAGCACGTACACCATCACCGGTGAAGCTGTCGGCGCCGACATGGCGAACCCGATGGCCGGGATGATCACCAAGAAGTTCGAGATCAAGGTCGACTGCAGCTGACCACCACCGGGCGGCGGGCGCGGAAACGCGTCCGCCGCCTTCGGCCGTCCTATGATGACGCGGTGTCGATCGCGGGTGACCTGGATCGAGCCCGGCGGCTCGCCTGGGCCGCCGACGAGTCCGCTGCCAAGGACCTGCTGCTGTCCCTGCTGCCGGCCATCGAGCACGCCGACCGCGACGACCTCGCACTGGAGGTATTCGCCCAGCTCGGCGAGATCTACCTGGTACGGACCGCCTACGACGGTGTCGGCGAATGCATCCGGCGTATCCGGGACTGCATCTCCGCGTATGCCGCCCTGCCGGAGTGCAGCCTCGACACCCGGCACATGATGCAGCGCTATACGCGCCGTGCCGACTTCCTGCAGGCCGGTCTGCACGCCGCCCGCGGCGAGCACGACGAGGCGGCGGCATCGGTGTCGGCGCTGTTGACCGCCGACGGACCGCCGGATCTGGCCGATGAGCACCGCTACCTGGTGGGTATTGCCAGGCTGCTCTGCGCGATCGCGCTCTCCGACGACGATCTGCACCACCTGGCGGCCCCGTTGTGGGAGCAGGTGCTCGACGTCGTCGACGTTTCGGCGGCCGACGGCAGCCAGGACGACCGCCTGCTGGTGCTCGCCGGGATCGGTTACGGCGGATTCTGCGTACAGACCGGCAGGCTCGGCGAAGCCGAACCCTGGCTGCAGCGCGCCGGCGCCCGCGCGCAGGCGCACGGCTGGGAGCTCGACACGGCCCGAACACAACTGGAACGTGCGATCGCCTGCTGGTCTGTCGGCGACCACAATGGCGTCGACCGCCTCATCGATCAGGCCTACCCGGTCATCGCCAGATATGCCCGCGCCCACGACGTGTCACGCTGCTGGTTCTACCGCGGTTTCACCAGATTGGCCTCGGCGGCATTGGAAGAGGCCGATCAGTGCTGGGAACACGCCGAACGGCACTGGCGCGAGCTCGGCAAGCCGCTCTACCTGCACCGTATTCTGTTGCAGCGCAGCTGGATACCCATCTTCTTCGGTCGCTTCGACGAAGCAGTGGAACTGATCGCACAGGCCCGTGGCCTGCTCGACGAATGGCCGCGCAGCAGCTGGTTGCAGTACGCCCGGCTCGACGATCAGCTGGGCACGGTGTGGCGGGCCGACGCGCTGGGAGATCTGGGATTCGACGGCTCCGGTGATCCCGAAGACACCTGGGAAGACATCGAGGCCAAACACGAAGCCTCCCTGGGCACCACCAATGCCGAGACCGGCAGCCCCGCCTTCGTCCGTGCGATGGCCAAGCTCGAGCAGGCCGCAGAACTCAAGGTGCCTGCGGCGCTCGCGGTGGATTCGGTGCGCTACACGATCGTCGATGCCCACGCCCGCGCGCAGTGGGCGACCAGGGTGTCCGCACCCATGCTGGCCGGCGCCTTCGCGGTCTCCTGGGAATGGGAGAACACCGCACTCACCGCCGAACTGATCGAATATCACAGCGCCCGAGGTAGTTTCAGCACCGAAACCGGCGGCGATGCCGAAGTGCCGATCTGGGCGGGAGCCCAGGCGGTGCTGGTTGACGCGGAGTCAGAACTGCCCGATCTCGAGCTCGCCGAGGTCGCCGCAGGGTCGGTCAGCGGAGGGCCGTCATTGACCCGGCTCGGTCCGCTGCCGCCACTGCAGATGGATCCCGGTGCCGATCCGATCCTGGGGCGCTACCGCGCCCTGGCCAAGCAGCGCTACGGCCGCACCATCACCACCGACGCCCCGGCCTGGCCCACATGGTCGTGATCGACCGGCCGACCCTGATCCTGCGCTTCGCCGATGTCGGTATCGCCACCTATGCCAGCCTGCGTGTCGTCGGGCAGCCCGAGCGCACGGTCACCTGGGTGGTCGAGGAAACCATTCTGCTTGCGGCGCTGGAGGAGCTCGCCGCGGCACTACCGGATCCGCGCGACGCCGAAACAGCGGTGGACGCGCTGCAGCGCGCACTCTCCGATGGCGCCTTCACCACCCCCGGCGCCGAGCTGACTCTGGCGTACCGCCTGGGCGTGCTGCTGATCTCGGCTGCCGGTTGGGATCTGGTTTCCGAGTGCGTGAACGACCCGCGCGCGGTGCTGTTCGTCGCGCCCAGTGCGCGCCTGGGCCGGGTGCCGTGGGGGTTGCTCGCGCTGCCCGCGGTACGGCCCGAGGTGACCGCGATGCTGGCGGCGCGCCAGGAGGCCATCACCCCTGATGGCCCGATGCCGGCCACGATCCCGTGGCCGGCCGGAGAGATCGGTGTTCTCACCGAAGGCTTCCGGCTGCTGGAGTTCGTCGATGTGCTGATGGCGGTACCGGCCAATATCGCGCACTCGCGGCGGGCCAACACGCCGCGCCCGGAGGCAGATCCGCTGCTGATCCTCGACCCTCGGGTGCCCGGCCAGCGGCCGGATTCCACCTTGGGCTCGGTGCTGGGCAGGCCGGCTCCGGATACCGAGCTGGCGCGGCATTACGCGGACCTGATGAACCGGCGAAAGGTCTTGCCGCGGGTCGATACCGCGCTCGAGCTGTTCCGGCGCACCGACACCGACCGGCACTGGCTGGCCGAAGTGCTGTCCCAACGGCCCGGACGCCTGGTCTATGTCGGACACGCCAGCACCGGCGACGGCGCGGAACGGGCGGCGCTGCATCTGGCGTGCCGGGCCTCGGTCGCGGGGTACAGCGAGCCGATCGGCGATCACCGACCGCTGACCGCGGCCGACCTCATGTCGGCAGAGCTGCCCCTTCCGACCCGTGTTGCCTTGCTGGCCTGCGCATCCGGCGGCGACTATCGATTCGACGAGGCCACCGGGATCGTCGCGGCGATGGTGCTCGGCGGAGCGGAACTGGTGACCGCCACGCTCTGGTCGCTGCCGACCAGCGCAGGCTACCGGCGGTTCGTGTCCGGCGCCCCGGCCGATCCGATGGGTGCGGTCATTGCCGCGGTCGACACCGCCCATCAGGCGGGTACCGACTTCGAGGCGGCGTGCGCGGTGAACCGCTGGCAACGCGCGCAACTGCGGCGCTGGCGGGACGGCGACGACGCCGCGGCGCCGGTGTTCTGGGCGGCGCTGGTGAGCTTCGTGATCCCTCAGGCGGGCGGCACCGCCACCGCGACGGCAGACTCGTCCCCACGCCGGTAATAGGCGTCGATGACGCTGCCCGGGCGGACCCGATCCAGCGAGGTGGCCGGGATGAGCGTCGTCTCGTGGGCCGGGAACTGCCCGCCTTCGGGCCTGCGGACCATCAGATCGAGCACCACCTCGCGGTAGTCCTCCCGTTCGGCGCCGGTGGTGCGCGCGGCCGTCACCACGCCGCTGGACCTGGTGCCGTGCCGGATGAGATCCAGCTGCGCATCGGTGACCAGGCCTTTGTCCACCAGCATCCGGTCGAAGGCAGCGCGGATGGCGACCATGTCGTCGGCCAGTGACAGCTGCTCACGCGAGTTCGGGTCGAAGGCCACCAGCAGCACCGCACCGGGCCGGATCTCGGCGACCACCGGGTCATCCGGGGCTCCGCGCAGGCGACCGGTGAACTTCTGGCCAGACACGCTCACCACCTCGACGGTGATCCGGTCGGAGACCTCGCTGACGGTGCCGATACCGACCGCCGGTGCGCCCGCGGGTCTGGGGGCGGCGCGTCCGCGGGGGAGTACGGCGTCGACGGAGACCATCAGGACGGTGACGACGACCAAGGCCAGCAGGATCCACAGTGATTCGGGCATGCAGGAAAGGGTCGCCCCGCGCCTCGGCTACCGAACCCAACTTTCTGCCGCAGTTGGCGAGCGGCGCGACCGGGAAGCTGCCGGTGCCTATCCTGATCGGGTGAGTACCGTTCCGGAGGTCGCCGCGTGGGAGGCGGGCGCGTCGCCCGCCCAGCCGCGCCGCGCGGTGATCGACCGCGCCTGGCGGGCCCTCGGCCCGGGTGTCCAGGTGCTCAGCGGCGACGACGGCGGACCGCTGAGCCGGACCGTCAAACGCATCCTGGACCCGCTGGTGCTGCGATTGCGCTCCAATCCGCAGTATTCGACGCCGGTGGTGTCCGGCGAGGTGGCCACAGAGATGCACCAGCTGGTCGTGGCGCAGCGCGATCAGCTGTGTGCCACCGCATCCTGGTTTGCCGTGCTCAAGCGGCAGCGCCGCAAACTTCGGCTCACCACGGGCAACGCCCAGGAACTCTACTTCCCGGTGTGCTTCGAGCTTGCGGTCACCAAAGGCGAACCGGTGCATGGTGATTGGGATACCGCGGAAACGATCCTGCGCGGGATCCACGGGGACCGGGACCGCACCGCCATCGAGGTGCTCAACCGCCACGTCGCCGACGCCAGGGTGGTCGATGCATTGACGCGGCAACTGCAGGCCAGTTGGTCCGACGTGCAGCCGACCGTGGCCATCACCGACCCGTTCCTGGCCGGCCTGAGCACTGTGCTGGGCGACGCTGCCGGCCACACCGAGTCGGTGGCCCGCCAACGGGTCTGGTCCGCGCTGGTGGCCGATGCGACGCCCTACAACCTGGGTGCCCGGGCCCGCGGCCCGGCGCCGGATCTGCCGTGGTCGTTCATCGACATCGGCCTCAGCGCGGTGTTGCCGCAGCCGCCGCCGCCCGTGCACGGCGGTGCCGACTCCGACCGTCCGCTGAACCGCAGCGTCGTGGACCGGGTGCGTGCCACGCTGCGCCGCGCCCTGGACCGCGACGAGCTCCCCGATGTTCCGCTGCTGTGCGCGGAGGAAGTGGACCGGGCCTGCGCGCCATGGGGACTGCTCGCCGAGGACATCCAGGCCGCGATGGTGGCGGGGGTGGAGATCGCCGTCGAACTGGCACCGCTGAACGAGGCCGCGACCCCGCGCTACCGGCTGGCCGCGCAGATCCAGGCCAGGCTCCGTAAGGAGGCCTATGTGCTGCACGCGCGGCGCTACCTCGCCGACGGAGGCGCGCTGCATCCGCGCCAGCAGCAGGTGACCGATGAGCTCGCGGCGTTCGCCCGGCCCTACCTGAGCCGGCTGTGGGCCCGGCTGCACGGTCGTGACGTCTGGCAGGAGTCATGTGCGGATGTCGATGATGTGCGGGCTCTCCTGGAAGGGGTCGCCCGGTCGGTGAGCCTGGATCACCGGCAGCGGATCAAGGCCATGCTGGAACTGGAGGTGGCCCGATGAAACTGATCGCCGAATCCGGTCTGTGGACCGTCGGCGCGCCGGTGGCGGCCCCGCCCTCGGTGGCGGTCCTCGAGGTCGCCGGGGCGGTGCTGGCGTGGACGGTCGACGATCCGGCCGCGGCGGCGCAGCTCACCTTCACCGATGTGGCTGCCGCCGACTGGTTGTGGCGGGTCATCGGTGAGCGCGGGCATGTGGCGGTGGTCGAGGCGCTGCGAGACCGCGCTGCCGATCCGCAGTCCAGTGTCGATATCGCCGATCTCGAACTCTCCCGGCAGGTGCTGGCGCCGCTGCGCCGGCTCGCGCTGGGGCACTGGTTGCGGCGGTGGTGGCCGGCCAGTGTCCGCGACGGTATCGCCGATCTCGACATCGCGGTGCTGGACGCCGAACTGGCGGTGCTGACGGGGGCGGCGCAGGAGTTCTTCGGCGAGGACACCCTGGACTCCGATATCGAGGAGCTGCTGCGGCCACACCGCGACGCCCTGTTCGCCCACCTGCGTGACGGCGACCCTCGGGTGGCTGCCCTGGTCGAGTCGTGCGTGGAACTGCTGGATTGGTCGGAATCGGCAGCACACGAAGAGGTTTCGGGCGGCCGCCGACGAGATGACTACGCGCTGGCCGCGGGCGGAACGACCTCGCATGCCGGTGCCATCGGTGCCGGCACGGCGTCGATCAGCTGGAGTGCCGTGCCGCCGGGGATCTTCGACGCCGCCGAGGACACCGTCGAATGGTCCGTGCGCGGTGACGGTTCCGGGGGAGCCGTGGCCGAAGTGCGGGCCGCGGTCAGTGCATCCGCGGCCGGGGTCCCGGTGCGACTGCGCGGCGGCGATGTCGGCGCCGCCGGTGTGCTCGACGATCGTGGTACCGCGACGCTCACCCTGCCGATCTCGGAATCGGCTGCCTGGAATCGTGATTGGGGTGCCACCGCGGTGGTCATCGGCGATGCGGGATCGGACGCGGAGGACCGGGCGACCCGGGACCGGCTGCGTGCCTTCGTGCGGTCCCGGTTGGCGGTGCCGGCGGCGGACGCGTTCCTGGCGGAGATCCTCGCCGCCGAATCCGATTACTGATTCGGCAACCGGTCACCGACCTGCACCGTCGACGGTGCCCGGACGGGTTGCGGTAGTGCGGTCCTCGGCACGCCCGGTGTGCCGATCTGGCCGGCCAACCACGGCAGTGCCTCGGCGAAGGCACTGGACGCGAAGGGCCAGTCGTGCCGGCCGGGCCGGGCGACCACAGCGCAGTCGATGCCGTGGGATGCGCCCAACGCGCACAGCGACTGGGCCGCCGCAGCGGTCTGCGGTGGCGGTGAGGCACCCGCCCCGTTCACCGCGAACCAACCCGACACCCCGCTGTATCGGCCGTGCCGGGTGATCACCGTGGCCGGATCGAATGCGGCGTAGGCGGCCGCATCACCGCCGAACAGACGCTCGATCGTCTGTGCCGTCGTGCCCGAGTTCGGGCTCAGATCGCCGGCGATGTCCTCGAACGCCGAGAACCGGTCCGGGTGCATGACGGTCAGGTCGACCGCGCAGGTGCCGCCCATCGACCATCCGACGACACCCCAGTTGGCCGGATCCGGGCTGACGCCGAACGTCGAGATCATGGTCGGGACAACATCGTTGGTGAGGTGGTCGGCGACCCTGCCGCGGCGGCCGTTCACGCATTCGGTGTCGTTGTTGAAGGTGCCGCCCACATCGGCGAACACCAGCACCGGTGCGTTGCCGCCGTGCGTCGCGGCGAAGGCGTCTGCGGTCTGCACGGCGTTACCGGCCCGCACCCAGTCCGCGGGGGTGTTCATCTCGCCGCCGATCATCATCACGGTCGGTAGCCGGGGTGGTGGATCCGAGGCGAACCAGGCCGGCGGCAGATAGACCAACTCGCCGCGGTGCCGGAAACCCGAGCCGGCGTCGCCGGTGTCCACCGGTACCAGAGAACCGTTACGCGGCACCGCATGCCGGACCTGGAATGCGGCGACGGTCGCCATATCGGTCTGATCGGGCAGCGGCCCCGCGGTCAGCTGGCCCCACGCCGTCTGCATGGTGGGGAAGTACCCGGTCCACAGGTTCAGGGCCAGCGCCGCGCACAGAGCGCACAGCGGGACGGCCGCGACCGCGGCGGTGCGTCGCCACCAGCGCGCCCCGGCCCCACCGGAAACCAGTGCCGCGGCAGCGAACCCGGTCAGCCCGACCCAGACCCACAGCGCGTGCGGTGCGGGTTCACCGGCCAGCCCCTGGCTGGTCACGTACCAGTGCGCGGCCACGGCCAGCGTGGTCCCGACGGCCGCGGCGGCGACCAATCGGCGTCGCCACCGCAGCGCAGCCAGCAGCACCAGACCGGTGATGACTTGAGCGGTCACCGGAAACCAACCGTGCATCAGGGAATCGTGGTGCTGCAAGAGCCCGGACATCAGCGTCACGAGATCATCGTGACGCCGCTTCCTGGAAAGCAGCTGTGACCGGGGTCAGCGCGGTTTGGCCAACGGGAACGGCAGCGTCTCGCGGATGCTGCGGCCGGTGATCAGCATCACCACCCGGTCGACCCCGACGCCGAGACCGCCCGTCGGGGGCATCGCGTATTCGAGGGCCTGCAGGAAGTCCTCGTCGAGGTCCATCGCCTCCGGGTCACCGCCGGCGGCCAGCAGCGACTGCTCCTGCAGACGCTTGCGCTGCTCCACCGGGTCGGTGAGCTCGCTGTAGGCCGTTCCCAGTTCGACACCCCAGGCCACCAGGTCCCAGCGCTCGGCGACACCGTCGATGCTGCGGTGCGGGCGGGTCAGCGGCGAGACCGAGGTGGGGAAGTCCTTGTAGAACGTCGGGTGTTCGGTCTGCCCCTCGACGAGTCGCTCGTACAGTTCCAGGACCACCGCACCCGCGTCCCAGTGCATCAGATAGGGCACCCCGGCTCCGTCGCAGAGGCTACGCAACCGGTCCAGGCCGGTCTCCGGGCCGATCTGTTCACCGAGTGCCTCGGACACCGCGCCGTGCACCGTCTTCACCGGCCAGTCCCCGGAGATGTCGACCGCGA
>SXGT01783000.1_pt1 | contig 10477 bp, 7 predicted proteins | sample 3176221 | NCBI WGS metagenome assembly SXGT01 (sample SAMN11356862, study PRJNA531348) | freshwater metagenome | isolation source: freshwater sample F1-120 | place: China: Fuxian Lake, Yuxi | collected 2017-12-25
GGCGTCCACCGGGCAGGCCTGAATGCACAGCGTGCAGCCGATGCACAGGGATTCATCAATCAACGCCACTTCGAGCGGCTTCTCGATGCCGTTGGCCGGATTGAGCGGCTTGGGCAGGGTCTTCAACAGATCTGCCAGCTTGACGATGCCGGCCGCGCCACCGGGCGGGCACTGGTTGATGTCGGCCTCACCCCGAGCGATGGCCTCTGCATAGGGTTTGCAACCCTGATAGCCACAGCGCGTGCACTGCGTTTGCGGCAGCACGTCGTTGATGCGATCGGCAAGGGTGGGTACAGAGGTGGGCGTAGGCATGGTGGTGGGCACTGCCGGGGCAACACCCGCTAGGCTTCGAGCGAAAAGCGCAACGGAGATTCAGGCTAGAATTATCGCATTGTGCAATGCACAATTTGCTCTTGCAGTGCGCGAAGGCCCAATATTTGTCGAACCTGTAGGCCTGCCGGAGAAAAACGCACCTGAAGGAAATGCCATGCAGTCGAACGATGCTGCCGCTCCTGCCGCCAAGAAGTCGCGCGTGGTCAAGCGTGACCCGGAGCGTACCCGCGCCAAGATCCTCGATGCCGCCACGAATGAATTCACCAAGCACGGCCTGGGTGGCGCGCGGGTAGACAGGATTGCCAAGCGCGCCGGCACCAACGAGCGCATGCTCTATTACTACTTCATCTCCAAGGACCAGTTGTTCCTCACGGTGCTGGAGAATGTCTATATCAAGCTGGCCGAGGCCGAACGCGCACTCGACCTGGGCCACCTCGACCCGGTCGATGCGATCACCAAGCTGGTGCAGTTCATCTGGAACTACTACATCGCGCACCCGGAGTTCATCAGCCTAATCAACAGCGAGAACCTGCACGAGGCCAAGTACCTGCGCAAGTCGCGCAAGCTGGCGCAACTGGTGTCACCGGTGCAGGACAACATCCGCGAGATTGTCCAGCGCGGCCAGGAGTCTGGCGTGTTCCGCGGCGGCATCGATCCGGCCGAGGTGTACATCACGCTGGTGGCGCTCAACTATTACTACCTGTCGAACCGCCACACGCTCTCCACCGTGCTGGCACGCGACCTGATGAGCCCGGTGGCGCGCGAAAGCCACTTGAAGCACGCCATTGAGGTGGTGCTGAGCTACCTGCTCAAACAGAAATAAGCCGGGGCTTAGCCGCGTGCGGCCAACTGCGCTGCACGCACGCCGGCGTAGTTGGCTTCCTCAAACAGCGACATGCCGGACAAATCCGAGTGGGCAAACACCAGTGAGCCCTTCATCGATGCCAGGGCAGTACGCGCCGGCGCGCTGAGAAAGCCGGGCGCCACTTGCGGCATCGCGTGACCCCAGCGCCATAATTCAATTTTCTCGATGCTGTAGGCGATGCGCGGATGCGGTCGGCGCAGGTCTGCCAGCACGGCCTTGAGCCAATCTTCCCAGGGTGTCTCGAACAGGCGCTGGCGGGCCAGCTTCGGAGCATCGCCGCTGTGCGGCCAGTAGTAGGTGAGCACGGTCGGGCCCGGCTTGGTGCGAATCGTCTGGTGGGTCGCCAACACATACCCTAAGGCATTACTGCCGTAGATGACGTTGTCCCAGGCCAGACCCACGGCGCCCGTTTCGCGCGGCGGCTCTTTCAAGTGCAGGTTGGCCACCAGCCACGGCACGTACTCGATGTTCTGGATAGCGGGGCGGAATGCCGCCGGCGGGTTATCCCATACCCTGGCCAGCACAAAAGCCGGGGCGGCCCACAGCACCCGTTTGGCCTGGTAGCGCACCGTGCGGTTCTCGTCGGCATGAAAGATGTCGATCTCGGTGTGCCCACGTCCTGTGTGCACGCGGCAGCACAGGGAGTTTTGTGAAAACGGCGCGGAAACGCGCTCTGAGAGCCATTCTCCCATCCGGCGTGTAAGGTAGCCATTGCCTTCCGGCCAGGTCAACACCTGGTGCGGATCGGCATCGCGGGCGTTGCCATCCCGGGAAGCAAAGTAGTGCATGCCGGCCCACGCCGAGGTGTCGCGTGAGAGGCTGCCATAGTCATCGCGGCAGGCATAGTCGACATACCAGTGCAGCACCGGCGAATCAAATCCCTGCGCCACCATCCAGCGGCGCATGTCGGTGCTATCGAGCGAGGTGTTGCGCAGGTCGCGGCTGGAATCGAGCGAAGGAATCGCAAACGCTTTGGCACCATACAAATCCCGCCGGTTCTTGAAGATCTCGACGATGTCCTCGAAGCGGCGGTATTGGTCCAGATCCTTCTGCAGTACGCCGGCCTTCGGTAGCAGGCCTTCCTGCCACAAGCCGTTGCGGTAGAGACGGTCTTGCGGGTTGTGAACCAGTGCGGTTTCGTCGTAGACCGGCATGGCATCACCGATGCCGCTTTTGAGCACACCAAGGTCGGCCAGGAGTTGCCGCACGTGCACGGCTTCGCGCGGCGGCAACGGCAGATAGTGCGCACCCCAGGGGTAAGGGGTAACGGCACTCTTGCCTGAACGTGCGTTGCCACCGAGCACGCTTTCGAGTTCAAACAGTTTGAAGGTCTTGACGCCCTGCCGGGCCAGATGCCAGGCCGCCGAGAGCCCGGCGACACCGCCGCCGACGATGGCGATGTCCAGCGAACGTGTTTCCGTGGGAGGTGGCAGATCGCCCGCGCGCATGCGGTGGCCCAGCGCAAGGTTGGGGCCCAGCACTTCGCCCTTGAACACCGGTTCGTTCTCTTCCACCGTGCAACTGGCCACCAGCGGTGCGCTCAAGGCGCCAAGCGAGGAGAGAAAGTGGCGACGGTCCATGATTGAATCAGCGCATCACGCGCCGCCACTCCTCTTCAAAGTAGCGCACCAGCACCTGGTTGTTGACGCGGTTGACCTCGGTGGGTAAGTGCGCCATGTCGGGCGCAAACTCGAACATGCCCTTGAGCGATTGGGCATCGAAGGAGCGCGGCGCTACCGGAAAGCGCTCTGGGGGAGAAAACGAGCCGCGCCCGGCAATGATGTAGCCCCATTCACCGAACGAAGGCACATAGGCGTGGTAGGGCGCAGTCTTGAAGCCGGCGTCTTCCATGGTGGTGACGATGCACCAGAACGATTTGCGCGCGTAGTAGGGCGAGGTGGCCTGGATCACGGCGAGGCCAGTGGCCGAGAGGTGCTTCTCGAGCAGGCGGTAGAACGCCGATGAGTAGAGCTTGCCCAGGGCAAAGTTGGAGGGATCGGGGAAATCGATCAGGATCAGGTCAAACATGTCCGGGTTCTGTTCCAGCCACACCAGCGCATCCTGATTGAGCACCTTTACCTTGGGCGATGTGAGGGCGCCCTGGTTGAGCGCGGTGAGCATGGGCGCCTTGGCGAAAAGCTGGGTCATCTTGGCATCGAGATCAACCAGTGTGATCGATTCAACCTGCGGGTAGCGCAATACCTCGCGCGCCGCCAGGCCATCGCCACCGCCCAGGATCAGCACCCGTTTGGCGCCCGGCAATGCGGCGAGCGCCGGGTGCACCAGGGCATCGTGGTAGCGGTATTCGTCGCGCGAGGAAAACTGCAGGTTGCCGTTCAGGTGCAGGCGAATGTCATCGCGCCAGCGCGTCACCACGATGCGCTGGTAGGGCGATGAATCGGCATAGATGATCTGGTCGGCGTAGATGCCTTCCTCGGCCAGGCTGGTGAGCTTGTCGGCAAATACGAAACCGCCGGCCAGCAGCAGCAGCGCCAGCGCGCCCTGGGTACGCAGGAAGCCGGCGCCGCGCAAGGGGTCGGCTTGTTCCGGCGTTGCGCTGCGGGCGAACAGCTTCATCACCCACAGCGCCACCAGCACATTGAAGATGCCGAACATCAGGCTGGTACGCATCAGCCCCAGATGCGGTGCCAGCAACAGGGGAAACAGGATCGATACCGCGAGTGCGCCGAGGTAATCGAAGGTCAGCACCTGCGACACCACTTCCTTGAATGCCAGCTCGCGCTTCAAGATGCGCATGATCAACGGAATCTCCAGGCCCACCAGGGTGCCGGTGATGAACACCAGGCCGTAGAGCACCAGGCGAAACGGCCCTGCCGTCAGGTGGGCGAACACCAGAAACAGGATGACGGCGGAGAAGCCGCCGATCACCCCGACCAGGATCTCGATCTGGACGAAGCGGATCGCCAGGCCGCGTTCAATGTAGCGCGACAGCCAGGAGCCTACGCCCATGGCGAAGAGGTAGGCACCGATGACAGTGGAGAACTGGGTAACCGAATCACCCAGCACATAGCTCGAGAGAGCCGCTGCGATCAGCTCGTAGGCGAGCCCGCAGGATGCAACAACAAAGACCGAAAAGAGCAGGGCGTGGCGCAACGCGGCTTCAGTGCAGGAAGGCGGCAGTCGTGGGTTTCAGAGCCTGGGCGCGATTGCCCGGGCGTCTGTGCGTGGCTGTCAATGGATCGCAGCCGCGACGATGATGGCTATGCCCAGGCACATGGCAGCCACGATTGTCGCCAGCGCCTGGTTGCGCTTTTCGACGATTTCCTTCCACAGGTCATAAGGCGTGATCTTGTCGATGATCACGAACGAGACCCAGAACACGATCACGCCGATGAGCGAGAACACCAGCGAATTGACGATGAACTGCGGGTTGATGATTTCCATGACGAAATTTCCTTTCGAAAGATCCTACTTGTGTGAAAGCGAGCTGGAACGGCCACTGCCGCCGCTGGAGGTGAAGCCGGAGGTCTTGCCTGCCGTTTGCTGCGCCCCGCGGGAGCCGGTCAGCATCATGCCCTGGTGCTGTGCGTAGGCGAAGAACGTCAGCGCGGCGATGCTGGTGATGAGATAGAGGCGGTTCATGGTGCAGCCACTCCGGTTGCGGGATCAGTCATCGTCGTCATCAGAATCGTTGACCTTGGGATGGTCACTGTCGGCCCAGCGTGTCACTTCAAACGAACGCGAGCGCCACCAGGCGATGAGCGGCAGCAGGAGCAGCAACAACTGCATCAGAATCCAGTTGAGCCAGGAGGCGTGGCCGCGCTCGACCGAGAGGCGCACCCCCACCGATTCTTTTGATAGTGGGTCGGTTTCGCCCTCCACCTGCAGCTGGTAGGTGCCGGCGGGTACATTGGCAAACACCACCTGACCATTGCGCGAACCCTCGCTCCAGGAGCCATCCTCGTCGTAGCGGGTGTAGTACTCGATCTGCTGCTCGGCATACCAGGTTTTGCCGGACGCCGGCTCCACCAGCGTGAGACCCATGCCAGCCCATGAGTTGTTGAGCGTGGTGCTGCTGGCCACCACCAGCGGGCCGCTGCCCGCTACCTTGAAGGGATCGGTGGTCTTGCCTGAGTCCCCGCGCGGCGAGAGCACCAGGGAATCCTTATGCAGGGCCGTGGTTGTCAGGGCGAACCAGAGTTGAACCACGAATGCAACAAGTGACAACAAGGCGAAGCGTTTCCACAGGCGCGGCAAGGTTTCGGTGTAGGGCGAAGGCTGGTTCGGCGCAATGCCCTTCGCAGCGGGAAGCGGCGTCTTGATATTGAATGCGCGCGTCAGCTCCTCCACCGGCAAATAGGTGCCGGCGCTCCAGGACACCTCCTTGCCGGTTTTCTCGCGGCTGGCAATCCGCGGCGGCGCGATGTAGTCATCCACTTCAGCCAGGTCACCTGCCTTTACGCGCCAGTAAAACTCGCCCAGGACATGCTTGACCTCGGCCCCGTAGTGGGAAAAGTGCTCATGCTCGGCGCCGTTGTAGTAAGCGGAGAGCCCGATCACCTTGTACGGCTTGTCGGCATTGCGCAGGAATGACCAATGCCCGCTCGATTCCGAGAGCCAGCCGTATCCTTCGGTCGGGTTGAAGAGCAGGTACTCGCTCCAGGCAAAGCCGCCGTCGGAAGCGCGGCGCAGGTGGCCGATCAGTTCCCATTCGATGTTGTCCAGCTTGCCCTTCGCCCCCAGCGGAATGCGCAGTGGGTAGGACATCGCCTCCTGGGCGTTCTTGACCAGTTTTACCTTGCGGTCGGTCGTGTCAAGCACGGCGCCGCAGGAGGCACAGCCATAGGTCTGGATCTTGCCGGAGGACAAGCTAAAGGGCGCGGCACAACTGGGGCAGTTGAAGGCCTCGGCCTTGGCAGTTGGCGCGAGCGCATCCGCGGCGGCCTTGGGGTCGCGCAGGTTGGCCAGCTTGAGATCGCGCACCGGCACGCGCCGGCCCACAAACGCCCGGGTAATGCCTTCCTCCACATCGCTGTAGTCGAGGGTGGCAAACTCGCCATCCAGCGCCAGGTCTGCCACGGGCGCGGCATAACCCGGGCCGACGCTGAACGGCAGTTCACCTTGGCCAGCAATGCAGGTGGCCGAATCCAGGTTGGTGACGGAAAAATAGCGGCCACCAATGTCGATCTTGTCCTCGACCTTGAGCGCCTCAAACGGTGGCGGCGCCAGTTCCAGTGTTTTCTCGAAGGTGATGTTGAACTCGCCGGCGGCTTCGCCCAGCCAGCCCAAGCGCATGTCGTCGAACATGATGTGCCACTCGTTCCACAACCCGGCTTCGTAACGCATCTGGATGCGGCCGATGACGCCGAAGTGGATACCCTGGTACACGCCCTCGGTGCCGATCTGAATTAGCGTCGGGTCGTCCTGCAGTTCGGCCATCTTGCCGATGTGCTCGAGCACCTCGCCATGGCGCATCAGCGTCGAGGTGCAGTACTCGCACACGGCCAGCACGGAGGCGGCCGCGTGGAACTTCACCTGGGCCCCGCACTGGGGGCAATTGGCAATTTTCATGGTCAATAAGTGGGGTCAGACCCCATTTATTGGCTTGGGCTCAATGGTCGCTTCGGCTCACTTCGCTCAACCCAGCTTGGCGAGGAGTTCCGCTTTCTTGGTGTCGAACTCAGCCTGGGAAAGTATGCCCTTGCCGACCAGGCCATGCAGTTTCTCGAGAGTGGCGGTAATCTCGTCGACGCTGGCGCCCCCCGCGCCCCCCCCCGCACCACCTGCGGGGCCACTGCCCTGTGGGCCGCTCCCACCAACGGTCGCAGCCCCACTGGCCGCGCCACCTCCCTGGTTGCCCTGATTGCCGAGCATGCCGCCAAGCATGGCGCCGGCCATCTGGTTGCCGATGCCCACCCCCGCCGCCAGTTGCGCGCCCATGGCGGCAATGCCGCCGCCTTCATTGGCTGCGGCGATCGGGATCGCGTTGGCGGTCTGGAACTGGGTGTATTTGTTCATGTCGCCAATCATGTTCATGCCGATGCGCGTGTCGAGCATCTTCTGGATTTCTTCCGGCAGCGAAATGTTCTCCACCACCAGCGTATCCAGTGTCAGACCCATCTTGGCGAACATCGGATCGGCCTGCTTCTTTACCGCCTCGGCGAACGCCGTCTGGTTGCCGGCCATGTCCAGAAACGCCACGCCCGAGCCGCCGAAGGCGTTGGTCATCGCGGCGATCATGCTGTTGCGCAACTGGCCGTCGAGGTCGGTCACGGTATAGGTTTCGCGCGTGCCTGAAATTTCCTTGTGGAACAGCTTCGGATCGGCAATGCGGTAGGAGTAGATGCCGAAGGCGCGCAGGCGTACGGCACCAAAGTCCTTGTCGCGGATGGTGATCGGGTTCGGCGTGCCCCATTTGCGGTCCAGCTGCAGGCGTGTGGAGAAGAAGTAAACATCGCTCTTGAACGGGGCATCGAACAGCTTGTCCCAGTTCATCAGATTGGTGAGCAGCGGCAGCACCTGGGTGGTTAGCTTGAAGCGACCCGGGTTGAAGACGTCGGCCATGATGCCTTCGTTGACGAAGCCGGCCATCTGCGATTCGCGCACCGTCAACTGGGCGCCATTCTGGATCTCCATGTCCTGCATCGGGAACCGGTAGGCGAGCACGCCATCGGCCTCTTCGGTCCAGTGGATGACGTCGATAAACTGTTTTTTGATGAAATCCATTAGAGCCATGGCGATCTCCCAGTGGTAAGGAACGGCAAGCCTAGCACAGCCCATGGTGCGCTGCCATGAGCGGGAAGGAAGCCGAGACGAAGAAAAGCGGCGGGCAAAGAAAAAGGCGGCCTGGCCGCCTTTTTTTCATCCGAACGGAGGTCGTGGGTCAGGCTGCCTGGCGACAGCGCGCGATCCATTCCTTGGTGAGCTTTTCCTGCACCGTGTTCTGCCGCAAGCGGTCGTTCAGGCCCTGCCAATCCACCGCGTCCAGATCCTGATCCTGATTGAAGCAGGAGAACACGTACTTGATCGAGCCGTCCGGCTGCTTGGGCGGCGGCAGGCCCTGGGCGCAGCTCTCCTTCATCATGCATTGCATCGGCGAGTTGATCGAGCCGACTGCCAGATGCGGTGCCTTGAGATACGGATGCAGCACGCCATGGCGGGCCTGGGCCACGGCGGCCATCATGCGGTCCGAGCCGATGGCGATGATGCGGTCAGCGTCATCAAGCTTGATGGTGGTGGTTCCGAGTTTGTCTTCCGCATAGGCCAGCATCGCCTGGACAATGTTGCCGACAAACTTCTTGTCCTGTGGGCGGTTGGGTTCAAACCCCGGGCCGTCGTCCGAGCACCACACAATGACGTCCGAAGCCGCCTCGATCTCTTCGACCTTGTAACGGTCGAGCATTTTTTTGTAGCCGGCAAAGTACAGCACCTTGGAACCCATCGCCTTGAATGCCGTGCCAATCGAGAACAGCACGGCATTGCCGAGGCCGCCACCGACCAGCACCACGGTTTCGCCGGCGGCGATATGGGTCGGCGCACCGGTCGGGCCCATCAGGATCACCGGCTCGCCAGGTTTGAGGTCGGCACACAAGTCGGCTGAACCGCCCATTTCCAGCACGATGGTCGAGAGCAGGCCGGCCTTGGCATCGGTCGAAGCCCCGGTGAGTGCAAGGCCTTCCATGGTGAGTTTGGTGTTCGGCAACGCGCCGTTGACCTGCCGGCTCAATACCTCGAAGTTCTGCAGGCGATAGAACTGGCCGGGCTCGAAACTGCGGGCTGCGGCTGGTGCCCTGACGACAATCTCGACGATGGTGGGTGTGAGGCGATGCACGGCATGCACGGTGGCGCGCCATTCGTGGTTCAGATGATCGAGAAACGCGCGCTCGCTACCCTGCGCCATCGGGGCTTTCTGGGCCAACACGTTGGTGACGACCGGATAACCCTGCTTGGCCGACCCGAGTGCCTTGACGACGTTGCCGAAGTACGAAGGATGCAAATCGCCGAAGTAGGAAACGAAGCGGCCATCATCGGATTTGGAGAGCAGCACCTGCGGCTTGGCCGGTTTCGAAATCGATGACTCTGGTTTGACCGGGTTACCGGACTCATCCACGGCGGCGAAGTATTTGCCGTCGAGCTTGAAGCGGCCGCGTGCGGCGTTGTCGCCCTCGCGCGCAAGCACGGTGTTGGGCGAAGTGCCGGCGGCGATGAAAATAGCGCGCGCGTGCATGGTCACTTCTTCGCCATCGCTCCATTTGCCGTCTTCGCTGCGCATCTGCTTCTTCAGGGTGAGGGCCTTGGCAGCGCCGAACTCGTTGACCTTGACCGCGCTCGGGTTCAGGCACTCGGCAAAGGTGATTCCCTCCTGCAGGGCCAGTTCCACCTCTTCGTGGTTGAGCGTATAGGCCGGGCTGTCGATCATGCGTTTGCGGTAAGCGATGGTCGAGCCACCCCAGCCACGCAGCAGCCTGGCGATATTGGGCGCACGGCCTTCCTTGGCGGCGGCGGCGCGCTCGGCGCGGATCGCGCGCGCGTGGGCCACGAACTCCTCGGCGATCTCGCGCTCTTCGTCGGGCAGGCCGGCGACAAAGGCGTCTGCACCCAGAACCTCGGCACGCGTGAGGAATTTCTCGACCTGCACCACGTAGTAGGCGAGCGATTCGGTGGCGGTGTCAATCGCTGTGAGGCCGCCGCCGATCACTACGATCGGCAGGCGCACCTGCATGTTGGCGATCGAGTCTTTCTTGGCGGCTCCCGTTAGCTGCAGGCCCATCAGAAAATCGCTGGCGGTGCGAACGCCGCGCGCCAGGCCGTTGGGGATGTCCAGCGTGGTCGGCTTGCCGGCACCCATGGCGAGTGCCACGTGGTCGAAGCCTAATGCCCAGGCGTTGTCGAGCGTCACCGTGCCGCCGAAGCGCACACCGCCGAACAAGGAGAATTCGGCACGCCGTTCAAGCAGCAGACGCACTACCTTGAGAAAGCTCTTGTCCCAGCGCACCGTAATGCCGTACTCGGCAACACCCCCGAAGCCGGCCATGACGCGCTCGTCCAGGTCTTCTTTGATGGTGCCGTAGTCATGGATCGGCTCAAACGACGCACGCGAACCGTCCAGGTTCACGCCCGATATGTGGGGCGGTAAGGGCTCGATCTTGAGGCCGTCGATGCCGACGACGGTATGGCCGTCGTTGAGCAGGTTGTGGGTGAGCCCGAACCCCGCCGGGCCCATGCCGGCAACCAGCACCCGGTAACCGGTGGCAGCCGCAGGCAGCGGGCGCTTCAGGTTGAGCGGGTTCCAGCGCGTCAGGAGCGAATAGATCTCGA
>SXGT01373116.1_pt1 | contig 10476 bp, 7 predicted proteins | sample 3176221 | NCBI WGS metagenome assembly SXGT01 (sample SAMN11356862, study PRJNA531348) | freshwater metagenome | isolation source: freshwater sample F1-120 | place: China: Fuxian Lake, Yuxi | collected 2017-12-25
CAATTGAAATATCAATACCTGAAAATTTATCGTTCAATATTTGCTCTATATCAATTTTTGAAGTTGGTAGAGAAAGTATTGTTTCTTCTCCTGTTTGCTTTATTCTATTAATGGAGATATTCTTTATAGGAACGAAGCGGTTTACTCGGATGTAATAGTAAATCAGAGATTTTGTAATCTGATTATGAATAGAACTGCTTTCTGAAAAAACAATATTTATGAGATTGATTTTTGCAGTTCTATTGCACTTTATTGTTACTGTATCATTCTCAATCACTAACTCATCATTTGTATCTGAACTTTCTTTATACTCCATTTCAAATACTTCCCGAGAAATTGAAATGCCAGGAGCATCAAAACTGATATTGATGGAATAATTGTGCTTTATTTTCTTTTTTGCAAATGTATTAATGGAGCTTGTTATAAAACTGTCAAACTTTGATTTCTTTTCATAATTATAAATGTCATAAACGTAGGGATATAAATCTTTAAACTTTATCTTGAAATCTGTTATTGTATAAGGGTCGCCATTAAACGAATTGTGCAAAATCAAAAGTTTATCATTTATAGTTTTAACTGGCTTTCCTTTCTATTTTTTGGTCAATCTAACATCTTCGCCAAAATTTTGCAATACCCTAAAGGCTTGCTCCTTAACTTCAAATATCCTATCCGTTTTCATCAAACGATACAATTCCCTTTTGCTTTCAAAGCATTTGTACTTTGAAAGCAAATCTATTGCTTTCAATCTGTTCCGGTAGTCAGATATATCATTTGCAAGGTTTATATATTCTTCAATATTTCTTGGTTTCTTATTCTCAAAATCCTTGTTAGCCATATTTCTTTCCCGTATTATTTAAGTGTCAAATTTAATCAAAACCAATCTCTATTCTGTTGCTTAACCAATAATGTTTACGACAAACCCTACCTCTTAAAGCCAAATCATACCACTTCTGCAAAGGGGCTTATCTACTCCTATAATTTTGAGTTTCAAGTAAAATTCTAAACAAACTTATAGTATGAATACACAACAAAAAGACCTTTCGTATTTCAGGTTACGACTGCAAGAATTATTAAACACCAGCTTCCCCGAAAAAGCCAATGACCAAAAGTTTATTGAGCAACGTTCTTCGTGGGCTACCAACGCTTACGAAGGTGCTTTTCAATCAGGAAATACCATTGAAAAATGTAATGAAATAGCCAATTACATTCTTTTTGAAGGATTGTATTTCTCCAAATTCGACACTGTTTTCCAAGTGGTATGCAATGAGTTTGATACCTTAATGGCTGAGGAGGAACTGCGACCATTTGCCCTAAAAATGTTCCCGATTTGTGAGCCGATTTTCGCTGGCTATCAATTAACAGATGACTTCGCTTATAACACAGACTTCGACCTGCTCTATACTGAACTGACAGGAAGTATCGCAATATGGATACAGGAAAATGGGCTTCAGTAAAAAGCAACATCTCCTACAGAACATTGATGCCCTTCGGATTGCTTTTAAACTGGAAAAGGAGAAACGGCAAGCCACCGTAGGCGAAAGACTGCTAATGATGCAATACAGCGGATTTGGCGGTCTTAAATTCGTATTGAACCCTATTGCAAATGATATAGACATCAATCATTGGAGAAAAACGGAACACGACCTTTTCCCAGTTACGCAGGAGCTCCACCAACTACTCAAAGAAAATTCAGCAGACGATAAGCAGTACCGCAAATATGTAGATAGTATGAAAAGTTCTGTGCTTACGGCTTTTTATACACCGCCACAGGTCATTGACACGATTTCCGCAACCTTGCGTGGCAGCGGTCTGAACATTGATAAATTCCTTGAACCATCAGCAGGGATTGGCTCATTCGTACAGTCCTTTTCGGAAAATCAATTGGTAAATGTTACCGCTTATGAAAAGGATCTGCTCACCGGTAAAGTTTTAAAACATCTTTATCCGAAAAGTAATATTCGTATAAGCGGTTTTGAGGAAATTCCCGAAAAGGAACAAAATAGCTATGATGTTGTAGCAAGTAACATTCCATTCGGCGATACTTCCATATTTGACCTTTCCTATTCCCGGAGCAAAGACACAGCAAAAGTACAGGCAGCCAGAAGTATACACAATTACTTTTTTCTAAAAGGTACTGATATGCTCCGTGAGGGCGGCTTGCTGACTTACATTACTTCACAGGGCATTCTGAATAGCCCGAAGAACGAGCCGATACGCAGGGCGTTGATGCAGGATAATAATTTGATTTCGGTTGTCCGATTACCCAATAACCTGTTTACGGAATATGCAGGTACTGAGGTTGGTAGTGATTTGATTATCCTGCAAAAGAATACGGCAAAACAAGGTCTGACCGAAAGGGAAGATCTGTTTTGCCAAAGCAGGCAAACAGAATACAATACTCCGGGCAATGCGCTCTTTCAGGACAGCACAAGAATTGTACATACTGACCGCAAATTAGATACCGACCCTTACGGACAACCTGCACTAATTTATACGCACAAAGACGGGGTTGAGGGAATTGCTAAAGACCTCAAACAAATGCTTTCAGAAGATTTTGGCGAGCATCTGAATTTGAATTTATACAAAGGCGAACGGAACGATGAGCCAGTTATCCAAATTCCAGTTGAACCAAAGGTTACACCTCCACCTGTAAACGTTCTACCCGAAATACAACCTCTATCTGCACCGATAATCAATCGGGAAAGCCCGCAGGAATTAAAACAGTTAAGCATTTTTGACCTGTCTGAAAATGTGGACGAGCCTGTAATGGTTGCTGCTCCGACTAAAAGAACGACACAAGTTAAAAGGCAAAGCACCAATAAAAGAAGAGGCGCAATAAATCGCCAGACCGACTTGTTCAGTGCGATGCAGCAACCTTATACGCCTCCGATTACCAATAGAACTACCAACGAAAGCACATCAACCAACGGTAAAAAACAAGAAGCCATCGGCGACCTGTTTTCGGGAATAAACGGGAATGGCCAAGCTGATAAGCCAGCCGTTCCCAATACCATTCCCGAACCTGCTCCTTATAGTGGCGAACTGCAATCGTACCACCGTAACGATTGCCTTGTTGTGGATAATGGTTGGGTCGGTCATCTGCAAGATGTAGATATATCAGACGGTACGGCAATTTTCCACCCTTTAGCTTTACCAACCTTACAGAAAGCAAGAGCCGAAGCGTACATTGCTCTACGTGATGTTTACCAAGAGCTTTACAACAAAGAAGCAAAATTTCAAACCGAATACAAGGAAGAAAGGGAAAACCTTAACCGTTTATACGATGCCTTTGTTAAAAGATACGGCAACCTCAGCAGTGCCGATAATATCAAGCTCATTAAAACGGATAGTTCCGGCAACGAAATCCCTTATCTGGAGCGTGTCGTTGGTGGCGTGATACACAAAGCGGATATATTCAGCCGTCCTGTAAGTTTTTCTACCTTAACCATAGCAACGGACAATCCAGAAGAAGCTTTAGCGGCTTCTTTGAATAAATACGGTAGCGTGGATTTGTATTATATGTCCGAAATCAGCGGTATGAATGACGACGCTTTGAAAGAAGCCTTACACGGTCGTATCTTCTACAATCCATTACAAAAGGAATATGAAATATCCGAGCGATGGGTTGCTGGTAACGTAGTGGAAAAAGCCCAGGAAGTCAAAGCATATCTCGAAAGTAATCCCGATGATGCACAGGCTAAAGCAAGCCTTACCGTTTTGGAAGAAGCCCGACCAAGACGAATTGAGTTTGAAGAACTGGATTTTAACCTCGGCGAGCGTTGGATACCCACTGGTATTTATGGCCGGTTTGCTTCACATCTTTTTGATACGGAGGTGAACATTCATTACTCGGAGAGTTCTGATGATTTTTCTGTAAGCTGTAAACAAAAGAATGTTCATATATGGGATAAATACGCCGTAAAAGCTGAAAGCCGGACGTTTGACGGGATTGCCCTGCTCAAACACGCCCTTGTCAATACTACGCCTGATATTACCAAAAAAGTGATGGTTGGCGATCAAGAGGTCAAGGTACGGGATATGGAAGCCATACAAATGACGAATACCAAGATTGATGAAATCCGTACCGCTTTTACAGACTGGCTTCATGCCCAAAATGATGAATTTAAAACAAGGCTTACCGACAAATACAACGACACGTTTAACTGCTTTGTCCGTCCGAATTACGACGGAACTCATCAAGACTTTCCCGGCTTAGACCGCAAAGAGCTCGGAATTGAAGATTTGTATTCCAGCCAAAAAGACACCGTTTGGATGATAAAACTGAACAATGGTGCTATCTGCGACCACGAAGTAGGTGCAGGAAAAACGTTGGTAATGTGTACCGCAGCACAGGAAATGAAGCGTTTGGGCTTAGCCCATAAACCTATGATTATCGGGCTGAAAAGCAATGTTCACGAAATTGCCGAAGCCTACCGCACTGCCTATCCACACTCTAAAATTCTGTTTCCAGGCAAAGAGGATTTTACACCTCAAAAGCGGATGAGGATTTTCGGGGATATTAAAAACAATGATTGGGATTGCGTAATCCTCACACACGACCAATTTGGGATGATACCGCAATCGCCCGAAATACAAAAGGAAATTCTCCAAATCGAATTGGATAGTGTAGAACGAAACCTCGATGCACTACAATCACAAGGCAAGGAAGTGACGAGAGGTATGCTTGCTGGAGTAATCAAGCGGAAAGAAAACCTCGAAGTTAAACTCAAAACCCTGCAACACGATATTGAAAATCGCAAAGATGACGTAGTGGATTTTAAGATGATGGGCATTGACCATTTGTTTGTGGACGAAAGCCATCAATTCAAAAACTTGATGTTTAACACAAGACATTCCAGAGTTGCTGGATTAGGTAATGTGGACGGAAGCCAAAAGGCAATCAACCTTTTGTTTGCTATCCGCACCATTCAGGAACGCATCAATGCGGATATGGGAGCAACTTTCCTTTCGGGTACAACTATCAGTAATTCGCTGACGGAATTGTATCTGCTGTTCAAATACCTGCGACCAAGGGCAATGGAAAAACAGGGTATTCACTCTTTTGATGCCTGGGCAGCCATTTATGCAAGGAAAACGACCGATTACGAGTTTTCGGTTGCTAATAATATCGTGGCAAAAGAACGTTTCCGATACTTTATCAAAGTACCGGAGCTTGCCCAATTCTATTCTGAAATCACGGATTACCGAACGGCAAAAGATATAGGTATTGACCGCCCCAACAAGAACGAGGTTCTTTATAATATACCGCCCACACCTGACCAGGAAGCGTTTATCCAAAGTCTGATGCAGTTCGCCAAATCGGGGGATGCCACTTTGTTGGGAAGAGCACCTTTATCTCCATCGGAAGAAAAAGCAAAGATGCTTATCGCTACGGACTATGCCCGTAAGATGTCGCTTGATATGCGTATGGTAAGCGGTATATATGATGACCACCCAGACAATAAGGCTTCGCATTGTGCGGCAAATATTGCCAAATATTACAACCGATACAATGCACAAAAAGGAACGCAGTTTGTTTTCTCCGATTTGGGAACCTACAAGCCGGGCGAATGGAATGTGTACTCCGAAATCAAACGCAAGCTCGTGGAAGACGATGGCATCCCTGCACACGAAGTACGGTTTATACAAGAGGCTAAAAATGATAAGCAACGCAAAGAGCTTATCAAAGGTATGAACGAGGGAAAAATCCGTGTGCTGTTCGGTTCAACGAGTATGTTGGGTACAGGCGTCAATGCACAGAAAAGAGCCGTTGCTGTTCATCATCTGGATACGCCGTGGCGACCAAGCGACCTTGCCCAAAGGGATGGCAGAGCTGTTCGTAAAGGCAATGAAATTGCCAAGTTCTTTGCAGAGAACAAAGTAGATGTGATTATCTATGCCGTAGAAAAATCATTAGATAGCTACAAGTTCAACCTGCTATACAATAAACAGCTATTTATAGACCAATTAAAAAATAACAATCTCGGCAAACGAACCATTGATGAGTGCAGTATGGACGAAAAATCGGGAATGAACTTTTCGGAATATGTAGCTATCCTTTCGGGAAATACCGACCTTTTGGATAAAGCCAAATTAGAAAAACAGATTGCAGGATTGGAAAGTGAAAAACAGGCGTTTAACCGTTCAAAGTATAGTGCGAAGTACAAATTGGAAGACTATACGGCTGAACTTGATAAAGCTCAATCCCGCTTTGACCGTATGAGCCTTGATTGGAATAATCTGCAAGGGCGTATCCAAAAACGTTCGGACGGCACAATCGCAAATCCTCTGCAATTGGACGGCTTACCGCCCAATGCGGATATTAAACAAATCGGTGCAAAGCTCAACCAGCTTGCGGACAAAGCCCGCACTGGAGGTCAGTATGAAGAAATCGGTACGTTGTACGGATTTACGCTCTTAGTAAAAACCGAAATGTCCGAAAAAGAGGGCGTGGATATAAGGGTAAACCGCTTTTTGGTGCAGGGCGAGGGCAATATCAAATACACCTACAACAACGGTATCATCGCCAAAGATGAAAAGCTGGCTGCTACGAACTTCCTTAATGCACTGGAGAAGTTGCCAGGCTATATACAGCTGGAGCAAAAGAAAATTGTGGAAATACAAAAGGATTTACCCGTTCTTCGGGAAGTGGTTAATGGAACGTGGTCTAAGGAAAACCGATTGAGTGAACTCAAATCGGAACTGGCTGCCGTTGAACGAAAGATACAGTTGTCTATCACGCCTGAACCCAAAGAGGAACCTGCGGAACAAACTGAAAAACAAAAAGAAACTCCAAATATTTCGGAGAGTATTGTACGGACTAAAGGTATTCATTTACCCCGTGGGGTATTATAAAAATGCTCCTACATTTCGTCCTCTTCATCCATTTTCTTAATCAAGGCATCACGCAAGCTGTCAAGGAATTTGGTTCGGTTTATTTTTCGGGCTTTAAGTTCCATAAACGTATGATAGAAATCGCCCAAACTAATATTGAATGTACTTTCAAATGTTTTGGCAATGGCTATTATATCTGCATTGCCAAATGTACCCTGCGAATGCAGTGCGTAAATCAATTCGGTTAATGCTGTTTTGCTTTCTGTCCAATTTAATGAGGATTTATCAGACGACTTCTTCTGATTGTTGTTATTCAGTTGGTCTTCAATATAAACTTGTATCAGGTCGTTGGCAATAATCTTTGCCACCTTATAATCGTGGGAAGTGGAAAAACGATGGTCGGTTTCAAAATAAATGGTATCCAAACTCAATTTAATATCGTGTTTGCCCCGAATAAATAGCTTGTCATCAATAAAAGAGTTATTGGTACGATAGTATTTGTAAAATTCAAGATTGTTGTCAAAATATCTTTTGAGCTTTCTCAATTCTTCATTGAGGTGTTTTCTGGTTGCCTTAGTTCCATTAGGTTTTTTTGTTTCGATTTTATAAACTGTATTATAGTAAATAAGCTTTGCAACAATGACAGGTTTTTGATGTTTGAAAAACTGGATTTCCTCTTCAATATTTTTAAACCCATTTTTTAAAACGTATTCTTTTACTTCTAATAGACATTCTACAATTAGGTGTATAGCAGCCTCTATACGATGTATGGAATAATCTGCTTCAATCTCCAACTCGTTGATTGCAGTTTCCAGTTTACACAATGTTCCATTATAAAATTTATCCATTCAGTTACTTTGAAATGTTCAGAAGGGGTTATAGAACACCTAAACCTTTTATTGTTCCTCACATACAATATTTACATATAACAGTCGGTTCAGTAAACCGAGTATTTTATCATATTTCATTATCAAAACTTATGTGTTAATGAACAATGCAATAGCCTCATTGACCGTAAATTATATTTAACTTTATATAGACACTTATAAATATTGAAGCTAAATTTTACCTATTTTCATTTATTTACAACAGGCATTTCCCTCTTGAATAGGTGGGCACTTTACTGTACCGTAACTACAAAACACGCAACAATCTCCCTTTATAGGTTTTAGAGTTGTTTTGCAACTCTCACACTGATAGAAAAATTGACAAGCATCGGTTGGCATTTCTTCGGATTTTTTATGTCCACAATTTGGACAAGTGATTTCTGATATTAAAATAGTGTCCATTATAAAATAATTTTTCTTTTTATTGACTTGTAACCAGTCGAGTTGATAGCTTTTTCGATTTGCTCGATGGTAGTTTGTTTGTTGTCAAACTTTACAATTGCATTACCGTTTTCGTAAGAAACAACAACTTCAACAATGCCTTTTAGTTTGTTAATTTCTGTCTTTACGTGATGTTCACAACCAGAACAAGTCATTCCTTTAATAGTAAATTCAACTTTTTGAATTTTAGAAGTCGAGGTTACAATTGACACGCTTTTTGTCTTCGGAATAAAGATGTGAGCATAACTCGGAAATGATAAAAGCAGAACTGACATAGCGGTAATAATTCCTAAAAATGATTTCGTTTGCATAAAATTTGGTTTTTGATTTGTTTCACAATTGCAGTCACTTTGTTTTTGAGGTTTCAGTTTTTGATACCAAGCAAAGCCAAGAACTAAAACAGTCATACCAATAAAATAAGGTCGAAAAGGTTCGAGCCACGAAAAGGTAGAAGCAATTCCGCTTGAACCCGCAACTATAGCCAAAATTGGCGTAATACAGCACAAAGACGAAGCAATTGCTGTCAAAAGTCCTGCACCGATTAATTTTTTTTCTGTTTTCATATTGCTTCCAAAATTTTGTTTTCGTTAAGGATTTTGAAAAAAGGTTTGAGCATTTTTTCATACTCTTTTGCCAACGAATAGAAAATAGTTTGCGCTTGTCTTTCCGTTTCAATGAGTTTTCTGTCTTTGAGTTTTCGCAAGTGCTGAGAAACTGCCGAAATGGTCATACCGAGAATATCGCTTAGGTCGCAAACACAAAGTTGCTTTTCTTCATAAAGAAGGAAAAGTATTTTCAGTCTTACATTGTTACCCGCTAACTCAAGTCCGCTGGATAAATAATCAACTGTCCCTTTGATTTCACTAATCCGGTCTTTGCAACGCATTATCTGCTTAACGTCCGCCTGCTGCCTTATACAAGAAAGATTATCCATAAATACAAAGATAAACAAATTGTTTATTTAAGCAAATACTAAAATACAAAAACATCTTTTTATACATTTTCATAAAAGGATAAAAGATTTCCGTATAAGTCTAATGCTGCAAATTCTTTTGTGCCATAATAGGTACTTTCTATCTCTGTTTTTTCATTGTGAAGTACCTCTTTTTCTTTTAGCTCCTTATACAGCTCTTCAACTCCCTTTACTTCAATTCTGCAACTGTGTGTTCCTGCTAAAAAGCTTTCTGCCCCGCTACTAATCGGTTTTAGAAATAGAAAAATGCTTTTCCATTTCCAATTGTAATTACAAGAAGCCCACAAATGGAGTTCTATATTGTCACGAACTAAAATTGCAAAGTGTTTTTCTTGATGCCGGCAAGTAAAACCGAATTTGGCTTCGTAAAAATCAACTGCTTTGTCAATTTTTCGAACAGGAAATGCGGGTATTGTTTTTATTAGCTCTATCATTCTCGTGTATTATTTTAATGTTGAGATAAATAGCTGAGGCAGCTCAAAGATTGAAAAAAGCTTTCGGTTCCTTGAGTTAGTTTTTAGCCTTTTGTTTCGACGTTATTTTAATAATTCAAACTCACTCCTACGCCCAATCCCATATCACTGTCATAATGTGTACGAATGCCAATATTTTTATTGATAATATATTTTAATTCTGCCATATATTCCATATCGGTATTGACCATAAAGCCAGCTCTTAATCTTTTTGAAACAGGGATGTCTTCACGCATCAACGATAAACGAACAATCCCATCGTGATATACTTCTGCCTGAAAGTTTACGAGCATTGGTAGGGTGTACATAAAACCTAAACTAACTGCTCTGCGTGTATCTTTTTCATTCTTCTGTCCGAATAAATTGGTTTCGTGCTCATCCATTCCCATTTTACGATAACGCCAGTCGAAACCTATAAACGGCATAAACCATTGCATTTTTCCGATGTATCTTCCTAAATGTGTTTCTACTTCATAACCGTGCATATCATTGTAGCCTAAACGCCATTCTGTCCCTAAAGACCATCTTGCATTTTGTAGCATTGCTTCTCCATCGTTACCATTGGTTGCAAAATCGTTCTGTGCCATAAAGTGAGGCATATTGCTTTCTCTCTGCAATTTATTGTAAGCTTGTTTTTTGTTAGGCAAGTATGGATTTTGATAGTCATCAACTGCAAAAACCCTGTTCATACCAGACATCATATGATAAAGGATGTGGCAATGAAAAAACCAATCTCCTTCTTCGTTGGCCAGAAATTCGATGGTATCTGTTTCCATAGGCATGATGTCGATTATATTTTTGAGGGGAGCGTTTTTCCCTTGGCCATTTATCAGTCTAAAATCAAACCCATGCAAGTGGATAGGATGCC
>SXGT01717995.1_pt1 | contig 10475 bp, 13 predicted proteins | sample 3176221 | NCBI WGS metagenome assembly SXGT01 (sample SAMN11356862, study PRJNA531348) | freshwater metagenome | isolation source: freshwater sample F1-120 | place: China: Fuxian Lake, Yuxi | collected 2017-12-25
GCCGGCCCGTAAGACAGGGGAATCGAGATGGATGCGGCCACCGATCTGGAGATTGATGCCGACACGCGGCAGAGGGTGGACGACCTTCGCCGAGAGGTGCTGCGCGATCGCGACCGGTTCAACGCTGCATCGCTTCGGCTGAGGTTTTTGTCGCAGCCAGAAACACACCCATTTCAGGGAATGCTCTGGAATCATCGCGCGGCGGGAATGTTTGAATCGGGTTGGATTTCGCCCGGAAGTTGGTTGTGTGGGATCACTTTGCCCACACAGAACGGAGATAGCTTCGCACGCTATCAAGTTTTCATTGACGATCTCAACGAGGAAGCGTGCTCGAAACTCAAACAACATGGCAACGAGGTGGCGGCGCTGCTTCGGCGACTCGGAGCGGAGGCCACGAAGGAACAAGAAACACAACTCTTCCGAGAACTGTTTGAAGTCCATCGTTTGACGAACACGCTGATTTGGGCAGTGAATGAGGAACTCGGACGTCCGGAGACTCGCTCGTGTGTGGCCACGGTCCCGGATGTCTTCCAAGCGACGGCAACATTTCTAGGCGCACTGCTTGATGTCTCCGGACTTGCGGACCCAAGGTCGTCGTCGGATTCCTTGCCGTCCGAGCAAGCTGGCTCCGACAAAGATAACAAGAAACTCGGCGATGCCGATTGGATTCGCGACGCTGGCCAGTCACCGCCGACTGACTACGCTTGGGGGCCGTTGACGGGTACGAAGACGCACCTTGGCTTTGCCGTTCGCGAGCCAACCCGGCCTGTTCCAAATCAAGACAAGCAGTTGCGAAACGATTTGATGAGGGCCGCTCAAGCGAAGAATCCGAGAGTCTGGCTCCGATGGTCGATGACCGCGAAGCAACTCGATTGTTACTTTCGCACGCCCGAATGGCTCCACAAAGCGCAAGAACAGTTTGACGGATTCCCAAATCGCAAGGCCGTGAAGCCCGACGTGGGTGACGACGGTAGTGTGCGGTAGTTCGCGGTAGCAGCTTCCTCGAAAACAGATGCGAAAGAGATTCCCTGATCTTTCGAGTGAAAGACGTTTTCCGAAATTCTCCACATGTCGCGTCGATCACGGTGATTGACGCTCGATTCGTTTGGAGTCTTGTGGAGGATGTCCGATGTCTGCTGTTTCGTTTGTCCCGCGTCGTGAAAGCGAAGTCGCGCCTTTGGTCGATAACCTCAAGACGGCTGCGAAGCTCGCCGGCTGTTCTGACCGTCACCTGCGGAAGTTCTTTCCCGATGGTCCAGCCGAGTACCAACCGAAGCTCCCGATTTGTCGCATCGGTTCTCGTTTGACGATCCGTCGCGCTGCGCTCGAAGCATGGCTCGCCGCAGTCGAGCAGCAATCCACCTCGCAGGCGTGATGTCGCCTTGCCCGCTTTCGCCGGCTGATCGTGACGCCGGCTCTCTCCGAACATGAAAGCGGCTCGCGACGTGTCACCGTCCGAGCCGCAATGAAAGGACTGGGGATGTACGATTCGCCCTTTCGTAAGCCCGATTTTAGTTGTATGGACGAGTATGTCGAGTACGTCCGCGAAGGGATTCGCATTGGCAAATTGTCGTTTGGACCGACGACTGCCGACGAACTGATTGCAGTGCATGAAGCTCTGCCGGAATACACACGCTCGCAAGGCTGGATGCCGCACCGCAGCCAGCTTGAAGAGATGTTCGGCCTGCCGGCGGACCACTTCGATCCCATTGAACCGCTGACCGAACGCGAGCAAGAGCGGCTGCTCGTAACGCTGGCCAAAGATGATGACTTCCGTGTCGCGCTCCGAACTCTCTTGATGGGAGGCGCGGCGTGACATCGCTCAAAAAACAATTGGCTCAGAATGTTCGTCAACAGTCGCGGCCGGCTGCGCCGACCGCTGTGGCTCAAGAGGCCGTTGCCTCGAATCCGGTAACGATCGCTGCGGACGCCTGGCCTGCGCCGCCGTCGGTCGATGCGTTCTACGGACTGGCGGGGGAGTTCGTCACATTGGTTGCCCCGCACACGGAAGCCGATCCCGTCGCGCTGTTGCTGCAATTCTTGGTCGGGTTCGGCAACGTGATTGGACGCGCGGCACACTTCGCTGCGGAGAGTCATCGGCACTTCGGCAATCTGTTCCTGGCTCTCGTGGGGAACACCTCGAAGGGCCGCAAAGGATCTTCGTGGAGTCACGTTCTGCGCGTGCTCCGCATGATCGACGAACCTTGGGTGACGAACGGCATCGGGAGCGGGCTTTCCAGCGGCGAGGGACTGATTTGGCAGGTCCGTGATCCCATCGAACAGAGCCAGCCCGTCAAAGAGAAGGGGCGCGTTGTCGATTACGAGAAGGTCACGACCGATCCCGGAGTCTCAGACAAGCGGCAGTTGGTGATCGAAGAGGAATTCGTCCGCGTGCTCGCGTCGATGGGACGCGAAAGCAACACGCTCTCTGCGGTCCTGCGGCAAGCGTGGGACTCTGGTGACATGCGGACCATGACCAAGTCGTCGCCGGCAAGAGCGACCGGAGCACACGTCAGCATCGTGAGCCACGTCACCCGCGACGAACTCCGCCGCGCGATGGCCGAGACCGAGCACACCAACGGATTCGCCAACCGTTTCTTGTGGGCCTGCGTCTGCCGATCGAAGTCACTCCCGGAAGGGGGCCGAGTTCACGAAGTCGATTTCGATTCGTTCGTGTATCGGCTGCGCGAGGCCATCAGGTTCGCGGCCGACGCGGGCCGGCTCGACCGAGACGATCAAGCTCGTGATCGCTGGTGCCGCGTCTATGACGTGCTCTCGGCCGGCAAACCGGGATTGCTGGGAGCGGTGACGGCTCGCGCTGAAGCGCAGGTCATGCGGCTGGCGTGCCTGTACGCGCTGCTCGATTCGTCGCCGGTCATCAGGTTGGAGCACCTGGAAGCGGGCTTGGCGCTGTGGGACTACTGCGAACGCTCGGCGGCTCACATCTTCGGATCGTCGCTGGGAGACCGCACGGCGGACACGCTGCTCGCCGCTGTTCGACAAGCCGCCGACGTGGGTCTGACCCGGACGGAGATGCTCCACGACGTTTTCCATCGGAACAAAACCGCTGGCGAGATCGGCGAGGCACTCCGACTGCTGGCTGACAACAACCTCGCCCACGCTCAGAACGAAGTCGATCCCGCCAGCAGCCGGACGATCGAACGCTGGTTTCCGTCCCTCACGACTTGAACGACTTCTACGACCTGACGACCGGCTCACGTCGTCAAAGTCGTACAAGTCGTAACCCCTCACGCCCCAGAACGGAGTCCCTGACATGCCGCCCCGCGAACGATTCACCCTGACCATTCAGGATGCCGAGCCGCGTAATCCTGTCCCGCTCACTCCGAGACTTCGCCGACTGCTCAAGGCGATGCTACGCGGCTACGGCATTCGTTGCGTCGATATGCGGCCGGCGGGGTCCGTCACCAAACCGACCGGCAAGAAAAACGACCAGGGGATGACTGAGGTTGAACAATACTCAACCCACGAATATCCTTCCGCCGATGAAAACCAAGCCAAAAGCCCTGACGGACCAACTGCGACACTTCATCGAAGCGGGTGAAATGAGCCGCTACGAGTTGTCCAAGATCACCGGCATCGACAAGTCCGTGTTGTCAAAGTTCGTTCACGGAAAATGCGGGCTGTCGATGCAATCGCTCGACAAGATCGGCGAAACCCTCAGTCTGCAAATCATCCAGACAACCAAACCCGCGGCGAAAAGCCGCAAGGGGAAATAACGATGGCCAGCATCAGCACCGACGCGAAGGGCAACCGCAAGATTCAATTCGTCAACGGCGACGGCAAACGCAAGTCGGTCTATCTCGGAAAGATTCTCAAGACCGACGCCAAAGAGATTTGCAGCAAGATCGAAGCCATCTTGGCCGCGCTGCTGTCGCGCCGATCACTCGCGCCCGAAGTTGCCGAATGGGTGGGTAACGTGCCTGACGTGCTCGCCGAAAAATTGGTGGGGGTCGGGCTGATTGCTCCGCGTGCGAAGCAACAAAAAGATGCCACGATGCTCGGCGAGTTCATCGACGCCTACCTCGCCAGCCGAACGGACATCAAACCGCGAACGCGGATCAATCTCCTACAGGTCCGCCGAAACCTCGTGACCTACTTCGGCGAAACGAAACCGATCGCAGACATCACCCCCGGTGATACCGATGAATGGCGGCGATGGATGCTCACCAAGCTCGGCGAGAACACCGTCCGCCGTCACTGTGGCCGAGCCAAGCAACTACTTCGCGCTGCTCTGCGGAAGCGGATCATTGCCGAGAACCCATTCGCCGACATGCGGGACTGTCTCGTGAAGGCGAACAAGTCGCGGGAATTCTTTGTCAGCCGAGCCGACGCCGAGAAAGTCTTGGCCGCATGTCCCGACAACGAATGGCGGCTGATCTTCGCCCTGGCTCGCTTTGGTGGCCTGCGGACGCCCTCAGAGACGTTGTTGCTCCGTTGGGATGACGTTGATTGGGAACGCGGCCGGCTGCTGATCCGCAGCCCCAAAACGGAGCACCACGAAGGGAAGGATTCTCGTTTCGTGCCGATCTTCCCGGAACTCCGTCCCCTCTTGGATGCGGCATGGGTGCAAGCGGCTGACCGAGCCGAGTTCGTGATTGCCCGTCGCCGGGACAGCAACATCAACCTGCGGACGCAACTCCTACGGATCATCGCCAAGGCCGGTCTGACCGCGTGGCCGAAGCTCTTTCAGAATCTCCGCAGCACTCGCGAGACCGAATTGGCCGAGACCTATCCGCTCCACGTCGTCACATCTTGGCTGGGCAACAGCCAACTGATCGCAGCCAAGCATTACCTTCAAGTCACTGACGACCACTTCGCCAAGGCGACGCAGAATCCGACGCAGAAGGGAACAGAAATCAGCGAACCGGACGGAAAGCCGGTCATCCGCCCGTTGCGAGACAACGAAAAAGCCCCGGAGTTTCCGGGGCTTTCCGCCGCTTGCCGTTTACTGCACAACCAATCAGTGCCCCCACAAGGACTCGAACCTTGAACCTAATGATTAAGAGTCATTTGCTCTACCAATTGAGCTATAGGGGCGAAGCGGGGCGGGATTCTAGTGAGTTCAATTTCGGTTGCCACTTCGCCGCTGGATTATTTTTCCCGTGGCATTGTGCCATGTCGAACGTCGCGATGTCCTCTCGAATGTGGCGTCAAAGCTGACGTCGCGGACGGCCCTCGATAGAGTTCGCCGCTCGCTCACTTGTCGCGGTCGTCGCTGCGGTTGAGCATCCTTTTGTGGCGTGTTTTGCGGTCGCTCGTTTGGAGGAGACTCACTCATGAAATGGCATCGTCGATCGTTTCTTTCGTTTTCGGCAGCGAGCTTCCTGACGGCGTTGGGATGGCAGGTTCTGGCGGACAATGCCGAAGAGGGCTTCCAGACTTTGTTCGACGGCAAGACGTTTGAAGGTTGGGAGGGCGACCTCAAAACCTTCCGCATCGAAAACGGAACCATCATCGGTGGGACGATGAAGGAAAAGATTCCTCGCAACGAGTTCCTCTGCACGAAGCAGGAGTTCGGGGACTTCGAGTTGCGGTTGCAGGCCAAGCTGGCCGGGGACGGGGCGAACGCGGGAGTGCAGTTTCGGACGAAGCGGATTCCGAATCATCACGAGGTGATCGGCTATCAATGCGACATGGGGCACATGGAGGGGCGGTGCATCTGGGGTTCGCTGTACGACGAGTCGCGGCGGAAGAAGTTTCTGATCCACGGCGACAAGGACAAGGTCGAGAAAGCCTACAAGCCGGGCGAGTGGAACGATTTCGTAGTTCGTTGCGAGGGACCGCGCGTGCAGATTTGGCTCAATGGCGTGCAGACGATTGATTACAAAGAGGAAGACGCCACCGTTGTCCGAACCGGAGTGCTCGCCGTGCAGATTCATGGTGGGCCGCCGTCCGAGGCGTCGTATCGGAAAATTCGGATCAAGCGGCTTGGCTCGTAAACCGATAACGGCTGCGATTGGTCTCCTCCAAAGAAACAACCATTGAACTTGTTGGCTCAGGAAGATTGAACGACCCGATGCTCAAACTTACTTATACCGGTACGACTACGATCCCCATCGAAGCAGAGTGCATCGCGCCCAACAACCTGGCTGGCAAGACGGTTGCTGAGATTGCCGCGTTGCCGGTGCAGCACGGGAATGCTCCGGCACCGCTCGGCGAGTTCTTTCGAGTCGAAGGCGATGCTGGCGACCAACAGATCGTGATGGACGGGGATTGCTCGCGTGTGAAGTGGGTCGGAGCCAACATGACTTCCGGCCGCCTGATGATCGACAGCAATATCGGGATGCACTGCGGTGCCGAGATGCGTGATGGTTCGATCGAGGTGAAGGGCAACACGGGTGACTGGCTCGGAGCCGAGATGCGTGGCGGAACCATTCGCGTCCGTGGAGATGCCGGGCATCTTGTCGGCGGTTGTTATCGCGGTGGTCGTTCCGGGATGCGGGGCGGGATGATTCTCGTCGACGGCAAGGCAGGGAACGAAATCGGAGGCCATATGCGGCGCGGTTTCATCGCGGTCGGTGGAGATATCGGGGACTTTCCGGGAGTGTCGATGCTGGCTGGTTCAGTATTTGTCTTCGGGAAGTGCGGGCAGCGGGCCGGTGCCGGTATGAAGCGCGGGACGTTGGCCTTCTTGGGAGACTCACCGGCGATGCTGCCGACGTTTCGGCGTGCGTGTCTCTACGAGCCGGTCTTCCTGCGAATCGCTCTTCGCGAGCTTCGCAAGGCGGGCTTTCCGGTCGCGGATGAATTCATTCACGGTTCGTATCACCGGCACAGCGGTGATTTGGTCGCGCTGGGCAAGGGTGAGATTCTGGTCTTCGATCGAGCGAAGGTCTGAACTTATTTGCGAATTGCAAGAAGATACCCGACGAATGGAAGGAGACGACGAATGGTCAACGAATTCGTCGTCTCCTTTCATTCATCGGGCACTCTTTTGATTCATCGATCGAAGCTCTCCCTCTCGATCGTATTTCTGGCACTCCGCCATCCGTGGTGATTTCAGGGCCAGTGAGCCGCAAGACGCTAGCCGCGGGTTCTTTTCATCGACCCGCGCCTTGCGGCTCACGAATTCGTTTTCAACACGGATGGCAGAGAGCCGTATTTCTTACATGGTCACAAGTCGGCGAGTTGAAGTTCGACAATCAATGCGTTTGAAACTTGCCCATCCGGGTTCCAGCCGCGTGCGGCGTAGTAGGCGTCGATCATAATTTGCAGGCTCTCGCGGGTGAGCGTGGCTTCCGTAGAGACACCGGTGGAAAGTCCTTCGCTCAGGAATCGGCGAGGCAGCGTGTCTTCGGAGTTCGTCCAGCCTTCGCGGACGTTGTAGAGTTTTTTCGCGGTGACGATACGTCGCGCGGTGGTTCGCAATTCGTCGGCGGAGATATCCCAGCCGGTGACGCTCCGCAACAGATCGGCGGACTCGGTGAAGAAGTCGGTGAAGACTCCGCGCAGGAACTTGCACAGAATCATCGAGTCAATGAGCGCCGCTCGGTCTTCGGTCTCTGTGGCCAGCGCGGCGGCGGCGGGTGATCCATGAAGTCGATCGGTCAACGTAGAGAAATCGAGTTCGTAGGCACCACTCCGATTGTGGTCGGCTCCGCGCGAACCGACGGCGAAGCCCAACGCCATTGTCTGCAAGGTGCGCGGTTCGTAGCCGGGTAACTCCAAGCCTTTGACATGTGGCGCGAAGTCGGGGGCATCGCCGCCGATGCGTGCAGCGGCTCGGCGAGTTCCTTCGGCTAAGAGATCACTCAGTTCGTCTTCTCGGCGTGCGATGTGCGGCAACAGCGAGAGCAACGCTTCGCCGTCGCCGAAACTCAGGCCGTTGGCCTGAAGCAGTCCGCGTTCAGAGCATTCCATCGCGAAGGCGATGGTGGCACCGACCGAGATTGTGTCGAGGCCCAATCGGTCGCACATCAGCGCGGCTTGCAGGACAACATCGCGATCGCCGATACCGCATAGCGGGCCCAGTGCGAAGAGGCTTTCGTATTCCAGGCGGACGTTGCCGGTTGAGCTCGAATAGATGTGTTCGCAGCCGATCGTGCAAGAGGCACAGGACTCGCGAGCGACTCGGCGAGCGGCGTTGAGCGACTCGCCGGAGAGATCCTCGGCTTGCTCGAATTGCCCCTGTTGAAAGTTGCGAGTCGGCAGCGTGTGCAGGCGATTGAACGTGAGCAGGTTCGACACGGTTCCCAGTTCGCGATACTTCGCGGTGGCTGGCCCGAACGATCGTTGTGAGAGATCTCGAGCCGCCTCGACGACGCGTGTCGGATCAGCAACGGCGACGCGCTGCGTCCCAGCGACCAACACGGCCTTGAGCCGTTTCGACCCCATCACGGCCCCGAGTCCACCTCGTCCCGCATGACGATTCGCATGGCTGATCGTCGCGTAGCGCACGAGATGCTCACCGGCCGGGCCGATCACCGCTGAGTGAAACTCCGAGCCGAACCGCTCGCCAAGTTGCCGTGTCGCCTCGTCCGATTCGAGTCCCCAAAACGCACCCGCTGGTTCGATTCGCACCGCGCCGTCTTCAATCACGAGCACGCTCGGAACGGTACAAGCTCCGACGATCACGAGCGCGTCTGCCCCAGAACGCTTGCCGGCCAGCGCAAAGTGGGACGAAGAGAGCGCGTCGTTCAGTCGAAACGTCAGGGGCGACTTCGCAACGACAGCGAACTTCGCCGAGGTTGTCAGTGGCGTTCCGACTAACGGACTGAAGCAAAACACCAGCGCGGCTTCGCGAGCCAGGGGATCAACTCCTGGCGGAGACTCGTGGTGCAACAGCCATGTTCCCAATCCGACACCGCCGAGGAATCGGCGCAGGACCGATTCGGACAGCGAGACGTAGTTTGCCGTGCCGCTGTTCAAGTCGATTCGCAGGTAACGCCCGTGATATCCGCCCATAGATCGAGCCCTCTTACCCGCCCGCGTCGGCGGAAAGCAACAGCAGCCGATCTCCTGAACGCAGCGGATGCGAGAGGTCGGAGACGAATTGCTTCCCATCCAGAGACAGCAAGTAGTGCGGCGAGAGCGAACCATCGAACCGGAAAACGTCCGCGAGTTGTGGACTCTGCTTTACGACCTCGTTCAATGCCTCGGCGAGAGTTGAAGCTGACACGGAGACTTCTTTCGCACCCGCGCGCGCGCGAGGCATCCCAAATAATTCGATGGTGATCGTTGGTCGGTTCATGCCGTCGGCTCGGAAAGTTTCTCAAAGGTCATTCGTGGTGCTCCGAACTGCACCAGCGCGACCATCGGCAGGATGATCGCCAGCGCGGCGAGTTGTCGACCGGTGACTGGCTCGCTGTCGAGCCAGCCCCAGATGACTGCTCCGGCCGGCACCAGGTTCGTCACCATGCCGGCGAACAGCGGGCCGCGGTCGTGAATCAGTTTGTTGAACCAGAACATCGCCAAACCCGTGCCGACAATTCCCAACACCAACAACGAAATCACTGCTGGCCAAAACGCCTCGGCGCTGGGCGGCGTCGGTGACGGCGTCTGCATCGAAATCGTTTGCAGGATCACCGTGGCAATCCCCATTGAGACCAACGACATCATCAGTGGCGACACATGCGTCAGACGGCGTCGAATCCACACGTTGACCAGCGCGTATCCGAATGACACCGACGACGCCAGCAGCATGTGAGTTGCGGAGATCTGTCGCGCAAAGCCTTCGCTCATTAACAGCCCCATGCCGACGAGCGAGCCCAGCACACCAATCGTTTGCAGAGGGTGCGGGACCACTCGCAGCAACGGGATCGAGGCCAGGATCGTGAACAACGGAGTGAAGCTGACCGTCATCCCCACAAACGCGCTGCCGTGCTGCGAGATCAGCCAGGGCTGCACGCAGTACGGCCATGTGTAGCCCGCGAAGACAATGAACGCCAAAGACCACAGATCGCGCCGACGCCAGCCCAGCGGTTGCCGATGAATCAACCAGAGGATCGCGAGCACCGCGACTCCACCAGTGACGCGCCACGCTCCGATGCTGATCGGCGAGAAGACCAGCGCGGCTTTCTTCATCAATAAAAAGCTGCCGCTCCAGATGGCACAGATCAGCAGGAAGAGCACATAAGGCATCGCGGCGTTGTAGCGGCTGAGTGTTGGTCTCGCGAGTTTCGCTTCCCACGCTCTGGGGCTTCTCCTACCATCCCGCCCCTCTTTCAAAGAGTGAAAAACAGAGCCTCAAAATTCAGACAGGAGCAATTGAAAATGGCCGAACAAAAGGCAACAAACGTGACATGGCATGCCCACACCATCACCCGCGATGACCGCTGGAAATTGATGGGGCACAAGGGCTGCATTCTGTGGTTCACCGGCTTGAGTGCCTGCGGCAAGAGCACCATCGCCAACGCCGTCGACAGCAAACTGCACGACGCGGGAGTTCATTCATTTGTGCTCGACGGCGACAACCTTCGTATGGGCTTGAACAAGAACCTCGGCTTCTCCGCCGA
>SXGT01007829.1_pt1 | contig 10474 bp, 8 predicted proteins | sample 3176221 | NCBI WGS metagenome assembly SXGT01 (sample SAMN11356862, study PRJNA531348) | freshwater metagenome | isolation source: freshwater sample F1-120 | place: China: Fuxian Lake, Yuxi | collected 2017-12-25
CGTGGACTTTGGGCACGCTCATGGGGCTACACTAGAGCCACAACGCCACCCGCGCAAGGCACCCCGCGAGGGAGATGGCACAACACCCAGAGCCTGCACAGGTTTAGGGCGTGACCGACCGCCAACTGCGTAACACCTATCGTGATTAGCTTGACCGACCTAGTATCCCCTAACTGTTGCGGGTTTTGCAACCTAATCACGGGAAGCTGCAACGCTTCGCGATAAAGGCCGCCCCCGGCCTTCACCGAACGCTGGTATTTCCTGCAAATCGGCGCGATAAAGGCCACCGCCCTTTCGCGCGAAGTGCGGAAACGCTGGGATTTCAAGGCTCAGAGCCACGCGGCCAAACAGGGGGATGGGTGGGGGAGGCGCTCCCCGATAGCCGTCCCACCAACACCACTGTGAGTTGGCACGGCTCGGTGCGAGCCTTCGCCCTCAGCCCGTAATCACGACGCGCCTCCCCTGCACCGTCACCTTGCCTTCGGCGATCAGCCTGACGGATTCCGGGTACGCTTCGCACTCGGCCTGGAACACGCGCGCGGCCAGTGTGTCGGGGGTGTCGGCGGGTTGCACCGGCACACACCGCTGCACCAGGATCGGGCCGGTGTCGTAGGTGTCGTCGGCGAAGTGGACCGTGCAGCCGCTGACCTTCGCGCCGTAGGCGAGCACGGCCTCGTGGACGTGGTGGCCGTACATGCCCTTGCCGCCGAAGGCCGGCAGCAGCGACGGGTGGATGTTCAGCACCTTGTGGCGGAAGTCGGCCGGGATCGGCAGCAGGTGCAGCCACCCCGCGAAGCACACCAGGTCCGGCGCGAACCCGCGCACCGCGCTCCACACTTCATCGGCGAACGTTGCGCGGCGCGGCGACGCGCTCACTGTGATTGAGGGCACGCCCGCGCGTTCGGCGCGCGTCACCCCGAAGGCGTCGGCCCGGCTGGACACGACCCCGACCACGTGCGCCGGCAGCGTCCCGGCCGCGGCGCGGTCCAACAGGTTCTGGAGCGTGGTGCCGCCGCCGCTGACGAGGGCGACGACGCGGAGCGCGGGTGTTGTCACGAGAACCGTCCGTTTGGGGCGTGCCGGCCTTTCTCGACCGGCGTGGTTGTTTTATGCTGTAGGGTAACTCGCGCGGTACCTCCGCGCCGCGGAATCAAGGAATGGACGGCGGATGGACGGCATCTTCCACGAACTGTCCCGCAGGACCGACCCGGCCAAGCTGCTCGGCTACCTCAACTTCTCCGACGGGCGACCCGACCCGCGGTTCCAGAAGGGGCTGGCCGACGCCTGCGCGCACCTGATCGAAACCGGGGACGCGGCCCCGTGGCGCGCGCTCCCAGTGTGGCTGAACCACGAACTCGATCAGCTCGTCGCGAGCGGCGCGGCGGCGTTCCGCGACCCGGCCCAGGCCCGCGCGGTCATCGACGCGGCTCTGGTGAAGCTCCCGGCCGCTTACCGCGCGCACCATTCGGACCTGCTCGCGCACCAGCCGGACGCGGCGCTCTTCGGGGCGTTCTTCCTGGCCCGCGCGTGCGAGGCCGTGCTGCGGCAGGGCCAACCGTGGGACGCCGCCGACCGGCTCGTGGCCGGCGGGCTGAACCTGTTGAACGACTACGTCGGCTACCGGCCCATCGCGGTGCTGGAAACGCGGCCCAACACCGAGTTCTATCCGCACGAGAAGGTGCGGCCGGTGCCGCTCGCACTGGGCGGCGCGGGCGTGTGCCCCAGCGCGTACGCGGACATCGTCCGCCCCGCGCTCAAGCTGTTGGGCGAGACCGCACCCGCGCTCCTGGAAGAAGCGAGTTTCGACCCAGCGAAGCTGGACGAACTCGCTTACGACCCGCGGGCGCACGACCACTTTCACCCGGTCAACAAGCGGCCCAACGTGCTGTTCGGCGAGTGGGACCCGCACACCATCGACAATAGCGGCTACTTCCGCCGCTTCGTCCTGCGTCAGATGACGCTCGACACGCTGCTCACCTGGGTCGCGCCCGGCCCGCACACGGTCGGCGATCACGGCGAGCGGCTGATCGAGGCCGCGGCGGTGCTGGCCGGCACCGTCCTCATGGGCGCGGGCGTGAGCGGCGCGGGGCCGAACCACCACGACTCCACCGTCACCCTGTCGAAGCTCGTGCCGCGCATCGCCCGCTACCGCGACGCCTTCTACCAGCGCTTGCTGAAAGCGCTGCCCGGCGCGCACGGCGAGCGCCTGCGCGCGGAATCGGAGAAGCGGAAGCAGCCGTTCGCCGGGGTGCGGCAGTTCCTCAACCAGGCCATCGCCACGCAGCGCGCGTCGCACCTGCAAGACCGCCGGCTGGCGCAGTTTTACGCCGCGATGGGCTACCCGAACGTGGCCCGCGGGCAGAGCGCGAAGATCGCCGCGCCCGCGGTGCGGTTCGGCACGGAGATCCGCATCCGCCAGACCGAGGCCGGGTTCGCCGCCGACCGCGAGCGGGCCGCCGACGCGCTCCCGCTGCTCACCGAAGTCGAAGACCTGCTGCGGCGCGGGATCGACTGCGGCGCGCTCATCGACCCGTGGAACATCCTCGGCTACCAGGGGCTGTTCCCGATCTTCCCCGGCCGCGAGGACACCGTGCGCGACCCGCGCGCGGAGGAGCTGATCCACATCGCCGGCCGGCACCTCGACCTGTACGCGCGGGCCAGCGCCGCTGCTGCCGTCGCCACCGACGACGCCACCCGCGACCGGCTGGCCGCGAACATGCGCCGCTTCGCCGACTGGTGGGACAAGTTCGCGACGAGCACCGTGGCCGACATGCCGCGGATCGTCGGCGGCGAGCGCACCGAGGCCGCGGACCACGTGGCCGACGCGCTGGCCGCGTGGTCGCTGCGCAAGCCCAACTCGAACGAGATCGCGTTCTGGCGCGCGCACCGCGACGGGTTCACCAGCCCGACCGCGTTCGCGCAGGTGATCGAACCGCTGATCGAGCGCGGCGAGTGGAAGGCCGCGATGAACCTGCTGATGACGTGGCTGTCCGAAAGCGACACGGTCCCGCTGGACGAACCCGGCGCGTCGTTCGAGCGGCTGACCGAGCGCTGGCTGCGCGGCACCGTGGCGTCCGACACCGGGGCCGAGCGCGGGGCGCTGCTGGGGCGGTTCTTCGAGCTGCTGGAAGCGAACGCCAGCGAGGACTGGCTCGAACCGCACGAGTGGCTGATCGCGAAGCGGACGCGCGAGAAAGACGACGAGGACGAAGAGGCCGACAAGTACGGCTCGGCCTACGAGGGGATGACCTACAAGGACTCGACCGACGACGGCGTGGAGGGTTCGCTCGCGGGCGACCCGCCGGAACCGGTGGGCGAGTTCTCGCTGGAAGCGCAGGCCGACGCCATCGAGGACCGGCTGGGGTTCCTGCACGCGGTGGCGAAGCTGTGGCGGCTCGCGGCCCGGCCCGACGTGTGGGCCGGCGGCGACCACGACCCGCTGGCCGCGTGGCTCGGCGCGGCCCGCCGCGCCAACGACTCGCTCGACACGTTCCTCGAACGGCTCACCGCGATCGAAGTGCCCGACCCGTCGAGCGGGCACGAGGGGATGATCGAGTTCGACCGCCGCCGCGCGGTCAAGGGGCACCTGCTCGACCTGGGCGTGAGCGCGTGCGTGGAGGTGCGCCGGGCGGAGCTGGCGCTCGCGGCCGTGCGCGCGCCCGAACTGGCGAGCGGCGAGCAGTCGGCGCGCGCGCCCGACTCGTGGGAGCCGCTGCTGGTGAACATCGTCCGCGCGATCGGCCGCGGCGACGCCGCGAGCGTGCGGCAGTACCTGCCCGCGTTCGTGTCGCACTTCAAGGGCGAGCCGCTGCTGTACTGCCCGCCGTCGGACGGCGGCAAGCCGCGCGAGGTGCTGCAAGCGCAGACCGCGCTCGCGGTGCTCGAAGACCTCGTCACCCGGCTGCCGCGGCTCGGCCTGTTGCGCGAAACCTTCCAACTGACGAAGCTCGCGCGGGCGATGGAGTGGAACAACCCGCCGGAGGGCCGGCGCGTCAGCAGCTTCGACCAACTGTTCCGCACCGCGCTCACGGGCGTCGTCGATACGCTGCTGGCCGCCGCCGCGACCTGGGGGCCGGACGCCACCGGCGAGGACGGCCCGCTGGCCGACGCGCTGTTCAAGATCGCCACCGAGTTCCAGAACCTGTGGGTGCAGCACAGCCAGTCGCTGCGCCTCTCGGTGCTGGAAACCGTGAGCGACGACGACGACTGGGAACCGATCAAGGGGTTCGTGACGAAGTACGGCAGCGACCTCTTTACGGTGCCGTTCCTCGGCCTGTCGAACATGCGCGGCATCCTGGCCCGCGGCGTCACCGCGTGGCTCGATCACGAGATCGAGAACGAGGAAGCGAACACCAAGCGGCCGAAGCTGGTGACCGATTGGGACGCGGGCACCGTGGACCGCACGCGCACCGCCCGCAGCGCCGAGATCGTGCTGCAATCGCTGGTCGAGCACTACGACGAGTACCGCGACTCCAACACGACGACGACGCAATCCGACTACGGCGAGACCATCCACCTCCTGCTCGACATGCTGCGCCTGAAGGTGCGGTACGACCGGCTGGCGTGGCGAATGCGGCCCCTCGCGCTCGCCCACGAAGCGCTGTGCCAGAGCGGGTACGACGCGCTCGCGGCCCGCTGGCGCACGTTCATCGCCGACAAGACCGTCGACCTGTCCGACGAATTGCTGACCGAGTTGAACGAGCGCGAGTCGCGCTACGGGGTGAAGCTCCGCACCGTGCGCGACCGCCTCGAAGAGCGGTTCACGCGCCCACTGGAGATCGACCGCGCCGCGGCGCAGGTGGCCCCGGCCGCCGAGTCCGCGCGTGCCGGCCAGACCGAAACCAACCCCGCCTTCGCCCGCCTGCTGACCTCCATCGAACCGCTGGAAGCCATCGTCAGCGGCGTGGGCCTTGACGTACCAACGTGGGTGCGCCGCCTCGAAGAGGCGCTCCGCGCGACACGCGACCGCACCGCGGAACTGCCCCCCACCGCCCCACCGGGCCTGACGTTCGAGGAGCTAGAGCGACAAATGGACGACTGGGACAAGGGATTGGGGGAGTGAGGCGTTGCGGCTCGACAGTCGAGCGAGTAAGTTGCGCATGAGATGCGTTAGCCCAACAGTTTAGCTGTTCAGAGTTGAGCCCAGGGCTTACGCACTTCAAACGCCTGAAATTACGAGATTTTCGGCGATCCTGGGGTGCAAAAACGGGCCAAATTGTCGGTGCCGAACTCGTGGAAACCCTTGTTTTTAGCGGCTGCACATAGTGCGTAAGCCCTGGAGTTGAGCCACTCTCGAACGATCCACAAACTCAAACTTAGGGCATCGATGACAGCCCCAAATACGCCGGTTACGTCGTCAGGAACTACAGGGAAGACTTGGGGCGGCGGGTTCATCGCCTTCGTGGTGATCGTCGCGGTTATCAAGTACACGAGCGAGCCATCAAAGCCCACTGTGTCGCTGCCCCAGAACCCTCAGCGCGTTCCTATCTCCGCTCTTGCCAAAGCCCCACCGCAAACGACTGCCGACTTATCGAAACAACCGGTTCAGACTTCACCAACCGGCAATAGTCCGTGGGATGCGGTTATCGGGGATGGGAAAGCGCCAGGTGAGAATCGCCCGGCGAAATATGATCCGTGGGATGCAGTCATTGGGACTGCACCGAGCGCGAAACGTCCTGCCTCCAACGATCCTTGGGAGGCAGTCGTGAGTGGTGCCGGAAAGCCGGTCGCGCCCCAACAGTCGCCTTTGGAACGCCTCGGTTGGAACCGCGGTGAATGTATGATGTGCAAGGGGCAACGCACCAAGCAGGATCAGACTCGATTCAGCGACGGGAATGGCTTCGGGTTTTGCGACAAGTGTGGCACTTGTGCCGACGCATTCGCCGTGCATCGAGCCAACTTTGAACGTGGCATCGGTTCGCCGCCACAAGTAGAACAACTCGCGAAGACCTACCTGAAAGCCATTGAGACCGTCACGCGCGGCAACCCGTTCTTGGCATTGCCGTACACGACGGCGTTCAGCCAATGGGGGAACAACAAGGCATGGCAGGAAGCATGGCAAAACATCGCCGTGCTTATAGCCGTACCGAAGCGGTAGGGCTGAGTGTGTAACCGGACGGCACCACGATGTGCGATCGTGAGGTTTAGTGATGTCCCAAGCCGTTGCTGACGTGCTGAACGCGGCGCGCGCTCTGTCCGAAGTGGAGCGCGCCGAACTCGCCGAACTGATCGAGGCGTCGCTGACCGCGCCGCCGGGCGGCCTGCATCCCGCGTGGGGCGCGGAACTGCACCGCCGCGCGGCCGAGATCGATTCTGGGGCCGTGAAGCCGATCCCGTGGGACGAGGTTTGCGAGCAAGTTCAGGCGCAACTCGACGCCGGCGAGCAACGGGTCGCGGGCATGGCGGACGGCGAGCCGGAAGAATAGCCGCGCCGCCGGCGCGCGCCGATTTACACTTCCGGCCTTGACCAAAACAGAACGTGAGTATAGTATTGAATGGGTGTCCAAATTGCGCGCCGGGTTGGTCCGGCCGGGCGATGCACCGACACTCAGGCGCGGGTGCGTTGTGCATCACTTTGAGATTTTCCACTTCGGGGCGCGCCAGAGATGAGAACACCTTGTGAGAGGTTTTGAGATTTTCCACTTCGGCCGTGGCCCGCTGACACCCGGCGGGCTACTCTGGCGCGGCGTTCGGTTCTCGTTGGGGAGCCTGCCGTGGCCGTACAGTTTTGCCCGCACTGTGAGGTGCCGCTCACCAAAGACGAGGAGCGCGGCCGGCGGTGCCCCGCGTGTAAGAAGTCGCTGCGCGTCGCGCCCGAACCCAGTAAGCCGCGCGAGCCGGACGAACCCGACGCACTAGACACACGGGACGCGCCCTACGAGGCCGAACAGTGGCACGCGCTGCCGCGACCGCAGGCCCCGCGAACGGTGGCCGTGTCGGTCGTCGCGGTGCTGATGGTGCTCATGGGTTTCGCTCACACGGCGCTCGGGGTCGGCCTGACGATCTCTCTGGAGCAGGCCCGACAGAAGGCGCTCGAACCGACCAAAGTGGTGCAGAAGGACGGGACCGTGCGCGAGTACCCCGCGGACGGGTGCGTCGTGGCCGTGGCGAACCTGTGTCTGCCCGTCTTCATGGTGTTTACCGTCGGTCTCGCGCTCCTGGGTTTCGGTCTCACGCTCACCGGCATCGGACTGTGGAAGCGCCGGCGGTGGGCGCGGGTCGTCACCTTCTGCTGGATGTGTCTCGTCGCGCAGGCCAGCCTGCCGATGATCGTGAGCGAGAACAACTCGTATCTGGTGGCGGTCGGCGTGATCGAACTGGTGTTTTCGGTCCTCGCGTGCGTCGTCCTCTATCGCAACCGGGCCGAGTTCCGTAGGAAACCGGTTGAAGAGGATTACGAGGACTGACCCCCCGCCGGAAGCCGCGCACATGCCCAAGCCGCTCGCGCTCGACGACGACGACGACACGCCGCCACGACGGAAGCGGCCCGCGCCCGCGCCGCCGGACGGCGAGAGCGATCTGCCCTACGTGATCCCCGAAGACGAGCCGCGCCCGGTGCGCAAACCGAAACAGAAGCCGCCGAAGGCGTCCAGCAACAAGGGCATCTGGATCGGGGGCGGCGTGGTCGCGCTCGTGGTGGTGCTGGCCGCGGTCGCGGCGATCCTGAGCAAGAACGGGAAACCTGACGAGAAGGCCGAGACGCCGCCCGAATCGAAGAAGGACAAGCCGGTGGAGGTCGCGCCCGCGCCGCGGCCCAGGCCCGAACCGCCGCCGCCCAAGAAGGTCGACACCGGGGCCGCCGACCGTGCGGCCGCGGAGTACACGGTCTCGGTCGGCGGGCGCGTGACCGTGAACGGCCGGTACGAGGAGATCGGCCGCGCCATCGACCTGCCGAAGGTGCCGTTCACCGTCACCCGCGCGCTGTTCGACAAGAGCAACACCGTGACCGACGCGGGCCTCGCGAGCTTCAAGGAGTGCCGCGGGCTGAAATATCTGAGCCTGACCGACACCGACATCACGGACGCGGGGCTGGCCCACTTCATGGAGTGCAAGTCGCTCGAGTGGCTCTACATCGCGCACACGCAAGCCACCGACGCGGGCGTCGCGCTGTTCAAGGATCACAAGAGCCTGACGCGCATCGACCTGGGCCACCTGCCGATCACCGACGCGGCCCTCGCCCACTTCGGCGACTACCCGCGGCTGGAGTGGGTGAGCATCTACAACACGCCGGTCTCCGACACCGGCCTCGCGCACCTGCACGCCTGCAAGCGGCTGACGAGCATCGACACGCGCGGCTCGCGCGTCACGCGCGAGGGCGTCGCCGCGTTGCGCAAGGCGCAGCCGAAGTGCAACATTCTGGCGGATTGAAGCCGCTTGCGGCTTCGCGAGCGCTTTACCGGAAGCTCACGCCCATCATCCCGACTGCCTTGCGGAGCCGCTTCAGGTACTCGGTGCGCGGAATCTCGGTCGCGCCCATCGTGCTCGTGTGCTCGGTCTTCATCTGCACGTCGAGCAGCGCGAACCCGCGGTTGCGGAGCTGGCGCACCAGCCCGGCCAGCGCCACCTTCGAGCCGTCGGTGACGCGATAGAACATCGACTCCGCCGCGAACAGCCCGCCGATGGCGAGGCCGTAGGTGCCGCCGGCCAGCTCGTCGCCCACCCACGTCTCGACGCTGTGCGCGTGGCCCAGGCGGTGCAGCTCGGTGTACGCGCGGAGCATGTCCGGCGTCACCCACGTTCCTTCGGGCCGGGTCTCGCCGCACAGCCGCATGACGGTGGCGAAGCACTTGTCGAAGGTGACGCGAAACTTGCCGGAGCGGATGGTGCGCGCCAGCCGCCGCGAGACGTGCAGCCCGCCGTACTCGGAGTCGTCCGGGTTGGGCCGCAGTTCGATGACGCCGCGCGGGTCCGGCGACCACCACAGGATCGGGTCGCCCTCGTTGAACCACGGAAACACGCCCTCGGCGTAGGCGCGGAGCAGCGTGCGCGGGGCCAGGTCGCCGCCGACGCCGACGAAGCCGTCCGGCTCCGCCAGTTCGGGCGGGATCCACGGCACGTCGCGCGTTCCCCAGATTCCGCTCACGGCACACCCTCGCGAACCACCGGCGGGCTGACGCCGCGCCGCTCGCTGTCACTTGGTCAACTTCGCCAGCAGTTCCTTCGCCTCGGGCGCGACCTTCGCGCCGGGGTAGCGCTTCAAGATGAACGTGAGCACGGTCTTGGCCTGCTCGTCCTTCTTGAGTTCGATCAGCTTCTTCGCAAGCGCCAACTTCTCGACCGCTTCGGCTTCCTCGGCGGCGGTCGCGGGCCGCGGGGGCGGCTCCGCGCCTTTCTCGGTGCCGCGCTCGCCGGTCGTGGTCAGCAGCACCCAGCCGTCGTGTTTGTCGCCGTCCTTCGATACGACGACGTAGCCCAGCCCGTCTTTTTTGAACAGTTCGTCCAGTGCGACTTCTAGTGGCTTGTCCTTGCAGGCGTACGTGACCTTCTGCGCGAACGGGAAGTCCTTGCCGTAGGTCCAGAACAGGATCACGTCGGCCTTCATGTCCACCTGCGCGGCGAACTCCTTGAGCACGTCGCCCAGGCGCACGTCCTTGTAGTCGACGGTCACCTTCGCCTTGAGCGCCTTCGCGCGGGTCGTTTCGGCAGCGGTTGTGGGCTTCGCGCTCGGCTGCCCCCACGCGGTGCCGTTGGCAACGAACAGAACGGCCAAAAGCACGATCAGACGCATGACACACTCCGCCCGCGAGAGGTTCCCGGTGCGGGCCGCGAGGCCCGGCCCGAACAGCTTACCCATATTCAACTTCCGGCACCCCAAAAAGGTTCCGCGCGCGGGGCAACGGCGCTGGTTCGGGAGTCCCGTTTCTCGTAAAATAACACCGTTCTTCGCGGAACAAAACACGCACGGAATTGGTCGCTTTCCGCCCGCACGGATCGCGCTTCCGAGGAGCCCTCTTGGCCGACCCAGTCACCCCGCCGACCGGTCCCGACGGTCCGCCCCCGCCCGCCGCGCTGCTCGCCCCGGTCAACCCGCTCGACATCATCGACGAGATGCGGGACAGCTACCTGACCTACGCCCAGTCCGTCATCGTCAGCCGCGCGCTGCCGGACGTGCGCGACGGGCTGAAGCCGAGCCAGCGCCGCATCCTCGTCGCCATGAACGACCTGGGCCTGGGGCCGAACTCGTCCACCAGCAAGTGCGCCGGTATCATCGGCGAGACGATGAAACGCTATCACCCCCACGGCGATGCGTCCATCTACGACTCGCTCGTGCGCATGGCCCAGGACTGGAACTTACGCTACAACCTGGTTCACGGGCAGGGGAACTTCGGCTCCATCGCCGGATTGCCCCCGGCCGCGCACCGGTACACCGAGGCCCGCCTCACCCCCACCGCGGCCGACCTGCTCGAAGACCTCGAGCGCGACACCGTCGATTTCATCGACAACTACGACGGCAAGTACCGCGAACCGCTCGTGC
>SXGT01146525.1_pt1 | contig 10474 bp, 9 predicted proteins | sample 3176221 | NCBI WGS metagenome assembly SXGT01 (sample SAMN11356862, study PRJNA531348) | freshwater metagenome | isolation source: freshwater sample F1-120 | place: China: Fuxian Lake, Yuxi | collected 2017-12-25
AACCTCTCACCAGCCGCTACAACCGTCGGCTCACCGCCGAGAGCCCGTTTCTGCTGACCGGGCCCGCCGCGGGCAGTCAACTGGTCCGGACCGCCGCTGACCCCGCCGGTGTGGTCGTGGCCGGCAGCCTGAACAACTGTGGAGGCGGTGTGACCCCGTGGGGCACCGTGCTGTCCGCCGAGGAGAATTTCAACGTCTATTTCGGTTCAGTCCAGGGAGCGCAGGCACCGACACCCGCCGACGCTGACCGCTGGAAGCGCTACGGCATCAAGCTCCAACCCAGCACCCGGCGATGGGAAACCTTCCAGGACCGCTTCGATCTGACTGCGGCGCCCAACGAGGTGAACCGTTTCGGGTACGTCCTCGAGCTCAACCCGTGGGATCCCGATTCCGTACCGGTCAAACACACGGCGCTGGGCCGATTCAAACACGAGGGCGCCAATATTCACGTCACCGCCGACGGCACCGTCGTCACCTACAGCGGCGACGACGAGCGGTTCGACTACATGTACAAGTTCGTCTCCAGCAAGAAGGTCCGCCCCGGCCGGGACGCGGCGGCGATGGCGGCCAACATGACTATCCTCGATGAGGGCACGCTGTACGTGGCCAAGCTGTCCAGCGACATTCCAGCCGACCAGATCGACGGATCAGGCAGGTTGCCCGATACCGGCCTGTTCAGCGGCGCCGGAACCTGGATCCCGCTGCTGCGATCCGGCCCGAACGCCACCGCCGAGTCCCTGATCGACGGGATGTCCGCTCAGGAGGTCGCAGTGTTCACCCGGTTCGCCGCCGACAAGGCGGGCGCGACGAAGATGGACCGCCCCGAGGATTTCGAGGCCAACCCCAAGACCGGCAAGCTCTACGTCGCCCTGACCAACAACACTGAGCGCGGAGCACCCGAAGAGCCCGGCGCCGACGCGGCTAACCCCCGCAACGACAACAAGAGTGGGCAGGTTCTCGAGATCACCGACGATCACGCGGGCACATCCTTCAGCTGGAACCTGCTGCTGGTCTGCGGCGATCCCGCGGCCGCCGATACCTACTACGGCGGGTTCGACAAGTCGAAGGTCAGCCCGGTCTCCTGCCCAGACAACCTGGCCTTCGACAGTCACGGCAACCTCTGGATCGCGACCGACGGAAACGCCCTCGATTCCAACGACGGCCTCTTCGCGGTGGCACTGGAGGGCCCGAACCGGGGCGAGACCCGTCAGTTCCTGACCGTTCCCCTCGGTGCGGAAACCTGCGGTCCGGTAATCACCGACGATCTCGTTATGGTGTGCGTGCAACACCCTGGCGAGCACGATGACAACAGCGTCGATGACCCGCTGTCGCACTGGCCGGATGGCGCCGGCGGGACGGCGCTGCCAGCCGTCGTGGCGGTGTGGAAGGACGATGGGCAGATCGGGATGTGACGAGCGGAGGCTTAGCCCGGCAGCACCAGCACCGGAACCGGACTGTGTCGCAGGATTTTCGCCCCGCGTGAGCCGAGGAACACCCGTGCGACCTCCCCGCGCGGGGAGGTGCCCAGAGCCAGCACTTCGCCGTCGATCCACTCTGCGTCGTCGAGTGCCTGATCCCAGCCGTTGCCGCTGACCACCGCCAACTCGACCTCGTCGCCGACCACGCCGCCGGTGCGCAACTCGGCCAGCATGGACCTCGCCTGTTCTTCCCAGACCGCGAGGATCGAGTCCTCGGCGTGCAGGCCAACCTCGGGTGGATACATCGTGCGGCCGCGGACCGCGAAGGAGATCACCCGCAGCGGAACCTTGAGGAGTTTGGCAAGCTCATAGGTTCGCGCCACCACGTCGGCTGAACTCGGTGTGCCGGGGTAGCCACAGGTGATGCGGGTCAGTACCCCGCCCCGGGGTTCACGGTATCCGCGCGGGGCGATCGCCACCGCCACCGGTGAGGAGTGCAGCAGGCGGTCGGCGGTAGACCCGACCACGACCTGACCCAGTTGGCCGTTCGCCGAGGACCCGAGAATCAACGCCTGGGCATCGATTTCGCCCACCACCTCTACCAGTCCGCCGGACACCGACCGGTGTGCGTGGCTGTGGTACCGCACCTCCGGTCGGTGCGGCATCGTATCCAGATAGCGGCCGGCCTCCTTGGCGGAATCCGCCGCCAGTTGGTCGGCCCACGCGGCGTACTCGGCGTCGACGCGGGCCGGCGACGGCGTGGTCCACGGCTTGGGCACGATGGTCACCACGGTCAGCGAGGTGCCCAGGGTCCGCGCCGCGCCGACTGCGAGGTTCAACGGTGCGGTGCCGCTTTTTCCGGCCAAGTAGCCGACGACGACCGTCATGGCGTGGCACCACCGGCGGTGATTGAGTCGGCGCGGGGGTTGAGCGCACTGTGGTGGCGGCCCCAGAGGAAGTAGAACGCCAGCACCACGCCGACCCAGGCGGCGAACGCCAGCCAGGTGTACCAGTGCAGGCTGGACAGGATGTAAAGGCAGGCCAACACCGAGAGCACCGGGGTGACCGGATAGCCGGGAACCTTGAACGCGCGCGGCAGGTCGGGTTCACGGCGTCGCAGGATGATCACCGCCACCGAGACGGTGATGAACGCCACCAGGGTGCCGATCGACACCATGTCGGCCAACTTGTCCAGTGGCACCAAGCCGGCCAGCAGGCCGATCACGACGGCAACCACAATCGTGTTGTTGATCGGCGTCATGGTGCGCGGGTTGACCTTGGCGAACATTGAGGGGAGCAGGCCGTCGCGGCCGATGGCGAACAGGATTCGGGTCGATCCGTACAGCGTCACCAGGGTGACCGAGAAGATCGAGATGACAGCGCCGGCGGCCAGCACCGTTCCCCAGTAGTTCGCGCCGGTGACGTTGTCGAGGATGGCGGCCAGGCCGGCCTTCTGACCTCCGAACTCGGTCCAGTCCTGGGCGCCGATGGCGGCGAGGGTGACCACGATGTAGACCGCGGTGACGGTCAGCAGCGCGGCCAGAATCGCCCGCGGCATGGTCCGCTGCGGATTTTTGACCTCATCGCCGGCGGTCGAGATCGCGTCGAGACCGATATAGGAGAAGAAAATCGTGCCGGCGGCCGCGCTGATGCCGGCCGCACCGAACGGTGCGAAGTTCGCGAAGCGGTCGGCGTTGAAAGCGGTGAACGCGATCACGGCGAACATCACCAGCACACCGAGTTTGATGATCACCATCACGGCGTTCACCGAGGCTGATTCGCTGGCACCGCGGATCAACAGCAGGGCGCAGAGCATCACCAGGAAGACGGCGGGAAGGTTGATGATTCCGGGCTCGGTGTCCCAGGGGGCTGCCGAGAACGCTTGCGGCAGGCCATGTCCTAGAAAGTTTTCCAGAAGTTTATTGACGTATTGGCTCCAGCCGACGGAAACCGCCGCCGTGGCGACCACGTACTCAAGCAGCAGGCAGGCGGCGACGCCCATCGCCACCACCTCCCCGAGAGTGGTGTACGCGTAGGAGTACGTCGATCCGGAGACCGGCACCGCAGAGGCCAATTCGGCGTAGCAGATCGCCGCCAGTCCAGCGGCGATACCGGCGATGATGAACGACACGACGACGCCCGGCCCGGCCTGGGGCACCGCTTCGGACAAGACGAAGAAGATGCCGGTGCCGACGGTGGATCCGATACCGAACATCGCGAGTTGGAAGGTGCCGATCGAGCGCTTGAGATGTTGGGAGGCACCGTGTGCGACGGGCGCGTCGATCAGCGGCCTTCGCCGCAGCATCTGTTCGATGAGGGAAACCGATGGGGCCGACATGGGAGCCTCCTGTGGGTGCGAATCCGCCGATTATGCCTGCCCTGATGGCTTCGTGCTGGCTAGTCATCGTGTACAAACACGCTGTGGGTACCAACGGCATCGTCATTATCGGCGGCGGCCTCGCGGCCAGCCGCACCGCAGAGCAGGTGCGCAAGTCGCAGTTCCCCGGTCCGGTCACCATCGTCAGCGATGAGGCGCACCTGCCCTATGACCGGCCGCCGTTGTCCAAAGACGTGCTGCAGGACTCCGACAAAGGTATTGCGGATGTGGTGCTAAAACCTGCCGATTTCTATGCCGACAGTGACATCACCGTGCGACTGGGCGGCGCCGCACAGTCGCTGGATACCGCGGCTCGAACCGTCACGCTGGCCGATGGCACCGTGCTCGGCTACGACGAACTCGTCATCGCCACCGGACTGGTGCCCAAACGCATTCCCGCACTGCCCGACCTGGCCGGCATCCGGGTACTGCGCTCATTCGATGACGCGCTGGCCCTGCGCCACCAGGCCGCGTCGGCGCGCCGCGCGGTGATCATCGGCGCGGGGTTCATCGGCTGCGAGGTCGCCGCGAGTCTGCGCAAGATCGGGGTCGAGGTGGTGCTCGTCGAACCGCAGCCCGCACCGCTGGCCTCGGTGCTCGGCGAACAGGTGGGACAGTTGGTGGCCCGGTTGCACCGCGCCGAGGGAGTCGACCTGCGCACCGGCACCGGGGTTACCGGGGTGCGCGGCGACGCCGGCACAGTCACCGCGGTGGAGTTGAGCGACGGCACCGTCGTGGACGCCGATCTGGTGGTGATCGGTATCGGGTCCAGGCCCGCCACCGACTGGCTGGCCGGCAGCGGGGTCGCACTTGTCGACAAGGACAACGGTGTGCTTTGCGACGAAGTCGGTGCCACCAGTGCCGCGCATGTGTGGGCGCTGGGCGATGTCGCCTCCTGGCGAGACGCCACCGGTCATCAGGTGCGCGTGGAGCACTGGAGCAACGTCGCCGAACAGGCCCGGGTGCTGGTGCCGGCCATGCTGGGCGTGGAGATCCCCGCGCTGACCGTGGTGCCGTATTTCTGGAGCGACCAGTACGACGTGAAGATCCAATGCCTCGGCGACCCTGAACCCGGCGATGTCGTGCACGTCGTCAGCGACGACGGCCGGAAGTTCCTGGCCTACTACTCCCGCGACGGTGTGCTGGTCGGAGTTGTCGGCGGCGGGATGCCCGGCAAGGTGATGAAGGCCCGCTCCAAGATCGCCGCGGGGGCGCCGGTCAGCGACGTTCTCGATTGAGTCGGGCGTCGAGGTCCTGACCTTCGGCCATCGTGTCGAACGCGTCGCCGAGTGCCTGCAGCAGGGATACCGATTCGTCGGCCAGCCAGAACTCGTGGGCAGACAGTGCGACCCCCAGCATCAGCCAGGCCAGCGTCTGCGGGATCAGATCGCTGACCCGCGCGCCGGTACGCCGGGCCACGAAGTCGGCAACCACGGCGCGCCAACCCGCGTACATGGTCATCGAGTAGGCCTGCAGTTCGGCGCTTTGAAGGATCACCTGCATGCGTTGGCGGTGCAGGGCCGTTCCGTTCTTGTCGAAGGTGTTGAAGTCCAGGAGTGCGGCGCGCAGGGTCGATCCGATCGGGGCCGCCGGGTCGGTGCGGTCGAGTAACTCCGCGAAGTGCCCGAGGTAGGAATCGAAATCGCCCCAGGGGATGGCGTTCTTCGACGCGTAGTAGCGAAACAAAGTGCGCCGCGCGATACCGGAGGCGATCGCGACGTCGTCGACACTGATCTCGCTGAACCCGTAGGTGGCGAACAGGTCCAGGGCGACGTCAGCGATGTGATCCCGGGTGGTCGATCGGCGGCGGCCGACCCGGGCGGGACTTGTGCTCATGGGCGAATCCTTTCCCTTTCGGCACCTGATGCCATATTCTGGCCCCAGTCACGCTCTCGCGTCGACGTTTCGGCTGGCGAAAGGGTGTTCCCCATGGATAACGAGACCACAACCGACCCCGAGTTGGTGACCGAGGCCCTCGTTGAAGAGGTGTCCATCGACGGGATGTGCGGGGTCTACTGACCATGACCGCCCACACCGTGGGCGCGGCCTTCGACCCCACCCGTACCTGGCGGTTGCATCCCCAGGTCGCCGTGCGTCCCGAGCCGTTCGGAGCGCTGCTCTACCACTTCGGGACCCGCAAACTGTCTTTCCTGAAGAACCGCACCATCGTGGCGGTCGTCGAGTCTCTCGGCGACCACCCCACCGTTGCCTCGGCGCTGGCGGCCGCCGGAGTGGACCCCGACCACCAGGCTCCCTATCTGCACGCGCTGAGCGTGCTGGTGGCATCGAACATGTTGGTCATCAAGGAGTCCGCATGACATCCATCGCGCCCGTTCCCCGGCTCATCGAACAGTTCGAGCGCGGCCTGGACGCGCCGATCTGCCTCACCTGGGAACTCACCTACGCGTGCAACCTGGCCTGCGTGCACTGCCTGTCCTCGTCGGGTAAGCGCGACCCGCGCGAACTGTCGACGGCCCAGTGCAAGGCCGTCATCGACGAACTCGAACGCATGGGGGTGTTCTACGTCAACATCGGCGGCGGCGAACCCACCATTCGGCCGGACTTCTGGGAACTCGTCGACTACGCCACCGAACACCACGTCGGGGTGAAGTTCTCCACCAATGGAGTTCGGATCACTCCCGAGGTCGCCCAGCGCCTGGCTGACAGCGACTACGTCGACGTGCAGATCTCCGTGGACGGCGCCACCGCCGAGGTCAATGATGCGGTGCGCGGCCCCGGGTCGTTCGACATGGCGATCCGCGCACTGGAGAACCTTGCCAACGCGGGCTTCGCGGACGCCAAAATCTCCGTGGTCGTCACGCGCCACAATGTCGGTCAACTCGACGACTTCACAGCCTTGGCCGACCGCTACGGCGCGACCCTGCGGATCACCCGGCTACGGCCGTCGGGCCGCGGGGCTGATGTGTGGGATGAGTTGCACCCCACCGCCGCCCAACAGGTTGAGCTGTACAACTGGCTCGTCGCCAAGGGCGATCGGGTCCTCACTGGCGACTCCTTCTTCCACCTTGCCGGCCTCGGCGCACCCGGGGCGTTGGCCGGGCTGAACATGTGCGGAGCCGGCCGGGTGGTGTGCCTCATCGACCCGGTCGGAGATGTCTACGCCTGCCCATTCGCCATCCATGACCGCTTCCTGGCCGGCAACATCGTGTCCAACGGAAGCTTTGACAACGTCTGGAAGAACTCGGCCCTGTTCACCGAGCTACGTCAGCCGCAATCGGCCGGCGCGTGCGGCAGCTGCGGGCACTACGACGCCTGCCGCGGCGGGTGCATGGCCGCGAAGTTCTTCACGGGTCTGCCGCTGGATGGCCCCGACCCGGAATGCGTGGAAGGTTATGGCGCGCCGGCATTGGCGGCGGCGCGCGAAAAACCCCGCCCCGGCGCCGACCATTCCCGCGGGAAGCCGATCATGTTGACGCTCCAGCGCCCGCCCGCCAAACCCTGCAACGAAAGCCCGGTCTAGTCATGGCACGTGATGTGTGGTTCGAGACGGTCGCCGCTGCCCAGGAGCGCGCGAAGAAGAGGCTGCCCAAGGCGGTCTACTCTGCGCTGCTGGCCGGCAGCGAGAAAGGCCTGACCTACTCCGACAACGTGGAGGCCTTCACCGAACTCGGCTTTGCACCGCACGTCATCGGGGCCACCGAGAAGCGCGACCTGGCCACCACTGTGATGGGCCAGGACATCGCCTTGCCGGTGGTGATCTCACCGACCGGCGTCCAGGCGGTCGACCCCGACGGCGAGGTGGCCGTCGCCCGCGCCGCCGCCGCGCGCGGCACGGCGATGGGGCTGTCGTCGTTCGCCAGCAAGCCCATCGAGGACGTCATCGCCGTCAACCCCAAGACCTTCTTCCAGATCTACTGGCTCGGTGGCCGGGACGCGATCGCCGAGCGCGCGGATCGGGCCCGTGCCGCCGGTGCGGTCGGCCTGATCGCGACCACCGACTGGAGTTTCTCGCACGGCCGGGACTGGGGCAGCCCGAAGATCCCGGAGAAGATGGACATCCTCACCGCGATCAAGATGTCGCCGCAGGGTCTTGTGCGCCCGGCGTGGTTCCTGGACTGGGCCAAGACTTTTCGCCCGCCGTCGCTGACCGCCCCGAACCAGGGTCGCCGCGGTGAGGCCGGGCCGGCCTTCTTCGCCGCCTACGGGGAGTGGATGGGCACCCCGCCACCGACCTGGGAGGACATCGCCTGGCTGCGCGATTACTGGGGCGGGCCGTTCATGCTCAAGGGCGTGATGCGCGTGGATGACGCCAAGCGCGCCGTGGATGCCGGGGTGACCGCCATCTCGGTGTCCAACCATGGCGGCAACAACCTCGACGGCACCCCCGGCACCATCCGGGCACTGCCCGCGGTGGCCGCCGCCGTCGGCGATCAGGTGGAGGTGTTGCTCGACGGCGGTATCCGCCGGGGCAGCGACGTCGTCAAGGCACTGGCACTGGGAGCCCGCGCCGTCATGATCGGCCGCGCCTACCTGTGGGGTCTGGGTGCTGCCGGACAGGCCGGCGTGGAGAACGTGCTCGACATCCTGCAGAGCGGCGTCGACTCCGCACTGCGCGGTCTGGGGAAGTCCTCCGTGCACGACCTCACCGCCGAAGACGTGCTGGTGCCACCGGGCTTCACCCGCGACCTCGGCGTACCTGGAACCACCGGCCACTGAGCGGTGAATCCCGCAGGCGCGCTAGGTGATTGCACCTCCGGACAGCTTCGCGAGAACCGGACGCTCACCGTCGTGGTGCCGGTGGGATCCATCGAACAGCACGGCCCGCACCTGCCACTGGATACCGACACCCGCATTGCCACAGCGGTGGCCGCCGAGGTGGCCGCGCGCCGGTACCTGCTCGCACCCGCCGTCTACTACGGGGCTTCCGGGGAGCATCAGGACTTCGCCGGCACCATCTCGATCGGGACCGCGGCGCTAACGACGCTTCTCGTCGAATACGGTCGTTCGGCCTGTGACTGGGCGAACAGGGTGGTGTTCGTCCACGGCCACGGCGGCACCCGTGAAGCCCTTGTGGCTGCGACGACCCTGCTGCGCGGCGAGGGCCGCGATGTGGCGTGGTGGAGTTGCTCCGTCAGCGGCGCGGACGCCCACGCCGGGCATACCGAAACCGCACTGCTGCTGCACCTTTCACCCGAGGTGGTTCGGATGCGCGAGATCGCGCCGGGCAATACCGAGCCGCTGGCCGACCTGATGCCCCGGATGCGTGACGGCGGCGTCGTGGCGGTCAGCGCCTCGGGCGTGCTCGGTGATCCGACGACGGCGACGCCGGCGGCGGGGGAGAGGATCTTCGCTGCCATGGTCTCGGAGTGCGCGGCACAGGTTCGGCGGTGGCAACCGGGTGCAGATGGGCTGCTGGCGTGAGCGATGTGCTGATCGTCGGCGCGGGCAGCGCCGGAAGCGTGCTGGCCGAAATGCTCACCACCGATCCGGATTGCCGGGTGACGGTGATCGAGGCCGGTCCGGCACTGACTGACCCGGCAGTCCGCGCGCTGACCGACGACGCGACGGCGCTGCCGATCGAGGCGGGCAGTCCGGTCGCCGTCAGGTATCGCACCACTTTGACCGAGGATCCGGTGCGCGACGCCGACGTCGTGCGCGGCGCCTGCCTTGGTGGCTCGGGAGCGGTCAACGGCGGCTACTTCTGCCGTGCGCTGCCCGCCGACTTCGACGGTCCCGCGATACCGGGGTGGTCGTGGGCGCAGGTCGATGAGCACTACCGGGCCATCGAGACCGACCTCGACTTTCCGGACCTGCGCGGCGGTGGGCCGATCGTGATCAGTCGAGTGGCTGCGATGCGCGGGCCTACGTCGGCATTTGTCACCGCGGCCGGCGCAGCAGGCTTGCCGTGGCTGCCCAACCTCAACGCCGAACCAGTCGGCGACAACGCTCCGCCCGGCGTCGGCGCGGTGCCCCTCAACATCGTCGCCGGACAACGGAACGGGCCCGGGACGGCCTTTCTGCAACCCGCACTGGATCGCTCCAACCTGCGCGTGCTCACCGGCGTTCGCGTCACCCGGTTGGTGGTCGTCGCCAGCCGAGTGGTGGGGGTGGCGGGCATCGGACCGGACGGGCCGATCTCGCTGGACGCCGACCGGGTGGTGCTCTCGGCCGGTGCCATCGAGTCGGCGCATTTGTTGATGGTGTCCGGGATCGGGCCGTCGGCGACACTGCGCGAACTCGGTATCCCGGTGGTGTCCGATCTTCCGGTGGGCCAGCGGTGTTGGGATCATCCGGAATGGGTGATGTCCACCGATTGGATACCCGCGTCGCGGCGGCCGGTGCTGGAGGTGGTGCTGCTCGCCGACGATATCGAGGTGCGCCCCTATACAACGGGGTTCGGATCGCCGACGGCGAGCATCGGGGTCGGATTCATGCGACCCCGTGCCCACGGCCGGGTTTCGCTGACCTCGGCCGATCCACTGGTTGCCCCCCGCATCGAACACCGCTACGACAGCGAACCCGCCGATATCGCCGCCCTGCAGGCTGGCCGTGATCTCGTAGCCCACATCGTCAGTGGGACAACGGAACTGGGCGAGCCGATCTGGTCCACCAGCCAGCACCGGTGCGGCACCGCACCAATGGGAATCGACGGCGACCAGTGGGCCGTCGTGGACCCGCAGTGCCGGGTGCTGGGAGTGCCGGGCCTGTGGGTCGTCGA
>SXGT01181784.1_pt1 | contig 10473 bp, 9 predicted proteins | sample 3176221 | NCBI WGS metagenome assembly SXGT01 (sample SAMN11356862, study PRJNA531348) | freshwater metagenome | isolation source: freshwater sample F1-120 | place: China: Fuxian Lake, Yuxi | collected 2017-12-25
ACCGTGGAGATCGGCGAGGGCGCCAAAGTCGGCTGCGGCGCCGTGGTCCTCGAAAATGTGGCGCCCCATACCACAGTGGTGGGTGTGCCCGCGCGGCCCGTCGGCATCACCCTCTCCCACTCACCGGCCCTGGACATGGATCACCGTATCTATTATGAGGATTTTGAGGACGGGCACGGGATCTGATCCCGCCTCCTACAGCAATGGCGACACCAGCCGGCAAATACCTTCGGCCCACTCGCGCGCCAGGGTGAGCGGCTTTGGTAGCCAGGTCTCGCATTCTGGAAACATGCCTTCAAACCATTCCTCGATCGCCCTGATCTCGTCCGCACTGTGATGAAACAGCGCGATTTCGAAGTTCAGATACATGCTGCGCATATCCAGATTCGGTGAGCCTGAAACAGCGAGGGATGCGTCGAAGAGCAACAGCTTGCTGTGAATCATCCCCCTCGGATAGGCATAGACCCGCGCACCGGCTTCGTGAAGCCGCCGCAACGAGGGACGACGCGCCCAATCGGCGATTCGATGATTGGAACGCCTGGGGATGACGATTCTGACATCCCTCCCCATTCTCGCCTGAAGGGCCAGGGCTTTCAAAAGATGTTCATCGGGAACGAAATAGGGTGTTACGATCCAGACGCGCTCTTCCACCCCGCCGATGGCGCTCACCAGCGCATCGTGCATCGTGTCGTCGGGACAGTCCGGACCACTCGCGGCCACCTGCACAATGCTCGAACCTTCAACCGGGCAGGCCGGCAGCGAAACCGCAATGCTCTCCTGCTCCACCCCCGTGGCGTACTGCCAATCATTCAGGAAGATGTCCTGTACGCCGCAGACTGCCGGCCCGCTCAGAAAAACACTTGCATCGCGAAAACGGGTAGGACTCGGCTCGGGCCCCATGAACAGCGTGCTCAGATTCATGCCACCCACCATGGCCGAGGCGTTGTCCACCACCACCAGCTTGCGGTGGTTGCGGAGGTTGGCCGACCAGCGGCGACGCACCGGCAGCACGGGCAGAAAGTGCCCCACCTCGCCGCCCGCTTCGAGCAGGGGCTTCACAAAACCGCGCCGCGTCCACGTGGAGCCCAGGCTGTCCAGCAGCAGACGAACCTCCACCCCGTCCCGGGCCTTGCGGGCGAGGACGTCCACGATGGCCCGCCCCACCTCGTCACGTCCAAGTATAAAGGTCGTAACATGGATAGAGTGTTCCGCGCGCTCCATCAGGGCAATCAGTTCATGAAACGCCGTTTCGCCATTGAAATGAATCTCTACCTGATGACCGCTTCTGGGGGGGGGCATGGAACCTGATCGCAGCACGCGATCCGCCAGACACAGGGGCGCCATGGGCACGGACGGTGTGCCCGCACCCGCGTCGAAAAGGTCCGCTTTGCGCTCGCGTACCATCCGAAACTTGCGCCCGCCGAACAGGATGTACAGTGGCACGCCCACATACGGAATCAGCACGATGGCCATGGCCCAGGCCATCGTGCCGCTCGGCTGTCGGTTATTGCGGAACACGTCGGTCAGCAGCACAATCGCGAGAAGGAAGCTGACTACAGCAATGGAATGTTCGAGAAGATATATCACGCGGGGCCGCCTGGAAAGATGTCGCTTAACTGCTTTCGGTTCATGCCTTGAAGTGTAGCGCCGCCCGCGCTTTGAAGCAATCCCGCCCCCTGTGCTGTAATATGTCCCAGACCAACGTGTGGGAGTCGCGAATGAATTTCAGCCGCATCAACAAGCATACGGTCCTCTCCAGCGGCCTGCATGATGCCGATATACGCCCTCCCGCGCTCATGAACGAGTTTCGCCGCCTTTCCATCCGTGACGCGGCCGCATGGTTTCCAGTCGCACTTCGAGAAGTCGTGCCGTGCCCGGGGTGTGGAATCGACGCGTCTCAACCGGCCTTTGAAAAGGATGCCTTCACCTGGGTTCAATGTGCCGAATGCCGCTCGGTCTATGTCTCCCCCCGCCCGTCCGCGGCGCTACTTGACGACTTCCACGCGAGATCCGAAGCGAGTCGCTTCCGAAAGGGCCAGTTTGCCGATGCGAGCGCCGCCCAGCGACGTCAGCACCAGCTTCGCAACAACGCCCTGTGGATGGCTCAGTTGGCCGAAGCCCAGGGCCTGCCCCCGCAGTCCTTCTATGCCGACTTCCGCACCTACATTCCCGCCCTGTTTGAGGAGGTGGCCGCGCTCGGTTTCTTTGGCGAACGCTACAGCATCGAGCCCCAGTTCGGGCGCGACCATTCTGTCGCACGCGTTGCCAGCCTGGATGATGCGCCGCTCTTCGATGCTATCAGCGCGTTCGAAAAGCTGGAGCACCAGCACGCGCCCGGCGCCTTTCTCGGCACGCTTCATGAGCGGCTCAAGCCCGGCGGACTCCTTTTCCTAACCACGCGCACAAGCTCCGGCTTCGACCTGCAGTTGCTGTGGGACAGGGCGCCCTATATCTTCGCGCCAGAGCACCTGAACCTCCTTTCCATCGAGGGTATCGAGCAGACACTACAACGGAGTGGCTTCGAACTGATAGAATTAAGCACCCCCGGCCAGTTGGATGTTGAGCTGGTGCTGCAGGCCTGCTCGGCCGATCCGAGCATCGTGCTGCCGCCCTTCGTCAGCGAACTGCTGGCCCGGCGCGACCGCTTCGCCCATGCGGACTTTCAGGCTTTTCTCCAGAAGCACCGCCTGAGTTCCCACGTGCGGGTGGCGGCGCGAAAAGCGTCTCCCATCCCCTGAACAGAAACCACCCAGGAGTATCCCCTTGTACAAGTTAGCCGAAATCCACGCAGGTGTTTCCAGCGTGCAGGAATACGTCAACGCCTATTCGCAGCGCCTCTTCGACATCATGAACCAGCTCGACAAGGACGCCATCGCGGCCACCGTCGCGGCCGTTGAACAATGCAGCAAGAACGGCAACACCCTCTTCAGCATGGCCAACGGCGGCAGCGCGGCCTCCGCGTCCCACCTGGTCAATGACCTCGTCGCCGGTTGCTTTATCGAAGATCAGCCCCGCCTGCGCACCCTGTGCCTCAGCGACAATATAGCCACGGTCACCGCCCTGGGAAACGACGCCGGCTTTGACCACATCTTCTCCCACCAGCTTCGCGTTCACATGCGCCCCGGCGACGTGGTGATCGCCATGTCGTGCAGCGGCAACAGCGAAAACCTGATCCAGGCGGTGGACTATGCCAACGCCAACGGCGCCACCACCATCGGCTATTGCGGCTTTGACGGCGGTCGCCTGGCCGAAAAGTGCCAGATCAAGGTGCTGATCCCCGCCACGAAGGACGAGTACGGTCCTGTGGAAGATGTGTTCAATATCCTCGGCCATATCCTGATTACCTGGATCGCCATGTCGCGCGGGAAGCACCTGCACCACTGACCGGGAGTCCAAGGAATGTGGCACAGCTCAACGACGCGCATGGGCGGGCGTCCCGGCTGTGATTTACCATACTCAGGGAACTGGGCCACACATGACCGCAACACCCCAAATACGCGCCGCCATCATCGGCCTGGGCAAGATGGGCCAGCTCCGAACGCGCGAACTGCTCGCGCGGGGAGACGTGGAAGTCTGTTGCGGTTATGACCCCGCGCCGGAAAGCTTTCGGGCGCAACACCCCGGTATCCCGTGTGTCTCTGCAATCGAAGAAATGCTCACGCCGGGCGTTGATGTCATCTGGGTTTGCACGCCCAATGCCATCACGCCCGGCATGGTTGTCGCCGCGCTCGAAGCGGGCAAGCACGTTTTCTGCGAGAAGCCTCCAGGCCGCACGGTGTCCGATATCCAGCGCATCCGCGAGGCCGAAGCGGCCCACCCCGGCCAGAAACTCGCCTTCGGTTTTAACCACCGATTTCATGCCGGCATTCTGGAAGCCCACCGGCTCGCATCCAGCGGGCGTCTGGGCGAAATCCTCTGGATCCGCGGCATCTACGGCAAGGCGGGCGGCGCGGATTCCTGGCGTGGTGATCGCGCCATGGCGGGCGGCGGCATCCTTCTCGATCAGGGCATCCACCTCCTCGATCTTTGCGAGATGTTCCTGGGCGACATTGTGGAGGTGAAAAGCATGGTCGCCAGCACGGGAGGCGCCAAGGGCATGGAGGACAACGCCTTCGCTCTGCTGCGGGATGGCCGCGGGCGCATCGCCCAGATCCACAGCTCCAGCACGCAGTGGAAACATCGCTTCAGCTTTGAGGTTTATCTGAGCGGCGGTTACCTGTCCGTCAATGGCATCCTCACGAGCACCCGCAGTTACGGCGACGAGACGCTTACCGTTGCCCGGCGCTCGGCGATGCCGGGACCACCCACGGAAGAAACGATCTATTTCGATGAGGATCCGAGTTGGGCGGCCGAGATTGACGCCTTTCTCCGATGCATTCGCGAAGACAGCCCGGTCATTTCGGGCAGCTCACTGCAGGCCCTGCGCGCCATGGAGCTCGTCCACGACATTTACCGCGGTGACGAAACGTTCGCGAATAGATAAAATCGGTCGTATCGGTCCAATCCGTCCTATTCCAAGCTATACCCCGCCCGCGCCCGCTTGCTATACTTCCCCTGCCGGGCCTCGCCCGAACCATCCAACGCTTTTCCCTCGATTCGAAAGGGTTCTTTTCATGCGCATTCTCGCCGCTGGTGGCGCTGGCTATATCGGTTCCGTACTCGTGCCCATGCTTCAGGAGCATGGTTATGATGTTGACGTGGCCGACCTGCTCTGGTTTGGCAACCACCTGCCCGAGGGAACGCCCGTGATCCAGAAGGACCTCTTTACCATGACCGATGCGGACCTGAAAGGTTACGATCAGGTCATCTTCCTCGCCGGTCTTTCCAACGATCCCATGGCGGAGTTTAATCCCGCCATGAACTTTATCCAGAACGGCGCCCTTCCGTCCTACCTCGCCTTTCAGGCCAAGCGCGCGGGGGTAAAGCGATTTGTCTATGCCTCTTCCTGCTCGGTCTATGGCTACACCGTGAACGAGCTCTACGATGAAGACGCGCCCGTCACCTGCGCCTATCCCTACGGCATTTCCAAACTGGCGGGCGAGCATGGCGTTCTGCAATTGCAGGACGAATCATTCTCCACCATCGCCCTGCGTCAGGGGACGGTTTGCGGCCACAGCCCCCGGATGCGTTTCGACCTGATCATCAACACCATGTTCAAGTGCGCGATTCTTGATGGCGAGATTACTGTAAACAACCCCTCCATCTGGCGGCCCCTGCTCGACGTGCGCGACACGGCGAGCGCTTTCCTTCGCGCTGTGCAGGCGGACAAAACCATCAGCGGCGTCTTCAATGTGGCAAAGGACAATTTCACCGTGGGTCAGGTGGCCGACTTTGTAAAGGATGAAGTGGAGGCCTGCACGGGGAAAAAAGTGAAGATCCGGATCAAGGACATCCAGGACTTCCGGAACTACAAGGTGAGCTGCGAGCGCGCCAAGACCTATCTCGGCTTTCAGCCAAAATACGCCATCACCGACATCACGCGGGCACTCTATGAGAACCTCGCCGGCTACGGCGATCTCGGCCAGACGCCCTACTACAACATCGAAGTTTTCAAGACATTGTAGGGGCAGCGGCGCCACATGACTTCGTCGATGCGAATGTACCAATCGTAACAGCAATGCCCTTGACACAACGAGACGAGCGAGGACCGGCGCGGCAGTCCCGTCGTATGGCGTCGCGACTCGGGACGATCATAATCGATTTTGCCCATGCGAGATTTGTCTGAATGCGGCAAACTTCGCGATTCCATCGCATCAATTTCATTGCCACCGAGGACCGTGGTAACGAGCGTGCACGGTGTTTTGGTGCGCCCCCCTACGCGCCGTCCCGCAACGGCAGCAGCGCCTCGGCAATCTGGAGATCCTCCTCCGTCTTGATGATATGCCCCGCGAGACGGTCCAGCACAAAGAAGCCCACACGCCCCGCGTAGGTTGCCGTCTTTCCCGCTTCAAAGGCCGCAAGATAGGCCTCACGCCGCCAGCCGGTGATACTCCAACTGATTCGCTGAATGGGCCGCAGATTCTGGGAGTTGGTCTTCTCGGTAAAGCTGAAATTTACCGGCACGCCGTCCAGCGCGCACTCGATCTGCTCGTGGGTGCAACTCAGCAGGGTGTCCTCGCCGCCCTGCACCATCGCCACCACGAATTCGTGCACCTGCCCCGCCGTGAGCAGCGGCGCGATGGAGTGGACCTGAAAGACCCGCTCGCAGGGATGGGCCAACAGAAACTCGTGAACGAACTGCTCGCTGGTCGCTGAGTTGTTGGCCAGGGCCTCGGGGCGTTGGTGAAAGCCCACCCCCTCGGCCGCAGCAAGTTCGCCGAATGCTTCATGCTCCGAATTCACCCAGATTTCATCAAAACAGCCCGCCGCCCGGCACTTGCGAATCGCCCGCACAATCGTGGGGACGCCGCCAAGCTCACGAAGGTTCTTCTGCTTGAGGCGCTGGCTGCCCATGCGCGCGGGGATCATGGCGATGTTCATGGCGAGTGCTATACCCGAGTTACTGTTTTGGAGTTGTCCGCGAAGGCGGGCGCGCCGGCTGGGTCAAGGACATAAAGGACACAAGGGACGTAAAGGACCATGCGAACAGCTTTTCGCTACCGACTGCTGGAACCATGGAGCACAATTGCCGAAGTTCTTTAAGTCCTTTAAGTCCTTTAAGTCCTTTAAGTCCTTCGTCCTCAACAACACGCTACAGCGGCCTAACGCATGACAATTTCACCTTGATCACCACCTTGCGCACGTTTTCCGAGACGCCCGTCGCGCTCTTCTGCGCGGTGTGTCCGTCCTCTGGGAAAAACACCGAAAAGTAGCGTGGTCGATTGACCACCGTACCCGTCGGTTGTTCCGGCCGCACATACAAGGCGTAATCCAGCTCGCTGTTGTAGGGCGTGTCCACCGTCAGGCCATCCAGAACGAACCAGTCGATGGCTTCGGTGCCCTCCAACGACATCTGAATGTCCACGTATTTCTCGTGGGCCTCCACGGTCGTGCCCTCCGGCCCGCGCGTGGGATAACTCATCACGCGATAGAGCAACTCATCGCCTTGTATGGACTCAAGCCCGGTCCCGTCGGGACTGTCGACGGGGAGTTTCTCCAGAAACTCAAAGGCCGCGGTCCAGGTGGGCCCGGTGAAATAATTCCGCCAGAGGGAAAGATCGGCAGCGATCATGATGCAAACTCCGGGAGACCCAAATCGCGCAACAGATTCCGCACCGCCTCGGTCTCCATCTGGAGGCGGCAGCGTTCCGTGTAGGTTCCCACGTGGGGCGTGAGAAGGGCCTGCTCATAACGGGTGAGCGGGCCGGTGTAGGGCTCCTCCCAGAAGGCGTCGAACCACACCCCCGCTACCTTACCCGAATCCAGCGCGGCGAGCAAGGCCGATTCCTCGACGAGCCCGCCACGTGCGCCATTCAAGAGCAGGACGCCGGGCTTCATCAGCGCGAAGGCCGCTGCATCCAGGATGCAGTCCTCGCCACTCACATGGAGCGAAATAACATCGGCAAGGGCAAGGCCCTCGTTCAATTCGACGACGTTCACGTCCTGTGGAGTTCCCGACAGCGCCGGATCACACAAGAAGATCTCCGCGCCGAAGGCCTGGAGCAGTTCGCCCACGCGACGGCCAATACGGCCATAACCGATCAACAGTACCTTCGCCCCGCGCAGCCCCAGGCCGATGGACTTCGCCCATTCGCCCCGGTGCAAGGCGGCATTCGTGGGGATAAGCTGGCGCGCCAGACTGAGCAACGCTGCCAGGGTCATCTCCGCCACGGCGTCGATGGGCCCATCGGGCGTGGAGGATACCGCCACGCCAAAGTCTCGCGCGGCATCAAAGTCCACATTGGCCACACCGATCCCCACTCGTGCCAGCGCCTTCAATCTCGGCTGGGCCGATTCGAGCACTGCGCGGTTCAGCGGCTCCAGCCCGGCGATCAGACCGTCCACCCCTTCCAAGTGCGCGATGATCTCGGACTCCGTCAGCCGCCGTCCGAAGGGATTGGGCTTGATGATGCAGCCCGCCGCTTCCAGCATCCGCAGCGGGGTGTCGTCCTTCTCCGCAAAGCTGGAGGGACCTATGGCAACAACTGGAGGCATGGAGAATCCTTCAGGGACAGAATATGGTTTCGCCATCGTACGACACATCCTTTACCTGACGAAAGTGGAAACTGTGCCACTGCGTCGATTGGCTATTTCCTCGACGCGTGATATTGCCAGGTCATATTTACCAGCAAGCCCAACTGCGAGTTCACGCGCGAGCACTCGGTCTTCGACAATCTCTGCTAGTATACACTCCGCCCTAAGAATCGACTGGCTGCTGGCGACTCGCATGGATTCCGCCAGTTGTTTGCTGGCTTCTCCACGAAAGAGTGTCTGACCGCTTTGCCCGAAGAAAACTACACAGCCGTCGGATAGGAGTGATTTCATTTCCTCCACTTTCTTTGTGTCCTCCGCAGCTGCCTCGCTATCTTCACCGGTTTCTTGAGGAGCCCACACGCGACCTGTAGCGTAGTCATAATTCTCTGGAAATACTCCCGAAAACGTCGTGAGACCTTGATATCTCACCGAAATATTCTTGCCGTACAGCTCGGGCTTGTCAGCCACCACTTCTGCAATGATTGACTGTGTCGATAAGAAATCAACGACAGTGTTCCTGCTTATCTCTTCCGAACTTGTGCTCAACGATTCGGGATAAAGTCCATATACCACATAGTCCCGAAGCTCCTTTTTTGATGCAAACTGACCGGTCTCAGGAAGTGTCGGAACCGTTCTTTCTGCCAGTTGGGGTTTGGGTCTTGAGAAAGTCTGCACCGGTACACCATTTACCACAACAGAGTTACCGCCACCCTCGCCTCGCGCTACCGTTACGGAATACGGAGGGGACAAGAGTTCCCCATTCAAGAAAACGAGTCCATTGTCAATACCCCCGTTCGCTGGAGGCGCGACCCGTGGTACTTGACGAACCCAATTCGACAGGTCCGCCTCTGAAAGCTCAGGCGCATATGTTGGGTGAAGGGATAGTTGATAAACATGCCAAACCCCGTCCTCTTGGAGTTTGCAATGCAGTGATCCGCCGAAACCGGCGATATAGTCCATCCAGGATTCCAATGACGCGACTCTCGTCGGATGCAAAATCGAAACAAATGTATTACAAGGGACATCAAAAACAATGGGCCTTCCGGTCTGTTCTGCGACCCTCTCTAACAACTCTTTCGTCTCAACACATCGCGCGAGTACACGATAATTGCCGTCGCTAACGGCCGTGATTTCGAGGTGGCCTATGGGCAAATCTCTCCTGAGATCAGCGTACGCAGTGCCCACTGCGAGCCCAACGACCAAGAGCCCGGTCAAGCACGCTAGCAACACACATGACAGGAAGCTTTCGGAATCCAAGCCCCGCCGCCTCCTGGGGTTGCTATTGTTTGTTTCCGGCGAACCTGGTGCCCGATTACAGATTGGCGCTGGTTGCATTGTTATCCGTTTCCTTCTGAAGTTGAACGATAAGCAATACCATCACATCGACTAAGAGCGTCTATGTTCGAAACTCCTGACAATAGGGAGCATTAGTCGACTCAGCAACTACAAGGAGCCCCACCGACATGCTAAGTCAAAGTCTCCATACCGCCGTTGATAAACCACGGGTACCTCCCTGCGTCCCTACAGCCGCGCTCCGAAATACCTCATGTTTCCCTCCACCCAGCCGCGTACCAGCAGCTTGGCATCCCGCCATCGTCCGGCCAGACACCACGACACCACCCGCGTTTGCAGCCAAATCCAATTCCCCAGCGTAAACACTGTCATCCTCACCCAGTCCCCCTCGTAGCCCTTCAACATCGCATAGACGCTATGGGCCTCCTGCAGGCGTATCGCCTCGCCCCGCTTCACCTCGCTGCCGTGGTGGCGAAACGCCGCCTCCGCCACGAAGCGAAACTTCGCCCCGGCCCGCTTCGCGCGGATGCACAGATCGCTGTCTTCGAAGTAATAGGGCAGTTCCTCGTCGAAGCCCCCCAGCGCATCAAACAGCGCCTTCGGCATGCCCAGATTGCAGCTCGGCCCCGTGTTGGCCCGCTCCTGCCGGCACCGCAGGCTCTTCCCCAGAAAGGTCGAACGCCGGGGCACCGACTGCACGCGCCTGCCCAGGAAATCCACCACATTCCCCAGCAGCACGGTATGGCCGTCGTCTCCCGCCAGCATGGCCTCCAGCCAGCCCGTCGCCACCTCGCCATCCGCGTCCAGAAAGAGCAACAGCCGCCCCGAAGCACAACGCGCGGCACGATTTCGCGCCGCCGACGGCCCCAGGGCTTTCTCCGTCACCTCCAGCCGAACCCAGGGATACCCCTCCGCCACAGCCGACGCCGTACCATCGCACGAGGCATCATCCGCTACAATCACTTCCACACCCCCGCGATCGCCCAATTCACGCGCCAGCGAATCCAGCAGCGCGCACAAAAGCGCGCGGCGGTCGCGAGTGGGGAT
>SXGT01195170.1_pt1 | contig 10473 bp, 6 predicted proteins | sample 3176221 | NCBI WGS metagenome assembly SXGT01 (sample SAMN11356862, study PRJNA531348) | freshwater metagenome | isolation source: freshwater sample F1-120 | place: China: Fuxian Lake, Yuxi | collected 2017-12-25
CATCCCGCTGCTGTCTCCCGGAATCGCATCCGCGCTTACGGCCAATATACAGGGCGTCCACTTGGAGCCCACCATGGTCGGCGCGAGTTGCGTCGATATCGCGGGCGATTATCCGGGAGTCAAAATCGAGGCCGACAAGCCAGGCCAGACACCGAGGATTTGCCACAACACTTCACGGGTGAACTCGATCAGCATCGCGAATGCCACGCTGATTGCCACACCGCCCGCCAAAAAAGAAATCGTGATCATGTTCGAGCACGATTTTCCTCCGGGTGTAAATGGAAAAATCACGGCCCGCGCCAAATTACAGGGCTTTTTCTCCACCGAGAGCGGCGTGGGAATCCCGGAGGGGGACAAGTTAAATCTGCGCGCGTTTTTCTCCCAGGGCAGAACCGACGACCTGATCTCCGAACCCTTCGATTTCACCGTGGGAGAGCAGATGGAATCGGCGATATTCGAGTATTCGGTAAAAAAACAATATTTGGTTGCTGGCCCCCGCAAATTGAAAGGCTTGCTCAAAATCAGTTTTAAAACCCCGGGGCACAAGGTCACTTTTCCAGACAAGTGCCTGATTTCCCTGGATACCGGAGCTACCTTCGCGGACAAGCTGGAAACCATGGAACCCGCCGAGGAAGCCTTGCCGGAGGAAGGCGCGCCACCAGCCGAAGGCGTCGCGCCGGAATCCCATGGTTCCGGCCAGGTTCCCAAACTGGAGCCGTTGACCCCGGAAGCCCCGGCCAAAACGAAGAAGGCACAGCCGGCCGCGCAAGATAACAAACTTCCCGCCTTGCCCGATCTGCCTCCCCTGAAACCGCCGGTGGGCAGCCCTTAACCGCGACTCTACCCCGAGAGGGGAGTCGGACAGGCATGAAAAAACCCGGCGGAGCGGGGGCTCCGTCGGGTTTTTATTTTCCGGGGCTTGGCTACATGGGCTCGAAGGCCGGAGTTCCGGCCGGGGGCTTGGGCTTGGGTGCGGCCATGGGGCGGGTGCCGGCCTTCTGCTGCCGTAACTCTTTCAAGCGTTGTTCCAGTTTGAGGATGCCCTGCTCCAGGGAGGCGTCCATGACGACGATATTGCCCATCGACAGGATAATGCGTTGGAGTTCCGGAATCCGGGTACCGCTGGTCGAGGAAAGATAAACCGGCTGCACGTATAGCACGGAATGCCCCACCGGCAGCACGATGATCCGGCCGCGCAGCACATGCGAACCTTTCTGATCCCATAGGGAAAACTGCCTGGAGACTTCGGGGTCTTGGTCGATCAGCGCGCTGACCTGCGCCGGTCCATCCACCTGGGTTTCCCGGCTGAATCGGTATAGCATGACTTGCTTGCTGTAGCCCTGGCCCGGCAAGATGTTGGCGCCCACGGTGGGGGTGCCGGCGACGGCTAGTACGCTGAGATTGCTGCGTCCGATGGGGGTCATGGGGTTGATGAGCACGAAGCTTTGCTCCTTGTCGTGATAACCCTCCAGGGCCGTGGTGAAATAGAACGGCTTCATGATGGCGTCGCTGACCCGCGCGAAATCCCAAGTCTCGGCCTGCTCGTAGAAGAGTTCCGGCGCGGTCTGATGGTATCTGGCATAGGTTTTCATCTGCGCCGTGAACACATCCTTGGGATAGCGCAATTGTTCCTTCAAAGCCGGTGGCATGGCGCCTATGTCCTTGAACAGTCCCGGATAAGCCTTGCGGTAGCCCTCAATGATCGGATCGCCGGGATCGGCGATGTAGTAATCGACATGTCCGCTAAAGCTGTCGACGACGATCTTGACGGAATTGCGGATGTAATTGAATTGCTGGTCTTCGCGGTCGCGATTGAAGCGAGCCATCGACCGCTTCGATACCGGATACCAATCGGAAACCGTATAGGCATCGAGTATCCAGAAGATGCGCTTGGGGGTGACGACGATGTAGGGATCGTGGTCCAGCTTCAGGAAAGGCGTCAACGCCTCCACGCGCTCCACGATGTTGCGATGGAACAGCGCCCGGCTTTCCCCGCCGATATTGACCGAGAAGAACAGCTTTTCGTCCCGGAAATACAGGGCGAACAAGAGCTTCCGGAACAGCGAAGAAATCGGTACGCCACCCCCGCCGGTGTAGTTGAAGCTGGATTCCTCGTCGAAACTGGGAATGCCCACGATGTTGAGTTTGTTGGGTACGATGGCGTAGGCGAGGTCTTCCTCGCCGTAGTAGATATCGGGCTTCTCGATAGTGAAGCCGGCATTGGTTTGCAGGTTCAGATCGCTCAAGTACCAACGCATCGGCGTTTCGCCGTCCTGGGCCGCGGGAGTGGCGACCGCTCCGAAGCCGTGGGTATAGCGCAGATGGGTGTTCTCCCAGTTCTTGGCCGCCGTGGGCAATTGCGAGATGTTGACTTCCCGCGCCGCCAGGTTCACTTGATACAACTGGCCCTTGACCAAGTAGCGGGCGACATCCACGTCGGTGAAGTGGTAGTAGGGCCGTATGCCCTGCATTTGCTGGTACACGTCGTCGAGAAATTCCGGATCCCAGACCGGAATATTGTAGAGATGCGAGCGCAGTTCCGGATCGAGCACATCCTCGTCGGGGAGCCCCGGAATCATGTCGAGGATTTTGATGTTGTTGAGATCGTAAGCGGCCAGGGTCGCGTCGATGTTGTTCTTCATGAACTCCCGTTCGGTCTTGACGGGGTTCGGCTTGACGATGAAGCGGTCGATCATCCTGGGGATGGCGTCGATATGGCGCAACCCTATCGAAACCACGTAGACAGCCGCCAAGGCCAGCAGTACGGGCATACCCCGGCGCCGGTTCAGATAGTACAACCCGGCGATGCCGACGCCGATCAAGGCCAGCACCGACACCCAGATCAAGGGCAAGTGATAGCGCAGTTCGACGAAGCCGGGGCCGAAGAACTGCGGCTCGTGGACTTCGGTGTACAGCAGTTTGAAGCGGTCTAGGATGGAATCCCAAGCCAGGATCAGGGTGGTGAGCATGACCAACCCGGCCATGTGGATCTTGGCCCCCACGGGCCAGTCCTTTTGCCGATCCGGCAACAGCCGATGCTCCAACAGGTAAAGCACGCCCACGGCCAGGGTCAGGATGATCGCCGCCATGAGCAATTCGAACTGGATCAGTTCGAAAATCGGGTAGGAAAATAGATAGAAGCTGATATCGTTGCCGAATACCGGATCGCTGACCCCCGCCCGCGGCCCGAACACGAACAACAGGGCCGCCTCCCATTGATTGTAGAAAGGCAGGGCGATGGCGATGGCCAGAACCAGGGAAAGCGGAGTGTAAGCCTGCATGGAGCCGGTCTGGAACAGCTTCAGAACCCGCCGATAACGGGTGCCATCGCCGCGGCCGAGCTGGGCGAAAGTATTTTCATCCACGCCCAGGAATCGGGAAGCCGCCAGGAAATTGAGGAAAAAAATCAGAAAGAAAAACAGCGTGACGCTGCCCGACAAAATATAGCGATAGAGGATTTTCAGCCAGAAATATCCCTCATAGCCCAACTCTCCGTGCCACCAGTAGCCCACTATGAAGTTCGTGAGGGCGATGCCCGATGCCAGGAGCACCACGGCGAGCCCGAATACCGCCGCGGCAATGACCATCAGGAGCCGTTTCCAATTTCGCATAGAGTCCTCTAGGATTTTCTGATTGTTCTGTATCGACGCGATCGGGGGAGTGGGCGGCGCCGAAGTGTCCGCGCGCAAGGCTGGCGTGTTGGGATTGGGGCCGTCTCGAACGGTCCCGGCCACGGCGTAAGATAATACCTAGTCCCTGGACGGGCAAGGGGAGGTGGCCTTATCCGCCCAGCCCATGGGGCGGTACCGAGCCTAGGGGGATGCAAACCCCATTGCCCGGATAAAATCGCCGAATTAAGAATTTCCAGCGTTTCCGCGATTAAGCCCGTAAGGGCCTGTTATATTTGAATGGAAAAAACCCCGATGGAGACCATCATGCCCCTTTCCGACGCCGATCGAGTGAACCTCCGGGAAATCGTCGCCCGCCATGGAGCCGAGCCCACCGAATCGCTGCAAATCCTGCGTGAAGTCCAAAGCCTCTTGCATCACATCCCGCGCGAGGCGATGTCCTTCCTCGCCGAAGCCCTCAAGGTGCCCCTGAGCCAAATACAGGGCGTCACCGAATTCTACAGCTTTCTATCCACCGAACCGCGCGGGCGTTACGACATCCGGATCAGCGATTCCATCACCGACCAAATGCTGGGCAGCCGCGGCCTGGCGGAAGCCCTGTGTGAACGGCTGGGCGTCAAGCTCGGCGCGACCCGGGACGATGGCGCGGTCAGCGTGGACTACACCTCCTGCACCGGCCTATGCGAGCAGGGACCGGCCGGGCTGGCCAACGGGCTGGCGCTGGCTCGGTTGGATCGGACCCGGATCGAGCGTATCGCCGAACTGGTCGAGTCCGGAGCGCCGCTGGAGGATTGGCCGGACGAATTTTTCGCGGTGGCCGACAACGTCCACAAACCGGGCCTGTTGCTGGATGGCGGCTTCGAGCCCGGCGCGGCGCTGAACAAGCTGTTCGAGCGCGGCAAGGAGGGGACTTTCGCCGAACTGGAACTATCCGGGCTGCGCGGCCGGGGCGGCGCCGGGTTCACCACCGCCTGGAAGTGGCGGTTCTGCTACGAGGGGCCGGAAGAAGATTCCTTCTGCCCAGTGGACAAGCGGCCCGAATTGCAACGCTACGTGATCTGCAACGCCGACGAGGGCGAACCCGGCACCTTCAAGGATCGGGTGCTGCTGAACAGCCACGCCCATCGGGTGTTCGAGGGGATGACCGTGTGCGCCGCCCTGGTGGGCGCCAAGCACGGGTTCCTTTATCTGCGCGGCGAATATCTGCATCTCCATCAGCCCTTGCTGGCGGTGCTGGAAGAACGCCGTCGCGCGGGGCTCCTGGGACAGAACATCCAGGGGCGCGCCGGTTTCGATTTCGACATCAAGATCCACCTAGGCGCCGGAGCCTATATCTGCGGTGAGGAATCGGCTCTGATCGAATCCCTGGAAGGCAAGCGCGGCAATCCCCGCAACCGCCCGCCCTATCCCGTGACCCACGGCTATCTCGGCCAGCCTACCGTGGTCAACAACGTGGAAACCTTCCTGGCCGCCGCCGGCATCGCCCTGAACGGCGGGGAATGGTTCGCCGCCCTGGGCACCGAGAAATCCAAGGGCACCAAAATCCTCAGCATCTCCGGCGACTGCGCCCGCCCCGGCATCTACGAATATCCCTTCGGCGCCACCGTGGCCGAAATCCTCAAGGATTGCGGAGCCTCCGACACCTTGGGCGTGCAAGTCGGCGGCCCGTCCGGAACCTTCATATCGGAGCGGGAATTCGACCGCAAGATCGCCTTCGAGGATTTGGCCACCGGCGGTTCCTTCATCGTCTTCGACCGTAGCCGCGATCCCTTGGAAATCGCCCGCAACTTCACCCATTTCTTCGCCCACGAAAGCTGCGGATTCTGCACGCCGTGCCGGGTGGGCACCTCGCTGCTCAAGAGCATCCACGACAAGATCTGCGCGGGACACGGCACCCCCTACGATCTGGCCGAACTGGCCGAACTCGGCAAGCTGGTGAAGGGCACCAGCCATTGCGGCCTCGGCCAGACCGCCGCCAATCCCATACTGTCCACGCTGGAGCGCTATCCCGACCTCTACGAGGCGCGCTTGCAATCCATCGCGTTCGAGCCCGGCTTCGACCTGGACGGCGCGCTGGAAATCTCCCGGCGGCTCACCGGGCGCGACGACGCCCACGCCCATTTGGAACAGGTAGGCTAATCAATTAAGGCGCAACAATGAAACCGTATCACATCAGCATCGACGGGAAAGCGGTCCCCTACACGCCGGGACAAACCATTATGGAAGCGGCCACCGCCGCTGGCGTGTACATTCCTCACCTCTGCCACAATCCGGAATTCAAGCCGCATGGCAGTTGCAAGCTCTGCACGGTCAAGGTGAACGGCCGTAACTGCTCGGCCTGCACCATGCCCGCTGGCGAAGGCCAGGAAGTCCTGAACAACACTCGCGAACTCAACGACACCCGGCTCGCCATCACCCGGATGCTGTTCGTCGAAGGCAACCACATCTGCCCCGGCTGCGAAAAAACCGGCAATTGCCAGCTACAGGCGGTCGCCTATTACGTCGGGATGTTGGATACCCACTTCCCGCATTTTTTCCCGACCCGCCGAGTGGACGCCTCGCATCCGGACGTAATGCTGGACCTGGACCGCTGCATCCTCTGCGAACTGTGCGTCCGCGCCAGCCGCGACGAGGATGGCAAGAACGTGTTCGGCTTGGCCGGGCGCGGCCTCGAAACCCGCTTGGTGGTCAATTCGCCCAGCGGGCTCCTGAAGGACACCGAATTCTCGGCCGACGACAAGGCCGCCCGGGTCTGCCCGGTCGGAGCGATCCTCGTCAAGCGCGTGGGATACCAGGTTCCCATCGGCCAGCGCGTCTACGACCATCACGATATCGGCGAAGTCAGCCTCGAACACGAACAGGCCCTCTCGGGAGAAGACCATGGCTAATAAAATCAAAGTCGCGACCACCTCCCTGGCCGGCTGCTTCGGCTGCCATATGTCCTTCCTGGATCTCGACGAGCGCTTGCTGGACATCTGCGAAGTCGCCGAATTCGACCGCAGCCCCATCACCGACATCAAGCACTGCTCCGAATCGGTGGACATCGGCCTGATCGAGGGCGGATTGTGCAACGCCGAGAACGTGCATACCCTCCGGGAATTCCGCCAGCACTGCAAAATCCTGGTGGCGGTGGGGGCTTGCTCGCTCAATGGCGGCATCCCCGCCATGCGCAACCACATTCCCCTGGAAGAATGCCTGGAAGAGGCTTACCTCCATGGCATTGGGGTCGAGAATGCACGGATTCCCAACGATCCCGAACTGCCCCTGCTGCTCAACAAGGTTCATCCCATCCATGAAGTGGTCAAGGTGGATTACTTCCTGCCCGGTTGTCCGCCATCGGCCGACGTGTTCTGGAAGTTCCTCACCGATCTGGCTTCGGGGCGGGAGCCTGTGTTGCCTTACGATTTAGTGCATTACGATTGAGGGCCTGCGGCTCTGGCCTCGACCCGCGCCGCGGGAATGTCGAATTAGCCCCGTTATCCCAGGTGGAGCGGGGCTGGCGCATCGGCCACGGCCGAGGTTTCGGCCTTCGCTATTCACGGCCGCCTCCGGTCAAGCTTTTTTGCTTAGGATTTGGCCGTGAATGACTTCCCAGGAGTGCAAGCTTGACCTTGCCTGTCGGATCGCCCCACGCAAACTAAAGTCTGCACTCCAGCGTGCCTTGGATTCCCAGCCAAATCGGGAAGTTAAGCTCAGCCAAGTCCTCAGTAGCTAATCCGCACCCCCAACTCCGCTCCCCGCCCCGCCTCCGGCGCGAAATTCCGCAAGTAAGAAGTCGAGTTGCGGATGTTGTCGTTCAGCAAGTTATTGCCCTCCGCGAAGACCAGCAGCTTGGCCGCGTCGAACGCCCGGACCTCGTATTGCACGCCTACGTTCAGCAGCACGTAGCCGTTGGTCGGGGTGTCGTTAGCCCCCGGGTGGTCCTGTTTCTCGCCGCGGGTCAGGCGCAGGTTCGACGACCAATGCGTGTCGTAGGCGTAGTCCACCTGGAACCCATAGCGCAGGGGTGGCATCCTCGGCACGTCGCCGCCGTTGACGAACTCGCCGCGGGTGAAATCCGAGAACAGCGTCAAGTCGATCAACCCGTAATGGTTGCCCATCAGCGGGAATTTCAGCTTGGCTTCGTAGCCCTTGAAAACGGCGTTAGCCTGGCTGCTCAGCACCACTGGAGCGCAGGCGCCGGGCGTGGCGCACTGGGCCTGGAACTGGCCGAGAGCCTCGTTGAAGACGCCGCCGGTCTGTTGCTGATAGATGTAATCGTTCGCCCAGTTGTGGAACAGGTCGAATTCGGCGCTGACCCAGGCCGCCCGGTAGCGGTAGCCCAGGTCGAGGTTGTAGGAGGTCTCCTCAATGAGGTTGGGATTGCCGAGCTCGTAGCTGTGGGTGGCGTCGTGCAAGCCGTGGGAGAACAGTTCCTGGACCTGGGGCGCCCGTTGCGAGCGGGTCATGGCCAAGTTCAAGGCATGGGCTTCGTCAATCTTCCATTGCCCCGAACCCGAGGCGCTGATCGGCGTGTAAGAGCGGCCGGGTCCGCCTTGCGGAGCGACCGAAGCGCTTTCGCCCCTGAGGCCCAGTTCATAGTTCACCGGCCCGTGGGCGAAGGATTCGACCACGAACGCGCCGTAGCTTTCGATCCGCGAATTGGGCACCAGCGGCACGGGATTTTCCAGGGAGAGCGCGCCGAAATCGCTGGACGCCGCTTGGAAACCCACCACGCCCTTGAGCGGCCCGATGGGTGAGTGGGCCAGTTCCAGCCGTCCCTCGTAGCTCTTGTTGGTGAAGGCCGTCGCGGCCTCGCCTCCCGCCAATTCCGTATGGGTATAGTCCACGTAGGCGAAGCGGAGGCGTAGCACCTCGGCGAAAGCCGCCGGGTTCTTCAGTTCGCTCTTGAAATCGTAACGCGATTGCTTGAGGTTGACGCGGGTATTGGGGCCTCCCGCGCCATCCGGCGGGATGCCGTAATTGTTGCCGATATAATTGATGGAAGCCCCGGCGTAACCCTGTTCCCCCACCAGCGAGAAGCCCGCCGTGCCGCCCTTGGCCCTAGCGTTGGTATTGGGGATGACGCCGTAAGAATTCTGGATATCGACGCCTTGCAATGCCGTGTCGCTTTGCCTAGCGGCGTTTTCGGCGATGGCCGGCCCGCCGATATGCAGATTGCCGCCGTCGCGGTAAAAGCCGTCGAGATGGAAAGCGAACCGATCTTGTCCGCCCTCCAGCTTGAGATTGCTGGTGGTCTGGTCGGCAACCGAGTTGTAGCGCTGCTCGCCGGTGGCGGAGAGTGGCCGGTCGGGCGCGGCTTCCGGGATGCGGTTGTCGATGACGTTGACGATGCCGCCGATGGCTCCGCTGCCGTAGCGCAGGGTCGAGGGGCCGCGCAGCACCTCAATACGCTCGGCCAGCACGGGTTCGGTACTGTTGGCGTGGTCGGGGCTGAGTTGGGAGACATCGCCGTTGCCGAGGCTGTTGCTCATCACCCGGACCCGCGGCCCGCCTTGTCCGCGAATCACCGGCGTTCCCACTCCGGGACCGAAGGATTGGCTGGTGACGCCGGCTTCGTTCTTGAGCGTCTCGCCCAGGGTAGCTCCCACTTTCAGGCTGAGTTCTTCGCCAGTAAGGACCGTGGCCGGCGCGGCGATTTCCTCGGCGGCGGGTTCCGTGTCGGCGCTGACGACCACTTCTTCCAGTTCCCGCGCGGCGGGTTCTTCTTGGGCGCGGGCTACCGATGCCAGGGCACAGAGGGTAAGCGTGGCGAGGGCGCGATGCATGGCTAGGTTTCCGTAATCGAGACTGAAAAATTGTTATAACATAACATTGTTTCGGCTTAACATTCCCCACCCCATTATTCGTTAAGCCGGGTTTTTCGTGGACAACCCTCCCATCCATGCCTCGATTCACGACTTCTCAGCGTTAAGCCCGGTTTGCGGTCGCCAAGGGCGGCTGTGCGATAATTTCCCGAACTTATCGAATCGAATCCTCAAGGCAAGGGTGTTGTAATGAGCAAGGGTACGCTGTTCGTGGTGTCGGCCCCCTCCGGGGCGGGCAAGACCAGCCTGGTGAAGGCTTTGCGGGCCAGCCTAGACGGCTTCACCGTTTCGGTTTCCCATACCACGCGGGCGCGCCGGCCGGGCGAGGAGCAAGGGCGGGACTATTTTTTCGTGGACCGCGCGGAGTTCGAGCGGATGATCGAAGCTGGAGCTTTCCTAGAACATGCCTCCGTGTTCGACAATCGCTACGGCACGGCTTGCGCCACGGTGTCGGCGGCCTTGGAAGAGGGCCGGGACGTGCTATTGGAGATCGACTGGCAGGGCGCGCGGCAAGTCCGGACGCTGATGCCGGATTGCGTATCCGTTTTCATCCTTCCGCCCTCCCTGGCAACCCTGGAGGAGCGTCTTACCGGCCGCGGCCAGGACGATCCGGAAACCATAGCCCGGAGAATGCGGGAAGCCATCTCCGAGATCTCCCATTACGGCGAATACGATTATCTGGTGGTAAACGATAAGTTCGAGGAAGCCCTGGCGGAACTGCGCGCCATCGTCATCGCCCGCCGAGCGCTCACTTCCCGGCGGGTGGAGCGGCACCGGGATTTGCTCGCCGATTTGCTGGGCTGATTGGGGCGTGCGTAGTTCGTAGGTTGTGCCGATGGAAGGAGGCGCATTTTTCGCGAACGCCGCGCTTAATGCGCCGGCCCATCCTTATTTGTCGATTCCGATTTAAGCCACCCGCGAACCCGGCGCCAATCCTGTTTCACTAGGGGCACGGGCCGGGAACGCCCAGCTTCTCCGTGCGTCCCTGAATTTTCCGCCGTTCGCGTGGTCTATGCTTCCAGCGGGCCGCTAGCGCC
>SXGT01515545.1_pt1 | contig 10473 bp, 7 predicted proteins | sample 3176221 | NCBI WGS metagenome assembly SXGT01 (sample SAMN11356862, study PRJNA531348) | freshwater metagenome | isolation source: freshwater sample F1-120 | place: China: Fuxian Lake, Yuxi | collected 2017-12-25
ACGACGGCTGAGCCACGCGCTCGGCAGGTCGGCCCGCCTCGCACGGAGGGGGTGGCGTGAGAGGGGGTCGGAGTGGCAACGCTCCGGCCCTCTCTCATTTTGGGGTGGAGGACCGCGCCGGGAGAGCAACGACCCGGTCGGGCACGCGATGGTCGGCGGTGGCTCGAAGGTCTACCTCTTCAAGCGAACGTGGACGCTCGGCTGGCCGACTCCCACCAAGGCGCTCGACAAGCACCTGAGTTTAGTCCAGAAGGGAATCGTTGCGACGACCGCTGAGCCCAAGCAGTACGCATCCGCCAACTACCGGGAGCAACTCGACGCCCGGGCCATCGGTTGCACCATGATCCGTAAGGACAACCGGTGGGACAGCGCTGTCGCCAAGAGCTCCTTCGGAACGATGAAGGCTGAACTCAAACCTGATACCATGGTGGGCGCCGCCTACATTGACAACTTTTACGACACGACCAGAAGGCATCCGTTGCGGAGCTACATCGGCCCGATCGCCCCCGAAGCATCCGTCCGGATGATCCGGACTACACAACTAAAGTGTCCACCGAATCAGGGCCGCTTTCGGAGGCGGGAGGGGAGCAGATGAAGGATCTGAAGTGGCCGCCGTACGCCCCCGTGCTGCTGGAGTCAATGCGAGCGATCGGATACTCGCTCGACACCGCAGTCGCCGACTTGATCGACAACAGCATCTCCGCCGGCGCCGGAACGGTCTCAATCATCTTCCCGCCGGGCAAGCCCGAGCACTTCGCAATCCTCGACGACGGAAGTGGGATGTCGGAGAACGAACTCAAGGCGGCCATGCGACATGGGTCGCAGAGCCCGAACGAGCATCGCCCGGCAGGTGACCTTGGTCGTTTCGGGCTTGGACTGAAGACCGCAAGTCTGAGCCAATGCCGCAGGCTCGTCGTAGTAACGAAAAAGTCCAGCAACCTTTCCGGCTTGGCGTGGGATATCGACCACGTCATCTCCACAGGCGATTGGAGCTTACAGGTGCTCGACAGCGACGACCTCGCAGTTTTGCCGTTGATTGATCGGCTCCATGCCCTCAGGTCAGGGACCTTGGTCCTGTGGATGAACCTCGACCGTGCTGCATCAGGCGACACGGGCGACGGGATTGTCCTGAGTGCGCGCGTCGATCAGGCGCGCCAACACCTAGCCCTCGTCTTTCATCGGTACATCGACCCGACTGCGGGCGGACAAGTGCGCATCGACATCAACGGCAGCACCATTCAGCCCGTGGACCCGTTCTTGTCTTCGCACCCGGCCACCATTCGCCACCCGGTCGAATCAATCAACCTACTCAGCAGCAAGGTCCGCGTCGAGGCATTCACCCTCCCCCATATCAGTCATTTAACCCGCGAGCAGATTGAACATGCCGGTGGCCGCGATGATCTGCGACGCGCGCAGGGCTTTTACGTCTACAGAAACAAGCGGCTGATCGTCTGGGGAACTTGGTTTCACCTGTACAAGCAGGACGAGCTTTCCAAACTCACGCGTGTCATGCTCGACGTCGCAAACGACCTCGATCACGAGTGGACACTCGACATCAAGAAGAGCGTCGCTGTACCGCCCGAGCGCCTGAGACGCCGGCTACGGGAGCTCGTCCCGAGAATGTGTCGCCCCAGCGAGCAGGCCAATCAATACCGTGGGCGACGACCAACGACTTCCCGGCTTGTCGCTGTCTGGGACCGGATTGAACAGCGCGGCGGCAGTATCGAGTACCGGATCGCGAGGGAACACCCAGCGACAGAGGCACTTCTGGGACGGCTCGACAACTCGGAGCGCGCTGATCTGAATGAACTCTTGCACCTCATCGAGGTCTGCTTCCCGGCGGAGATGCTCTACAACGATCGCGCCAAGGAGCGCATGGGCCATCGGCCCTCAGATAACGGCCAGGATGAGTTGGCAGAACGCCTTGAGCAGATCGCGGTGAGCATCCTCGCTGCCGTGAGGGACGACCAAGAGGGTCGCCGCAACATTCTCTTAAACCTCGACCACATTGAGCCGTTCAACCTCTACCCTAAACTGACGAAACAGATCAGGGAGCGACTCGCCGAATGAACGATGCGAACGCGCTGCAGCTTGAATCAATGGTTAACGCATTCTTCAGCGGTCGACTGCCCACTGAAGCCGAGCTGCGTTCCAACATCGAGAAGATCGGCAAGTTCCTGAATGTCGAGCAGGCGCTCCGCGACCTCGTCATGCGCAGGCTTCAGGCCAAGCTCCGCATCAGGGTCGACATCGGCGTGGCAATTTCGTCCAGTCACTACCCATGGGTCCTTCAGCGCTCCCCAAGCATCGACCCATTCTTTTGGAATCGTTATGCAAAGTTTCTAGCAACGCGGGAGCGATGGCCTGCTGCTGTCATTTCACAACTCGGGAGGACTGCCGACAACATCCTCGATCTCCTCGGGAACCCGGACGAGGACGGCGGATGGAAGCGTCGCGGCCTTGTGCTCGGTGACGTGCAGTCCGGAAAAACCGCCACCTACACGACACTAATCAGCAAGGCCGCAGATTCCGGGTATCGGCTCATCGTTCTACTGACGGGCACGCTGGAGAACCTTCGGCGTCAGACGCAGGAGCGCCTAGACGAGGGCTTCGTCGGCTTCGACAGCTCCGGCGAACTCCGAAGGGTCAGGGAAGGTATCCAGGTCGGCGTCGGCCTCATCGACGCAACCCGCCAAGCAACGGTCTTTACCTCGAGGTCGAACGATTTCCGTACGGCGACCGTTCAGGCGCTGGGGCTGCGAATCGCCGCCCTCAAGGAACCCGCCCTCGTGGTCCTGAAGAAGAACAAGACGATCCTAGAGAACCTGAACGGTTGGTTGAAGGACTACAACGCAGACGCCTCTGGCAAGATCAATATCCCGATGTTGCTTATCGATGACGAAGCCGACAATGCATCCCTGAACACATCGCCGGATGGTGCGACGGCGATCAATGCCCAGATTCGCAATCTGCTCCGACTCTTCACGAGGAACAGCTACGTCGGCTTCACCGCAACGCCGTTCGCCAACATCTTCGTCGACCCGGACAAGGAAGACGAGATGCTCGGCGACGACCTTTTCCCTCGCGACTTCATATACAGCCTGAGCGCACCATCCAACTATGTCGGCCCGACGGCGCTTTTCGGCGATGAGCCGTCCCCCATGCTGCGGCCGATCGAGGATGGCTGGGCCATCTTCCCGCGAGGCCATAAGAAGGACCTCAAGGTCACAGAGCTTCCTGACTCCCTCTGGACCGCACTCGACTGCTTCCTTGTTTGTAACTGCATCCGCGACCTGCGACTCGAAGGGCCGACGCACCGCTCGATGCTGGTCAACGTCAGCCGTTTTACGGACGTCCAAAATGACGTCGAGAAGCTCGTCATGGTGCGTCTTGACGAGATCAAGGCCGCGATTCGGAATTTCTCGAAGCTCCCGCCGAAGGATGCCCTCAAGGATCCGCTGATCGCCCGACTGCATCGGGCTTGGAAGGAGCACTGCCTAGACGCCGAGTTCGATTGGCACGAGATCCAGAACGGCCTGCTCGAATCCGTGGCACCGGTAATCTCGACAGCCGTCAACCAGGTCCGCAAAGCAAGGGCGCTCGACTACAAGCCACACGAGAAGGCTGGCCTACGCGTCGTGGCCGTCGGTGGAAATAGCCTCTCGCGCGGCTTCACGCTTGAAGGGCTGATGACAAGCTACTTCCTCCGCACAACCGCCATGTACGACACGTTGCTGCAGATGGGCCGGTGGTTCGGATACCACGACGGGTACGAGGACCTCTGTCGGCTGTGGATGGCCGACGAAGCGCGGCGCTGGTACTCGCACATAACCGAAGCGACTCAGGAGCTCCGAGATGAACTCGTCGAGATGACGGAGCAAGGGAGCACACCGCAGGACTTCGGACTCGCAGTGCGCTCGCATCCAGATTCCCTAATTGTAACCGCCTTCAACAAGATGAGGACGGCCAAGAGCGTTGAGCGGGTCGTGTCGGTAAGCAACCGACTGTTCGAGTCCTACGAGCTTTCGATCGACGACGCCATCCATGACCACAACCATCGTGCGATCAAGACGTTCCTCGCCGCGGTGGATCGCCCGGGAGACTGGCAGCTGCATCGTCAAAGTAGTCCGCACCTCCAGAATGTACCGCACCAGATCGTCGCCCAGCTGGTCCGTGCCTTCCAGGTGGGGCCGTCGGATCTTCTTTTCCAGCCGGAGGAACTCGCGGGAATCATCCAACGGTGTCCGGACCCCAAGCTTGCGTCGTGGGCGGTTCTTGTGCCCGCCGGTAAGCGTACTGAATCGCGGTCGGTCGAGGTCGGAGGTTACAAGGTTCATTTCCAGCGCCGTGCCGTGACCGAGGTCCGGCGCGCGTGGCACGTCTCAGGCGAGAAACGCCGCGTCGCCTCGCGTGGCGATGAGGCCTGCGGGCTCTCCCCGGCGGCCTTTGCCCGTGCTCAGGAAAGAAGCCGCATCGAACGTGAGCGGCGTGAGGAGAAACTGGGTAAACCGGCGAACGAGGACAGCCAGTTCTCGATATCTGACAAGCATTTCAGAGCAGAGAGGACAAGCCCACTGCTCATGATTCACTTCTTGGAGCCCTATCTAGAGGGCGCGCCATTGATCCACGAGAACGATCCCCCGTTGTGCGGCATCAGCCTTAGTTTCTGCCCCTTCGAGGACGCGGGCGAACAGAAGCGCGTGGTGTACCGCATCAACGTCGTGAAACTGCGAGAGATGATCGGCGACGAGTCCGATGCGGATGACGACATTGAGGATGTGGCGTGAAAACGGACTCGATCCTGGGGGACTTGGTTGCCCGTGGGCAGGAGGTGTTCCAGCGGGTCAACGATGGGCCGATCGATCTCTTCCTTGGCTGCCAAGAACGCCGCCCCGCCCTCTTGTTCATCACCACCAAGGAGCCAACCGGTCTACCTGGCTTCGCGGCGATGACGTTCACTAAGCGCCGCCGCGACGATGGCCGATGGACGACGACGCTCCGGCTCGAACGGCCAGCGATGGACGCCATCTTTGCTCAAGTCGTCGATGACCTCGTAACCGTCGCTATCTCCGAGGTGGATGAGGCGAATTCTTATCGCGCGTTCCTGAAGCGAGTCGCCTATTGGCGCGACATGTTCGCCGGTAAGCGGGCTACGGTTCTTGGCGATGAGAGATTGCGGGGGTTGCTGGGCGAGCTGCTCTTCCTCCAGCGCCATGCGATCCCAGAGTTCGGATTGGGCCGGGCCATCGCTGGATGGACCGGCCCAATCCGGGCGAAGAAGGACTTTCGGTTCAATGAAGTCGAGATCGAGGTCAAAGCGCACTGTCTTGATTCCGATGCGATCGAAATCTCGTCATTGGACCAGCTCGCTGATGACGGCGTACCGTTAACCTTGGCGACCATCGCGATCGCACTACGCCCACGCGACCGGCACTCGGCGCAAACAGTGGCGGGGCTGGTGACGGCCTTGCGAGAACTCCTTGAGACCGGTGACGCCCGGACGCTTTTCGAGGAACGGCTTGCGGTCCACGGCTATGCCGAGTTCGACGAGTATCGGAACACGGCCTTCGAGGCCGACATGTTCAGGTTTCTTCATGTGAGCGGCCGTTTCCCGAGGCTGACACGCACCTCGGTTCCGACGGGCGTTGTGGGCTGCGAATACGCCATTTTGCTCGCGTCACTTGAGCCATTCTACGGGCAGGATTGGAGGTCTCCGAGTGGATGACGCGCTTGATGTCTTCAGGAAGGCCCTTCTCGAACAGGTTCACGCGGCGGCCTCGATCGCGGGAACCTACATGAGAGAGGCGTTCGTGTCGGAAATTGCAGACCGGCTCATTGCCGCCGAGGAGGTCCCAGACCTCACGCCCTGCCTCTTCAGAAGCCGCGACGCGCGACGACGAGAGTGCGCGGTCGATGGGTTCTGCCTCGACGAGAACGAGCTTGACCACTCCGTGAGTCTCGTCGTCGTCGATTTCAAAGACGAAACCGCCCTAGGCGTGCCAAGGCTTGCACAGGCCGAACTCGATGGGGCCGTCACGCGCGCGTTGAACTTCGTTCAAAACGCGGTCCGGGGCAGTCTGCACACCACGCTCGAACCCAGCCAAACCGAATACGATCTCGCGAGCTGGTTGTACGAGCACTCCTCCAAGGTGAACTCGGCTCGACTCTACATAGTCACGGATTCGCAACTCGCCCCGCGCACTCGCGTTCTCGAAGAGCAGACCGTGGGTGGAATCCGCGTCGAAGTCCAGGTTTGGGACATCGCTCGCCTCATGCGTGCGGCCGGTACCGGCGGCCGAGAGCCCATCGAAATTGACCTCAGCCAGCTCACAGAGGGCGGGCTGCCCGCCCTGCCCGCCAGCGTCGGTGACGATACCTACAGTACCTATCTCTGCGTCGTTCGCGGGGATGTACTTGCGGCCCTCTACGATCGCTACGGAGCCCGACTGCTCGAACGGAACGTGCGCTCATTCTTGAGCCTCAAGGGAGGCGTCAACCGTGGCATCCAACATACCATAAAGAACGATCCCACATACTTCTTTGCCTACAATAACGGCATCACGGCAACGGCAGCCGCAGCGACCCTCCAAGAGACGAAGCAGGGAAGGATCCTAACCGCCGTCAAAGACCTACAGATCGTGAACGGTGGGCAGACCACTGCGTCTATGTTCTATGCGGCGAAAACTCAGGCCGCAGAGAACCTCCGGAAGGTCCACGTACAGATGAAGCTCTCCGTGGTCGCGCCGGAGATCGCTGACGTTCTCGTTCCCAACATCGCTCGTTACGCAAATACACAGAACAAGGTCTCTGAGGCGGATCTCTTCTCGAATCACCAATTTCATCGCCGGATCGATGAGATCGCCGAAAGGATGTGGGCACCACGCGCCCCCGGGACGCCTAGCATGACCCGCTGGTACTACGAGCGCGCACGCGGACAATACCTGAACGCCCAGGGCCGCCTCACCCCTGCAAAGAAGATCGAGTTCCTCATGCTCAACCCCAAGAAACAACTGCTCACGAAAACGGATCTTGCCAAGCACGAGAATACTTGGCGTGGCCTCCCCCACATTGTGAGCCGGGGCGCCCAGAGAAACTTCGTGATCTTCGCGACGGCGGTGACCGAGACATGGGAGCGGGACCAGCTCAATTACAACGATCGATGGTTCCAGCATTCGGTCGCAAAGGCGATTGCCTTTCGTGGGGCCGAGGTGCTCTTGGGCCGCCAAACCTGGTACGACGGCGGCTATCGTGCCAACATCGTTACCTATGGAATCGCACGGCTCGTCCAAGAGGTACAAAAGACTCATTGCGAGATCGATCTTGACCAGATCTGGCGCAATCAAGCAATGAGTGACGCTCTAAATAAAGCGCTTGCCCGAGTACTAGAACTCGCCAATGACGTGATCAGGACACCGCCAGCAGGGATGAGCAACCTTTCGGAATGGGCCAAGAGGGAGGAGTGCTGGAACCGAACGAGGGAAGCTCCCTTGGCCCTTCCCTCCGAATTCGTGACGGAGTTGAGGAGCATAGCCGCTGGCAGGGAGGACGCGGTCGACGCACGGAAGGAGCGGCAGTTAACCAACGAAGTGGCGGCACTGACGCTCGTTGTGAAGCTCGGGCCGGGGTACTGGAGGAAGGTCCTCGACTGGCATCGAGAGGCCAAGAACCTGACGCCAAAGGAAATCGCGATTGCGACTAGCTTGGTGACCAAAAGAGGGTTCGTGCCAAGCGTTCGTCAGGCGCAGGTTTTGATGGAGGTCCACGATCGGCTCGCAAAGGAGGGGTTCGTTGCCAACTGAGGCCTCGGCCGCTCGTTCAGAAAATATGGCACGGATTCGCGGCGCGCACACCGAGCCGGAACGCCTCCTCCGACTGGCGCTGCGTGAAGCAGGATTCCGGGGCTACCGACTCAACGCCAGAACGCCGGCCGGCCGAGCAGACGTCGTCTGGGCGTCCAAACGATGGGCCATCTTTGTAGACGGATGTTTCTGGCATGGTTGCCCCGAGCACTACGTGATGCCACGCTCGAACGTCGCGTTCTGGCAGAGGAAGTTGCGTGAGAATGTATCTAGGGACAGGGCGCAGACCCTGAAGCTCCGCGCGAACGACTGGGTGGTCGTGCGGCTCTGGGAGCACCAAGTTCGGATTGATCCAGGCAAGGCCGCAGCACGCACGATTCTCGCACTGACGAGCTCGAGGACGTATCTCGGAAGTTTGAGCCGAGTGATCAGCGTCGAGTTCATCGATGAAACGATCGAGCGGAGAGGGCTAACGACGTTGCGAACCTGCGACGCGAAGTCGCGGTTCATTCTCCGGCATCGGTCGACGCACAAGGCAGGAATCAGACGTTCCCTCGTCCTTGGTGGCAGTTGAGCGACGAGCATCGACGATGATGCGTGCCACCGCGCCTGCCAGCTGAACCGCGAGCAAGGGAGGTACGGCATTACCAACTTGGTGGTACTGCTCCGTGCGTGTTCCGCAGAAATAGAAGTTGTCTGGGAAAGTCTGAATACGAGCTGCTTCGCGCACCGTCAAGGAGCGGCACTGTGATGGATCTGGATGGATGTAGTAGTGCCCATCCTTGCTGATGTGACTGGTGACGGTCGAGGCCGCGCGCCTACGTATCTGGACGCGGAAGCGGTCATTGAACACAGGCCCTCCCGCCGAAGAAGCCGCGCTCTCATGCCTCGGAAGCAGCTCGGTTGGGAAGTCCTGCAGCGTGGGCGAGCGACCGATCTCCTCAGCAAAGCAGGCCGCGAAGAGGTACCGGTGCAGATCCGACGCCATGTGGCGGCGCGCCTCATGGTTCGTGACGCCCCCAGCCGCTTGATCAAGAAACCACTCGGTCATGTACGTCGGGTCTCCGGAGCGGCGGACGAGAGAGTTTTCGCCTTGAACTCCGTCGCTGTCGATCTCGGCACAGACCGCCTCAACTTTCGCCGCCACGAAGGGCTCCAATTTAAGAAGAGAACGAAACCACCTCTCGGTGGGAATCGCCGAAACCACTGTGGTGAGCGTTGCTTTTTTGTTTCCCGAACCACGCCCTGATACAGTCGCCCTCAACTTTGGTAGACCGTGCAAGACCTCCTCGATGAGCGCGGGTTCGCGAGGCGCGAGTCTCGGAATCATCTTCAAGGCGAGGTCGCGGCGAATCCCGAGGAGAATGACCCGGTGGCGCGCTTGCGGAATACCAAACTGCTCCGACCGGATTATAAACTCTTTCCCGTGGCTCTTCTCGACAGGGTCGGCGACGAAGGATCGGATCTCGTATTCAAGCTTCTCGTTCCGACCCTTGCTAAAGTGGCCCGCGAGCGACAGGTCATTGACAATATGCTTGAAGATCTCGTCCTGGCCAATCCTTGACGAGAGGATGCCCTTCACATTCTCCATCACGAAGACCGCAGGGGCATGCCGGGCAACAATTCGCAGGTATTCTTCGTAGAGGAAGTGCCGTTCGTCCTTCTCTGGGAGGTAGTCCTTAATCCCTTTCCTCCGGGCGCGCCCGACGAGCGAGTACGCTTGGCAAGGCGGGCCACCGATTAGACACCAAAAGGGATCACGGCCGACCGCGTCGGCAATTCGCCGATCAACTTCCTCCTCGGCGGTCCCCAGCGCGTGAAGCCAAGCATCTTCGTCAGCGACCTTCGCCGCATATCTGAATTTTTTAAGATTGTAGAGGTCCTCCGGCGAGAGTTCGCCCTTCAGTACACGCAGGTACTCTGTCGGGTACTCTTCGAATTGTCGAAGGAATGCGCGCAGCTTGAGCGTTCGTCGCGCTACGGGATCTTTCTCGACACTCAACTTGACTTGGAATCTTAGATTATTGGGAATATCCCAGCCACGAGGCGAAAGCTCCTTGGGCAGATGGGCCGCCCAGTCCCGATCGCCGAAACGTGAAAATCCCTCAGACAGTCCGCCGGGGCCGGAGAACAGATCAACAACTGGAACGCAGATCGTCATTGGAGCCCTTCCTTGGTCACCAGCAGGGCTAGGTTACCAGGTCGCGTTCGCACTTCAATGCGAGCTGTCGACGAGCTGCCGAGAAACAGAGGTCACACGTGCCGCCGCGTCTCGCCGGAGCGCTGAGGGACCGCCTAACCCTCGCTTGGGGGATGGCCCTTGGTTTTGACCTCCGGGGCGTCGAAATGGTCGTCCCGCGCGTGGACGACTCCGCAGCATCCTGCTGCGGGTGGTCAGGCATGCTGTTTCGTAAGTGCTCGCCGGCCCCCGTCTGGCGGAGCGCCTGGATGAGATGAGAGCATCGCTGTTTCTCTCGCAGGAGGAGCGGCGATGGTGATGGATGGATTTGAGCTGGGGCGGCGGGTTCTGGCACTGGGGCGGCGGGGGCAGGGTGCGCGTATTCCGGTGGAGCTACGCGCGGAATTGATTCGTTACGCCGGCGAGCGGCGGCGGTGCGGCGAGGGCGTGGGTGGGATCGCACGGACGCTGGGCGTGTCGGCGGAATCGATTCGG
>SXGT01041868.1_pt1 | contig 10472 bp, 8 predicted proteins | sample 3176221 | NCBI WGS metagenome assembly SXGT01 (sample SAMN11356862, study PRJNA531348) | freshwater metagenome | isolation source: freshwater sample F1-120 | place: China: Fuxian Lake, Yuxi | collected 2017-12-25
GAAAGCGCGGGACAAGGGCGACGAGGCCTTCGCCGAGGGCGAGGACGGCGTCGCCGAGGCGGGATAGTCCGTCGCCGGCGAGCGAGAGCAGTACGGCGAAGGGTTTCCTTCCGGGGGAGTCCTTTGCTCCGGGTTCCGGCGCGCGGAAGCCGCGGAGCTCGGCTAGGCTTCTGTCCACGTCCGCTCGAGGAACGTCGCGGAACGATTTCCGGTACGGATCAAGCAGGATGATGCGGTCGGCGATCGGCGAGAGAGCGGGCAGGTCGTGCGTGACGACGACGGAGGTCATGCCTCCGCGGTCGTGAGCGAGGCGAAGGCGCGCCGCGACCGCATCCGACATCGCCGGGTCGAGCCCCGAGGTCGGCTCGTCGTAGAAAACGAGCCGTGGCCGAGCGGCGAGCGCGCGAGCGATCGCGAGTCGCTGCTTCTGGCCGCCGGACATCTGCGCGGGCCGTGCGCCGAAGGGCAGTCCGAACGAGCCGAGGAGCGCTTCGATCGATTCGTGCGGAGGCTCGCCGTGCTTGGCGTGATCCTCGGCGAACCGGACGTTGGTCTTCGCGTCCCAATCGTCGAATAGGGCGAAGTCTTGAAAAACGACTGCGACGCCCTCCGGCGGTCCGCCCGCCGCCGGATCACGTCCGAGGACGGCGGCGACGCCGGTCGTCGTTACGCCCGACCCCGCGCGGAACAGTCCGGTGAGGAAGGAAAGCGTCACGGATTTTCCGGACCCGCTCGCGCCGACGAGGAGCACGAGTTCGCCGCGGCGGATCGTCAAAGACGCGTTCTCTAGGAGTACGCGTCCGCCGGCCGTCAGCGAAAAGTCGGAGAGTCGGATCGGGGCGTCGTCCGTCATGGCTCCTTCCGTCTTAACGTCCGCTTACGCCGGGGGCCTCGGCAACCCGCATCCTCGTGCAAAAAAGACCGAAGGGTCGGACGCGCGAGCGGCCGACCCTTGGTGCTGCGTCGCGTCTTGCGCTTAGAAGTGCGAAGCGACGTCCGCGATCGCCCGCAGGGCTTCGCGCATCTTCGAGAATTCCCGCTCGAGCGCCGCGAGGGCTCCGGCGGCGTCTCCCGTAGAGCCCATGGAGCGGACCTTCGGCGGACGACCGGGGCCGCGCTTGGCGGGGGCGTTCGTCGCGAAGTCGGCGTTCTTCCGCGGGCGGCCCGGGCCGCGCTTGCCGGCCGGCTTCGCCTTCGCGGCCGAGGACCAGCCGAGTTCTTTGCGCGCCAGACCGACGATGAGGGGATAGATGTGCAGGCCGGCGTCCTTGCACTTCTTCTTCATGTCGGAATAGGCCATATCCGGTTCGGACTTAAGGAGCTTGGCGACGAACGTGACGACGGTCGCGCGATCGGCGGTGTCTTTGGCCATGGGAGGTCTTTCAATGAATTCGGAGCACGCCGCCGGAAAGCCCGGCGGCGTTTCGGACGTTCAAAGCACGTCGCGGAGGACGCGCGAAATCTGCTGCAATGCGGCGTGAAAACGGTCGCGCTCGGAGGCCATCTCTTGCAAGCGGCCGAGCATGCCGGCCAAGTCGCCGCCGAAACCCGCTCCGGCCGCGTTGCCGCGGCGGGGTCGCATCGGTGCGACGGGGGACGAGGCCTTCGGTGCGGAGCGCACGGGCTTGATGTCGCGCATCGCAGAGAAACCTAGTTCTTTACGGGCCCGGCCGAAGACGATCGGAGCGATCTTAAAACCTTTTTGGGCGGCGGCGGCCTTCAAGTCCCCATAGGTCGCCGCGGGGTCGTTTCGCAGATGCTCTACGACGAACGCCATCATCGGGTTTCGTTGCTTTTCGGGAGCGGCCATGTGGGCGTCTTTCTGAATGTCCACGGTGAAGTCCGACGCAGGTCTGCGCTGCGACGGACGCGGCGGGCCCGCGGTGATGCCGAGCGAACGGCGCGCTTCGGCGTAGAGGCGGGACGTCAGTACGAGCGAGAGGTTTTTGGCCGCTTTCCGCGCACGGCGGAAGGGGAAGTCGGGGTCGGACAGCAACCAATCGCGAGCGAGAGCGAGCAACTCCTCGCGAGCGGCGCCCGACGCGGCGGGCGTTCCGCGGGGCGGGGCGTCGATCTTGTTGCGCGGATCATCGACCATGAGTTCCATAATGCGCCGGTTTGATAGCGGGGTTTAATGCGGACTGCAAGGGAATTGCTATGAATTCCTATTCCTCAAATCCCGCGCTCCGTCATTGCATGTCGGTTACGAAGCCCTCGCTTTGTCCAAGTCGATCACGGCGTCGGTCCAATTCTCGTATTGGCGGTCGCATGTGACCATGACGCATTGACGGTCCGGCATCGCACCGAGGATGCCCTTCGCCGCGGCCAATCGCTCGGCGTCGAAATTGACGAACGGATCGTCGAGGAACACGGGCGGCGGTTCGCGGCGGGCGAGATGACCGACGACCGCGAGGCGCATCGCGAAATACAACTGGTCGTGCGCCCCTTGGGAGAGGTCCTCCGGTGCGATGCCCGAACGGTCAAGCGTAGCGGCGGTAGGTTCGAGCGACGGTCCGAGCGCGACGCGCACGTATTTGTCGTCGGTCAATCGTGCGAAGAGTTTCGACATGTCGTCCGCGAGGCGGAAGACGTCGTTCTCGCGGAACTCTTTCAAGCAGGCGTCGAGGAGGTCGATCGCCTCCTTCAGGGCGTCCTTCTCGAGGTCGAGATCGCGCACGCGTTCGCGACCGCGGAGCGACTCTTCCGCCAGGCGCGCGAATTCGCCTTCCGGAACGGACGCGCCGCGCGCGGCTTCGACGCGCAGGTCTTCGAGCCGGGTGCGGTCCGCCGCACGACGCGTTTCGAGTTCGGAGAGCGTGCGGCGTGCGCGGTCGAGTTCGGCGCGAAGGGTCGCGGCATCGGCGTCCGCTTTGATCCACGGACGCCGCGAGCGCAGTTCGGCGAACGAGGCGGTGAGACCCGCATCGGCGGCTTGGGCTTCGGCGTGAGCGGCTTCGATCTCCTGCGGATCGCCGAGCGCCTTCAGGGCGGCGTTCGCACGTCGTCCTTCCTCCATGACCGCCCGATACGCGCGATGCTCGGCTAGCACCTCTTCGGGGCCGCGCCCGACGAGCAGCCCGCCGACTTTGGATTCGAGCTCTGCGACGCGGCGGCCGCGGTCTGCGGCGGCGGCCGCCGCCGATCGCGTCGCAGCGTCCGTTTCGCGGCGCTGCGCGGCGTACCCGGTGCCGAGGTTGCGGCCGATGGTCCATCCGAACGCGCCGAGGACGACGCCTGCGATCGCGCCCGCGGCGAGGCCGACGGGAGTCAAGGCGCCCGCGACGAGCGCCGAAGCCATGAGACCGGATCCGAGCCCCAATCCGAGTCCGGTGTTCGGTTCGGCCTTGAGCGCTGCGGAGCGCGCGGCCGCCGCTTCGGCCGCGGCTTTCTCGCGGGCGAACTCTTCTCGCTCGGAGATGAGCGCGGCGAGGGACTCCGGAAGGTCGTCGCCGGCACGGCGGTGCGGCGCATAGTCCCGTCGGACCTTCTCGCCGCAGTCTTCGATCTTGTCCTTCAACCGGCGCGCTTGTTCGGCCCGGCGCCCGGTTTCGGCGGAGCGCTCCGCGGCGGCGGCGCGCCGTTCGACGACGTCGGCGGCGGTCGCCAAGACCGACGCCGTCTCGCTCGCCGCCGCGAACTCTTCGTCGTCGCGGGCGCGGCGGCCTAACAGCGTCGCGATCTCGTCTTCGGCGAGGGCGGCCCGGCGCAGATTTTCGTCCGCGGAGCGGAGCGCGCTCTCGGCCGTCTCGACCGCCTCGCGCGCTTCTTCGAGCGCCTTCTTCCGACCGACGGACCTCGTGCGCCAAGGATTGTCCGTAGTCAACTCGGCGCGTCGGCTGTGGAGTTCATGCAGCGCGCCTTTGTAATCCGTATCGCCGGCGCCGGAGAGGAGGCGGCGGATCTGTTCGGAGACCTCCGCTTTCAGGCCGGACTGTCCGACGAACGCCGTATTGCGGAAAACCGTCTCGTCTTGGAAACCGAGCAATCCGCCGAGCAGATCGAAATAGAGCGCGTCCTCCGCTTTCGAGCCGCGCGGATCCGCCGAGCCTGAGTAGAGCGTACGCTCGCCCGAGGCGTCGCATTCGATGAGTCGGGCCTCGCCGCTTCGGAAGTCGCGCTCGACGCGGAACGTGCGGCCGTCCTCCAAGCTGAAACCGACGTCTCCGGCGTAGCGCTCGTGCTCCTCCCACGGTTCGTACTTCCGGACCATGTTGAGGTCGCGGAATCCGAAAAGGATGCCGCCGATCGCATTCAACAGCGTCGACTTACCCGCTTCGTTGCGGCCGACGACGACGTTCAATCGGTCGGGCGCGAACGTGACTTCGAGGCCGCGGTTGAATTGTCCGAAGCCGTGCAGGCGGACGTTCGTAAGGCGCATTTCAGACTCCCTCTTCGCTGACGCGCTCGACCGCGGGCCGGACCGTCGCCGCGGGGCCTTTCTTGACGGAGACGCCGACGACCGCCTGCGGCGGCGGACGGGCCGCGGTCGACCGGCGTTCGACGACCGGGGCCTGCGTTTCGGCGGGGGACTCGACTTCGACGAACTGCTCCAGTCCGAGCGTGAGGGCGCGTTCGACCGTGCGGATTTCGCGCTCCGCCGCCTCACGGTCGCGACGGTGGGGCAGGCGGTCTCGCAGCTCCGCCAGCCGCTTCTTGGCTTTGCGGACGAAGAACCCGCGGATCGTGCCTTCGGCCGAGATGCGACGGACGAGCATGGAATCTTCGAAGCCTGAAGCGTCGACCAACGTCAAGGAGCGGAAACGGTCCTCGACGGAGCGGGCGACGGCTTCGAGGTCGGAGCAGAACTCGCGTACTCCCGTCAACGTGCAACGTGCGACGACGTCATCGCCGGCGCGCGCGAGCAGCGCAGCGCGTAGCGCGTCCGCGTCGTGCACGGATTCCTTGGCGAGGTCGATGCGCTCGTCCGCGACGACGCCGCGCGATACCGGCGTGCGTTCGAAGACGACGCCTCCGTCGTCGGAGAGTTCCGCGACGAGAAGGTTTTTGCGGCCGAGGTCGCCCGGTCGGAAACCCTGCCCTTCGAGCGGTCCGCAATATGCCGCCGCTCCGCGATCGAAGCGGAATTCTCCGCCGCCGTACACGCCGCCTAAGGCGATGTAATCGAGTCCGGAGGCTCTGAGCGCTTCTAGAGGGAACGTCCACGCCGAGGGGCGCTCGTCGGCGCCTTCCGCGCCCGAGACCGCGCCGTGCAGTACGCCGACGTGGAAGCCGGGATCGTCCGTGCGGGCGAAGCCGCGGAAGGGGACCGGCGTGCGCCCGGGTCGATACGCGACGCCGTAGAAGCGGACCGGAACGCCGCGCACTTCGACCACGACCGGCGACCCCGGAGCGTGTTCGGCGAGGACGGTCGCTCCGGCGAATTTCTCGGACCGCCAGACGCCGCCTTGCGCGAGCGCGTCGTGAAACCCGGGCAGCACGACCACGCCGACGCCGCCGGCCGCGAGCCTGGCGAAGGCGCCGCGCGCCAAGGCGAAGGACTCCGCGTCGGGACGGCTCGAATCGAAAAGGTCGCCCGCGACGACGACGACGTCGATCGCATGGCGTGCGTCGAGTGCGAAGTCCGCCGCAGCGCGGAACGACTCGGCCGCATCGCGTCTGCGGCGCTCCGCGCGGTCGCCGGCATATGCGTGGGCCGAACCAAGTCGGACATCGGCCAATTGGAGCATCCGCAATCGCATGAGAACTCCTTGTCGATCGCAACGGTCGCGCGCGGCGCGCATGTCGGTCCGTACTGGGCCGCGTGATGGGCGCGGATGTGCCGGTCCGACCTCGGGGGCATCCCTTGTCGATCGGACGAGTTTAGGCGGAGCGCCGGCCCGGTACAACGGACTTGGAGTTAAAGACTACGAGATGTCGGGGGTGGGGTCCCCCTCGTTACACAGGCCGTTGTGCCGACCCGCCTCATGCAGAACCTGCGCGTCGGACTAGACTTTGGTCCGGAGACCGCCTGACCTTTCGGTCAGACGCGGACGACGACCCGCCGCCGACGGAGTTCGGCGAAGTCGTTCGTCATGAGCGCGGATTGCTCCTCGCGACCGATCATCCAGACGTCGGCCTTCGGCGGCTCGTGGGATCGGCGGGCGGAGAGATCGACGACGGCCCGCAGCGTTTCGGAAAGGATCGAACCGGCGCGTTCGCCGCCGCCGTCGGCGGCGAGCGCCGCGAGTTTCTGCAGCGTGTCGGAGGGCGACATGCTGTCGACGGACGCGAGAACGAGACGGCCGGTCCGCGCGACGTTCATGAGTACGTGCAGCGCCTCGCGGTCCGGCGTCGGATCGACCGCGACGACGTCCGGCCGCTGTTCGAGCGCGGCGCGCATCGCATCGATGAACGGCGCACCCGGCGGGGGCATGCGTCGTCGAAGGACTGCGCCGCGTTCGCCCGGATGCTCGAACGGCGCTCCGGCCGAGAAGATCGTGACGAAGCGGTCCCGCGTCTCAAGATGATGGCGGACCAAGGCGGCGAGCAGCGTCGACTTGCCGCTGCCGAGCGGCCCGGCGATGACGACCAATCCCTCGGCGGCGGCCGCCAGCGCTTCTCCTTGCAAGCCGAGCCCGAAGTCCGAGAGCGGCGGCACGTCGCGGCGCGCGGGCGCGAACGCGACGAACGGCACGCCGTCGTCTTCGATCGCGTTCAACCGGAACGTACCGATCCCGTCCGAGGCGTAGAAGGTCGCGACCTCGCGCCGTTCGCGGAGTTCGGTGCGTTCGGTCTGCGAAAGCGCGGTCTGCAAGAAACCGCGGAGTTCGTCCTCGCCCAAGACGTCGTCTTCCAGCGTCTGGAAGCCCTGCGGGGTCTTCAAACGCGGGCGTACGCCGGGACGGAGAAAGAGCGCCGAGCCCTTGCCTTCCGAGAGCGTGCGGAGGAGGCCGTCGAACGCGTTCTTGACGTATCGCGCACGGGAGGGCTCGGCCCGTTCCGCCACCTTTTTGAACGCGGCGTTGAGTTCGTTGCGGAGGCGCTGCTCGAGCTTGTCGCCGACCGCCCGCTCGACGTCCGGCTCCGGCGCGGAGGAGACGCCCGCGGAGTCCGAGGCTTCCTTCGCTTCATCGAGGTTTCGGGCGACCTCGAGCAAAAGCCAGTCGGTCGGGCGGTCCACGTTCTTCTCGGTCGTCTTCGCGCCGAAGTCGATCGTGAACGTCCCTTGGCGCCAAGTGAAGATCGAGAACACGGCGGATTCGCCGGCGTTCATGCCGTCGTCGACGGCATGGACGATCTGACCGTTGTCGAATTGCAGATAGCCGCGGCGGGCGCCGGAGACGACCTGCACGGCGGCCGTCTTGCGGCCCGCGAGCAGCGTCTGGGTGATGTCGAAAATGGTGAACGACCGAAGGTCGCCTTCGACTTTCTTGTCCGCGGCCATGATCAGCTCCCGTCAGACCCGGACGGTCTCGCCCTGCCGGAGGATCGACGAGGGGCTCACGGCGTGCGGCGCGGCTTCGGCGGCGTCGACGACTCCCGAGCGGACGAGCTCCTCCAAGGACTGGTCCATCGAGACCATGCCGTCTTTGCGGCCGATCTGGATCGACGAACCGATCTGAAACGTCTTGCCTTCCCGGATCATGTTCGAGATCGCCGGCGTGACCTTCAGAATCTCGAACGCGGCCGCACGGCCCTTCCCGCCTTTGCGCTTCAAGAGCCGTTGCGCGACGACGCCCTTCAGCGACTCCGAAAGCATGACGCGGATCTGCTGCTGCTGGTCGGAGGGGAAGACGTCGATGATGCGATCGACGGTGCTTGCGGCGCTGTTCGTGTGCAGCGTGCCGAAGACGAGGTGCCCCGTCTCGGCCGCCGTGATGGCGAGTTTGATCGTCTCCAAGTCGCGCATTTCGCCGACGAGGATGACGTCCGGATCTTCGCGGAGGGCCGATTTCAGCGCGGCGGTGAAGCTCTTGGTCGTGCCGCCGACCTCCCGCTGGTTCACGAGGCACTTCTTGTTCTTATGGACGAACTCGACCGGATCCTCGATCGTGAGGATGTGCCCGCGGTCCTTTTCGTTGATCACGTCGATCATCGCGGCGAGGGTCGTCGACTTGCCGGAGCCCGTCGAGCCCGTCACGACCACGAGACCGCGATCGAGTTCGCAGAACTTGAGAACGGACGCCGGCAGTCCGAGCTGTTCGGCCGTACGGATCTCGGTCGGAATCAACCGGAACACGGCGCCGATGCCGTTTCGCTGTTCGAAGATGTTGCAGCGGAGGCGGACGACGCCCGGAATCTCGTGCGCGAAGTCGATCTCTTTATCGCGTTCGAAAGCGGCCGCTTGCGCCGGGGTCATCAATTCATAGAGCAGTTTTCGGTTCAGGTCGGGCGTCAGGTCGCCGTACTCGATCGGGAGCAATTCGTTGCCGAGGCGGAGCATCGGCTTCGCGCCTGAAGCCATGTGCAGGTCGCTCGCGCCCTGCTCTTTCACGATCTTGAAGATTTCGTCGATCGCCGCCACGCCGCACCCCCCGGGGACCGCCCGCAGAATGCGTCGGAGACCCGCTTGCGACTTCGACCGTCCGACCGTCCGGCTTGAGCCGCGCTTTCGCGCGCCGGCTCCGGTCGCCGCTTGGCCGATGAACGCGTGGTACATTCCCCGCGGTCGCCCGACGGAGGTTCCAATGCCCGATATCCCCCCTTCCGCCGTCGAAATCATCGAAAAGCGACGCTTCCTGCGCCTCGACGATTATTTCCGGATCAATTTCCGATTGCTGGACCGTCAGCTCTCTCCGACGGGTCCCGCGCCCGAGGGGCTCGGGTGGTCGAAGAACCTCTCCCTCGGCGGAGTGTGTTTCATGGCCGAAGGTCCCGCCGTGGCCGGAGAGCAATTGCTCGTCCACATCGAGATTCCGGAGATCGAGGGCGGCGTCGACGTCGTCGGGCAAGTCGTCCGTTGCGCCGAATGCCGGCCCGGCCGCTACGAAATCGCTCTGCGTTTCCTACCGACCGGCGCCGACGAGCACGGCCGTGAGCGTTTAGAGCAGTTCATTTACCGTCAGTATCTTTGACCGGAGGCTTCGCGGCGCGCGCCAATAGCCCGCCCGCGACCGACAAGGCCGCGCCCATCGCACAGACCGCGAAGAACCCCGACCCGCGGTGCAGCGGCACGGCGACCTCCGCGCCGATCGCTAGTCCGGTCTGAGCGACCAAGCCGCGCACCGCCAGAAAACGCGCCCGGTCCGCTTCCGGCGCGGCCTCGGCCATCAAGGATTGAAGGCCCGTCCGCCGTAGGACGTCGCACACGAGCGCGACGAAGAAGAGCGCCCCCGCCGGCTTGAGCCCTGCGGCGAACGGCAGACCCATAAGCAGCGCCGGGGCGGCGAATGCCACCGAACCGTAGGCCGCAAGTTCGGCGGCGCCCGTCAGGCGCAGCAATCGTCCGGCGAAGGGCATGACCGCGATCGGCGCGAGGCCGGCCGCGAGATAGACGAAACCGATGTCGATCGTCCCTGCGCCTTCGTCTTCGTGCAACCGAAGTCCGAGGCGCGACGCCGGGCCCGCGACCGCAGCCCCGACCAGAAACACCGCTCCGAGTCCGAAGAGCGCGCGGCGATCGGCGAGCATCTTCCGGAACGGCGTGCGGATCGCCGGCGGTCCGGCGTCGGTCGCGGCGGTCCCGCCTCCGGTCAGACGTACGGCGATCATCGCGAGGACCGCGCCGAAGAGTCCGACTCCGGCGAACGGCACCCGCGGCCCGAACGTCGCGGCGAGCCATGCACCGAGCGGAACCCCGAGAACGAGAGCGGAGGTGAAGCCCGCCGTCTGAAAGGCGATGCGCCGCGACCGTGCGGTCGGGTCGGCGGCGTCGGCCGCGAAAGAAAGGAGCGCGAAGGAAAGGACTCCGGACGCGGCGCCGGCCATGGCGCGCGCGATCGCGCCGCGCCAAATGCCCGCTTGGTCCGCCTCGGCGCCGTAGAAAACGAACGCCGCCGCCGCATGAAGAGCGAAAGCGGGTGCGATGAGGAGCCTCGCGCGGGCCTTCCAAAGCAAGGCGACGAGGAACGGCAGCACGGCGGCCCCGAGCGCGTACGACTGCGGGAGCCGGTCGGCGGCGGCGGCTCCTAACGTGCGCTCGAACTCCGGCAGAAGAGGATTGACGAGATGATTGTCCGCCGCCTGCACGAACGACGCGACGAAAAGGAAGGCGGACGCCGGGTCGAACGATCTTTTCGGGGCCGCGCTCAAGGCTCGCGCCTTGTGCGGATGCCGCAGTCGCGAAGCGCGGCGTCTAAGCCGTCGTAGGCCCGGTCCAGCGCGGCTTCGGTCCCGGCGTCGCCCGGACCTACGGCGAGGAAGCGCGCGAACGCCGCCTTGACCTCCGCCACGACCGCACCGAGCGCATCCTCGTCGCCGAGCACGGCCAAGGTCCGCTCGAAGCCCTCGCGATCGAGAGGGTCGAACGGCGCTCCCGCGGACCACTCCGAGACTTGGGCCGCCGCATCGATCACGGGATCCCAGCGTTTTAA
>SXGT01286332.1_pt1 | contig 10472 bp, 2 predicted proteins | sample 3176221 | NCBI WGS metagenome assembly SXGT01 (sample SAMN11356862, study PRJNA531348) | freshwater metagenome | isolation source: freshwater sample F1-120 | place: China: Fuxian Lake, Yuxi | collected 2017-12-25
GAAAGCTCGCGCCGATGCCGAGGCGGAAGCGGCCGTTAAGACGGGCGCCGGAATCGTCGATACCGTCGGCCCCGGAATTGAAATCGACGTTGTTCTGGCGGAGGTCGAAGCGCGAACGGAAGAGACCGGTGAAGAAGAGTCCGCCCTCGACGCCGCCGGTCGTAAAGAGCGGCACGCGATCTTCGACGTCGATCGAAATCGGCCGCCGGAAGAGCAGGACTTTTTGCGACAAAGCGCGCTCGACGGCCTCGTCCAAAGCCTGACTCTGACCTTGACCTTCGACCGCGGATAAGCGGGACAACGCCCCTTGCAGTTGGGCGCTCATCGCTTTCAGGTTCTCGTCCTGTTCGGCGACGCGCTTCTTCAGGCGTTCGACTTCGGGATCCTGAGCGATCGCCGTCACGGCAAACATCGCTGCGCAAAGGCCCACGACGGGCCCGATCATCCGCTTCCGCATTCCATTCCCCTTCGACTGACGACGTTCCAACGGCCCGCGCCACCGGCCCCCTTCACGGGAGACGGAGCGTTCGGCGGACGTTTCGGGCATCTTCCGGCCTGGCCGCCTTCTGTCAAGCGGGAATCAGGGTCGAAAAGGGGACGACCCGCCTCCGGCTGACGCAAAATCAGCGGAGCTTTGTTTGAAACCTGACGCCGCGGGTCTCGCGGGTCCTCACGTTTCCCGGCTCCATGACGGGCCCGGGAGTGAACCAATCCCCGCCGATCCAAGCCGTGCCCGAGGCGGTCGTCACGAGCTCGGCCATGTTTCCGGCCATCGCCTTCAAACCGTGCAGGCCGGTGACCGTGAACCAGCCCGCGGCTTCGGCCCGTTCGCCGCCGCCCTTCCGGAGGTTGGCGCCATTTTCGAGCCTTTGGTTGAAGAACTTGCCGTCCTGCCGGCGGGGATTGTCTTTCCCGCTCGCCGACCCGCGAGCGGCGGTCAGCCAGTCCGCCGAGGAAGGGATATCGACCCCCAAAGCGTCGGCGTAGGCGCGGGCGACGTTCGGTTCAGCGACGTTCAACGGCTCGTCCGAGTCGCGTGGTTCCGGTTGCGACAAAAGCACGCTCTTGACCGCTTCCGGGACGCCTTGAAACGCGGAGTCACCCGACGCAAGCGCCCGGCGGATGCGCAGCGCATTCCGATGCGTAAGTTCGAACTCCATCATCCGAAAAAGCGGGCCGTCCGTCGGCACCGGCAGCAACACGATCCCGGCCGCCGCCGCGCGTCCGTCCACGATCGCTCGCGTGAGGATTACCGGCGGCGGAGGCGGCTCCGTACCACCGACGGGTTTTTGCTCTTCCGGTTTCTCCGTCCATCGGAATCGGCCTTCGTTCCCGAGCCGGTCGGTATAGACATAGTCGACGTCGAAACGCAGGTCCGCAGCTCCGACTACGAAAGTCGCCCGCGAAGTCGAGCCGGTTGCCGGCGTGCCCGCGATCGGCTTCGCACCCGGGACATCCTGAGTCAGACGCGGTTCGACGCCGACGCCGTCCGCGCCGTCGTCCAAAGTCACGGAGATCGTGAAATCGCCCGCACGATCGCGCGGCACGAAGACGTCGGCGGGATCCTTGGCGCTCCAAGTCCAAGTCGCCGTCGGAGCGGCGATGTCGCGGCGAAAGACGGTCTCTGCGGAGTCGCCAGATCCGACTCGGAGCGGAAGGACGTAACGGAACGCTCCGCGGCGTACTTCAGCCGTGACCGCGGCCCGGCCCGCCGCCGCATCCGCGGCTTGGATCCCGGCCGACACCCGGTCCGCGCCCGAAAAACGAAGTTCGAATCCGGCCGCTTTGAACGGCGCCGCCTCGTCGCCGGAGGGTTCGATCGGAAGCAGCGGCCAAGCCGCGCCGATCCACACGACGCCGTTCGCATCGACCAGCGCCGAGGACGCGACTTTCGCCGACGCCCCGAACGGCGCCGACGCCGCACGGAAGCTGCGGACGTCCGGACGATCGGACGCGGCGGACGTCAACGCGAGCCGGAACTCGCGCAGCCATCCGGCGGCGGCGACCGGACCGGCCTCGCCCGCCGTCAGCTCGAAACCGCGATCCGTCTTGCGGATCTTCAACGCGGCGTCGTCGACGATCAGGGGCTTTCCGTCGGCGTCCGTCAACGCGGCGGCGATGCCGACGGGGGCCTCGATCACGAGCCGGTCACCGGGGGCCAGCAAGAGGACGGCGGCTTCGTCGAGCGCACGTGCCGAGAGGTCCTCCGCATCGCCGCGATCGGCGGCGCGTAGGAGCGATCGGGTGACGACGGCGCGAGCCGTTCCGAAACGGAAGTCGGCGGCGGCGTCCGTCAGATCAAAGCGGGCGCCGTCCGGCAGCGTGACGAAAAACGAGCACGAAAGACGTCGATCCTTCCATTCCGAGACGAGAGTGAAACGGCCTTGGCCGTCCGAGCGGACGACGGCGTCCGGTCCGCCGTCCACGCCGCGGACGCGAATGCCCGGCGTCGACCCCGCCGGAAAAGCCCCGGCCGCGAACTCGACTTCGAGAGAAGGGAGAACGTCGCCGGATCCTGCCGCATCGAGTTCGACGAAGGTCCCCTTCGCACCGAGTTCCCGTTTGGTGGCGCCTGCGACCGCGTGCGCCTTGGCGACGGTGCGCGAAGGCAGCACGAGGATCCGATCCGCGGCCGGAGCGGCCGGGACGGCGGCGCGGCCCGCACGATCGACGGCGCGAATGAAAATCTGCAAGGCGTTCTTCGGAGGCGACAGGACCGCACGAATCCCGCCGTCCGCCGTGGCGACGACGTCGCGCCAAATCGCCGCGGACGGCTCCTCCATGAACGACGGCAGATCGGCCAATCCCGCCGTGTCCGAAGCCCGCCCCTCGAGAACGACTCCGTCCTTGTCGTTCGGATACTGAACGATCGGTTTGACGGCCGCGCCGTCGAAGGCGGTCAAGCGCGCCGACGGCGGCAGCGTGTCGCGGACGAAGGCGACCCCATCGATGGCCTTCGCACCTTCCGGAGGCAGGAAGGTCAGCACGTCTTCGTAGGCGCCGTCCTCCGCCGGGGCGTCGACCTCGAGCCCGTCCGGCTTCCGGACGACGTCGAGCCGTCGTTCCACGCCGTCCGGCCCTCGCCGCGTCACGGAAACGAGCGCGCCGAAATCCGCGGCGGGCAAGTCCTTCGTGTTCCGATCCCACCAAGAAGCGGGCGTCGCGCCGGTTGCGTCCGCAGTTCCGTCGCCTTCGGTCCGTACCGCATAAGTGAGGCGGCCGACGGGAGTCTTGATCAATCGAGCGGCACCTTCGATGCCGGAGTCCGCCGCCGCGAGTGCGGCGTGGAACGGGCCCGCTTCCGCCAAGGCGGTAAGGAAGAGTTCGCGAGGCGCCGCGGCCGCAGCGGGCGTCGGCGGTTCGGCGAACGGCCAGACGCGGCAGAACCGCAGCACAAGCAATGCGATAAGCGCAACGCCGAGGACGGCCGCTGCGATCGCCATGGCCTTCGAGCCCTTCGCTTTCGGGCGGAAGACTTCGAGCAGCCTCTCATGCAACGCTTCCGCAGAGTCGAAGCGGTCGTCCGCCTTCTTGGCGAGGCATTTCATGACGAGCGCCGAAAGCTCCGGCGGCTCGAGCGCGGGATTCACCTCGAGCGGCGGCTTCGGCAAGTGCTCGAGGACGAGGCGTTTGTACTCATCGATCGAATCGGCCGTGTAGGGCTCGCGGCCGGTCGTCATCAAGTACAGCAGGACGCCGATCTGATAGAGATCCGACGCCTCGCCCTCGACGCCGAGCAGTTGGTCGGGAGTAAGGACCGCGAGGTTGGTGGCCTTGACGCCTTTTTTCGCGCCGTCGGCGCCGCCTTCGGCGATGCCGAAGTCGAGGATGCGGGCCGTCCGCTTCTCGCCGTCCCACTTGACGTTGTTAGGCCCGAGATCGTTGTGTTGGACGCCCTTGCCGTGCGCGAAACGCACGCCGTCGACGATGCCGAGGGCCAGATCGCGGAGGATCCCGCCGGTCAGCGGCGCGCCGTCGGCGAGCAGTTCCGCCAAGGTCTCGCCGCCGACGTACTCCATCACGATGAACGCCGAGCCCTGCTCTTCGCCGATGTCGATGACACGGACGATGTTTTGATGCTCGACGCGCGCGAGATTCTCGGCTTCGTCGGTCACGATGGCGCGCTTGTCGTGCGCGACTTTGATGGCGACTACGCGCTTCAGCTTCAGGTCGGTCGCCCGGTAGACCATGCCCATCGAACCTTTGCCGAGCTTCCCGTCGATGCGGTAACGGGAGGCGATCGTGCCTCCTTCGGCCAGTTCGTGGACGCTGAGCTCGGTCGCCTCCATCTCGGTCGCCGGAACCGGGGCTAGGGTCGGAGTGCGCGGCGTATCGGACGCTCGACCGGCGTCGCGGAGCGCTTCGACGGCGAAACCGGCGAAGGCGTCGCGGAGTTGCTTCGACGTCGGGCGATCGAGCGGACGCGGCAGCACCGACCGGCGGAGGGCATCGCGGAGAGCGGGCGTGAACCGTCCGGACAAACCGCCTTCCGGTGCGGGCGGGTTGCGACGCATCTCCGGCGTCGCGTCCGGACCGAACGGCGGTCCGCCCGTCGCCATGCGCCAAAGGAGGACGCCGAGCGAATAGACGTCGGCTTGCCGGATCTCATCCTCGCGGATGTCGCCCATACGCAAAGAGAGTTCGGGCGCGACGTAGTCGTTGGTTCCGATGCGGTCGTTTAAATGCGTGACTTGCTCGAGGCCGCCGAAGACCGGCTTGCCGAGGCCGAAATCGATGTACTTGACGGTCGGCGCACGGCCGCCGCCGGTGTCGACCATGACGTTCTCGGGCTTGATGTCGCGATGCGACTGGCCGCGTTCGTGGATGGCGACGAGGCCTTGGCAAAGCTGGTTGCCGAGGTTGAGAAAAGTGCGCAACTCGACCGGCTGGCGATCGGGCAGGTAGCGGCGGAGTTCCTTGCCTTCGATGAATTCCAGCGCCATGAAACGAGCGGAGCCGCCGTCGACGTCCTTGATCTCGCCGGAGTCGATCATCGTCACGACGTTCGGCAATCCCCGGAGGAGCCGCAAAATGTCGATCTCGCGGTCGAAACGCTTGACGATGCGGTCGGCGGCGCTGCCCTTCGCCGCCTTCAACAATCGCGCCTGCACGACCTTGACGACGGCGAGCGCTCCCGTGGTTGAGTCGGCGGCGAGATAGGTCTCGCCCATGCCGCCCGCCTTGAATATCTCGGTGATGCGGTAGGAGCCGCGCGCACCGGCGACGACCCCGCCTACCCCGAGTCGATGCGCCGAGGCGCCGATGGACGTCTTGGTGAGTTCGGTCGGAGTATCGACCTTCGGAACAGAGGAACCAGGCGACGAGGCGCTCATGCGGGTGGAGAGTAACCAAACCTTGCCGACCGAAGGCGTTTCAGGTTCCCTCGTACCCTGAGGACGGGGGCGACCTTCGACCGGGTTTGCCCGCCTCCGGATCGCGGACTACACTTCGAGGCGATTCGCGACGCTACTTCGGTATGGAGCGTGCGGCCCGCACACGAATCGGGCGGTCCGGCTCCCCCCATCGCCGCCGCCGCACCGAGAATACCCGCATGACCACCCCCTACACCGGCGCTTCCGACGACTCCCGCCGGCCGGAACTCGGTTCCGACGTCCATCGTTTGACGCGGGGCGAGTCCGGCCCGTTGTTCTCCGCCACTCCGTGGCGCCCCGACGACGGCGTCCAGCCGGTGGCATGGCCGAACTCGTCGACGGCCCTGCGCTTCGAGCTTTTGCCTTTGTCGCCGCCGAAGCCGAACCAAGGTCCCTTCGTCGCCTTGAGCAAGGACGGTGCGCACACGCAGGTCCTGCTCGGCCGCATTTCAGCCGGCGGGGTGACGCTCGCCGAGACCGCGTTCGTCGTCCAGAAGGATCGCTACGGCACCGACGACGGGTCGAACAACAAGGTCGAATCAAAGCTCGCCCGTAAGCGCAGCGCCCTAGCCCGCCTCGCCGCGGAGACCGACGCCGGTCCGCGCACGTTCGACGTGTTCGCCCCTGAGTCGGAACTCGGGCGCGGCGACCCGTCGCCCCCTTTGCTCTTTTGCACCAAGACCTCGCAGTTCCTGCAACCCCGCTGCGGCGTCTGCTCAGGCGTGCTGCGCGACTGCCGGTCGGACGAGATCTTATTGACGGTCAACGCCCGCATCGCGGCCGACGGGAAGCCCGGCCGGGTGGGAACGTTCAGCGGCTCGAACGAGCGCTACCTTCATTGTCCGGCCTGCGCTTCCGCCGGCGGTCCGCCGATGCTCTACACGCGGACGTATTCGGGCGACCATAAGACGCCCGAGGCGTACGCGGGCCGCGTCAAGAACCAGCTCGGACTCTTTCGCGACATGGGCGCGGCGATGCGCGAAGCTCGGATTTCAGGAAACGAACTCGCGTGCGCGACCTGCGAGCACCGCGAGACCTGCTATCCGGCCGCCCAACTCGATGCGGCCGGTCCGGCCAAACAAGTCGTCATGGACATCGTCCGGCCGCTCTCTTTCCACGACTTCGCGGGCTACGTCGTCGAACGGCTGGACCTCGGCTACGACCACGCCGCCCAGTTGATCGGCGGGCGCGCGTTCGACGAGATCGAAGAATCCCTCCCCTTCCGAGATCAGCCGCTCGCCCTCGAGTCTTTCCGCCGCCGCGTCAAATCCACGCTTACCGGCGACCGGGCGCTCCTCTACGGCGACGATGCCGGCATGCGCGGGCTCGAAGTCCTGCGCGCCAAACTCTCGTTGTTCGCCGATTTCGTACGCGGCGTCCGCGAGACGAACCGAGTGGTCGGTCCTCACCTCGATCTTCGCCCCGAGAACGTAATGGTCTCGACGGGCGATCCGGCGCCGGGCGTTCCCGGCCTCTGGAATCTGCGCGTGCGCATCCTCGGCGCCGGCGCTGCGGCTCCGGCGTTCGAGGGCCGCCCGGGCGTGCCGCAGGACCTCTTCGAACCGGCGGACGAGACCGACGACGCGTACGCGGCGAAAGTGATCCGTGATCGCGACCTCTGGAATCGCGCGGCCCGCGTGAAGATGCTTTCACTGACCGCGATCGAGGCCGACGCCGACGGTCGCTACGTGCTGCGTGCCGACTTCGCCGGCGCAGGGACGCCGACGGAACTCGGCGAGCGGGACCGCGTCGTCGCCGCCCTCGAAACGGACGACCAGTCGCTGGCCGACTTGCTGGTTTCGTTCCGCCCCGAAATGCGCGGCATGGAAGCGACCATGCGGACGGCGACCCCGCGGCTTTCGGCCGTCAGCGATCCGCTCCCGCTCGAGGACTGGCAACGCGATACCTTGCAGTCATTGATCGGCGTCCCCTTCATGAACCTCCGCATTCGCATCCAACGCCGGCTGCATGTTCCGTGCGACCTGCACTCGGCGGGAGTCTTCCTGCTCCGGACGCTGCTCGAAGCGCGTCCGGCGGCCGCCGGATCCGCCCCCCGGACGCCGACCGAGCTTCGCGAGGCCGCGTTGGGCCTCGTCGCACGCGTGACGGACCGTCGTCCTACGGGCGATCCGACCGCGGCGATCCTCGACGCCATGAGCGAAGAGGACGACGCCTGGCGCGGCCCGACCGTCGAAGACCGCGGCCCGACGCCGTGGTTCTCCCGTGAGAACCTCTTCTACGAGCCCGAAGGGCGCGACGAAGCCGCCGCCACCGTCCCGCGCGACCTCTTCAACGACGCCGTGCTCGTCGCCCTCCGCCTAGTCTCGCAAGTCAAGGGCTTCTCCTACGCCTCCGACGACTCGGACTACGATCCGGCCCGCCCTTACGCCAAGATGGACTTGGTTCTGCGCGACCTTCGACGCATCCGCGAACAGGTGAACGCGCAGATGTTCGGCGCGGCGAGATTGAATCGCGACGTCAATCGCGCGCTCGGCGAAGTGCGGGCATCGGCCGGCTCCACCATGTTCGGCGGCGGCACCGTGCTTCTCAGCGACTCGGAGAACGAGGCCCGCGGCCGCGCGGAGACGCTCGGCGCCGACATCGATGCGCTGGCCGCGGAATCGGCGGGCTCACCGGCGGCCGCTTATGCACGGATCAAAGAGCGCATCGCGGCCGAGATGGACGCGGCGCGCGGCGTCTGCGATCCCACGTTGATCCTCGACGAGCTTCGTCGCCGCTACCCCTACGTCGACGAAAGCAGCAGGCGCGAGGGCGCGCGCGGCGCACAACTCGTCACGGTCTGCGCCGAAGCCGTGACCAAGGCGCGCGACGCGGTCTACGGCGCAGGCGGCGCCGGGTCGACTCAGGTCGATCTTGAAACCGGCGGCGACCCGGCGTCCGAACTCAAACGTTCGCTCCGCGTGCTGGACGTCCTCGCCGTCTTCGTCGAGGCCGCCGAATCCTCGCCGGATACCATCGGCGAAATCGAATCGCTGAAGATCTCACGGGATTCTCGATTCGGCCGGGTCCGAAAGTCGCTGGAGCGCTGGTTCGCCTGCGCCGATGAAAGCGACCGACGGGGGCCCGCGGCGCTGGCCGAGCTCCGGAAAGCCCTGCGGCTTGCGTCCGAAGGGCCGGTGCGCCTTCACGAAGCCTATTCCTACGCCGTACGCCGAGGACTGCGCGAGATCGTCGGCCGCTTCAAGCCCGGCGAAGAGAAGGGATTCTTCTCGGCCAAAGGCGAACTTGAGCGCCTCAACGAGGCCTACCGTCAGCTCACGGCCAAGCTCGAAAACGAGCCGGTCGATCTCGTACGTCGCTTCTTCGATCCGCACTTCCGTCAAAAGTTCGACGAACAGTCGGCGAAGCGTCGCGAGCAGCAGGACGGGGGCGGCGTCGCCCCGACCGAACTCGCGATGGAAGAGAGCGGCGGCGGCGAAGACGAACGCAAGAAGCCGCCGAAACGCCGATAAGGCGGCGCGGCCCGTAAGACGGCGGCCCGCTCCGGCGCGGGCCGCGCCGGCCCGCATGCAGCGACGACGGCCGTGAATCGCGGGGACCTCCGTCCCCGCGAACTCAGGACCCCGAGCTTATGGGGTCGAGCGGAAAACCGCGATCGTCGCCGCAGCATTCGCGGCGCAGCCGACCGAGGGCGCCAGCGCGTCGAGCGGCGGGAGCGTCGGCGAGAGAAAGTCCGCCGGATGCGGCGTGATGAACGCCGACGGAAACGCGGACAATCCGGTCTCCGCGATGGTGATCCGAGCGAACTGCCCGTTGCCGGTCACCGGCAACGCCGTCGTCAGCGACAGGAAGTCGTCCGACCAGCAACCCGGAAGACCGCCCGTCGAGCAAGAGGGGCGCCGCGAAAGTTCGTTGTGCGCGAGACGAACGCGGCCATGGCAACCGTCGCCGCCGTCCGAAGTCGGGATGCCCGAGATCGGGGCGAAAGTGCCGCCGCCGCGACCGGCCCGCGCCGAAATCGCAGGCCTGCCGTTCGCCGCCGCCAGCGCCGCGGACGCCGAACCGAGGGTCAACAACGGCTCGGCGACGAAGTCGGCCGTAGCGAAGATCGCAACGGTCCCGCCCGCGCCGCCGCCGCCGGAGCCGGGCGCACTGAGCACGAACGTCGGTTCTCCGAACACCGGGAACACCGAAAGGCCGAGTCGTCCGTCCTCGCCGTCCGCCAAGATCCGACCGCCTTGCTTCAGAGTGAAGACGCGGTCCGCAACGAAGACGACCGCCCCGCCGCCGTTGCCCCCGCGCCCGCCGATCGAGAGCCACGGGGCGAACGTCGCGATCGAGGCGCCGCCGCCCGCGCCGCCCGAACCGCCGGCGAACAGACCGACCGGGAAGGTCGGCGGCGTCGTGCCGCCTCCGATGATGCCCGAAGGCGCGGAGGCGACGGTCGTCACCGGTCCGACGACGTCCGGCCCGGTTCCGGTCGTAAGACCCGGCGAGTAGTTGGAGGACGCCACATCGAACCGGCTGGCGCCGCGGAAACCGAACGCCCCGCCCAGCGATCCGTAATTCTGCATCAAGCCGCCGCCGACGATTTCAGAATCGAAGAACGTCGGACGTGCGGCTTCGGCGATCGAAGGCGAAGCCAAACCGGCGAGCGTCGACTTCGATCCGTGGAACTGGCCGCCGGTCGGGGTGGAACCGCCGGCTCCGGTCTGACCGTTCTTCCCGGTACCGGCATGACCGCCGCCGCCGCCGCCGCCGCCTTGTCCGCCGGAGACTGTGACGCCGCCGCCGCCCTTGCCGCCCGTCACCGGTTCGTCCGTAGGGGCGCCCGCGATCGTCGGCACCGACAACCCGGCGAAGGCCGAGGTGCGAAGCTGCCGAAATGCGGGGGCGCGTCCGTCCTGACCGTCAATGAGTTGCGATTGCGGGCTAAGCGAGACCGACGGCAAGGCCGCCGGCGCATCCGGAACGCCGAGCGTCTTCTCCGGAGAAAACCCGGACGGGTCGAGAGCGCTCGACTCGTGCGGCTTCAACAATCCGAACGCGAAACTGTTGGATCCCGCGATGCGATAGAAGCTGCCGCCGCGTCCGCCCGGCCCGGCGCCGGCCGGGGCGCGGTTGTACTCGTGCCGGATC
>SXGT01615537.1_pt1 | contig 10472 bp, 10 predicted proteins | sample 3176221 | NCBI WGS metagenome assembly SXGT01 (sample SAMN11356862, study PRJNA531348) | freshwater metagenome | isolation source: freshwater sample F1-120 | place: China: Fuxian Lake, Yuxi | collected 2017-12-25
CGAAGGCCGCCGCCGCGGCGTGAAGTACGTGGTGGTGACGATGTGTGTGGGCGGCGGCCAGGGCGCCGCCGCGTTGTTCGAGGTGTGCTGACCATGGTGGCCTCCACAGAAGACCTGGGCATCGAACGCGACGGCGCGGTGGCCGTGATCGACATGCGGCGCCCGCCGCACAACTTTTTCGATCTCGATCTGATCACCCGCATGGCCGACGCCTTCGAGGCCTTCGATGCCGACCCCGAGGTGCGGGCCGTGGTGTTGCGGTCGCAGGGCAAGTCCTTCAGCGCCGGGGCCAACCTGGGCAGCCAGGACGCCCCCGGCGCGGCGCCGGTGCACCCGTCGCGCCACACCTACCGCGAGGCACTGCGCATTTTCAGGACCGGCAAACCCATCGTCGCGGCCGTGCACGGCGCGGCGATCGGCGGTGGGCTGGGCCTGGCGCTGGTGGCGGATTTCCGCGTCGCCTGCGTGGAGACGCGCCTCAGCGCCAACTTCACGCGGCTGGGCTTTCACCCGGGCTTCGGCCTGACGGCCACCTTGCCCTGGCTGATCGGGCGGCAGAACGCCGCGCTGATGTTCTATACCAGACGCACCCTGAACGGCCCGGCCGCGCTCGGCATGGGGCTGGTCGACCAGATCGTGCCTCAGGCCGAGGTGCACGAGGCCGCGATGAAGCTGGCGCAGGAGCTGGCCGGCGTGGGGCCGCTGGCCTTGCGCGCCACGCGCGCCACCCACCGCAGAGACCTGATCCAGGCCGTGGAGCTGGCGCTGGAGCGCGAGATGACCGAGCAGGCCTGGCTCGGCAAGACCGCCGACTTCCAGGAAGGCCTGGCCGCCGTGCGCGATCGAAGGGAACCGCGCTTCACCGGGCACTGAAGGGCGGGTCGGCGCGCTGCGCCCGCCCCCCCTAGAATGGCTCCCGCCGAGACATCCTGGCGGACGGCCGCCGTGCGCCAACTACACCCACCTACCAACATGACTGAGAACAAGGACGGCGTGGCCGCCGTGGAGCGGGCTCTGACGATCATGAATGCGTTTCGCATCGAGGATCAAGCCCTGACCCTGCACGAGCTGGCAGCCAGGACCGGCTTCTACAAGAGCACCATCCTTCGCCTGCTCGCGTCCCTGATCCGGTTCGGTTGTGTGCAGCAACTGCCCGATGCCAGCTACAAGCTGGGCTACGCGGTGATGAAGTGGGGGAGCGTCTATCGCCAGTCCTTGCGCATGGAAGACCACGTCGCGCCGGTGCTCAACCGCCTGGTCGACCTCACGGGCGAGGGGGCTTCCTATTTCCGGCGCGAGGGCGACGTGCGCCTGTGCCTGTTCCGGGTCGATCCGCGCCACTCGGTGCGCGACCACATCTACGCCGGGCAGGTGTTGCCGCTCGGCCAGGGCGCGGCGGGGCGCGCGCTGGTGGAGTTCGACGGTCCGCCCGCCAGCTGGCCTGCCACCCGCGTGATCTTCACCGTGGGCGAGCGCGAGCCCGACATCGCGGCGCTGGCCGCGCCCGTGTTCGGGCCGGGTGACCAGGTCGTGGGCTCGGTCGCCATCTCCGGCCCGTCCCACCGCTTCGCCGAGGCGGTGCTGCCCTCGCACACGGCGGCGGTGCGCGAAGCCGCCATCAAGCTGACGCAGCACGCCGGCGGCGATGCCGACTGGCTGCTGGGCGTGCGCAAGGTGTGACGGGCCTGTGGCGGGCCCGCAATGACGAATTCACGTTTTTGAGGGCTTTCTGCGCGCCCCGTTCCCGCCGGCCCGTCCGGCGGGAGAAGGTTCTGCAGAATCGAGGCAGTTGAACTCCGTTTCCGGCCCATGCCCGTCATTCCGTTTCCGTTGACCCACTCGCGGCACAGCACCGCCCCCACCGCCGACCCCGTGGTGGCCCGCCTGGCCATCGACGAGCTGGAGGCCCTGACCCAGATCGACTTCTATGCGTGCACCGGCATCCATGCGGAGAACGGCACCTTGCTCATCGAGCCCGATGACGAAGCCCGCCTGGTGCAGTACCTGGAGTTCCACGGCCTGCGCCTGCCGCGCGCCGTCGATGCCCGGCAGGTGCTGGAGCTGTGCAACGACCTGCGCTGGTCGTACGGCGAGGCCGTGCGCTGCGCGGCGCGCGGCGACGCCGACATCGCCGTGCGGTTCCCGCGCCTGAACGCCGGGAAGCTCGACTACGTGCGCGCGGTGGCCGGCCAGGAACGCGAGGCGGCGAGGGACTGCGCGAGAAAACTCTTCGTCAGCCGGGGTGGCGAGGTGTTCCTGTACTGAGGCAGGTCATTCGCTGGCCTTGATCTTCAGCGTCTTGATGACGTGACCCCAGTGGTCTTGCTGCTGCTTCATCTCCTGAGCGAAAGCCTCGGGCGGTAGCGGCCGGGGCTCGGCACCGATGGCGCACAGCTGCTGCACCACCTCCGGCAGGGCCAGCACCTTCTGCAGCGCCGCCGCCGTCCTGTTCACCACCTCTTTGGAGGTCTGCGCCGGCGCGAACAGGCCCCACCAGCCGCGCATCTCCATTTCCGCAAAGCCCGCCTCGCGCGCGGTGGGCACGTCGGGCAGCAGGGGGTTGCGCTCCGCGCCGGTGGTGATCAGCGGGCGCAACTTGCCGGCCTTGATCAGCGCCAGGTAGGACGAGGTGTCGGCGATCGACATGTCGATGTGGCGCGCCAGCGTGTCCTGCATCACCTGGGCACCGCCCTTGTAGGGCACGCGCGTCATCTGGAGCTGGCGCGTGTGCACCAGCTGTTCGCCCGCGATCTGCACCATGAGGATGGCCGTGCCATAGGACACCTGGCCCGGCCGCTCCTTCACGTAGGCCACGAACTCGCCCAGCGTCCTGGCGGGCACGGCGGGGTGCACCACCACCACGGCGGTGCTCTCGCTGATCTTGCCGATGGGGCTGAAGTCCTTCACCGGGTCGTAGCTGATGTTGCTGTAGGCGAAGGGGTTCATCACCATGGTCGACATGTGCGCCATCAGCAAGGTGTTGCCGTCGGCCGGCGCCTTGGCCGCCTGGCTGGCGCCGATCATCATGTCGCCGCCCGGGCGGTTCTCCACCACGATAGGGTGGCCCAGCAGATCGCGCAAGGGCGTGGCGAGGATGCGCGCGATGTTGTCGCCGCCCGAGCCCGGCGGCAGCGGCACCAGCAGCCGGATGGGGCGGCCCGCGTCCTGCGCGAACGCCAGGCCAGTGCTGGTGGTGAGTGAGGTCGCGGCCATCGCCGCGACAAGGCTTCTTCTGCTCAGGCGCATGGGTCTGTCTCCTGTGTTTGTGTTGGGCTGTCCGCATGCTAGGCCGGCTGCTCGCGCGCTTCAAACGAAGATTGGTGATGCGGCCCATCCGTTTTGAAAATGTCCGGCCGACATTTCGCAAACGCATGCGCCGCATCACGAGCTTTCATTGGTTTTCCGGAAGTCGAATACCTAGCATCCCGCTGCCCGTATTCAACAACCAGGAGACCTCTTTTGAACACCCCGAAAAGCGGCATCGCCGCCGCAGCGGCACTGGCCCTCACCGCCCTGCAGGCCACGGCACAGAGCAACACCGCCCCCACGCTGTACGGCACTGTCGATGGCGGCTTCTACGCCCGGCAGCTCGCGGGCGAGACCCGCGTCTCGCGCATGGACGGCGGCATGATGACCACCTCGCGCTGGGGCATCCGCGGCTCGGAAGACCTGGGCGGCGGGCTCACCGCGCTGTTCGACCTCGGTGGCCATTTCCGCCTGGACACCGGCGAGGTCGGCCGCCACCCGGGCGACAACGCCGCCGGCCGCTTCTTCTCGCGCTACAGCTTCGTCGGTGTGCGCGGCGCCTTCGGGCAGTTCCGCGCGGGCCGCATTCCCACCGGCAGCTTCGTCAACACGCTGAGCTTCACGCCCTTTGGCGACTCCACCACGCTGGGCCCGTTCATGCTGCACACCTTCGTCGGCTCGCAGCCCATGCTGGCCTCGCACGGCATCAGCGACGGCAGCTGGAACAACTCCCTGGTCTACAACACGCCCACGCTGGGCAACTTCTCGGGCTCGCTGCAGGTCGCACCGGGCGAAGCCGCGCCCGAAGGGCGCCGCTTCGATGGCACGGCGAACTACCGCTCGGGCCCCTTCGCGGCGGCGCTGAGCGTCAGCAGGATCCGCGCGGCGGCGTACAACGTGCCGCGTTCGCGCACCGACCCGGCGGGCGCGCCCTACGTGATCGAAGCCGAGTCGAGCACGCTCGGCAGCGTGTCCTACGACTTCCAGGTGGTCAAGCTGTTCGGCCAGTGGGCCAAGGCCACGCTGCGCCCGCGCGGCCAGGCCGAGATCGACCTGGACACCGTCGGTGTGCACGCGGCCGTGCCTTTCGGCGCAGGGCGTTTCATCGCCTCGTGGGCGCGCACCGAACGTACGCAGGCAGGCGCCACCGAGCGCGATCGCACCACGCTGGCCGCGGGCTACCTGCACAGCCTGTCCAAGCGCACCGATGTGTACGCCGTGGTGATGAACGACCGGGCCACCGGCCTGCGTTCCGGCACCGGTTACGCCCTCGGCATGCGCCACCACTTCTGAGATCCCCATGAAACTCGTGACCATCGATTCCGTGCGCGGCGGCGAGCCCGGCGCCCTGTTGCCTTCGGGCGAGGTGCTGGCGCTGCGGCGCGCGGCCCAGGCCGACAGCCTGGAGGCCTGGCTGCCCGAGAGCCTGCGCGAGCTGCTGGCCGGCGGGCCTGCGGCACTGGCCCTGGTGCGCGGCCTGGTGGACCGCGTGCAGGCCGACACCGGCCTGCAGGACCGTCTGCGCCAGCGCGGGGCGCTGATGCCACCGGGCACCCGCCTGCTCGCGCCCGTGCCCAACCCCGGCCTGGTGGTGGCCGCGGGCCTGGCCTACAAGTCGCACCTGGCCGAAATGGCCGGCACGCCCGCGCCCCGGCAGCCCACCGGCTTTCTCAAGGTGGCGACCTCCATCGTCGGACCGGAGCGCGCGGTGGCGTTGCCCGCCGACGCGCCCGCGCACGTGGACTACGAGGGCGAGCTCGCGGTCGTGTTCGGCCGGCGCTGCCACCGCGTGAGCGCGGAGCAGGCGATGGCCTGCGTGGCCGGTTACACCGTGGCCAACGACATCTCCGCGCGCGACTGGGTGCGCGACGTCTGGGGCGCGACGCAGCCCTGGGAGGCGCGCCAGACCTGGGAGGTCAACATCATGGGCAAGCAGTTCGAGGGTTTCACGCCGCTCGGGCCGGTGCTGCTCACGGCGGACGAAGTGCCCGACGTGGGGCGGCTGCACATCACCACCCACCTCAACAGCGCGCTCATGCAGTCCTCGCCCGTGAGCGACCTGATCTTCAGCCTGCCCGAGACCATCGCGCACTTCTCGCGCTGGTACTGCTTCAACGCCGGCGACGTGCTGCTGACCGGCACGCCGGCCGGTGTGGGGGCGGGGCGCAAGCCGCCGGTGTTCATGAAGGCGGGCGACGTGATCGAGGTCGCCATCTCCGGCATCGGCACGCTGCGCAACACCCTGGTGGCGGCGCGCTAGCGAGGGCGCTTCAGCCGGTTTCGCCGGGCGAGGCCGCCGCCTGCGTGTCGTGCAGCGTGGCCAGCGTGAGTTCGCGCAGCCAGATGTTGCCGCCATCGGCGTGCGCGCGGTCGTGCCATTGCTGGCGCACCGAAAACGGCGGCACCTCGAACGGCAGTTGCGCCGAGCGCAGGTTGTCGCGCGAGGCCATCATGGCCTGGCCGAGCCGGCAGGGCACCGTGAGCACCAGGCGCGATTCGCTCAGCAAGGCCGACAGGCCCAGGGAGTGCGCGGCCGTCAGCACCACCTTGCGCCGCGCCAGCAGGTCGGCCGCCATCAGCGTGGACTGCAGGGCCGCGTCGCTGGCGCCGCTGGGCCGGTAGGCCAGGTGCTCGGCGCCGAAGTACTCGTCCAAGCTCATGCGCTCGGCGCGGATGTGGTGGTCCGCGTGCATGAGCGCGAAGAAGGTCTCGTCGAACAGGTGCTGCGCATGGAAGCCCGCGCCCATGGGCGCCCAGCTGCCGATCGCGAGGTCCACACCGCCGTCCGCCATCAGGTGGCGCGTTTCCTCCGGCGAGGTGCCGATGATCTCGAACTGCACATGCGGCGCCTGCGCGCGCGCCGCCGACATCAGGCGCGGCAGCACCACCAGCTGGCCCACGTCGTTCATGGCGATGCGGAACAGGCGGTCGCTGGTGGCGGGGTCGAAACGCCGCACCTGGTCCAGCGCCTGGTTGAACTTGGCCAGCCCTTCCTCGACCAGGCCGATGAGCTGCTTGGCCATGGGCGTGGGCACCATGCCCTTGGGCGTGCGCACGAACAGCGGGTCGTCGAAGCGCTCGCGCAGGCGCTTGAGCGCGTTGCTCACGGCCGACTGCGTCATGCAGACCTTTTCACCGGCGACGGTCACGCTGCCGGTGACGTAGATGGCCTGAAAGACAAGGAACAGGTTCAGGTCGACGGTGTTGATGTTCATGGGTGGGGGCAGTGTAGGCAGGCTGGCGCTCGCGTCCATTGGGGAAAGCCACGAAGGTCATTTCGCAGCGACATGGCGCCCATCACGACTATTTGTTGGACGGCCTCGCGGTGCGCTGCGAAAGTCTCGCGCATGAGCTTCACCATCACGTTGCACCCGGCCGCCCAATCCTTTGCCTGTGGTCCCGGCACCGACATCCTGCGCGCCGGCCTGGCCAGTGGTGTGGCCATGCGCTACAGCTGCCGCTCGGGCGTGTGCCGCACCTGCCGGGGCCGCCTCGTGTCGGGACAGGTGGATTTCGGCGACGTGCACCCGCACTACCTGTCCGACGAAGAAAAGGCGCAGGGCCATGTGCACCTGTGCTGCGCGCGCCCGCTGACGGACTGCAGCTTCGAGGTCGAACCCTTCGACCCCCACCTGGTGCCGGCGCGCACGCTGCCGGTGCGGGTGCTGCGCATGGAGCGGCTCGCGCCCGACGTGATGCGCCTGCTGCTGGGCACGCCACCGAACGAGCCCCTGAACTGGCGCGCTGGCCAGTACCTCGAGATCGTGCTCGGCGACGGGCTGCGGCGCTGCTATTCCATGGCCGGCGCACCGCGCGCCGGTGGCCGGCGGCAGATCGAGCTGCACATCCGCCACATGCCCGGCGGCCGCTTCACCGACCACGTGTTCAGTCAGCTGCGCGAACGCGACCTGCTGCGCGTGGAGGCGCCCCAGGGCAGCTTCTTCCTCGATGCGCAGAGCGACAAACCGGTGGTCATGCTCGCCTCGGGCACCGGCTTCGCGCCCATCCAGGCGATGGTGGAAGACAGCCTGGCCCAGGGCCTACGCCGGCCCATCGACGTGTACTGGGGCGGCCGCCGGCGGATCGACCTCTACCTCGACGCGCAGGCGCGCCAATGGGCCGCCGAGCACCCCCACATCCGCTACGTGCCGGTGCTCAGCGAAGCGGGCGACGACCCCGCCTGGACCGGTCGCACCGGCTTCGTGCACCGCGCCGTGCTGCAGGACCACCCCGACCTGTCGGGGCACCAGGTGTATGCCTGCGGCGCACCGCCCATGGTGGATGCGGCCCGCCGCGACTTCGGCGAGGCCGGCCTGCCGGCCAACCAGTTCTTCGCCGATGCCTTCGTCTCCGAGGCCGACCGCCGGCCGGCCCCGCACTGACCTTCAACCGAGAGAGACCCATCGCCATGATCGCTGGATTCGTCCCCGACAACTGCCGCGTCGAACCGCCCGCGCGCCACTCCGTGCTCAAGCCTTTGTGCCTGAGCCACGGCACGCTGGAGTGCTTCAACCTCACGGCCTCGCGCCGCTTCTACGAAGAGTTCCTGGGGCTCGAATGCGCGCGCCACGCCAAGCCCGCGATGTCGATCCGCCTGGGCATGCGCTTCCATGTGGTGTGCGTGGAGGTGGGCGACCAGATCCACCCCTGCAACGTGCTCAACCACTGGGGACTGGATGTCGCCTCGCGCGACGAGGTGGACCACGCGCACGCGCTGGCGCTGCGGTTCAAGGACACCTACGGCATCCGCCAGGTGCTCCCCATCCAGGACATGCACGGCGTGTACTCGTTCTACTTCGAAGACCTCGATCACAACTGGTGGGAGATCCAGTACTACGAGAATGGCTTCGTGCACGACGACTACTTCGACTTCGGCGACCGCTTCGACATGACCCCCTCTGAGGAAACCCGCGCATGACCACCGTGAACGTCACCCCGTTCGAGATCCAGTTCCGCACCCGCGACGGCCTGCTGCTGCGCGCCGACGTGTACCTGCCGCCCGGTGGGCAGGGCGCGTTCCCCACCCTGCTGGCCGCCTCGCCCTACCAGAAGTCCCTGCGCCGCCTGCCCGCCATGGGCGTGTTCCCGTTCATCGAGTACGGCCCCATCCAGCTCTACCTGGACCACGGGTATGCCTACGTCATCCTGGATCTGCCGGGCTCGGGCGTGTCCGAAGGCATCTGGGACCCGTGGTCCAGGGCCGAAGGCGAGGCCACGCACGACGCGATCGAGTACATCGCCACCCAGCCCTGGTCGAGCGGGCGCATCGGCATGATCGGCCAGTCCTACTACGCCATGAGCCAGTGGAACGCCGCGCGCACGCGCCCGCCGCATCTCACCACCATCGTGCCGTACGACGGCTCGTGCGACCCCTACCGCGATTTCCTGTACCACGGGGGTGTGCCCATCCAGGGCTTCCTGGGCTCCTGGCTGATCGGCTCGGTGCTGCTGCAGCACACCGCCGAAGGCCACGACGTGCGCGGCGGCGCGCGCCACGAGGTGCTGCCCGACGTGCTGTCGCACACGCTGGACGATGAGTGGCACCGCCGGCGCGCCGCCTTCCGGGAACTCGGGAACATCGACATCCCGGTGTTCTCCATCGGCGTCTGGGGCAAGGCCTCGCTGCACCTGCGCGGCAACGTCAACGGCTTTGCCGGTGTGCGCGGCCCGCGCCGCCTGCTCATCACCGAGCCCGACACCTTCCACAAAGCACAGCACGATTTCGCCCAGGAGGCCCTGCACCGCGAGGAGCTGCTGCCCTGGTACGACCACCACCTCAAGGGCGTGGACAACGGCGTCATGGACCGCGCGGCGGTGCGCTACTTCGTCAATGGGCGAGGGCGCTATGCGAGCACCGACGCCTGGCCCCCGGCCGACGCGGCACCGCGCGCCTTCTACCTGGACGGGGCGCGCAGCGGCGTGGTGAATTCGCTCAACGACGGCTCGCTCACCGACGCCGCGCCCGCCGAGGCGACGGCCTCCACCTCATGGACCTACCCCGACGAACAGTGGGTGGCCGGGGTGACCACCTTTGTCAACGGCATGCCCGACCACGTGGCCCGCGTCAACACCTTCACCACGGCGCCGTTCGAGAAGGAGCACGAGTTCACCGGCCAGGGCACCCTGGTGCTGCACGCCTCGTCCGACCAGACCGACTTCGACGTCTTCGTCAAACTCAGCCTGCTGCCCGCACCGGGCCGCCCCGGGCCCGCGCGCAAGATGAGCCAGGGCTGGCTGCGCGCCTCGCACCGGCGCGAGGACCCGGCGCTGACGCAGGAGCTGCGCCCCTTCCACACCCACGACCGGGTCGAGCCCGTGGCGCCGGGCCAGGTGGTGGAGCTGCGCATCGAACTCATGCCCATGGGCTTCGTCGCGCAGCCCGGCGAGCGCCTGCGGCTGGAGATCACGAACAACGACTCCACGATGATCGACCAGCCGATGACGCACTGGTATGGGCAGAAGGTCGGCACCGACACCTACCACCACGACCGGCTGCACCCGTCTCGGCTGCTGCTGCCGCAACGCGCGGCGAGCAGCCCCTGAGTCAGCCGCCGCGCGCCATCGCCAGCACCGCGCGCGCCTGCGCCGCATCCACCTCCGCCGGTGTGTCCGAGGTCCAGGCGACGAAGCTGTCGGGCCGCACCAGCACCAGGCGGGCCTCGTAGCGCGCGGCCTCGCCGGTCCGGGTGTCTTCCACCACGTTCAGCGGCAGCTTCAGGGCGGCCGCGGCCTCGCGGAACGCCTGCGCCTCAGCGGCGCTGGCCCCCAGCGCGATCAGGGTGTAGCCCGGCCCGAAGGCCTCGTACACGTTCCGGCCGGAGGACAGGACCGCCGGCGCGATGTGGTGGCCGGCCCGCGCAACGAACTGGTGCGAGCCCACCGAGCTCGGGCCTTGCCCGCTGCCGTTGGGCTGCACCACGGGCGAGCCTTCGTAGTTCGGCTCGAAGGCGTGCACCTCGCCCACCGCGCCTTTCGCGCGCGCCTGCCAGGCGGCGTCGAAACGCGCCTGGTCGACGGCCGGGTCGTGCGTCTCCAGGAACTCGCGGTCGGTGTCGATCGACTTGGCGATGAAGTCGCGGATCGTGGAGCCGAAGACGGGGCGGCGCTCCGCGTCGTAGGAGTCGAGCAGGTCCACGCCGCCCCAGCCCTGCAGCGTGGACGCCAGCTTCCAGCCCAGGTTGCGCGCGTCCTCCAGGCCGGAGTTCACGCCATACCCCCCGTAAGGC
>SXGT01716490.1_pt1 | contig 10472 bp, 9 predicted proteins | sample 3176221 | NCBI WGS metagenome assembly SXGT01 (sample SAMN11356862, study PRJNA531348) | freshwater metagenome | isolation source: freshwater sample F1-120 | place: China: Fuxian Lake, Yuxi | collected 2017-12-25
GGACGTCGACGTATGCGCTGACGAACGTGACGCTGGAGTATGCGCTGCTGGTCGCGGACTTCGGATTCGAAAAGGCGATCCGGCGGAATGAGGCGCTGCGGCGCGGCGTGAATGTTCATGACGGGCAGGTGTGGCATCCGGGCGTGGCCGCGGCATTTGGGATGGAAACCGCGACGATCTAACTTACTTTCTTTTTGAGAAAAAGAAAGTAAACAAAGAAAAACCGTTGTTGGAAGGGATTCCACGCTATGGCCCTCCCGAGGTTAGTGCTGGTGAATTGTTGTTCTTGATCTCCTCTGTGCCCTCTGCGTCCTCTATGGTTGGATCGGGTTGGTTTTTGGGTGTCATTCCGAAGCGGGCGAACAAGCTGTCCATGATTTGCTTGTCCATCGCGAATAGCTGCGCTTTTCGGTTTGCCGTGAGTTTGTCCGACTCCTTTTGCGCGACGGCGCTGGTGAGGTCGAGCGCGGCGGCCTGATCCGGGTCGTGGCTGGTGTCGCACTGGCGGCGGAGGTCGTGTTCGCGTTCGGTGGCGGGATCCGCGGAGAGGACTTGGTATTCGCGCTCGACCAGGTGAATCCAGCGGCGGAGTTCGCGGGAGAGACGCTCGAAGGCCTCCAGCGCCGCGCTGGGTTTGTCGACGCTCATGTAGTAATTCTCGGCGGTCTGCTCCATTTTTTCCGTGAGCGGTTTCAGCGCGAGCGCGCGGGCGGCGCGGCTGACCATGACGGTGAGCAGCGCAACCTGGTGCGCGAGGTGCAGGCCGAGCGAGTTCTCCGCGCGCGCGTTTGCGCGGCGCATCACGTCGGTGACGGTCGCGTTGTACTCCGCCTGTTCGAAGGGGCATTGCGCGCGATCAGCGGTCGGCAGTTGCGTGACGCTGCGGCCCTGGTCGAGTGCGCCTCCTCCCATTGGGCAGCTCTGCCATGCGGGGCAGTGCGTACCGCAGATCATCAGGCGGCGGGAGTAGAGACCGTGGACGACGGCGTTGCGGTTGTCCTCCGGCGCGCCGGTCAGCGGGAATCCGCCGTGGTGCCGGCAACGGCCCGAAGCGTGGTCGCTCGTGAGCGGGCAGGGGCGTCCGCCGATGGTCCGCGCGCCGCAAATGCGGCGGTCCGCCGCTTGTTCGCGCGCTTCGACCTGCGCGACCCAGGCGTCGTCCCACGACGTGGCACAGGGCGTGCCGCGGGTGGTGGCGCTGGGTGGGGCGGGTGCTGCGGTAGACATCTGGACTCCCATGGACCCTAAATGGTCCCTATACTGAGTCCCCGCTTGTTGCACTCTTCGCCGCTAACAATTCCCCGTGAAATGCGAGATGTGACGTCAGTGCCCTCAATATTTTCAGGAGCTTCTAGTGAGTTAATGAATTATCCCGGTAAAACTGAGGAGAAATACTGGAACTAGTACAAAACCAGCGATGCGATGCATGACATAGTAGGTGTAGAGTTTCCATCCATATGGTTCCCATGCTTTCTGCATTCGCAAATCAACTACTGGCAGTAACGTATCGAGTGAATACCAGAACGCATTGTAGTGTAGCGACGCGTACGAGTTGTTTGATTCGACTAAATTCATCCACTTTTTTCGAAAGAGCAGACTTCCCATCGTTAGAAAGCCAGCGATGAAATAAATACTTCGCTGGGGATACCGTCCGAATCCGACAACGTAGAAGAGTGCGTAGTCCAGCAATTCACCTATCACCGAGGCCTCGGTGCGTGCCTGTCGCAGTCGTCTATCCACGAATACTTCATCTGCAAAACTCTGGTATCCCGCCGCTGCCCAATAGTGCTCAATCTGTTCATACGCAGAGGCATGAAAAACGCTGTCCGAAAGTAATTTAAGGAGAGTTCTATGCAGTTCTAGTGGATTTTTTGCATCAATGCGCTCAAAGGAGAACCCGGAAAGTTGAGTCCGATATCGTCCATCTTCCGACTTCGCCGGCCATTTCAATTCCTCCAGACTGATTGCTGAAAATCGGGTGCCTGTTAGATTCATTTGATCGCTGACTATGAGTCGTCGCAATCGTGCGATTCGGGAAATTTGCGCATAAGGGGCAGCAAATTCCTTTACGTTCACCGAGTCCAGGATAAGGCCCTGTGCTGCGGACCGCTCAAACGTAAATTTCCCCGCGATCTCGCAACCAACCACCGAGAAGTCCATGCCGATAACTGACGACGATAGATCCAAAGAGGTTTTTGATCCTTCGAAATTTGACTGGACCATAAGCAGATTGTTGTTGCAAGCTACGTAGGAAAGGTCTATGCCGTTTTCGAATTTGCAGTTTAAAAATGTGAGATTACCGTGTACTCGAGCGTGTGCCATTGAGAATTTAGATTTTGAATCTACGACTACTTTGTCAAAACTCACGCTACCCAACGCTTCTGTACCCCAGAATGTTGCGCCGCCACCGAATTGCGTTGAGGAGCACTCGATGCTATGTGTCACAATCGCATACGAGATATTCGCTGGACTCGACGTACTCTTAAAATTTGAGCCATTTAGAAGCAGGTCACCGTCAATAGAAGCTGATTTGAGATTGAAAGGGAAAAGGAAACTAGATGCGGAAAGATCCAGAGTATTGTCGACCCGAACTTTAGTAAAATCGGTCGGACCAACGAAATCGCAGTTTGCTAACAACAAAAATCCACGAAAAATCGAGTAACTTAGGTCTACGCTTCCTCTGAACTCACACCCACTGAGGTCGACATTGTGAGTCACGTCGTAACTGCTTAATCGCAACGGATCGTGAATAATCGCTCCATGAATTGAGATGCGGCCGTTTCCTACTAGTCCCTCGCTATCGCTGCTCTCGATTAGTCGCTTTATAAGATCAGCACTTACAATTCTGTCTTTCGATCTTAGGAAAGTTGAGCTTAAATTTGCTTCTTTCCCCGACTTAATTCGTGACTCTACGTAAGCATCTGCTTGTGGATTTGACTCAGTTCGGAAACTCAATTGTGCGTGTCCGTAAGTCGCAACAGTCGACATAACAAGACACACGACGAAGCGCCCAATTGTGAGCATTGATCAACAAAACCCTTACTCTCGCGGAAGCACTAGTCCGCCCGCGCCAATATCTTCTTTCGGTTCTTCGTTAACAACGTGAGTTGTGCCGGGCGGAATACGAATCCGTAAGTCGTCCCCAGTCGAAGGCGGATTAAGCTTCACATCGGCGACGACTATCATTACAGTTTGATCTTTCTCCAGTGCATCTTCGACAAGTATCATTCGAGGCAGAAAATTGCTTGCCATCATCACTGTTATTGACGCAAACAGCGAATCATCTGGCTTCACGGGCTTAATGCGGAAAATAGGACCGATGTTCTGTGTCCCGAAACTTCGACTCAAAACGTCATTAAAATCGCTCTTCGCGAGAGTTTCGATGGTGAGGCGAGGTATCAGTGCCGATAGATCAAAAGAAAATGCTGCGACTAGCGCAGGTATTTCTGGAATATCGGCCGAATCCCATTCATCAAGTTGTTCGGTGTCGGCGTTGTATACCGACAACATATTTCCATCGAAGACGTAACACAGCGACGGTCTGTAGTCGCCCATATCGTTGTATTGAATAAGAAGGGACGCCGGCGCTTTGAATGTTATTACGCCCGCAGCGAGACCGGTCGGTACTTCATCCGTTTGAGTAAATTGAACAAATGACGCCTCAAAACTCTTTAGTTCAGCGTGATGGGTTTGGTACTGCCGAATGAAATCTTTGAATTGGGGATCAATTTGCGCGAGAGACTGGATCAATGTGATACAAAGGAAAAGAGAAGACATAGTGCAGCCCCCGCTAGCAATCGCCTATTGTATTGGTTGACTGAATCGAAAACAAGAACCACCCATCCTAGCGCTGATCGTATATCTAATTTACGCAAGACGGGCGAGCCGCCCTTGCCACATTTTGTATGTCAACAATTTTCCCCTTGTCTCGCGGCACATCTGGTGCAACAACTCGTGCATATCTATAGAGCTCGTCACGATGGTGCGCGAGTCAGCGGTGTGTGGCAGGCCCCGGCAGAGATTGCTTCGTCGCGACCGCACTCCTCGCAATGACAAATGGTTGTTACATGGAGGAGGCTGGTAACGAACAAGGAACGTAAACCTGAGCTAAAGAATATTCTCGGTCTTGCCAAAAGGACGATCGTGGCCTATGATGCGAGCGGTCTCGTTCGTAGGGTCTTGGGTAGTGGCGCGGGCAAGTCACTGAGGAGAATACGCAATGGCCGGGAATCGTGGAGTGGCGTACGTCAAGCCGGGTGTGGTCGAGATCCAATCGATCGAGTATCCGAAGTTGGCGCTGGGGAAGCGGAAGTGCGAGCACGGCGTGATTCTGAAGGTGGTGACGACGAACATCTGCGGGAGCGATCAGCACATGGTGCGCGGGCGGACTACTGCGCCGGCGGGGCTGATTCTGGGGCATGAGATTACGGGGCAGGTGATCGAGTGCGGGCGGGACGTGGAGTACATCAAGAAGGGCGACATCGTGTCGGTGCCGTTCAACATTGCGTGTGGACGGTGTCGCAACTGCAAGGAAGGCCGGACGGGGATTTGTCTGAACGTGAATCCTGCGCGGCCGGGCGCGGCGTATGGGTATGTGGATATGGGCGGCTGGGTGGGCGGGCAGGCGGAGTACTGCATGGTGCCGTATGCCGATTTTAATTTGCTGAAGTTTCCGGACAACGACGAGGCCTTGGCGAAGATCAAGGACCTGACGCTGTTGTCCGATATTTTTCCGACGGGGTATCACGGCGCGGTGACGGCGGGCGTCGGGCCGGGGACGATCGTTTACGTTGCAGGGGCGGGGCCGGTGGGCCTGGCGTGCGCGGCGTCGTGTCATTTGCTGGGCGCGGCGTGCGTGATAGTTGGGGACATGATTCCGGAGCGCTTGAAGCAGGCGAAGAGTTTTGGCTGCGAAGTGATCGATCTGAAAAAGAAGGCAACGCTGGCGGAGCAGATTGAGCAGATCGTGGGTGTGCCGGAAGTGGATGCGGCGGTAGACTGCGTGGGCTTCGAGGCGCGCGGGCATGGCAGCGATTCCGGCGTGGAGCGTCCGGCGACGGTGCTCAATTCGATCATGGAAGTGACGCGGGCGGGCGGCGCGCTGGGCATTCCGGGCTTGTATGTTACGGGCGACCCCGGCGGCGTGGATGCGAACGCGAAGATCGGCATGCTCGGGATTCGGATTGGATTGGGCTGGGCGAAGTCGCATTCCTTCTGCACGGGGCAGTGTCCGGTGATGAAGTATCACCGGCAGTTGATGCAATGTATCCTGCACGACAAGATCAAGATCGCGAAGGCGGTCAACGCGACGGTCATCTCGCTCAACAAGGCGCCGCAGGGATACAAGGATTTCGACAAGGGCGCGGCGAAGAAGTTCGTGATCGATCCGCACGGGATGGTGGCGTAGATGGATGTTGCCGCCGCGAAACCAATACGGCGGCGTATTATCGTAATCATCGCCGCAGCGATGGCAGTGCTATTGATCGTCGGTTACGTTCGATTGCCATACGCTGCGGTGCGGAACCTTTCGGACTACGATATATTGCGAGATCGTAGCCCGATCTATCTAGATTCTGCGAACTCCGAGATGTCGGCACCACAGGCATGGTGGCTGAGTCTGCGCATGAATGCGCATCTTGGAAGCGATCGTGCGCCACGCATGGGGGCCAACATCAAGTGGTATGGAGGAGTGGTGGCGCGCGTCAATGCGAGCTGCTATTTCGGGCCTGTGGGAGCCGAGGGGAGAGACAGTCTCTATGTGTGGTTTTTGGGTCTGTGGTTTCCGGTACACACTTTTCAGCATGTGATGGCTTGAGTTAGAGCGTCTACATCCCTCGAATTGGCGAGATCGGGATGTTAAACTTGAGTGTGATGGGGGTCGTTCACACAAACGGGCGGAAGGCGGAGGAGACGGCGGGGCCGTCTTCGGCGTGGCGCGACGTCAGTTTTTTGGCGGGGGAATTGCCGCACCGCGGGGGCATCACCGAGAACGAGCGGCGCGCGGCGGAGTATCTTGATCGGCGGTTCAAGGAATATACGCCGCTGGTGCAGATCGAGGATTTTTATAGCACCGACGCGTACCCCTATGTCTTCGCGATGTACTACGCGGAGTTTTTGTTTGTCGGGTTGATTGCGATTCTTTGGCCGTGGATCGCGTTGATTTATGGTCTGGTGGTTTTCCTTCTGTACATGGCTGAGTTCACCGGCTACTCGTCGATGGGGCGGTTTCTGCCGCACTACGAGACGCAGAACGTAACCGCGCGGTTTCCATGCGCGAAGGCGGACCGGCTCATCGTGGTGACGGCAAACTACGACTCGCCCAAGGCGTATCCGTGGACCGCGCCAGGCGCTGTGCGGAAGCTTCGGCTGCGCCATTTGTTGCTGGTGGCTGCGATGGTGATCGTGCTGGTGTCGTGCGGGGCGCAGGGACTGAGTGTGATCGGCGACGAATTGCCGCGCTTCGATCTGGCGGCGCGTGGTATTGCTGTGGGCGTGTTGCTGCTCGGCGCGGCGGTGCTGTTCAACGGCGCACGGAATGCGATGTTCACTCCTGGAGCGAACAACAACGCTTCGGGTTGTGCCGTATTGCTTGAGCTGGCGGAGCGGATCAAAGAGACGCCGCTGGCGTCGACCGAGGTATTGCTGGTGGCGACGGGGTCCAAAGAGATGTGGCTGAGCGGCATGCGGCAGCTTTTTCGCGGGCTGGAGGCGGACAAGAAGTCGCTTTTCTTTTTGAATGTGACGGGCGTGGGCGCGGGACAATTGCGGTATGTGTCGGGCGAGGGGATGCTGCATGTGTATGGGGCCGGCAAGACGCTGATGGCTGCGGCGCAGCACGAAGGGCCGGTGCATGCGGCGCGGCCGATCGTGTGGCGGGGTTTGCCGACGGACGCGGCAATTCCGCTGGCGCGCGGGTATGAGGCGATCACGGTGATGGCGACAGGGCCGGACGATTTGCCGGTAGCGTGGAACAGCGACGAAGATGCACCGGGGAAGATCGATATCGATGTGCTGACGCGATCGACGCGGTTTGTTGAGGCGATTTTGCGGCGGATGGACACGGGGAACGCGGCGTAGCGGTTTGAGCCGCACATGAACCACTGGGAGTACTTGAGTAATGAAATTGCCGAAGAATATTTTTCGTGAGTACGACGTGCGCGGGATTGCGGGGCAGGACTTGACGGAGGAGACGGTCGAGACGATTGGCCGGGCGATCGCGGTGTACCTCAAGGGGAAGAAGAAATATAACTGCATGGCGATCGGGCGGGACGGGCGGCTGACGTCGCGGGCGTTTGCACATGCATTGGCGGATGGGCTGACGGCATCGGGCGTGGACGTGATCGATATCGGGCAGGCGCCGACGGGGCTGACGTACTACGGTTTGTTCAAGCTGCCGGTGGACGGCGGCGTGCAGATTACGGGCAGTCACAATCCGAAAGAGTACAACGGCCTGAAGATCGCCGTGGGGCATTCGACGATTCACGGCCACGAGATCCAAAAACTGCGCGAGATTGCGGATGCAGAGGCGTTCATCGAGGCGAAGAAGCCGGTGACGATCACGCGGATGAATCTCGCGCCGAAGTATGAGGCGGAGATTCTCAAGAGGATCAAGCTCAAGCGCAAGCTGAAAGTGGTGGTGGATGCGGGGAACGGCGTGGGCGGGGAGATTGCGATTCCACTATACAAAAAGCTGGGGTGCGAGGTCATTCCGCTGTACTGCGATGTGGACGGGCGGTTTCCGAACCACCATCCCGACCCCACGATTCCGGCGTCGCTCAAGCAGCTTATCGCGACGGTGAAAAAGGAAAAGGCGGATCTCGGGATTGCGTTCGACGGCGACGCGGACCGTATAGGTGCGGTGGACGAGCAGGGGAACATCATTCCGGGCGACATGTTGCTTCTGTTGTTCGCGCGGGCGGTGCTCGACGACAAGCCGGGTGCGACGGTGATCGGCGAGGTGAAATGCTCGCGCGTGTTGTATCAGGACATCGCGGCGAACGGCGGCAAGCCGGTGATGTGGATGGCGGGGCATTCGCTGATCAAGGACGCGATGAAGAAATTCGGCGCGCTGATGGCCGGCGAGATGAGCGGGCACATTTTCTTCAAGCACCGGTGGTTTGGGTTCGATTGCGCGGTGTATGCGGGTGCGCGGCTGCTGGAACTCGTCGCGGCGGAGCGCGATCCGCTGAGCGCCCACCTCGAAGGCCTGCCAAAGATGTACGCCACGGAAGAAATTCGCATCGAGACGACGGACGCGCGCAAGTTCAAGATCGTCGAAGAGGCGACGAAGTTCTTCAAGGCGCAAGGCTTTGAGGTGAACACGATTGACGGGGCGCGCATCGAGTTTCCGGACGGGTGGGGATTGCTGCGCGTGTCGAACACCTCACCGATGCTGGTGATGCGCGCGGAAGCGGAGACCGCGAAGCGCCTCAAAGAGATTAAGGGCCTGGTGGAGCGGAAAGTGGCGGAGCTGAATAAATAGGCGCTGGGTCAGCAGGTGAAAACGGCGTCGTAAGCGGCGACTTCGATCAACTCGCGCTTGCAACAGACGACGAAGTGTTGTGCGCTGAGATGGTCGTTGGTCTCGGTGAGGCCGAGCGCGGCCAGCCAGGGTGATTCGACAATGCGGAAGAATCCGCCGTCGGGCGGGAGCGGCTCCAGGCTCCAGTGGGCGTTATCGCCGACGATGATTTTGAATCCGGCGAGGTGTTTGAAGGCGATGTGCCATTTTGCCGGGGTGCCTTCCTCCTGGATGACGATTTCAAGCACGTCCGGTGTATAGGTGAAGTCGACCAGCGTGTTGGATTTATGCCAGTCGGCGCGAATTGGCGTTTCCCAAACGTGAACGTCCATGAGCCCCCTTGTACAACGGCGCGCCCCCCGGCTCGCCATTCAAATTATAACACACGAAACGTGCGTACGCAGGGTCTAGAAGCGCGAAAGTTCCACGAAGGCATCGTAACGGGCTTTTAGATCCGCTGCATTGACACGCGCCAGACGCGAGACGCCGAATTCTTCGCAGGTGTATGAGGCGAGCACACTGCCGTGGATCACAGCCCGGCGAAGCGTGTCGAATGCGGTGGAATCCTGCTGGGCGATGTGACCCATAAAGCCGCCGGCGAAGGTGTCGCCCGCGCCAGTCGGATCGACGACGTCGGTCATCGGAAAGGCGGGTGCGGAGAAGATGCGCGGGCCGTCGAAGAGCAGGCAGCCATGCTCGCCTTTTTTAGGCGCGACGATGGACGGGCCCATGCTTTGGATCTTGCGTGCGCCGCGGATGAGGTTGCGCTCGCCAGTGAGTAAGAAGACCTCATCATTGTTGATGATGAGGCAGTGGACTTTTGCGAGGACCTCTTCGAGTTTTTTTCGCTCGATTTGGATCCAGAGGTTCATGGTGTCCATTGCGATGAAGTCCGCGCGCGACTGGGCGAGAACTTCAAGCTGGAGCGCGGGGTGGATGTTGCCGAGGAAGAGATACTTTGCTTCGGCGGCGGCTTTCGGCAGCTTGGGGTGGAAGGTCTCGAAGACGTTGAGCTGGGTATCCAGCGTGTCGCGCTGATTGACGTCTTCATGGTACTTGCCGGTCCAGCGGAAGGTGCGACCGGGGACGCGCTCGAGACCTGCGAGGTCTATTTTCTTGGAGCGCATGAGTTGGACGTGCTCTTCCGGGAAGTCGGTGCCGACGACGCCGACAAGATGGACGGGCGTGTAGTTGGCGGCGGCGAGAGAGGAGAAAACGGCGGCGCCGCCGAGGCCTTCGGTGTTTTTACCGGCGGGCGTTTCGACGGTATCCAGGGCGACAGAGCCGACTACTGCGAGAGACATGGGGATTCCTTTTTAAGAATGGGAGTGGAGCGGGGATTTATAGCCGTTTTTGGGCAAGAATGACAAGCTAGACATCTTTGTTGGATTGCGGGTTCATGCGATGCGGCGAGACACCGCATCCACTTTAAACGCGATCAGTCGCCGTTGGCGGCGGGGATATTGAACTGGTCGATTTTGTATTTGAGGATGCGCCGGGTGGTGCCGAGGAATTCGGCAGCGCGGGACTGGATGCCTTCGGCGCGTTCGAGGGCGCGGCGGATGAGGAATTCCTCGACGCGGCGGGTGGCTTCTTCGAGGGGCATGCCCTCGAACTCATCGAGGATTGAGCTGTGCGCGGCGGACTTCGGCGAGCCTCCGGGGAGGAGCGCCTCTACGTGTTCAGCGAGGATGGTGCGCTCCTGACCGTAGTACACGAGCAGACGTTCGATGGTGTTTTCGAGTTCGCGGATGTTGCCCGGCCAATCGTGCGCCGTGAGACGCGCGATCGCTTTGGGATGAATTTCGCGCGTCTGCGCATTGACCCGGGGCGAATGTTTTCTGCGGAAGAACTCGACGAGGAGGGGAATGTCTTGCCGGCGGCGGCGCAGCGGCGGCATTTCGATGTTGAGCACGTTGATGCGGTAGTAGAGGTCTTCGCGGAACTGCCC
>SXGT01469005.1_pt1 | contig 10471 bp, 14 predicted proteins | sample 3176221 | NCBI WGS metagenome assembly SXGT01 (sample SAMN11356862, study PRJNA531348) | freshwater metagenome | isolation source: freshwater sample F1-120 | place: China: Fuxian Lake, Yuxi | collected 2017-12-25
CCGAACTCGTTAGGGATTTGGCCGGAACAGAATACGTCAGTGGCGTATCTTCACATAAATTGGGATTGAACCTGATTATTTCAAAGATGTTTGAAATGAAGATGCTAAAACAAGGGGATTTGATTTTACACCCAATAAAAACATATCAATCAACATTAGCGACGTTATGTAATAACGGTTTGAATGTATCATATTTGGATACCGTAAAAAATACCTTCGCTATGGATGTAAACGCAGTAAAAGATGCGAAGGCTATTTTCGTTCCGATGGTATATGGAAATTTTCCAGATATTAATAGATTGAAAGAATTAAACATTCCACTGATTTTCACGGATGGTTATTTTGGGGGAATGTGGGATAATGAAAACGTTTTCAAATATGCGGATTTTGCGTGTATTGATTTTAAATACATCAATGAAAATCTAACCCAAGCGGCGGTTATCGGAAAACATCAAATCCCTCAAAATGGGATTATGGGTGATAAATGGCTATTCAAAATGTTGCCAGATATAAACGATAAACGTAAGAAAACGTTTCAACGTTTACAAAAGCTATTTGGAAAATATTGGAAGAAGTTTGAAACGCCAATGCGGGTAAGTGATAAAGCAGACCCAATTTGGCAACGTTATCCATTATATTGTAAAGATATTAATGTATATTGGGAATTTCGTTTATGGTTAGAAGCATGTAAAATGAACGTCACTGCTGATGTAACTCAATATGCGAATTTACGGGAAAATTGTCCGAACGCACAACGAGAACGGGGAATATTGGAAATACCAATTCCGTTATTTGAAACTCCCATAGACGAAGATATTTTCATTCATCTTTTGGAAAACTTTTTAGTTTAGAAAGGCGTGTTAGGTGAAAAATAGTATTATTACCCCGGTGTATAATCGGGCTGATTTGACGGTGAGATATTTAAAATCGTTATTGCCGATGTTGACGGAAGAAGATGAAATTATTATCGTAGATAACGCATCTACTGATAATACCAAAATTCAAGTGAACATCATCCAAAATAGTTTTCCAGATAAGAAACTGATTTATATTCAAAATCAAACGAATTTGGGATTTGGAACAGCAAATAATATTGGGGCTAAACGGGCAAGTGGGAAAAACCTAATCTTTACAAATAACGACGTTGTGGTAGTGGGAAACTTTGTAAAGGTAATTGAAACATATTTGGAAAATCATCCAAAAACAGCAGTGGGGCCAAGTGTAATTGTACATCCAACCGGTTGGAACGATATTTGGAAAGAAATCAGCTTAATCCCATATATTGAAGGTTGGTGTATGGGATTAGAAGCTAAAATGTTTTGGCTTGTGAATGGATATGACGAAAATATTTTCATTGATTATGATGATATTGACATTTCATATCGGTTACATTTAGCATCGGTAGGATTGGCTAGAGTAGAAATGCCGGTGTTTCATCCGTATTATGGTAATTCGTTTGATAATCACCCGGAAGAACGGAAGAAACAAACAAATATTTCAGTAGATATTTTCGGTAAGAAATGGGGATTTACGAGAAAATGAACATTGTAATTTCATATTTACATTATGCAATTACAGCGGCAGGTGAATATTTAGCTCGGGCGGCCAAACGAAAAGGATTAAATGTCATCACAGTAGGGCCGTATTTTGGAACAGAAATGCCGTATGGAACCGAAGGCGGGATGAAAGTTTCAAAGGAATATGACAACAAACCAGATATTATCGTTTCAAAAACAGACAGCGCTCCAATTTGGTTTATTGAAAATAAATTAGATATTCCAGTTGATGTTTGGTTAGATGTTGATGCTGGTTTTTGTTTAGACGGCACACCTAAACACGGAAAGCATATTCGATTTTTAACTGACCCACATGTATTGAGAAATCGTTATGATAGCCGTCCGAATTATGATATAACGTTTTGTTCACAAAAACGTTATATGCGGGGAGGGGAAGTATATTTACCATACGGTTATGACAAAATTTGGCATAGCCCGATGGATGTAGAAAAAACATACGATGTCGCATTAGTTGGGAATATATATAATCATCGGGTAGAATTATTTAATAATCTGAAACATTTACGGACGTTTTTCAAAGTCGGGATAGCCAAAGAAGATATGCGACGAATTTACAATCAAGCATATATTGGCTTAAACTGGTCTACCTTAGATGATATGAACGCCCGAGTATTTGAGATTATGGCGTGTGGTATTTGTCCAGTAATGAACGAAGTTACCGATATGAAAGGTTTTTTGGTTCCAGACGAAGATTATATTAAATTCGATAATCAGTCAGATGCTATCCAAAAAATAAACTATCTATTGGAACATAAAGATAAATTAGAACAAATCGCCAAAAACGCTAAAGATAAAATGAATGGTCACAGTTGGGATGACCGCTTACAGAGTATTTTAGAAAGGACATTATGAGAATTGCACATCATCACGGAAAATTGACCCAAGTTGAAAAAGACGGGGTAATTATCAAACGTGAACAATTTTTATTCGCATTAGTAAATGAAGAAATTTCGTTTGTTGAACAGGTAGACGATGATGACCATTTTTTGTATCAAAATCTAATGCCGGTTAGTAAAATGGATTTGATTACAAAATATAATGGAAAACTACCAGAACATTTATGTGGGCCAAATCTAAAATGTACGTGTGGCAGTGACGGTGTTATTTTGTTAGACGGCCCACATAAAGATAAAGCCATTTGCCGAAGTTATATTACAACTGGTTATCATCAAACAAGCCACACCATTAAAGATGGTAAAATGCAGTTGAATAAAAAAGCACAATCAGAACGAATGGCTAATTCTGATGAAATTATCAATCAAAATCTAATCTACAAACCGAAACTATGAAAATAGATATTATCACCACCGAAGGTTCGCCAAGAAAAGTCACGATTGCCGATATTGAAAATGGCGTTGGCGGAGCAGAATTAGCGTTATTGTCGTGGGCTGAAACAATGGCAAAACGTTGTCATCAAATCAGGATATATAATAATCCAACATATAGTGGTATGTATTCTGGTGTTGAATTTTTGCCAGTAGATAGATTGGATTATTCCGAAGAACGAGACGTATTGATTATGTTTCGGGGCGGGGTTGAAAACTTCAGACGGCCAGAAAAAACAAAGAAGGTTATCGGTTGGAGTTGTGACCAATACACGAATAAACCGGATTATCGAGAATGGTATAATACCGTAGATAAAATGGTATTAATTTCAGAGTTTCACCGACAAGACCACATTAACCGTTATAATCCCGATGTCGAAAAAATGATTGTCATTGATTTAGGCGTAAGGGATGAATATAAACCAACAGAAAAGAAAAAACAGATGTTATATTGTTCTGTTCCAGACCGAGGTTTAGGTTTATTGTTGGATATGTGGCCTACAATCAATCGAAAATATCCAGATTATGAATTGGTGATTACATCAGATTATCGGCTATGGGGAAGTCCAACACCCGGAAATATGCAATATCGGATGAAATCAATCGGATTGAAAAATCTTCGCTTTTTAGGGAAAGTACCGCGAAGTGAATTGGTAAAAATTCAATCTGAAAGTGAGCTAATGATTTATCCATGTAATTATGATGAATTATTTTGTATTGCCGCCGCAGAATGTCAGGTAGCCGGAGCATTTCCGATAACAACAAATACTGGCGCATTGGAAACGACAAACTTTACGGGATATAAAATAAAATATCCAAACGGTAATCTTACCGGTGAATTTTTACAAAAGTTAGATAATTATTTTAAATCAGATAAAAATATAACAACATTAGCCCGCGAACGGTTTGATTGGAATAAAATCTGCGGGGAATGGGAAAGGCTTTTTGAATGAAGAATTTGATTTTAGTATCCGATTTTGATTTTAGCCGAGATGGATTTCCGGCGAGTGGATACAGTAAAATTGCGGTTACGTTGGGAAACGCACTGACCGAAAAAGGGTGGAAAGTACACGGTTTTGGAGTGACATATAATCGTAAAGAAATCAATACCAAGTTTGGCATTAATTCAATTCGGCCAAACGATATTCCACAAATGATTTCAACGTTACATCGGGGAGTTGGTATCGAAAAGGTTTTGTATGTTTTCGATATTCCGTTTATCGAAATGATTTTGAATAACTTTCAAAACTTTGAAAAACTCGCCATTAAACAATACGGTATTTTTGCAGTAGAAGCAGACCCGTTGTGTATGTCGTGGGCATTATCAATGTCGCGGCTAAATGGATGGGGTGTAATCAGTGAATTTGGAAAAAATGAAGCCAATAAAGCTGGTTTGCCAGCCGAACATTATCCCGTTCCAATTAATCTAAATATTTGGAAAGAACGCACATTAGAAGAAAAACTAATGGTAAAAGAAGCGTTAGGATTGAAAGATAAATACGTTATCTTTATCAATGGCGACGGTAATGAACGGAAAAATCATTCGGCTATGTTGGAAGGTTTAGCAATCGCTAAAAAGACAAATCCAAACATTCACGCTATTATGCTAACTCGGAAAAATTCACCATTTTCATGGAAATTAGATGATTTAATGGTACAGTTAGATATTATTGACAATCTAACAATCGTTGACCGGGGTATTCCAGAAGAAGATGTTTGGAAATTATATGTCGGGTCAGATGCTTTTTATAATCTTTCAAAGGCGGAAGGTTTATGTTTACCTATTTTGGAAGCTATGGCGGTTGGTGTTCCGGTTGTAGCGACAAATGCAACGGCGATGAAAGAAAGTCTACAGGATAAACGCGGCATTTTATTAGATGCTGATTATATTTGGATTGACCCATTTGGTAACACAAATCGTTATTTTGTATATCCAGAAAAGATTGCAAAAACAATGATTAAGATGTCCCAAAAAGATGATAATTATACCAAAATGACAAAAGCGGCGCGTAAATATGTTGAAAGCCGAACCGTTGAAAATGCCGTTGAAGTGGCAGAAAGGATTTTAAATGCCTAAGAAAGTTGATTTTACGAAACCGGATTTAGATATTGTTATTCCGGTATATTCGGCATTTGAACAATTAGAACAATCTGTTTTGGCGTTATCAAAAACGAAACTAAAAACACAGATTTATTTAGTAGATGATTGTTCTCCCGATTTAGAAAAGGGACAGAAACTATACCGAGAATTAGAAAAAATCGGATGTAAAGTATTTTACAATCGTAAGAATATGGGGTTTGCTAAGACGGTGAATTTTGGAGTTTATCGCGGAAACGCTGATACCGTATTAGTCTTAAACAGCGATATTGTAGCAAATGAGACGATTGATATTTTATATGAAGAATTATGGAAGAATAAAGAAACTGGAATGGTAATTCCGAAACTGTTATTTTTCCCAAATTCAAACTTTCCAACGCGGCCAGCAGGAAAAGTGCAACATTGTGGAATTGTATTCGATATTCAAGGAAACCCATATCACCGATATTTAGGATGGGATAATGAGCATCCATTTGTAAATGTTCCAATGGAATTGAACGCTGCAACCGGAGCATTTATGATGATGAAACGGGCTATTTGGAAACAAATTGGCGGATTTGATGAAATTTATGGACGGGGAACATACGAAGATATTGATTTATGTTTCCAGATGCGAATGAAAGGATATAAGATTATCTATATTCCCCAAGCATACGCATATCATTTTACGGGAATGTCGTGTGAACTGACGAAAACCGAGTTTCCGATTGGTGAAAATACAATCAAATTCCGCCAGAAATATAAAGGAAATATCCCGTATGATGAGTTTTTGAAAACAGGATTTTAACTAAATGATTAAGGCGACATATACCCCGATATTTTTAAAAGAACAAGATTTTATCACAAATGGTTTTTTCACCGGAACTGCAAATAGCAGTCAGGTGAATATGGCATTTGCGTTAGCTGAATGGCAAGTGCAAAAAGAAATTGGAACATATCTAACACCAACGGTAATTACCGGAACATTTAGTTGGCCGAAAGACCAATGGATTTTACAAACGCCAGAAACACGTTTACGAGAAATTAAAAGCGTAGTTTTACATCAAGCATATTCAGCCGGAGTAGACCGATTAATCAGCGGAACGGCAGATATTATTGATAACGATAATGGTTATTTCCGGGTAAAACCAAGTCCGTATGATGTAAGCGATTGTAATAATTGTGGTAACGCTATGCCACAAGACGTTTATAAAGCGGAAATTGCATATACCGTTGGTTTGGAAACTGGCTCACATTTATTGCCAAATGTGCAATTAGCTTTGAGTTTAGCGGCAGATATTAATCTTAATCAATTTGCAGACCGGGGAATGGCGCAAGAATTTGAGAATTTCAATACCACGTTGCAAATTGGCCGAACGATTATGACAAATAAATCTGATTTGGTAATGAATACCCCATTTGGCCCATCAGGACGTGGGCAATATATTCGTGAATTATTGCGGGGATTGAAAGTAGAACGCGCCGGTAAATTGGGGGTATAAAATGCCATTTCATTTCAATTTACGGGTAGATATTTACCGAGAAACGCATACAGACGATGTTTACGGCGGAGCAGTTATTTTAACTGGGAGTTTATTGTATGCGAATGAACCGTCCAGAATGGATTATGTTATTCCGCGACAATGGCTAACAAGAAATCAAGGTTTAGAAACACAGAAAACATATAGTTTCTTTTTTCACACAAATCAACAACATCCTGTCTGGTTAAATGAAGATGATTATGTGGAAATTGTTTTTCCGCCACAACACCCACAATATAAAAAACGTTTCCGAATTGTTGGCGTAAGTTTTGAAAGTAATCATCCATCGGATGCGCGTGGGGTAATTGAAGTAACGGCACAACGAGTTGAAGAAACTCGGGGAAATGATTATTAATGGCAAATTATGGCGCTAAATTCAAACGTGACGAATTTTTGAAAAGATTTCGTCAAAAGTTAGATAAAACAATCATTGACGGTTTGATGGAAGAATTACAACTTTTGAAAAAATGTATTCAGGCAGAAATTCCAAAATCCGATGACGGAAAAGCAGTGCATTTAAGAGATGCAATCTATATAGACCCGCCTACAACAACGAAAGAATATATTTATTCCGGTAGGATGACAATTGGAAATAAAGACGATGTGCCTTATGCGCGTGCTGTTTGGAAAGGTATTTCAGAACCAGACAGTAATGCGGTATTACATCCGAAAGCTGGCTCAGGATATATGGAATTTCCAATAGAACGCTGGCCCGAAGGCCCGAGAAGTTTGATTAGACGAAAAAAAGACGGACGAGAAGTATTTATTTTCTTTCGGGTAAAACACTGGTCGCCGGCAAATGATTTTGTTGGACGTGGACGTGACAAATATAATAAACAATCCAAAAAGAAACAATTATTTGGAAAAAGAGTTGTGAAAGTATTCGGGGAATCAATGGACGATGCCGGAGCAAATATATGATAGAACCAGACCAATTACAAAAAGCGATTGTCGCTAAACTAAAAGCAAATACGGATTTAGTTACGGCTATTGGCGGAGTAGACCGAATAAAAGAAAATTATTATCAAGCGTCTAAATATGTTTATCCGGCGTTACGGGTAGATATGGGAACTCAAACGCCAATTGGAAACGGAACAGACCGTTTACGTTTATCTCAGGTAAATTGGATGATACGGGTATTTTCTGAAAAAGATAGCTCAGTAGAAGCTAATAATATTTTAGGATATGCCATGAAAGCGTTATTTTATACACAGATTATCAACGCTACCGATAAAAACGATTTACCAGCGTTTACATTTGTGCGAATTGATTTGACCAGCACAAATAGCGCTGAACGAATTTCAGAACGTTTGTGGTTAGCTGAAGCATTTTTCAGTTCAGTGGTAAATACATTAAATCCATTGAATTGACAAAAAAGAAAACAAAAAAATATAATGAAATTACAATGTGTACTTCCAGGGAACGTTATCACAAAAGGGCCAATCACCGATAAATTATATCAATTTTTGGTTGAAAATAACCGGATTGTTGACGTTGATGAAGCAGACGCGGCATTAATGTTAGAAATAACAAAACAACAACGTCCATGTTGTAACGGAAATCCCCAGGATATAAAAATCTTTATTAGTGTATAAATCATTTTTTGCGGGAATGATTTGTTGGATGTCGAAATCCGGTTGCGGCGGATTGTAAAGACGAAATTATTTTTTAGGAGAAACTATTATGTCTCTTGTAACCGGAACACCATTGGGTACGATTGTTGCCCAAGATGAACTGTATATTGAAGGAGCGCCGAATATTTATTTTATGAATGTTTCCGGCTCTTATGCTCCAAACGATATTTTCACTGGAACGAGCAAAACCTTTTATTGGGGTTTATCTGGAACTGTAAGTTATCCCGTTTACCAATTAGGTTGTTATGAAAATGTAACCCTAAGTGACAGTGTGGATATTAACCAAGTTCGGTGTGATACCGTTGGCGATAAAGATGTTATTCAAAAACGCAACCACATGGAATTGAAATTCACGCTTAAGTCATTTATTCCTCTGACGAATATTGCGCCGCTATTGCACGGCGGAGCGGTATCTGAAGATACCGGGAAACACGTCGAAGCGATGGGGCTGGGTCAGATTAATAATTCCGAATATTGGAAGATTTACCTTCCAAAGGTTTATGATGAAGGTGCGGGCGATTATGTATCAATTACCGGCCATCGTTGTAAATTCGTCGGTGGTGGTGAATGGTCAATGAGTTATGGTAATGTTTGGTCAATGCCAGTAACCATTTGGCTAATGGCCGATGAAAGTAAAACATCAGACCAAATGTTTGCTACTATTATCCGAACTGACGCCAGCAATATCTAAAATAATGGGGGAGTAAAATCCCCCATATAAAATATGCACTTCGCAGATTTTCTAAAGCAAAAAACTTTCAAACTAGATTTAGACGGAAAAGAATATAAAAGTCCAAATCTTAGACAGTTTTTTGTTTTGGAAAAACTACGATATGATTTTTTCCGAGATAAAAAGAATATAAAAAATATCTTATCCGATGTTATTGAAACATATACCAATAATGAGCTAACCGGAAAAGAACCGGCATTAAAGGTATTGACATCAATTCTACAGATATTTTCCAATAGCATTTTGGAAAACACCCCGGCATTTTTAGTCCCTCCGCCAGATACCAAAAAAGAAACAAAAACAGATAGATGGGCATATCCCGGTCATTATATGGCTGAATGGATAAACTTAATCGCTGAAAACTACAATTGGGGCTTAGACGAAATATTAAATACCGATGCACAAACAGCGGTATATCTTATCCAAGAAATATTAGTAAGCAAACAAAAGAAACATGAATGGGAATATCAAATAACTGAGTTAGCTTACCAATATGACCAAAACTCTAAAAAATCTAAGTTTGTGCCATTACCAAGACCATATTGGATGGATGAAACTGTAGATAAAAAGATAGAGAAAACGAAGTTATTAAAATCATCTTTACCATTTGGTGTAGTAACTTTCGGAAAGGAAGAAGTAGTTTCAGCAGATGCTAACACTGGATGAATTTTTAGAAGTATTGTTTTTGTTTTTACCGTATTTATCATTAATTAGGCGGGTGAAAAAAGAATATAAAGAACAGCAAGACGGTAATTTATTGTTCTTTATGATACAAACACTGATTAGCGAAATGGACAGAAAAGATTTGAATAAAATATTCACCATTTTGTTAAAACAGGATGCAAGTAAAATGGCATTATCGGATTTTATAAAAAAGATACCCGATATAATCTCTCAAAACAATTTAGTGGAATTATATCTCATATCAAAACAACTTAAGATTATCGAATAAGCGGTTAATCCCGCTTTATTTATTTTAAAGGTGAAACGTGGCAGATGAACTTATCACGATAGAGTTTGAAGCAAAAACTGGTAATATCGTCGAAGAAACTATGGAAATAGCGGATGCTATTGACTTATTACAGAAAAAGGTTAATGACCTCAGTCGTACTATTCCGCTTCTCGGTTGGAATAATCAAGCAAGGGATATTGTAAAAGATATAAATACAATATCCGGTGCGATTGGTGAATTTGGTGGGGCTGATTTTACAAAAAAAATGCAATCTATTTGGGATTCTATGCTTCCCGATTTTGAAACAGGGGAGCAAGTGACGGGGTTTCGTGAAAAGATTGGGGGGATGCTTGCAGAATTTGGAAAAATTTCCGAGCCATTAATTGTCGTTTCTGAAGTAACTGAAAAAATCACAGCAGAAGTTGCCGAAACAAATGCTGAGTTACTTAAACGTCAAGAAATACAGCAACGTGAATTAGAGTTTGAAACGAAATTAGATATAGCTCTTGAAGATGAAATAAATATGACAAGAGCTATGTTGGAATTAGACAAAGAAATTTCAGCGGAAAAAGAAAGACAAATCCGGGCTAGTATAGCGGGGTCGGGGAGTTCAACGCCATTAACTGCACGAGGAA
>SXGT01085584.1_pt1 | contig 10470 bp, 8 predicted proteins | sample 3176221 | NCBI WGS metagenome assembly SXGT01 (sample SAMN11356862, study PRJNA531348) | freshwater metagenome | isolation source: freshwater sample F1-120 | place: China: Fuxian Lake, Yuxi | collected 2017-12-25
GAACTGCGTCAGCCCGTTCACAGTGCTGGCAAGAGTCATGGTGTTTGAGCCAGTGATGAAGCTCGCGATGGGGTCGATGTCAATATCGAAGTTGTTGTCGATAATGTCGGTATCGCCAAGCAGGTCTTGGATCATCAATTCCGATTCGTCTTGTTCGCCGCCTGTGGCAAGGAACGCTTTGTACATTGCTTCCTTGTTACAGCCATGAATACCCATCTTGTGATCGTGATCGCCAGCGCCTGGGTGATCTTGTGGCAATGGCGGCAGAATGAAGTTGCCATTTGGAATCACGCCGATCCGGCAATCAATCGAACCGGGAAAGCTGCGCATAACCTGCGCCGATGCGTTACTTGGAAGTGCGGCGATAGAAAGACCCATAGCGGTGACTGAAGCAAGTGTCAGGCACGCCGCCGAATTTCGGAGGTTGTTCAAGAAAGCCCCTTTCGCGATCCACGAGTTCGTCGAGCGTAAAGAATACCATGTCGGGCAATACCGAACATGACTCTATCAAGCCCGTCAGAACGACACAAAAAACTTTGTTTTTTGACCAAAAACGCCGGAACCGGCGGCCCTCCGACCGCCGGCTCTCGGCCCACATTGGGCCGCGTCTATTGAGTTCTCCCCGCTCGCCGGTTCCTGTTCTACACCAATCCGGCGGGCGTATGAGTCTTCGAACAAACCAAAGGAGACCAAAGACGCGGCGAAAGTACCGCCAAGAAACAATTTCCGTCACATTCGGCCACTTTCGCAGCCGTCTCCCGGACGGAGCGGTACACCAAGAGAGGCTCACGCACGACCGTTCGCCCAGAAGATTCGCATTGACTTGTTTTCCTGCGCAAATGCATGAAACCAAGTCAACCACTATCAATGCGCTGGGAACGCGATGAAAGTTCCATGGTGGTGCTCTTTTTCGTTTCGAAGTCGTTGAACTTCAGATTTCTGCGCGTCTGTATATATAGCTTGTGCACAACCGACATTCGGTTTTGGGACCCGCCAACAGTGCGCTCTACCCTACGCCACACATGAGCGTTCCTAATCCACCTGTCATCACCCGCTTCGCCCCCTCTCCTACCGGTCACTTGCATATTGGCGGCGCTCGCACCGCGCTTTTCTGCTGGGCCTTCGCACGCAAGATGGGAGGTCACTTCACGCTTCGTATCGAAGATACTGATCAGGCTCGCTCAAGCGATGAATCTGCGCGTGGCATCATGGATGACATGGCTTGGCTCGGTATCGACTGGGATGAAGGCCCGGTTCACACATTTGGCGGCAAGCAGATTGGCGGCGACCCGCGCGGCGTCGGACCGTTCTTCCAAGCCCGGCGCGTTGCCCTGTACAACAAGTATCTCATGCAGCTCGTGGAACAAGGCCAGGCATATCCAGCATTTGAGAAATCTGAGGATCTGGAGGCGGAGCGAAAGAAGGCGGTGGCAGCGAAGCAGACGTATCGGTATAACCGCGCTTCGTATCATGCGATGCCGGATGTGAAAGATCGTTTGAAGCGGATGGAAACCGGCGAGCCGCATGTGATTCGCCTGCTGGCGCCCCACGAGGAGATTGTGGTGCCGGATAAGGTGCTGGGCGATGTGAAGATCGCGCCGGGCGAGCTTGACGATTTCGTGATTCGCAAGGCCGATGGATTTCCGACATATCACTTCGCGGTTGTAGTTGATGATGAGACCATGGGAATCACGCACATTATGCGTGCCCAGGAACACCTTGCAAACACGCCGCGGCACGTTGCGCTGCAGAAATCGCTGGGGTTCCGCACACCGTTCTATGGACACATGCCGCTGATCTTCAATATGGATGCTTCCAAGATGAGCAAGCGCGACAAGGCGAAAGCCGCGCGATTGACATTGAAGCAGGCAATGCAGAAAGATGCAACGCTGAAGGCAGAGGGAATCGCGACAAAGCTGGGAATGGATCAGAAGCTGGTCGCTGATTTTATTGCGGCGGAGAATGACAGTATTGATGTCGCTGCGAAAGTCGCGGATGTGTTTAAGATTACTCTGCCGGAGGTTGAGGTTGCAGACTTCCGCGCGGCCGGGTATTTGCCCGAAGCGATTACGAACTTCCTGGGATTGCTTGGGTGGAATCCGGGACTGAAGACCGCCGATGGCAAGGATCTTGAGAAGTTTGACATGGAATTCCTGAAGTCGAATTTCAGCATCGAGCGGATTGGGCGGACGAATGCGAAGTTTGATCGCACCAAGCTGGCGAGCTTTGATGCTGATTACATCGCCGCGATGTCTGATGCAGATTTCGTGACACGGCTTACGGCGTGGTGCAAGGAATTCCGGCCGCAGATTACCAATCGGCTCAATCCGCAGCAACTCGCGTTGCTCGCCAGTGCGCTCAAGCCGCGATGCAAGGTGCTTTCAGATATCAGCAACGTCGTCTCGTTTGCAATGACCGGCGATGACGGATATTCCTTCGATCCTGCGGCGATGACCAAGGTCTTTAAGTCGCCGCCCAAGGAAGGAACTCCCACAGCGACGACAATTCTTAACGAGATTCGCGCGTTGCTCGCCGCGATTCCAGACTTCGCTGCGCCCGTCGTGGATGCCGCGATTCATGAGTATTCCGCATCGAAGAACTTGAAGATGGGCGATGTTGCCCAGCCGCTGCGAGTCGCGATTGCAGGGGTAACTGTGAGTCCGCCACTTGGTGTGACACTGGCGGTGCTCGGGCAGACTTCCACACTCGCCCGCATCGATCGCTGTCTGGCTTCTCTGTAACTCAGCACTCAGTACTCATCGCTCAGCACTTTGACTTATGGACCGCTTCGCACTCTACGAACTTTGTGTCCAGTCGCCGCGGCATGTGGTGGGTTTTCTGTACGCTGTTCATGGTAATCAGCCAACTGTTCTGCGCGAAGATTTCTGCGGCACGGCGGCGGTGAGTCGTCGCTGGATCGATGAAGGCAATCGCCGCGGCGAAGAGTTTCGATCTATCGCGATCGATCTTGATCAGGCCACGCTTTCCTGGGCAAAGTTTCATGCTGGCGAATTCGCATCCAAAATAGAGTTTCTCCGCGGCGATTGCACCGGGGCTCAGGCACCTGCAGGCACGATCGGCGCGGACATTATCTTCGTCGGCAATTTTTCCATCGGATACATCCACACTCGCGCAGAGCTGCTTTCCTATCTTCGCGATTCACGCGATCGACTCTCGCGGGCAAACGCCGGTTTCGGCGGCGGCATTTTCGTCTGCGATCTCTACGGCGGCAGCGGGGCGTTTAAGTTAGGTGGGCTTCACCGGCGATACTCAGGACCAAAAGGCGAGCAAGTGCATTACAACTGGATGCACGAAGAAGCTGATCCATTGACGGGCATCGTGCAGAATTCAATTTCGTTTCGCGTGATCGAGCGCGATGATGCGACGACTGAATACCCGCGCGAGTTTGTATATCGCTGGCGGTTGTGGTCGATACCGGAATTGCGGGATGTGCTGATTGAAGCGGGGTTCGCATCTGTCGAGGTGCACGTTGAGTGCAACATCGCGCCGGGGCATGTGCCCGCGCCGGTGAGCGATCCAGCAGAGATCAAGGAAGATTGGATTGTGTTGGTTGTGGCGAGGACCTGAGTGTCGTGTTCGATGGGTTTAGCAACCAGCCATGAAGTCGTTGAGGAAATCCAGGTAGTCAAAGATATCTACAATGTATTCGTCAGGGGTGCTCCAACGCGCGCGATAGCTGCCGGACACAAACCAATCGACATACGTGAAATAGTCCTCAATATTGATCACACCGTCGAGGTTCGTGTCAGTGCGACAAGGTGGTGTGACAATCGCGGTGTCGGGTTCGGATTCGAGTGCATATCCCCCTTGACCCATCCAACCGTAATGCCAGCCATCTGAAAGGCGAACACGCACTCCGACAAAGCGACCGACAAACGAGCTGCTAAATTGCCCCTGTGAGCCTGTGTATTGACTTGTGTTCTGCCACAAAAGTGCCTGATTGATTACGAAATTGTATTCGATAGCCAGGGGACAGCCGGGAGTTGTTTGCCAACCTTGACAATTGGTGTAGAAATTTCCAATTCCGCCGCCAGCTATTTCAACATCGGGGCCGGTAGGTAAGTAGAAAGAGAACATGAAACTACAACTCATTCCCAAATAGCAGGCAGAACTATATCCGAGTGTTCGAGTACTGAGAACGCCCGTTTGATGTGGAGATTGCGAAATATCAAAATATGATGTCGGTCCTTGCCAGCAAGCGTTTCGCATTGACTGCCACGCAAATGGTCCGTCAATTCCAAAGCGGTACACGATCGGGCTTGCAACCACGTTCGCTGTGATGCACGCACTGAGTAGCGACAAACAAGTAACAGTCTTCATGACGTTCTCCTTGATCGGGTAGTGTACAGAGTGTGACCGCACGATGCAACGGCGATTTGGCCGCTAAAGGTGGGTTTTGTGGTCATTCCGATGGCACTATTCCATTTTTTTCCAACCTCTCAATCGCCTCCCGCACCTGCCGCGGCATGTTCGTCTTGGTTCCTGCGGCGTAGTCATACGTCACAATCGTGCCCCGTCCAATCGCCGCGACCGCACTCAGCTTGGTGCTGTACACCTCGTGCTCCAGCGTAAATCGATCCGTACCCATTTCAACCAGCCTTGCCCGCACCGCCAACACATCTGGATACACAACTGGTCTTCTAAAGCGGCACTCGACATGCTGCAAAATAAATCCGACGCCATCAACATCGCGCAGCGAGGAGAGTCCCATCGCCGCGATGTATGCGACCCGCGATGATTCCAGGTAGCGAAAAAACAGCACGTTGTTCACGTGCCCGAGCGCATCCATGTCGCCCCAGTGAATGGGAATGTCTATTGAAATCGGCCACCGGTCGTTGCTCAAACCGCGACTCCTGTCACTTTCCAACCTTGCGAAGCAACGTGATGCGCCCAATGGGAACCCATTCCGCTACCAGAATATCACCCGTCGCCAGGAAAATCGCCGTGTGCGGATGAATGAACTTGCCCGAAACAAACTTCTCCCGCGGCTGCCCGCGAAGGTTGCTTGGCGCGCCATCTCCCAGGTGCACGATCACCTTGTTGTCTTTATCCAGCAACGTGATCACACTGTCCAGATCGGGGACCAGCAGAACATCGCCGCGCGTCTTGAAGTGACACGGCTGGCGCATCCCCTCAGTCACAAATCCAAGGTGTTCGCCCTCAAGCGTCATGTACTGAATCCGCCGGTTGCCGCGATCCGCAACGGCAAGCTTGGGTGTGCCCGATCGCGTGTCGACCCACATTCCATGCGGGCACGACACTTGCCCCTTCTCGCTGCCCGGCCCGGCAAGCGTCTTGACATACTTGCCTTCGCTCGTAAACCGATGCACATAAGACGATCCGTACCCATCACCCAGATAGAAATCGCCATCAGGGTGGAACGCAACATTGGTTGGACAGAACTTATCTTTGCTCGTGTAGGCCTTCACCTCTTGCGGATACTCCATCTGCCACACAACCTTGCCATCAAGATCGGTCTTCACGACAATCCGTCGAGCGGTATCGCAGTGATACAAAAATTCTTTGTCACCTTCCTTGCGGATATCCAGGCCGTGCGCACCGCCGCGGAACTCAGCTCCCCATGCCGTCAAAAACTTCCCCGCATTGTCAAACACGACAACAGCTTCTGACTTCGTCGAACCGCCACCAACCGTGTGGGCAACGTAAATCCGCCCCGCCGCATCTTGAGCCAGTCCATGGGTGTCGCCCCAGGCCAGTCCTTCGGGAGGGCTGACCCAATCGTGCACGCATTCATAGGTGTGTTCGCCCTTTCCCAGCACTGGTGCCTTCAAACCAGACTTGTCATCACCGTGAACCGCCCCAGCACGTTTCGACATTAACATCCCGGCAGCGCTGACAGAGGCGAATTTCAAAAACGTGCGGCGTTCCATAGTGCATTCCTTTTTATCTGCCGAACCAGAATTCAAGTCCATTGTTATGTGACGATACCACACTCTAGCCCCCCTTGTACGAGACAAACAAATTCCTTATTGTGCAAAAAAAGGCACTGAATGGAATAATTGCTGACTACGGTGGACCGATTGTGGAGCAATGGATATACTTGTCCAGATCTGGTGAACTTATGTCAAATGTGACTACCAAAGTTGGAATCGGTACGGGAAGCGTGGTTGGCGTATTGGTAATCGGTGGACTTTTTGGCTCGTTTGTAGCCGCTACCGCCTACACCGCCCGCTATGCCAACGCGACCTCGTATCTTTCGAATGATCCCAAGGCCTGCACCAACTGTCACATCATGAACGATGAATATAACAGCTGGTCGAGTTCGGCCCATCATGCCCGGGCGACTTGTAATGACTGCCATGTGCCGCACGACTCGGTAGTGAGCAAGTACTTTGTCAAGGCCGAGCACGGCTACCGCCATTCCAAGGGCTTCACGTTCCAGGACTTCCACGAACCAATTCAGATTACCAAATCCAGCCGCGATGTTGTGATTGACAACTGTGTTCGCTGTCATGAGGCGATGACTCATGAGATTCGTACCGCCGCGGCGGGGACCACCCCCGGCGCCTCAGGCGGGCTTGATTGCATTCATTGTCATTCCAGGGTTGCCCACGGCGGGACTAGATAAGGAAATTTTTGTGAGCCAACTTCAGCCAGAAATCAAACCAGTTCAATCACGTCGCGGCGGAGCATCCAAGGCCGCCATTTTCTGGATCGCCGCTATCGCCTTCGGAGCGGGCACGGTGACCGTCATGATGCTCTATGGAAATATCTCCAAGCGCAAATGGGAAGGCGAGAGCACGGCCCTGAAAATTGCCGACGTCACTGAGCAAACGATTGATCCGGCGGAATGGGGCAAAAATTTCCCACGCCAGTATGATGGCTATGTCCGCACGGTTGACAATGCGAGTGCACGATTCAAATGGAGCGAAGGCCGACCAGCGGAAGCAACTGAAAACGGAGCCGATCCGCACGCCAAGAAAGCCGAATCAAAGCTCGTGTCTGATCCGCGGCTGGAGACCATTTTCAACGGCTACGCATTTGCCATCGATTATCGCGAGCGCCGCGGCCATGCCTTCATGCTCGATGATCAACGCGACACCGAGCGCGTGAAAAAACGGCCACAGCCCGGCGCGTGTCTCAACTGTCACGCATCCAACGTTGTTGCATATCGCGAGGCCGGCCTGAAACAGGGCGCGCCGGGAGCCTTGACCGATTCGCTCACCTCCGAAAGCGGCCAGAAACAACTTTTCTCAGGCTGGGAACACATCAATGCTCTTCCCTATGCCGATGCTACAAAACTCGTCGTTCACCCGGTGACCTGTCTGGACTGTCACGATCCCAAGACCATGGCTCTGCGTATCACGCGGCCAGCGTTTATGGAAGGTATCGCCAATCTCGCCAAATCCAGCGAGCCAGTGCCGCACCTCCCCAGCATCGAGCAATGGCGAAAAGGCAATCGCAAAGAGGATTACAACGCCAACACACTCGCATCGCGCCAGGAAATGCGTTCCATGGCGTGTGCACAGTGTCACGTCGAGTACTACTTCAAAGGTGACAAGAAACGGCTCACGTTCCCCTGGCACAACGGAATGAAGATGGAAGAGATGGAGACTTACTACGACTCCGTCGGATGGAACGACTGGACCCATAAAGACTCTGGTGCGAAAGTCATTAAGGCGCAGCATCCGGAATTCGAACTCTGGAGCCAGGGAATCCACGCACGCAGCGGCGTCTCCTGTGCCGATTGCCACATGCCCTACAAGCGCGAAGGCGCGATGAAATACAGTGACCACCAGGTGCAGTCACCGATGGCACACGTCAACCAATCATGCCAGACCTGCCACAATTACCCAGAATCAGAAATCCAATCTCGCGTCGATCAGATTCAGAAGCGAACCAAAGACCAGCTCGATCGCGCAGAAATCGCGGTTGTTGAACTGATCAACGCGATTAAGGCTGCAAAGGCTGCGGGCGCAGGTGATGAGCTGCTGGCCCCGGCACGCGCACTCCAGCGCAAGGCGCAATGGCGTGCCGACTTCATAAACGCCGAAAACTCAATGGGCTTCCACGCTCCTTCTGAGTCGCTGCGCATTCTGGGTGAAGCTATCGACTACGCACGCCAGGGAGTCACCGAAATCGCCAAGCTCCGGATCAATCCGGCAGCAGCTCCCGCAACTCCGCCAGTCGAGCCGGCAAAGAAGTAACTTCTGGTTCAAGGTGATTACAACCCAAGTTCAATCTTGGGAGCAAAGTGCAACGCCTCCTCCAGACACGTTTCCACCGCTGGCAACGACCAGTTGTCGGCATTCACAAAGAACACGTGATCTCGCCATGGTTCACGCACGGCCTCCGAAACGCCGCGGGAAATCAAACCCACCTTGGCAATCGGCATGGCGTGCCCCCAGCGTGTGAGTCGAATCTGCTTAATGTCGGATCGGTTGAGTTGCAGAATATTCAGAGCCGCATCAAGCTCAGGTGCAACGCGGTTTGCGAACACCTCAAACGCATCATCCGCAATGATCGCAAATCGACTGGTTCCAAAGCTCAGCGGCCAATAGCACGTCAATACATGTGAAGTCCGCGCATTGTGTCCGTGCCCGTGGTTCCTCAGCGCAAACGCCCCATTCACCACATCCGTGATGCGCAGCGGATTCGATGGGTCGTAGATTTGTTCAAACTCGCCGTTGCGCAACATGAACAAGTCGTAGAAATGTGTCCGCACCGGTCGATTCAGCAACACGTTGGCCACCACATACGCGCTGGTGTTCACTTCCGCCATCGTGAGATATCGATCCGGGTCATTGGGCCGCATATCCGTCAATATCCACTTGGCCACATGCTTCGGACATGTCATCACCACACGCTTTGCAATCAGCGAACGGAACTTCCCAGTCGAATCCTTATACACCACCAGCACTCGATCAGTGCCAAGCACCCGAACTTCAACTACGCGAGAACCACACCGCAGATACCGCGGCGGACAATTCGCCGGTGTATGCCGTTCCAGCGGAAGCAGCTTCTCCCACAACGCTTGAATCAGCCCGGCATTTCCACCCGGCAGCACCCAGCGCCCAAACTCCTCCGCCGCAATGAAATTCCAGCCGCACGCCGCCGATAGTCCTTCCCACCCCGAATTAAACGACGAGAAGCAATACGCATTGATCGCGGTCTCCAGCAATCGCGGCACAGGCACCGTCAACGTCGACTCAATGTGGTCCTTCAACGAAATCGAATCAAGATCACGAATCCAAGTGTTGTCCGCGGTCGGGTCAAGCGGAATCGCCGGATAGCGATCGACATACGTCATCACCATCGCGCGATATTGCTCAAATGCCTGTCGCTCAATATCTGAGAGGCCCGCCCCGTTCCAGAAATCAGCAACAACATTGCCGCCGAGTTCCGTTGGATCATCGGTCGAAGGGCTATCGGCGTGAATCGGAGCGACGCCAAGTCGGCGATAAAGATCTTCAAGCCCCGAACCTCGATCGGGTGCAATAAAATACGCACTCCCGAGCGAGTAAGGAATTCCCTCCCATTGCTCTCCCATGCCGCTGCCGCCGACTCGATCGTGAAGTTCGAACAACACCGGATTGCGATGGCGCAGGAGATACGCAGTGGTGAGGCCGGAAAGTCCGCCACCAACTATGGCAATATCGACTTCTTCGGTCGGCTCGGGTGGTTTGCCATTTGGATATTGGTTTTCCGAAATGTGAAACGGAATGCGTGTATTTGGAAAATGATCACCGAACCACTTGTTGGCAAATGGAAGTCCCCCGATCATCACACTTTCCGGATGCCGCGGCACGTGCAGAAATGGCCCCGCCGATGCCAATGGTTGTGCGCCCGTATCAACGCACGGACGTGGTCTTCTATCAGCCTGCGGTGGTGCGCCCAAAAAACCGGCACCCGCACGACTCGCGATCAATCCCGCAGTAAGGGCGGCGAACCCCGTTGCAATAAATTGACGCCGCGATTCGCCTGGCTGCCCAGAGTTGTCAGAATTGGTTGATTTCATAGACCTTGCCTGATGCCTGATGCCGTGAATTGAACACGCTCAGCATACAACATCGAGCAGGCCTCATGCAAGTAAATATGTCTTGATCCGGTAATAGGTCGATTTCGTGGAACTTTCCGCCAGTCTGCCGGGTATATCCCGGTACTCCTCGCAATGCTCAATTCAATCCATTTCGCCATCGCCGCCTCTGCCATACTCCTTCCGACTTTGGTTGCACCGCCGCCGCTTCCCTCGCCGCCCTTGCACCAATCGCTCTTCCTGGAAACTCCGGGCTCATGGGTTGTTGTGCTGCTGGCGATCACCATCGCCGCGGTTCTCATAACACGGCACAGGCGATCACTCAAATACACAGGAATCGCGGCATGTGCGTTCGCGATCACAGTCGCCGCCCTTCAGTATTCAATAGTCACCGATCGCGAAGAAATCCTCATCCGTACTCGCGCGGCAGTCCTCGCCGTTGCCCGCGCTGA
>SXGT01291080.1_pt1 | contig 10468 bp, 9 predicted proteins | sample 3176221 | NCBI WGS metagenome assembly SXGT01 (sample SAMN11356862, study PRJNA531348) | freshwater metagenome | isolation source: freshwater sample F1-120 | place: China: Fuxian Lake, Yuxi | collected 2017-12-25
CGTCGCCGCAGCCGCGGAAGGGCGCGTCGCCCCCCAGCGCCATCGACACCCCCAGCCGGCCCGCGGCGCGCGGCTCGACGAGGGAGCGCCCGACCTCGGGGGAGCCGGTGAAGGTGAGCTTGCGCAGCCGCGGATCGCGGATGATGGGCTCCATCACCTCGCCGGTGCTCTTCGTCGTGACGACGTTGAGCACGCCCTCGGGCACACCCGACTCCTCCAGCACCTTCGCCAGCCACAGCATGGTGAGCGGGGTGAGTCCGGCAGGCTTGACGACCATCGTGCACCCGGCGGCGATGGCGGGCGCGATCTTGCGGGTGCCCATCGCGAGCGGGAAGTTCCAGGGCGTGATCATCAGGCAGGGGCCGACGGGCTGCTTCAGGGTGAGCAGGCGGGTGGCACCGTTCGGCGCGACGGAGTAGCGGCCCGACACGCGGACGGCCTCCTCGGAGAACCAGCGCAGGAACTCGGCGCCGTAGGTGATCTCGGCCTGGCTCTCGCTGAGTGGCTTGCCCATCTCGAGCGTCATGATCGTGGCGAGCTCGTCGGCGCGGTCGACGACCGTCTCGAACGCCGAGCGCAGGATCTCCCCGCGGTCGCGCGGCGGCACCTTCGCCCAGTCGGCCTGCGCGGCGACGGCGGCGTCGATGGCGGCCTTGCCGTCCTCGACGGTCCCGTTCGCGACCTCCACCAGCGTCGACCCGTCCGCGGGGTTCTCGACGGCGAAGGTCGCACCGCCGCTCGCGTCGCGCCAGGAGCCGCCGATGAAGAGCTGGGTGGGGACGTCGGGCAGTGCGGAGGAGGTCATGTCCCGAGGCTACGACGGTCGCGGCTGGTCGGCACCCGATGACCTTCGACTCCCTGTAGTGATGGCTTTCGTCGGTATTTTTTCGTGCTGGTGTTCGATACTATGGACCCATGTCCAGCACGCAGCTCGCCGACCGGCTCGAGGCCGTCGCCGCTGAGCTGCGCGCCTACCCGACGCCCACCGACGCGCTGCGGCTGCTGCAGGGACTCTCGAACGCGATCGACGCGGAGAAGGTGGTGCTGGTCGCGGAGGTGGACGAGCATCGGGACTTCGAGGCCGAGGGCTGCTCGAGCCTGAAGAACTGGCTGCGCGACCAGCTCCACCTCGACGGCAGGCAGGCCTCCCAGCTCGTCCGGTCCGCTCGGACGCTGCGCGACATGCCCGACCTGGAGTCACTGGCCGTCGAGGGTGCGGTGTCCCTCGACCACGTCGACGCGTTCACCTACGCGGCCAAGCACATCGACCCGATGGTCGTCGAACACTCGATGGACTGGATGCTGCGCCTGGCCGAGCGGGCCGAGCCGGCCCAGATCCGCAAGGCCGTCAAGAAGCTGCGCGCCACCGCCCACCCCGACGACCTCGACGACGCCTGGATCAAGGGCATGGACCAGCACGACATCAAGGTCTCCGCCGTCGGCGACGGTGTGGCCGTGACCGGGTTCCTGCCCTTCGACACCGGCACCAAGCTCAAGACGCTCCTGCAGTCACTGTCCGTCCCCACCTGCGCCGAGGACGACCGACCCGTCAGCGTCCGCCGCGTCACAGCACTGGACGCCCTGCTGTCCTCGGTGCTCACCTCCGGCCTGCCGCAGGACAAAGGCGTCCGCCCCCACATCACCCTCACCGCCGACCTCACCCGGCTCGCCGACGACGGGAGCACCGCGACCGCCGAGCTCGCCGGGTTCGGCACCATCGGCCCCGCGCAGCTGCAGCAGATGCTCTGCGACGCCGACCTCACCCCGATCCTGACCGCAGGCAAGCACACCGTCCTGGACGTCGGCCGCAGCCACCGCCTCGCCACACCGAACCAGCGCAAGGCGGTCGTGAACCGGCAAGGCGGCACCTGCGCCGGACCCGGCTGCCGAGGACCCGTGGTCCACGTCCACCACGTCCAGTACTGGTCCGACGGCGGCACCACCGACCTCGCCAACCTGGTCGGGCTCTGCCCGAGATGCCATGCGGCGGTGCACCAAGGGTTCTTCACCATCGACCCCCACACCCACCAGACCCACCCCACCCTGCGCACCCGACGCACCAGCCGCCGCCGCTCCCGAGCCGGCTGAGCCGCTACGGCACGCGACGGACCAGGGCGGAGCGGTCGAAGACCTCCGGGTGGAGCACCGACGCGAACGCCTCGACCCCGTCCACGAGTCGCGGACCGGGTCGCACCACCACGGCGTTGCCGTCGACGGCCCACACCTGCACACCCGGCAGCTCCCGCGCCACCAAGGCGGCCTGCTCGGCAGCCCCGTCGAGACCGAAGCCGCACGGCGCCACCAGCACCACCTCGGGCCCCTCCGCCCGCAGCGCATCCCAGCCCGAAGGGCCGGACGGCGTGCCGGCGTGCATGCCCACCGGCTCGCCACCCGCGGCCGCTACCTGGTCCGGGATCCAGTGACCGCCCGTGAAGAGCGGGTCCACCCACTCGACCACGGCCACCCGAGGACGCCGGCGGCCAGCCACGCGGGCCTCGACGTCGGCCAACCGCCCCCGCAGACCCGCCACCACGGCACGACCGCGGTCGGCGACGCCCGCCGCAGCCGCCACCCGCTCCACCGACACCAGCACGTCCTCGAGGGTGTGCGGGTCGAGCGTCAGCACCTCGGCGCTGCACCCGAGGTGCGCCAACGCCTCGTCGACCCGGTCGGTCGGCAGGGCGCACACCCGACACAGGTCCTGCGTCAGCACCAGGTCGGGGTCGACGTCGGCGAGCGCACCCTCGTCGAGAGTGTAGAGGTCGACGCCCTCCTCACGCCGCGCCCGCACGTAGGCGTCGATCTCGCTCGGTGTCCACCCGCTCGTGTCGGCACCCGTCACCACCACGCGATGCTCCGTCCGCGCCGACACCGGTTCGTCGCACTCGAACGTGACGGCCGCGAGCCGGTCCTGCAGGCCCAAGGCGTAGACGATCTCCGTCGCCGACGGCAGCAGCGACGCGATCCTGCGCGCGCCGCTCACTGGGGGCGGCGCGGACGGCGACGCGGGTAGCGCGGCAGCTGCCGCACCCGCACCACCACGAACACGGCGATGACGAGCAGCACCGCCAAGATCACCAGCTTCTGGAACGTGTCGGCGTAGGGCTCGACCTGCTCCCAGTTCTCGCCCAGCCGGTAGCCGGCGACCACGAAGATGCTGTTCCAGATCAGGCTGCCCGCCGTCGTCAGCGCCAGGAACAGGCCGAACGACATCCGCTCCACGCCGGCCGGCAGGGAGATCAGGCTGCGGAAGATCGGCACCATCCGGCCGAAGAAGATCGCCTTCGTGCCGTGCTTCGCGAACCACGCCTCCGTCCGCTCGAGGTCGCTGACCTTCAGCAGCGGCACCTTCTCGAACACCCACACCGTGCGGTCGCGGCCGTAGGCACGGCCCAACCAGTAGAGGATCGCCGCGCCGATCACCGAGCCCGCCGTCGTCGCGAACAGCGCTCCCGCGAGGCTGAACGTGCCCTGCGCAGCGGCGAAGCCGGCCAGCGGCAGGATGATCTCGCTCGGGATCGGCGGGAAGATGTTGTCGGCGCCGACCGCGAGGGCCACGCCGAACAGGCCGAGCTTCTCCATCAGGTCGACCGTCAGACCGGCCAGGCCGCTGTCCGGACCCGTCGAGCTGGCGGACTGCACGAGGGCGGACGTCACGGCTGCGCTGATCACCAGGCGAGGGTACCTGCGCGCACCCGAGCCAGGGTGCGACGTGGACCCGGGGCTACCGTCGCGGTATGCGATCTCGGGTCACACGCAGCGCCACCGTGCTCACCGCGACGCTCCTCCTGCTCTCCGGCTGCACGGGGGGCCACGACGAGGACGGCGACGCGGCGACGACGTTCCGCACACCGTCGCGCGCGGTCGACCTCGTGGCCGGCCGCAGTCCCGCCGAGAACGCCGTCGGCACCTCCCGACGACTGTTCGAACGCTCGGACGTGGCCATCGTGTCGGCCCGCAGCGCCCGTTCACAGCAGCGGTCCGTGAAGGCGGCCGCACGGCTCGGCGTCCCCGTGCTGCTCGTCGGACCCACCACCCGCGCTGAGCTCGACCGCCTCGGCGTCCGCACGACGCTCGCCGTCGGTCCCAAGGACGCCGACTGGCCCGACCTGCCCGGACGTCGCCTCGTCGGCGACGGCCAGGACGACGTCGACCGCGCCGTGGGCCGGCTCCCGCGGACCTCGCCCCGCGACCACGACGTCGTGGTGCTCGTCCACACGCCCGGTGCCGACCTCGCCTCCGTCGGCACCGCCCGCGCCGCCGGCGCGACGGTCGTCGGCGTGAAGGGTGGCGACCCGCGCGCGGACCGGCGGGCGATCCGTGCCCTGCGCGACGCGCCCGACGCGCCCGTGGTCGGCGTCGGTTCGACGTTCCGGCGCGGCCTCGGCTACGAGGTCACCGCCGTGCGGCGCGACCTGACCCAGCCGGGCGGCGGACTCCTGGTGTTCCCAGGGCGTCACGTGGTCGCGCTCTACGGCCACCCCGGCACCCCGTCCCTCGGCCTGCTCGGCGAGCAGGGCACCGCCGCCACGGTGCGCCGGGCCGCGCGGCTGGCGCGCGAGTACCAGGAGCTCTCGGACCAGCCCGTCGTGCCCGCGCTGGAGATCATCGCGACCGTGGCCTCCTCCGAGGCCGGGGACGACGGCGACTACTCCGCGGAGAGCAGCGTCCGCGACCTGACACCGCTCGTGAACGCGGCCGAGAAGGCCGGCCAGTACGTCGTGATCGACCTGCAGCCCGGCCGGACCGACTTCCTCACCCAGGCCAAGCGCTACCGCTCGCTGCTGGAGCGCCCGCACGTCGGCCTCGCCCTCGATCCCGAGTGGCGGCTCGCGCGCGACCAGAAGCACCTGACGCAGATCGGGTCGGTCGGCGCCTCGGAGGTCAACGCCGTCGCCGACTGGTTGGCCGACCTGACCCGCGAGCGCCGGCTTCCGCAGAAGCTCTTCGTGCTCCACCAGTTCTCGACGTCCATGATCCGCGACCGCAGCACCCTCGACGTCGGCCACCCGGAGCTGTCGACCGTGGTCCACGTCGACGGGCAGGGCACGCCGGGGGCGAAGATCGGCACCTGGAACACGATCCGTCAGGGCTCGCCGAAGGGCGTCCACTGGGGCTGGAAGAACTTCCTCGACGAGGACGAGCCGATGCTCACCGTGCCCCAGACCTGGCGCGACGTCCGGCCTCGACCGGACCTCGTGACGTACCAGTGACGGCGACGCCGGCTCTCAGCACTGGGGTACGTCGCCGGTGCAGAGCGAGGGATCGGCGCTGCTGCCCTCGGCCACCCGCGCGAGCAACGTCCTGAACGTCTCGGCGTCAGCGTCGGACAACCCTGCCAGGACCGTCCGCTCGACCTCCTCGATCCGCTGCGAGGTCTCCCTCAGCACCCGCTCGCCCTCGGCCAGGAGCACGACCCGGCGGGCACGCCGGTCGGCGGGGTCGGGCCGACGCTCGACCAGGGCAGCGCGTTCGAGGTCGTCGACGAGGTAGGTCATCACCGTCCGGTCGATGCCCAGGTCGGCGGCGATCATGGCCTGACTGCTGCACGACTCCGAGCCCGCGACCGACAGCACCTGGAAGCCTCGGGCGCCGCCGGGGAGGTCGGCGACCACGTCGTGCGCCGCGTCGAGGTAGCGCCGCAGGACCGCGCCCAGTGCCTGCCCGAGGTCGACGCGGCTCGCGGCGGGCGGGTTCTGGCTCACGGTTCCAGGGTACCCACCGCCAGGTGGCCGTGACGACGATCACAACGGGCGATGATCGTTCTCGAATATGATCTGTTGTGCAGACTGTCTTCGATCACCAGGAGCACCCATGAGCACCATCTTCCGGCTGGACTCCAGCATCCGTCTCGACGGCTCGACCAGCCGCGCCGTGGCCGACACCCTCGAGGAGGCGATCGTCGAGGCCGAGGGCGGCGACACGACCGTCGTCCGTCGCGACGTGGGCACCCAGCCGCTGCCCGGCGCCGCGTGGGCCACGTCGGCGTTCGCCGGCTTCGCGCCGGAGGAGACGTGGACCGAGGAGCAGCGTGCCGCGCGCGCCCTCGCTGCGGAGCTCGCCGACGAGGTGGCCGCCGCCGACGCCCTCATCATCGCCGCGCCGTTGTACAACTTCGGCGTCTCCGCCCACCTCAAGCTCTGGATCGACACCGTCATCACCGACCCGCGCTTCGCACCGGGGACGGAGACGGTCAAGGGACGCCCCGCGTTCCTGGTGGTGGCGAAGGGCGGCGGGTACGGCCCCGGCACGCCGCGCGAGGGCTGGGACCACGCGACGGCGTACCTGCGGCGCATCCTGGAGGACGTGTGGGGTCTCGACCTCGACGTCATCGAGACCGAGCTGACCCTCGCCGACGTGACTCCGCAGATGGCGGAGCTGCGGGACCTGGCCCGCGCGCAGCTGGCCGAGTCCCACGAGTCCGCGCGGTCGGCCGGGCGTTCGGTCACCCTCAAGCTGCGTCCTGCGGCCTGAGGTCGAAGCGGTCGCGCGACCCCCGCGCCGTCCTAACCTGACGGCATGGACCGGACCCGCGTCGCCGTGAGCACCGGGTTCCTGCTCCAGGGCTTCACGTTCGCGGCGCTCGTCACGCAGACCCCACGCCTGCAGGACCGGTTCGACCTCGGTGAGGGCGACGTGACCGTCCTGCTGGTGGTGGTGGCGGTCGTGGCGGGATTCGGCAGCGTGCTGGCCGGCGTCCTGGCTGCCCGGCGCTCGAGCGGGACGGCGCTGACGACCTCGCTGGTGGGCATCGGGGTGGGGGCCGCCCTGGTCGGCTGGGCGCCGTCGTACCCCCTGCTCATCGCCGCCTTCACCGCCTACGGCATCGCGCTGGGAGGGGTCGACGCCAGCATGAACATGCAGGGCGTGCGGGTGGAGGCACTGCGGGGACGCAGCGTGATGACCGGGTTCCACGCGTGCTGGAGCGTCGGCGGCATCGTCGGCGCCGGCTACGCCGCCCTCGGTCCGCCCCTGGGCGCCGGGCTGACCGTCGTGGCGGTGGGCGTCGTCGCCCTCGCCGTGGCGTCGGCCCGTCACCTGGCCGCGGACGCGCCGGGGACGCAGGTCGACGACCTCGCGGCCGCCGCGACGATCCCGGTCCCCTGGCGACCCGTCCTGCTCTTCGGCCTGGTCATCTGCGTGTTCTACGCGGCCGACACGGGCACGGGGACGTGGAGCAGCGTGTACCTGCGAGAGGCTCTGGCGGCGCCCGGCTGGGTCGTGCCGCTGGGCTACGCCGCCTACCAGGTGGGCGCGCTGGCCTCGCGGGTCGTCGGCGACCAGCTGGTGCGACGCGTGGGTGCGGCGCGTGTCGTGGCGGGCGGTGCCGCCCTGGGGCTGGTCGGCTTCGCGGGCGTCGTCGCGGCACCGGACGCCACGGTCGCGGTCGCGGCGTTCCTCGTCGCCGGGCTCGGCATCGCCGTCATCGCGCCGCTGTCGTTCGCCGCGGTCGGGGCGGCCGTCCCCCCTGGAGCGGCCGACGCCGCGATCGCCCGGATGAACATCGCCAACTACGTGGGCGCGATCCTCGGCGGGGCCGTGATCGGAGCGGTCGCGCAGGCCGGCAGCCTGCGGCTCGCGTTCCTCGTGCCGCTCGTGCTGGTCGCGCCGATCCTGCTGCTGTCACGCTCCTTCGCGGACCCGAGGACGGCGCGTGTCGGTTGACCGGACCGTGCTCGGACCGGCCGACGGGTCCGAGGACCCGGCGGCCGGGGAGCACGTCAGCTGCACATGGTGGTGCGCTTGTACAGGGCGTCGCCCCAGTACTTCGCCTTCGTGGTCTTGAAGTAGATGCCGGCGGCGGAGCCGTTGTAGCGCTGCTCGTAGTGCAGGTGCGCCGACGACTGGCCTCCGCTCTTGCCGACCCGGCCGATGCCGCTGGTGGCCTTGACCATCTGACCGACCTCGACGTCCACCTTGCTGAGGTGCGCGTACCGCGTCGACCAGCCGTTCGCGTGGTAGATGTCGACGGTGAGGCCGTAGCCGGATCCCTTGTCGCCCGCGAACGTGACGCGGCCGCCGTTGCTGGCCTGGACCGGCTTGCCGAGGTCGCTGTCGCCGCCGGTCGGCAGGTTGAAGTCGATGGCGTTCAGCGGGTTGTGGTTCTTGCGGGTGTTGCCGCGCCACTCCTGCCCGCAGGGGAACGGGACCTCGAGCGAGGGTCGCTCGGCGGCGGCGGTCGACGTCCCGGACGTCGTCGTCGACTGCTCTGCTGCTCCGGCCGCTCCTGCCACGCCGGACACGGCCGTGCCGGCGCAGAGGGCGACTGCTGCCAGCGTCGAGGTGAGGGCTGATCGTCGGTTCATGAGGTGCTCCTGCCGTCGAGGGGCTCGCGGGTCGAGCCGTCGCTCCACGAGCCTGTTCCTCAGCGCTGCGAACCTGCTGCGACGTCGGTGCGAACGCCTCGCAGCGGTGGCGCCCTCACGTCGCACCTGGCCCGTGCGACAGTGTCGGCGTGCAGCCCACCGTCGCGTCGCTCTGGCGCTACCCGGTCAAGTCGTGCCGCGGCGAGTCGCTCGCGCGCGTCGAGGTGGAGCCGTGGGGACTGACGCAGGACCGACGCTGGATGGTCGTCGACCCGGCCGGGGGGATGGTCACCGCCCGCGAGCTGAACGGGCTGCTGGTGGTGCACCCGACGCTCACCGACGACGGGCTGCGGCTGACCGTCCCCGGTGCGGCCGCGGTCGACGTGCCGCTACCGGACCCCACGGCGCAGGTGCCGATCTCGATCTGGTCGTCACGGCTCACGGCGGCCGACGCCGGCGACGGCGCCGCAGCGTGGTTGAGCGAGGTGCTGGGCCGTGAGGTGCGGCTGGTCCACCTGGACGATCCTCGACGCCGACCGACGAGCCCGACCTACTCCGAGCCGGACGACCGGGTGAGCCTGGCCGACGGGTACCCGCTGCTCCTCACCAGCAGAGCGTCGGCGGAGGCCGTGTCGGCGGCGGCCGAGGCGCCGGTGCCGATGCACCGCTACCGTCCGAACCTCGTCGTCGAGGGCACGGAGCCGTGGGCCGAGGACACCTGGCGACGGTTCCGGATCGGCGACGTCACGTTCCGCGTGGTCAAGGGCTGCGCCCGGTGCGTGATGACCACGATGGAGCCCGACCACGACGCCGGCACCGTCGCCCGCGGACCCGAGCCGACCCGCACCCTCGCCCGGCTGCGTCGTTTCGGCAAGGGCGTCTGGTTCGGCGTCAACGTCATCCCCGACCACCCGTTGCCGACCGGCGCGACGATCGCGGTCGGCGACCCGGTCGAGGTGCTCGAGGCCGTCGAGCCCGGCACGCCGCCGATCGGGTCGTCGGCGCGGGAGCGTCAGCCGCCGTAGAACTCGCCGGCCGCCGCCCCCGGGGGCGCCTCGGCCTCGCGGGCCATGGGGGTGAAGCGGGAGTAGTGGCCCTGGAAGCTGACGGCGACCTTGTTGACCGGACCGGAACGGTTCTTGGCGACGATGATGTCGGCCTCGCCGGGGCGCTCGGACTCGCCACCGCCGGTCGCGTCGGGACGGTTGATCAGGAAGACCATGTCGGCGTCCTGCTCGATCGAGCCCGACTCGCGCAGGTCCGACAGCTGCGGCGTCGTGTCGGTGCGCGGCTCGGAGCCACGGTTCAGCTGGCTGATCGCGACCACCGGCACGTTGATCTCCTGGGCCAGCAGCTTGATCTGACGGCTGAACTCCGAGACCTCCACCTGACGGTTCTCGACCTTCTTGCCCGACGTCATCAGCTGCAGGTAGTCGATGACGATGAGCCCGAGCTTGCCCTCGGCGGCCTTCTGGATGCGGCGGGCCTTCGAGCGGATCTCGGGCATCGTCATGTTCGGGGAGTCGTCGATGGTGATGGGCGCCGACTGCACGCGCGGCATGACACGGCTGACCGAGTCCCAGTCGCGGTCGGTCATGCCGCCACCGCGCATGTGGTGGATCGCGACCTTCGCCTCGGCCGACAACAGACGCATCGCGATCTCCGCGCCCGACATCTCCAGGCTGAAGATGGCCGACGGGATGCCGTTCTTGATCGACGCGGCACGGCAGAAGTCGAGCCCGAGGGTGCTCTTGCCGACACCGGGACGAGCGGCGACCACGATCATCTGACCACCGCGGAACCCGGTCGTGAGCTTGTCGAGGTCGGGGAACCCGGACTCCAGGCCGGCCATGTCGCCGTCGCGGGACTGGATGTCGTCGATCTCCTGGATGGTCTGGGCCATCAGCTCGGAGATCACCTTGTAGTCGTCGGTGCCGCTGCTGCCGTCGACGTCGAGCACCTCGGCCTGCGCGCGGTCGACGACCTCGCTGATCTCGCCGGTCTCGGCCCAGCCGAGCCCCGCGATCTTCTGCCCGACCTCGATGAGTCGGCGCAGGATGGCCTTCTCGCGCACGATCTCGGCGTAGTAGTCGACGTTCGACGCGATCGGGACACCCGCCACGAGGGTGTGCAGGTACGGCGCGCCGCCGACCTTCGTCAGC
>SXGT01619161.1_pt1 | contig 10467 bp, 9 predicted proteins | sample 3176221 | NCBI WGS metagenome assembly SXGT01 (sample SAMN11356862, study PRJNA531348) | freshwater metagenome | isolation source: freshwater sample F1-120 | place: China: Fuxian Lake, Yuxi | collected 2017-12-25
GCTTCAATGAGGCCGGGGTAATAAACCCCGGATAAACCAGGTGGGTCGGGTGCAGCCCGACCTTGAGCATAGCTTCAATGAGGCCGGGGTAATAAACCCCGGATAAACGCCACCATTGCAACCCCATGATTTTCCTTGGGAAAAAGACAGGAATGCGCGAACCCCGAACAACGGAGCGGGTCGGAGCGGAAATGGATCATGGCGGCAAACCGAAAAGCCCTAGAAAACAACCGCTTAAGCAAAGCGCGAACCCCCTGGGTTTTGGCCACCACTAGAGGTTCGCGCTTCATCGGAGAGGCGGGCACATGCCCCCGCCTCGGAACACAATTGTTCCATATTTTTAAAGAACGCGCGCTTCCCGCGCCCCGATGCCAAACTTCGTCGTTCGGATCACCGCCTGGCGCGAAAAATCCTGCTCGGTGGAGGCTGGTCGCGAGCCACGGGCGAAGGGCGGGACAGGCCATCCGCTATGCCATCAACCACAACAGCCACAAGCCCAAGGCGATGAAACCGGCGATCAAAGCCAGTAACAACAACAGTTTGACCCCATCCCAGATCGCCAGCAAAGGCATTCGCCACCGATGGCAAAGCCAGGCCGTCGCGCATCCGCCCGCGAGACCGAGGACATAGCGCAACACCTTGTCCGCGCCCAGTGACTCCAGCCAATAAATCATCCCGAAAAAACCCAGGATGAAGCCCAGCATCCAAGCCATGCAGCCCACCTCGTCCCCGTCCATATCGGGATCGGAATGGTTCGGTTCATCGGTCCTGGCCATGAATACCCCTCCGAATGATCGATACCGTGTCGCCGGCGTTTCCGCGCGCTCCCACGAATCCGCCGGGGAGAGCGGCGCAAGGCCATCCTTGCACTCCAACCCGTGGCCATCCCAACAGGCGGATGCAATTCGACGCGGAGGCTGTCATATACTTTGTCATCCCATACGTCCTACGGAACACACGCCATGAGCACCCTGAGCATTCGATTACCCGACGAACTCGACCGCCAATTACAAACGGAAGCTCGTTTGGCCGACAAGACCCGGTCGGAACTGGCGCGCGATGTATTGGCCGAGTACGTCAAGCGGCGGGAGCGCGAGCGGTTCATGGCGGAACTGGTGGCCGAAGCCAAGGCCGCGTATGCCGATCCCGAAATCCGCCGCGAAGCTCTGGAAATCGCCGAGGACTTTCTGCCACTGGATAACGAAGCGCTGGATATCGCCGAGGGTTGCGTACCCGGCGAATCGGGTCGGGAAGAACCCGCGGAAAAGTGGTGGCGCTGATGCGGCGGGGGGAAATCTGGGTCGCTAACCTGAATCCGCCGCGTGGCAACGAAATCGGCAAGATTCGGCCGGTATTGGTGATGCAGACGGACCTGTTGTCCGCCGAAATCACGCCCATGGTCGTGGTGCTGCCACTGACCACACGGGTCTACCCGGCTTTTTCGCGCTGGCGGGTGACTCTTCCACCCCGTGGCCGGTTACTCAAGCCTTGCCAGGTCGTCACCGACCAACCCCGCGCCCTCGACCGCGCCCGCTTCGGCGACGGCCCCCTGGCCGAACTGGCCGCCGAAGAAATGGCGGCGGTGGAACGCGCCTTGCTGGGCGTGTTGGGGAGGTATTGATCCATTCGTCGATTCCCCTCAGCTTGCGCCCGCCATCGTTCCCGCTTTTCACCAAAACCGCCGCGCTTCCCAGCGGATCGACGACGCTCGCGGCGCCGGCCAGCTCGCCGCCGGCTCAACGGCCCGCGCTTGCGGCCCCGGTGACGACGCTTCGAGCGCCAAGCTTCTTGCCGAAAGCGCGGAGGTTGTCACTTAAAGTGAGAGCGTCCGCGCTTTTCATGACATCGATTGTGGTTTAAGTGACATCGCTCTCGCGAGTAGCGCCGACCATCGCGCCGTCGGCGAGAACGGCGCCGCCGCCGGCGCGGCCATCCTCGCCCACGCGGCCGCGATTCAGCCCGCCGGCGGATTCGGATTGGCGGGATCGGCCGGCTTCGCGGAACGGCGCGCGAACCGCCGTCCCAGCGTGTCCAGATGGTTTTCCAGCGCCGCTCCCTCGCCGTTCAGCTTGAGCACCTGATACACCAGCAAGGCTCGGGCGTAGGCATCCGCGCACAGGCCCACGTTGGTGTTGCTCGCCAGTTCCAGCGCTTGTTCCAGGGCCGCCAACACCGGCGCCAACTGCCGGATGAGTTCCACGTCGTCGCGAAATTCCTTCAGATCGAAGTTCTTGGGCAGCAAGTCCTCGTGCTGGGTCGCGGCGAGCAAGGCTTGTTCCACGAAAGCCCGGCTCTTGTCGCCCATCCGCGGCAAGCCCTGTTTTTCCTCCGGGGAAAGGTTGCGCAAGAACGGCATCAAGGCCAGGGCGTCCTTGACGAGTTGCAGGATTTTCCGCTGGTTTTCGTTGCTCAGTTCGCCGGAAATGTAGTCGGTGGTCATGGGGGTGCTCCTGTGTGGAATTAGGGGTTGAGGTTAAGTCCAAGCGGAGTTTCGTGTGGGGGGTAGGGCGGGCATGGGGCCATGCCCGTCCCACGGCTACACCGCATCCCCTCAAGCGGGATGGGCGGTGCTGAAGTTTCGATATTTGCCCACGGTCAAGCGCTGGCAGCGGAAGATTTCGGCGACGCCACGGGTGGCAAGCCGCCGCCGATCCGGTTCGGGTACCTGCAAATCCGCCGATGACAATAACGAACGAACCGCGTCCAGTGGCAGCGCGGGGGTCCAAATCGGCCAAGTCCAAAGCGCGCCTTCGCCACGGCGTTGCGTGAAGCCGGTGGTTTCCAAGCGCCTACCGACCGGCGCGGTCGGCATCAAGGGCAGTGCTTCGATAGCGAGGCGATTGGCGCCGCGAACCGTGGCGATGGGGTATTTGGACGAATTGCCGGGGTTGCCCCAGCGCAAGGCATAGCGGCGATCATCGTTCGGATCCCAGCGCAGGCTTGGGCCCGGGTCGGTGTAGCGCCATTCGTGGAACAGGGCGGTGGCCAAATGATCCGGGCCGGTTTCTTCGATGAGTTTGCACATGAAGCCCAGGAAATGCTGGTCTCCGGTTCCGCTCATGGTCCGCAAGGCGGTATCCTGAATCTTCCCTTCCTGGCCTCGTTCTGTTCTCGGCGTGGCCTCGCAACCGAACGCGGCGATGAAATCGGCATTGCGGCGGTCGCCCGAATGGCTCGCGTTCCGTGCGATTTCGGCCTGCGAGCGAAAAGTTTTCGTATCGACGGTGAGGTCGCGGGCGAAAGTCAGCGCGGGTTGGTCCCGCATCGCTTTCAAGGCGGCGTTCAAACCATCAAGAAAGGCTTCGGTTTCGTCCGCGCCGATACCTTGTAATACCGGACGCCAGAGTCCGTCGATTGGGCGCCAGTGCATACGGATGGCTCGTTCCGACCAAGCCAAGCTTATCGCGCGGAATGTGCCCAAGGCGGCGAGAAAACCCAACGGGTTGCCGCCATCCAATCCGATCAATTCGAGTTCTGAACCCTTGCTCATTGCTCCGCCTCCTGTTCGCTACGCCGGTGATCAGCCAGCCGTAAGATTGCTTCCAGCCAAGCTAAACCCCACCAGCCATATTTACGGGTAAGCCGCCAGAAGCGTTCCGCGACACCGGAGTCCAGGCGCTCCAGCCCGTGTTCGCTCAAGGCTTGCCAATGCGGATTCTCGAATTCCCCGAGCCTGGCCAAGGCCAGCGGAACCGGAATCGGGCGTTTGTCGAACGCCACCGGGGCGAAAGGCCGGCAATGGCCGTGATGGCTGGCAACCAGATGCAGAACCAGGTCGCGCGAATCCGCGTCTTCCGGCAACAGCGCCGGTGCGCTTTCCGCCATCCGGACGGACAGCAGTTCATGGCGGGCGCCCTTGGGGTAGCCGGCGTCTTTCCTGGCGCGTTCATGGGCGGCGCGGCCTTGCGGCAGTTCGATGGATTTGGCGAGTAGCTCGTCGCGAGGCGCGGGCCGGCCGCCACGCAGCAAGGCTTGGAAACGCGGGTCCGCCTTGCCCAGGTCGTGCAGCAATCCGGCGCGGGCGACGGCCGCGGCGATGGGCGGCGGCAGGCGGCAAGCTTCCGCGAAATTCAGGGCGAATCCGGCCACGCCTTCGAGATGGCCGGACAAGGGAACCGGCCGGGTGCTGGAAGAAGAAGAGGCGTCGTCTTCGTCGGAGAAGCGGTCACTGTCCTCGCTGTCCGGATCGCGCGACAGAAACCGGGTTCCCCGCAACAGCAAGCCTCCCCTTGGGTGAAGCTCGACACAGCGCTTGAATGCGCGCTCGGATTCGGTGGCGAGGCTGCCGGCCGATTGCCGCAACCATCGCGGCGTCTGTTCATCCTCGCCCAGCCGGGCCAGCGCTTCCCGAAGTTCCCGCAAGAAATCCTCGGTATCCTCTTCCAGCCGATCCGCGGCTTGTCCCGCCAGCGCCTTGACTTGTTCCGCCGCCGCGGTCGCGGTCCAACAGGCCATCACATCCGGGTGCAGACGCAGCAAAGCCTTGGCGCGGATGGCGGCATAAGCACGGTCGCCGAAATCGAGGATCGGCGTTCCCTCCTTGCCCGGCGCCAAGTCGCCCAGGTCTTGCCAGGCGCCCAAGCGGGCGGGGATGACGACGACATCGCCCGGACGTAGCGCTTCCCGGTCGGATAGGGGATTCCAGCCCTCGCCGATAGTGATTTCACCCCATTCCGGATTGCCGTAAAAAACCCGGCACTCGACGACCGCCGCCTCGTCTCGCCCGCGCCAGCGGACGACCCGCCGCCGGCCGGCATGCGGCTTGAAATCGTCGAAATCCTCGTCGATGCCTTCCACGTCGCCGCTGTCGTCGGCGCTGGCGATGCCGGCCAGCCATTGCCGCATCCGCCAAATCGGCACGGCCACGCATTCCGCCGTGGCCGGCGGGCACAGCGTCAGGATTTCCAGGGACTTATCGGCTTCGGTGGGCGCGATATCTCCGCCGGTTTGCGTGCTCAAATCCAAATCGGCGCGCCAGCACACCAGCACGTCGGCGGAAGCGTTGCCGGGTCCGTGCAGGAACAAGGCCGGTTCCGGCGAGGGCATGGGCTCCGGGGCGGTTTGCGCCCAGCAATCCACATGGGCGGGCAGCATGACCGGCGCGAACTTGGCGGGCGGGTTGAGTTCGGCCATAGCCTCGCCGATGGGCAGCTTCGGGTCCAACTCGGAGATGCCAAAGTCGATTACGCCCGATTCGCCGGCCTGCCGTTTCAGCCACAGCCAGGTTTTCGCCAAGGCCGCGCCGTACACCGGGTCGTCCTCGCTATCCTCCGCCTGATCGGCACGCACCAGCACGGCGGCGCTGGCGCCCCAAGGCCGACCTTCGATATCGCGGGACTGAATCTCTCGCCCCATGCGGTTGAGCCGCCCGAACCGCTGGCGCAAGGCGTCGAGGCTGGCGCATTCCGTCACCAGCAGGTCGAAATCGAGGTCGGCGCCCACTTCCAAGGTCTGGGTCGCCACCACGAACACCGATTTCGTTAACTTCCGATCGGCCGCATGGGCCGAGGATAAGCGCTGCAACTGTTCGGCGACGGTGTCGTCCTTGTCGAAAGGCCGCATCCGTCCGGTCAGCAGCACTATTTCGTTTTCGTGGTTATCCAGCTTTTCCAGCCGCCGGAACACGGCGCGAGCCGTCGCCACCCGGTTGACGAAGATGACGCAAGCCAAGGGCCGCTTGTCCATCGAGTCCACCGCGGCCTTCGCCAAGGCCGCCGCCAAATCCTCGCAAGCCGTCGCCGACTTCACCTTGACCGGCGGCATAAGCTTCGCGGGCTTGGCCGCCAACTGGCGATCACCCAGCGGATGGCCCGGCGTCCGTCGTTCCTCGGACTCGTCGCGGAAAATGTCGTCCAAGCCGGGCGGCGGTGTGGCGCTCATCACCACGGCCTGGAACGGCGTCGATAGCGGCGTCTCGGCCCAGGCGCGGTAGCGCTGGACGGCTTGCAGGGTTTGCAGGAAGGGCAGGGCGCAGTGGGCTTCGTCGAGCAGGATCAAGGCATCGTTGCCCGCTAGCCCGGCCTGGATCGGCCAAGCCTTGTGGGAGCGGCCATAGGCGCGAAACAGCAAGCGCGAGCCGAGTTGATCCACGGTCGAGGCGACGATGGCCGGTTGCGCGGGCGAGCGCGCCCAGGCGTCGGAGCGGTACATGCCGCCGCGCAACTGGAAGCAGGCCAGGGGTTCCGCGTCGCCGCCCAATTCGCGCAAGGCGTCGGCCACGGTTTTGAGCGCGCCGGTTCGCGCATTCGAAAGCGCCTTGGCGAGCCGGCGGGCGCGTTCGAAAGCTTCATCGACAATCACCCGCCGGTCCACCACGAAGAAAATCCGCCGAGCCACGGGCAGCGGCGCGTTGCGCGGCGTGCTCAGCGCGGCGGTGGCCAGGGCGAACACCGCGATGTCGAGGCAGGCCGTTTTCCCGGAGGCGGTGGGCAGGGCGATGGCCTCGGGCCAAGGCGCCGCGCAGTTTTCCAACACCCGCCGCGCCAGTTCCCGTTGCCAGGCAAAGGGGCGCTTAGGCGGCTTGCCCTTTTCGCTCCATAGCGTCTCGAAAAATTCGTCGAATTGATTCAAGCCGAGTTCAGCCATGGTTTTCCCCTCCCTGTGGCAGCGGGCGGCACAGCCCATAGCCCCGGAACCGGCCGGCGCCGATCAGCACCGGGCCTGCCACGGGTTCATCGAACCACAGCACCGCGTGGGCATGGTGCATCCGGCCGCCATCGGACTTGCGGGTGAGATAGGGGAATTCGCTGGCGTGGGGCGCGCCTTCGACCAGGGCAACCGGATGCAGCAGCACCTCAGAAGGGCGCGGCAGGCCGATGCGTTGGCAAGCGTCCTTGACGATTTCGGCGGCTTTCTCCCATTTGTCCTTGCCGTCGCAATGCCGGTCCAACACCACCGGGGTTACGCTAGCCCAGCGCCGGGCGGGGCGGGTCCAAAGCCCGGCGCGCAGGCTAACCGGCGGGCTTTCGCGGGTTTCCAACTCGGCCAGGCAATCCAGCCATTCGGCATTGAACAGGCGGAAGGGTAGAGCGAAACCGTATTCGTCCCGCAGCCAGGGTTCGAGGATGGCGGCGGCTGCGGCCGAATCGGCTTCGCGCGGCAGGGCCAAGGCCAAGCCCATGACGCGTCCGTCGGCGTGCTCGTGGCCGACGAACGGCAGCGGCAGCAGGGCGACATGGGGCCGGGCGCTGGCGCGCCCGTCGGCGGAGTGGCCGGACAGCCATTCCGGTATCGGTTCCGGGCACGCAGCCAGCATCGCGCCGCGCAAGGCTTCCGTCAGCTTGAGCGTGGAATGCAGCGACAGGCGTTGTCCGGTCAGGGCCAACACCACTAGGCGCGGATCGAAGAGGCTGCCGGGCAAGTCCGGTTGCTCTGCCGGGGTTGGTTTGCCGTAGCCCTGCCATAAGCCGGGCTCAGGGCGAAGGCTAATTGGAGCGGCACCGAAGAAGGGTTCTAGGCGAGTGGTGGCGTCTTCAATCGCTCGATCAATCTCGGCCAGTTCCATTTTGAAGGGGGCTTCGATGGCCTTTTTTTCAGCGCCTTTTAGGATTTTTGTTGCTGCCTTGCGTTTTTCATCGACCGACTTTTTTGTCTCCGCCAAGTTCTTTAGTCGTCCTTGAAGATCGCGATAAAAAATGACGGTATCTCTATTGCAACGCCTTTCCAAATAACTCAGCCGTTCTTTATCGAACACTCGCAGTCGATGTGGCGCAATGCCTTCGACTGGAATCCAGTTTGCCAACGGTGGAGTAGTCTCAACCCACATTTGAACCAAGGAGGCTGGGTGTCCCACGGAAATGACTTTCTGGCAGAGATTGGTCAACGGCTCGAGAAATTCCGGCGGTAGTTCCTCGGGCCAGCTTAGATAAACATTTGGATCGTGCGGGATTGCGACAGCAAATCGTCGATCTCGTCGCGGCCTTCCTAATGGATAGCATTCCGCGGGAGTGGCAAGGCTTCCTTTTTTCTCGTCCTCGAATGGTGAGCTTGTGTCGTTCACCGGGACGAAGACCTTGACACTATGCCTTTCGGTTGCCTCCGATGCAGTGATTGATGGTGGGTTTAGGGTTTCCAGCCAAAGAAGCGAGTCCCGCTCGCTCGCTGATCGACCTGTTTCGAACCAAGCGGCAGCGAGAGCCATATATACCCGATCCGGATGTGGTGGCCACTCGGCGCGTTCCTTCCTCGCGCCATCGGCGGCGGCCATGGCCCAGCCGTTTAAGTAATGAAGACCCAGGGCGAACATCAGGCGTCTCCGCTGGTTTCGTGGGCCGCCAATTCCTGGCTTTTCCGCACCAAGCGCACCAAATCCGGGTGGGGCGTCAATGTGATGTCGCCTTCCCACGGCAGGCCCAAGGCTTGGGCTTCCTTAACGGCGGCGTTCAGCAAGGCCACGGCGGCCGCGCCGTCGAGAGAATATTCCTTGGGCGCCAATCCGGGCGCGTCAAGCAGCTTCCAGACGAACGCCTCGGTCGGGAACAACTGGCAGCGCGAACGCAAATCCGCTCCTTCCTCGCGGCTCAGCGTCGCCGCGGCCAAACCCAAAGCCGCCAGCACCACGCGTGCCGCTTGGTCGGTTTTCGGATCGGAATCTAACGCGTTGTTAAGCGGGAAGCGAAGCCGCCGCAGGGCCGCTAGGGATAGAACCGTGGTTTGGCGGACCTTGGAGACGGTGAAGCCGCCGTCGGCGATGGTCGGAGGAATATTGTCGTGATTAGCTTCCGACGGTTTGCCGTCTTTTCCCAAATAAACAGGTTGATTTTTTTCCTTCCGTGCATCAGCAGCGTTTGGAGTCCAATGAGGCGCGTCATCCGTCTTGTTGGCTCTCTCATAAAGCGATTTCGGGCCGATATGAATTTCCGCTGGATCAATTCGGCTGGAAGTCTTCTTCCCCGAAACGGCATTGAATCCCACCATCTCGGAAACCAGCGCCCGCTGGAATTTCGCCCCCAAGCCGCCACGCGGGCCGGTCGAATCCCAAAGGCCGAACACGAAGGCGGTGGGGCAGAGGCCGAACAAGCCCGTGGCGTTGCACGTTTCGGTGTAATCCAGCACCCGGCCCTTTTCCGATTTCCGGAAGATCACGCCTTCCAGCAAGCTATCGCGGAGTATGGCATCGGCGATCCGGTGCGGCGCTTCCAGGCTGCTTACGCTGAACTTCTTCAACAGTTCTTCCTGGTCGAAGCGCACGGTAATCAGCGGCAAGCCGATCCGGCCAGCCCGGCGCGATTCCAGCAAGGCCAACTCCATGCGGTTGGCCTGGGATTGCACCGAATCGACCAGGACGCAATTCACTTCGCGTCCGTCGATGTGGCGCGTTTCGGTCGCGTATTTGCCGCCTTCGTAAGTCGGCGGAAAAATTTTGTCGCCCTCGCCGCCGGCGGGCTGGTAATCGGTCACGCATCGGAACGCGGCGGCATGGCCGGCGACGGCCTCCTTCAGAACATCGAGAGTCAGTTCGGTCGTCATGGCGGATTTCTCCTACGGTTGGGGTGAAAATGGCGCAATGAGGCCGGGAGCCGAGGCTCCCGGAATTTTTTCTCGTTCCCACGCACCGTGTTACGGCCATTAAGTTAAGCCGGAAAGCAGCTCCATGCCCGGAGTCCAAACTTTAGTTTGGGCCGCCTTTCAATGGCTGGAACCCGCGTACAAACTAAAGTTTGTACTCCGGATTGGTTAACTTAATGGCAGTGACGCGCCGCGTAGGAACGCAGCCGAGGCGGGCCGACTGGATTACCACGAAGCCCGTGGGAACCAGGAAAAATGTCGATCCACATTCGATTGTTCCCACGCCCCACGCCAGCCACGAGCGCGACACCGAAAACCAATCGATACGTAAAACAAAAGTGAAATAGTTCCGGGAATGTTATGAAAAATTCCGGAACACTCAACGTGAATATTCACATTGACAGTAGGGATGTATTGAATTACGGATTGGGAGCAGCGGGAAGGCGCGGGAAAAGAGCGCTCAAGCGGCCCAGCGGAGGCCGGAGCGGGGCGCGATCCGGTGTGTTGAAAGGGGTGTCAAAGAGATAAGAAGCGCGCCGTAACCCACCGGGGAAGGCCGCTGGAAGCGGTGGGTTACGGCGCGCGGAGAGATAGGGGGAATTCGCGGATTTCGCGTTCCGCGCGCCTAAGCCACGCGCGGAGCATGAATCGGGAAACCGCCCTCAAACATCCAGATTGAGTTCCGCGATCTTGCGGGTCAGGGTATTGCGCCCATAACCCAACAGCTTCGCCGCTTCCTGGCGGCGCCCGCGGGTCACTTGCAGGGCCGTGGTGATGAGTATGCCTTCCGCCGATTCGATGGCGTCCTTGGCGACATTGCGCTCGCCCTGCTTAAGCCGCTGGTCCACCCACTGCCGGAAAGAATCCTGCCAGCCCTCCGCCATCGGCGCCGCTTCCACCGTCTTGACTTGCAGCAACTCCGGCGGCAGGTCGTCCAGATGCGCTTCCTTGCCCGCCGCC
>SXGT01641262.1_pt1 | contig 10467 bp, 4 predicted proteins | sample 3176221 | NCBI WGS metagenome assembly SXGT01 (sample SAMN11356862, study PRJNA531348) | freshwater metagenome | isolation source: freshwater sample F1-120 | place: China: Fuxian Lake, Yuxi | collected 2017-12-25
ATCGTCTACCGTCCGAATCCCACCCGTCTCGGGATGGTCGGCAACTGGCGCATGGCATTCGAACGCGGCCGCGAGCACTTTCCCGGGAGCGAATATTTCGCCTGGGTGTCGGATCACGATTTCTGGCATCCCCGCTGGCTCGAAGTGCTGCTCGGTGTGCTGGATGCGCATCCCGAGGTGGTGCTGGCGTACCCCCAGCTGCAGCGCATTTTCCCGAAGTTCAGGAAGACGATTACGCGGACGTTCGACACGTTCGGCATCACGAGTCCCGTGGCCCGTCTGCGCGGCGCGACGAGCGGCATGGTCACGGCCGGCAACTGCGTGTACGGACTCTTCCGGTCCTCAGCGCTGGCGCAGGTGGGGGTCTTCCCGGCCGTGCTGATGCCCGACCGGCTGCTGATGCTGCAGCTGGCGCTGCTCGGACAATTTCGGCAAGTGCAGGAGATCCTCTGGTACCGCGAAGTCGCTGGCAGCTTCAGCTACAGCCGCCAGCGGCAGATGCTGTTTGTCGGCGGCGCACCGCTGTACACCTACGTCCCCGTCCATCTCCAGCACTTCGGGGTGCTGTTCTGGCAGTTCGCGGTATGCGGCCGCGCGCGTCCGGCGGCAGGTCGGCTCCCCAGTGCCGCGTATGCGATCGCACAGCTGTGGTACTCCACCAAACGGGAGATCGTTCGAGACGACTCCCGTTGGCGCGAATCGCTTCGGCGGACCACATGGGGGAAGCGGCTGTTTCCGGGCGGTCGTGCCGTTCGCGATCGACGCGGGCGAGTGACATCCGCGGCGGCCTCTCGCGCCGAGATGACCGGATGAAGATTCTGTTCCTGCTCGGCGCCACCAGCCGCATCCGCAATTTCCGGGACACGCTCCTGATGCTGGCTGACCGGGGGCACGATGTCCGGCTGACGGGGCGGCTTCGCAAGGGCAGCTTCGACATCGCCAGGTCGATCGACCATCCGAGGATCTCGGGCCGCGTGAACCCCACGCAACGGGTGGACGAGTGGCGCGACTCGGTCGATCTGCTGCGCGGCGCGCGCGACTACGTTCGGTATTTCGACCCGCGCTACGCCCAGGCAACGCGGCTGGTGCGACGCGCCTACGAGATCGCGCCCACCGAGTTCGCGCGGTTCTGCGAGCAGCATCCGTGGGTCAAGCGGCACTGGAGACTGGCCGCCGGCGCGCTCGCGCTCTGCGAAGACCTGATCCCCACCGATCCGGACTTCGAGGGGTTTCTCGAGGAGGAGCGCCCGGACCTCATTCTCGTCACGCCGCTCGTCACGTTCGAGTCGTATCAGACCGATTACGTCAAAGCCGCCCATCGTCTCGGTATCCCGGTGGTCTTCATTCCGTTCAGCTGGGACAACCTGACGAACAAAGGCCTGATGCGGATCCTCCCGGATCGCGTTCTGGTGTGGAACGACGTACAGGCCCGCGAAGCCGTCGACCTCCATGGATGCCCCGCCGAGTCGGTGGCGGTGACCGGCGCTGCCCGATTCGACGACTTCTTTGCGCGGACGCCGGGCATGGATCGGCACGAGTTCCTGACCCAATTCGGACTCGATCCGGCCAGGCCGGTGGTGCTGTATCTCGGCTCGTCGCAGTTGACCGGTCCCAACGAGATGGAGCTCGTGCGCCGCTGGGCGGAATCGATGCGGAGCGCCGGCGATGAGGCGGTGCGGACCTCCGGCATTCTGGTGCGTCCGCATCCGGCGGTGCGCAGCTCGTGGGAGTCGGTCGATCTGTCGGACCTCGGGCAGGTGGGCCTCTCGCTCGACGCCAGCCGGGGAGGCGACCAGGAGCTCTTCGACTCGATCTACCACGCCCACGCAGTGGTCGGGCTCAACACGAGCGCCATGCTCGAAGCGGCCGTCGTCGGACGGCCGGTGCACACGCTGGTTATGCCGGGCTTCGACGAGGGACAGGTCGGCACGATTCACTTCCACTACCTGGTCGAGGCCTACGGCGGCCTGGCGACGATCGCACGCGACTTCGACGAGCATCATCGGCAGTTGTCCACGGTGCTGCGTGGAACGCCCATGTCGACGGATCGGAGCCGTCGGTTTGCCGGTCAGTTTCTGCGGCCGCACGGCATCGATCGGCCCGTGTCGCCGATCCTGGCCGATGAGATCGAGCGGGCCGTGTCGATCCGGAAGCGTCCGCATGCCGGCAACCCGCTGCATGCACCGCTGCGGGCGGGGCTTCGGACCTGGCTCCGCCGCCGCTCGAGCCGGAATCGGGGCGTCGCGGACACGACGGTCATCGGCACCTCACTGTCGCTGCGGCCCGTCAGGACGGCGCTCGAGGAAGTGCAGCAGGGGACGGCGCCCGTCTTCGTCGGGCCCTGGGCCGATTCGATCGGCCACGAGCTCCTGTACTGGATTCCGTTCGTCCGCTGGGTCGCCGCCACCTACGCGCTGCCGCCCGAGCGCCTCATCGTGCTGTCGTGCACCGGGGCGCGGGACTGGTACGGATCCCTGGCGCACCGCTTTCTGGACGTCCGGACGCTGTTCTCGGCGGCAGAGCTCGAACACTGGGGGCGCCGGACGGTGCCGCAGAGCGAGCAGGATCCGAAGCAGGCGGTGATGTCGCCGTTTGACGCCGACGTCGTGGAGCGTGCGGTGCGGGCGTTCGATCTGTCTGAACACCAGGTGCTGCATCCCTTCCTGCTGTTTCGGACGCTGCGGCGCCTGCACGCCGACCGGGCGCTGGACCGGCTTGCGGAGGTGCTGCGGATCGAACCGCTCGGCGCATCGAACCGCCGCGCTGCCGAGCGCCCGGCGCGCGCGTCTCTGGCAGTGAGCGCGCAGCCCACCGCCTGGCTGCCCGACAACGACGAAAACCGGCCGTTGCTCGCGGATCTGGTTTCGCAGCTCGAAGGCCAGGGCGATGTCGTCCGGATCGACGCGCTTCCGGTCGAGGAACAGACGCAGGCGCTGTCGTCGGCGCAGGCGTTCGTCGGTGGCTACGGGGATCTCGCCGTGCTCGCCGCCTTTTGCGGCACGCCGGCGACGGCCTATCACAGCGAGCGTCTGCCGGCGGACCATGCCGAGCGCTTACAGGCGGCGGCAGCGTCCGGCGGGTGGGGGCACGTGACCCTGGAGCGTTCGCGCCGTTTCAAATCGGCGCAGCGGCCGGCGGGGGTACACGCCTGATGCGCCTGCTGTTCTCACTCGGCAGCTTCGGGTTCCTTCGCAATTTCGAGCCGGCCCTGCGGCTGCTCGCCGAGCGCGGCCATCATCTGCATCTGGTCGCCGAACGCAAGGACGCCGTGGGCGGATCGAAGACGCTCGACGCGTTGACCGCCGCCTTTCCGGGTCGCATCACCCACGAATATGCCGGCGGCAGGAACCAGTCGTCCTGGCAGGCGCTGGGCACTTCGCTCCGGCTGTCGCTGGATTACTGGCGGTACCTCGATTCGCGTTACGACCATTCACCGAGTCTGCGCGCGCGTGCCGAGCGTCAGGCGCCACCACTGGCGAGACACCTTGCCAGGCTGCCGCTTATCGGCTCGCGACGGGCGCTGCGTGTCTGGCGGCGGGCCGTGGCGTGGCTCGAGCGTGCGATTCCTCCAGGGGCCGGGGCAGAACGGCTGCTGCGCGATCGACGCCCCGATGCGCTGTTGATTACTCCGCTCCTGTACTTCGGCACGTCGCAGGTGGACTACGTCCGCGCCGCCCGACGCCTCGGTATCCCGTCGGTGCTCGGCGTCGGCAGCTGGGATCACCTGACGACCAAGGGGCTGATTCACGAGGCGCCTGACCGCGTCGTCGTCTGGAACGAGATGCAGCGGCGCGAGGCCGCCGAGCTGCACGGCATCGACCCGGCCTCCGTGACGGTCACCGGCGCGCAGGCATATGACAGCTGGTTCGTGCAGCAGCCCAGCATGTCGAGGGACGAGTTCTGCCGTAGGGTTGGCCTGCCCGATGGCCGGCCGCTGCTGCTGTATCTCTGTTCGTCGCCGTTCATCACGCCGTACGAAGTGGGGTTCGTGCGCCGCTGGATTGCGGCGGTTCGCAGCGCTCCGGATGCCGAGCTAGGTCGCGCAGCGATTCTGATCCGCCCGCATCCGCAGAATGCGGACCAGTGGCAGGGCTTCGATGCCGGGGAATACGAGTCGGTGGCGATCTGGCCGAAGGGAGGCGCCAACCCTGTCGATCGCGAGGCGCGCGCCGAGTATTTCGATTCGATGTACTACAGCGTCGCCGTCGTCGGCGTGAATACGAGCGCGCTCATCGAATCGGGTATTGTCGGCCGGCCCGTGTTCACGGTCCTCACGGAGGAATTCGCGGGCCAGCAGGAAGGCACCCTGCACTTCCAGCATCTCAAGCACGTCAACGGCGGGCTCCTGCACGTCGCGGAGTCGATGACCGAACACATCGGCCAGCTTTCAGAGGTTGTGCGCGGAGGATACGACGGCGGCAGGAGCCGCGCGTTCGTTGAGGCCTTCGTGCGCCCGTTCGGCCTGAATACGCCGGCCGCGGTCCGGTTTGCCGATGCGGTCGAAGCGGCCGCCGCGAACCGGCCGCATCCCGCACCCGACACGATGTCCGTCCGAATGCGGCGGCTGCTGATGACGCCCCTGACGATCGCGGCGTCGGTGGCCGCGCGGCGCCGTCAGGCGGCACGTGCGGGCCGCCGCGAATCGCCCGGTCCGGGCCAGCGCCTCAAGATTCTGTTCACGGTGGCGTCTCCGGAGTACCTCCGCTACTACGACTCGACCATGCGCCTGCTGGCCGACCGCGGCCATCGCGTCGCGATCGCCGTGAATGCCCTGCGGGAGCGCAAGCACGCGCGGCTCGACCTGATGGACGACGAGAGGATCGAAATCGCAGGGACCGTGCCCGAGCGGCAGGATCTCTGGATGCCGTTTGTCCGGGCGCTGCGCGGAACGATGGACTTCGTGCGGTACCTCGACCCGCGGTTTGCCGATACGCCGGTCCTTCGCAACCGGATGTACCGCAAGGTGCTGCCGTCGGGGCTCCGGCCGCTGAATTGGATCGGGTCGATGTCGTCGGGATCCGTGAACCGGCTGCTCAGGGCCCTGCAGGCGATGGAACGCGCAGTTCCGGTGAGCCGGCAGGTCGGCCGGTTCCTGGACGAGCAGCAGCCCGACGTCGTGCTGGTGTCGCCGCTCGTCGACGCCGCCTCGGATCAGGTGGACACGGTCCGGGCAGCGCGGGCGGCCGGCATTCCGGTGATTGCGGGGGTGGCGAGCTGGGACAACCTCACCAACAAGGGGCACCTGCGCGTCGAGCCCGACCTCGTGACGGTCTGGAACGATCATCAACGGCGTGAAGCCGTGGAGCTGCACGGCATCGCACCGGAACGGGTGGCCGTGACCGGGGCGCAGCTCTTCGACCGCTGGTTCGAGCGGCAGCCCAGCATGCCCCGCGCCGAGTTCTGCCGGATGGTCGGCTTGCCCGACGATCGGCCGTTCATCCTGTTCACCGGGTCGTCGGTCTTCATCGCGCGTTCCGAGCACGAAGTGCCCTTCGTGCGTCGATGGATCGAGGCACTGCGGGCGACGGGCGATCTGGCGCTTCGCGAGGCGGCGGTGCTCGTGCGTCCGCATCCGTTCAATCCGGTTGCCTGGATCACGGCCGATTTTTCAGACCTGGCGCCGGTCGCGATCTGGCCTCGCGCGCGGTATACGCCGGCCGCCGAAGATGCCCGCGCCTCGTTCTTCGATTCGCTCTACCACTGCCAGGCCGTCGTCGGCATCAACACGAGCGCCATGATCGAGGCGGCCATCCTGGGCCGTCCCGTCCTCTCGCTGCTGACGCCGGAGTTCGCCGGGACCCAGGACGGAACGCTCCACTTCCGGTACCTGCGGCCCGAGAACGGCGGATTTCTGCGGGTGGCCGGCTCAATCGACGAACACCTCGTCCAGCTCGGCGCGGTGCTGCGCGACCCGGAGACCGTGCGCGCCGAGACCGCCCGCTTTGTCGCCTCGTTTCTCCGGCCGCACGGTCCTGCCACCCCGTGCACGCCCGTGCTTGCGGATGCCATCACGGCCGCCGCCGTTCGACCCGCCGCCGCGCGGCAGCCCGCGCGCGGCTCGATCCTCCTTCGAGCGCTGCTCTGGCCGGTGGCAGCAGTGATGTGGATCGCCGGGGCCGGCGACGACGGGCCGGGGCCATCGTCCACGGACCAGGCCGACGCTCCAACTGTGCGCGGCACCGTGCACCGTGCGGCGCGTGCTGTTCGTCAACGCGTGCGCCGGACCGGCCGCGCTGGTCTCTCGTCGGCCGCGGCGATTCCGCGCGGCTTCAAGCGGGTCCCTCGTCTTCTACTGCGCCGCATCCGGCTTGCGCGCTACTACGTCGCCACGGTCGTGCTGCAGCGGCCCGGCCGGGACGCGTGACTTTCACCCCGGTATGGCGTGGCTGACGCCAGGCCCTTCGTAACGGATTAGACGTGCGAAATATCTGTATCTTCATCGGCTCACGCGCCAACTACAGCAGCATCAAGTCGGTGATGCGTGCGGTCGCCGCCCACCCCGATCTCCATCTGCAGCTGATTGTCGGGGCGTCGGCCCTGCTCGATCGCTTCGGATCCGTGGTCGACCTCATCGAAGCCGACGGCTTCACGCCGGCCGCGCGCGTGACGATGATCGTTGAAGGCGAGACGCCGGCGACGATGGCGAAGTCCACGGGGCTCGGGCTGCTGGAGCTGCCGACCATCTTCGAGATGCTCAAGCCCGACGTGGCGGTCAGCGTCGGCGACCGCTTCGAGACCATGGCCACCGCCATCGCCGCCGCGTACATGAACATCCCGGTGGCACACACGATGGGCGGCGAGATCAGCGGGACCATCGACGAGAGCATCCGCCACGCCGTCACGAAGCTGGCGCACATTCACTTTCCGGCCAACGCCGCGGCGGCCGAGCGGATCATTCGCATGGGCGAGCCGGCCGACACGGTCCATGCGGTCGGGTGCCCGCGGATCGATCTCGTGGCGGAGATCGCGAGCGGAAGCGCCGGCATTCCCCACGCCGAATGGCTGACGCGGGAGGGCGTCGGGGCGCATATCGATCCGTCCACGCCGTTCCTGCTGGTGAATCAGCACCCGGTCACGACCGAGTACGGCCACGGCAAGGAGCAGATCTGGGAGACGCTGATGGCGCTCGAGGAGCTGCACATGCCCACCATCATGCTGTGGCCGAACGTGGATGCGGGGTCGGAAGACATCGCCACCGGCATGCGGACGTTCCGGGAGAAGCGGGAGCCGAAGTACATCCGGTTCTACAAGAACTTCCCGATCGACACCTACGTGCGCCTGATGCTCTCGTGCGCGTGCGTTGTCGGCAATTCGAGCGCGCCGATCCGCGAAGGGGCGTTTCTCGGCGTGCCGGCCGTCAATATCGGCACGCGCCAGAAGGGCCGCGACCGGGGTCCGAACGTGATCGACGCCGGCTACAGCCGCCAGGAGATCGTCGAGGGCATCAGGCGTCAGCTGGCCCACGGCCGGTATCCATCGGATCCGCTGTATGGCGACGGGCACGCCGGCGGACGGATTGCCGATCTGCTCGCGACGGTGCCGCTCGGCGTGCAGAAGCGGCTCACGTTCGCTCCGAGCACCGTATGAACGTCCTGGGCGTCGTGCCGGCACGCGGGGGGTCGAAGGGGATCCCGAACAAGAACGTGACGCCGGTCGCCGGCCGGCCGATGCTCGCGTATACCGCCGACGCCGTCCGCGCCAGCCGACGGCTCACGCGGGCCATCGTCAGCACCGACGACGAGACGATTGCGGACGTGGCGCGGGGCCTCGGGCTGGACGTGCCGTTCCTGCGCCCGGCGGATCTGGCGGCCGACAGCACGCCGATGCTGCCGGTCCTGCAGCACGCGGTGCGCGAGATGGCGGCCGCGGGATTTGCCGCCGACGCGGTCGTGCTGCTGCAGCCGACCTCACCGCTCCGGAGGGCCGAGCACATCGACCGTGCGATCGATCTCCTGCAGTCGACGGGAGCCGATTCCGTCGTCAGCGTTGTCGAGGTGCCACATCAGTTCACGCCGGCCTCGCTCATGCGCCGGGACGGCGAGCGGCTGCGGCCGCTCGAGGACGGCCCGCTCGTGACCCGCCGGCAGGACAAGCCGCGCGTCTTCGCACGGAACGGTCCCGCCGTCGTGGTCGTTCGCGCGTCGGTGCTGGATCGGGGATCGCTGTACGGCGACGACTGCCGGCCGATGGTGATGCACGCGGCCGACTCGGTCGATATCGACGGACCCGAGGATCTGGCGTTGGCCGACCTTCTCCTGACACGGCGCCAGCCTCGGATTCCGTACCGGCGGCCTGACGAATACGAGCCGGTCGACATCGCGCAGCTGCGGCCGGGGGGTTCGTATAAACAGCTGATCGAGAAGCGGACGCATCCCATCGACGAGCTGGTCCGCGTGCATGGAGGGATTCCGGCCGATCTCCTGACCTCACGCCCGTGTCCCACGTGCGGAGCGAACGACGCGGCGCTCGAGCTCGAGAAGGATCATCTACGGCTGATGCGGTGTGCCGCCTGCGACCTCGTGTACGTGACGCCCACCTTTGACGAGGCGCACTACAAGACGGTCTACCGTTCGAGCGAGTACCAGGAGATCGTCCGTGACCTGGGCATCAAGAGCCATGCGTACCGCGTGCAGCGCTTCGGGCGGGAGCGCGTCGATCTGCTGGACCGGTTCGTCCAGTCGTCGCGCCCGCGCGTCCTCGACGTCGGCTGCAGCACGGGGTTCGTCATCGAGGCGGCGCGCGATCGGGGATGGGAGGCCGTCGGGCTCGATTTGAATCCATCCGCGGTCGAGTACGGGCGGAGCCGTGGGCTCGACCTTCGGGACGTCGCGCTCGAGGATGCCGGTCTCGAGCCGGCAAGTTTCGACGCCGTGTGCCTCTTCGACGTGCTGGAGCACCTCCTCGATCCGCTGCGGACGCTTCGCGCCTGCACGCGGCTGCTGCGCCGTGGCGGGGTCCTGTTTCTCTACGTGCCGAACTACGACTCCGCGTCCCGGCTGCTGATGGGGAAGGATGCGCACTTCATCTGGCCGACGCATCATCTGAACTACTACACGCCGATCACGATCCGCGACCTGCTGGACCGGGAAGGCCTGACGACCGAGTATCTCGCCACCGAGGGGCTCGACGTCGTCGACTACCTCTGGTACCGCCGTGAAGTGCATGCGAAGGCCGACGCCGGTGTCGAGGAGATCGCCGATCGGCTGCAGTTCTTCGTCAATGCCGGCGCGTACGGCAAGAACCTGCGGGTCATCGGCCGCAGGGCCTAGTGCACCGACGTCCATGAAAGTCCTCTTCGCCGCGCTCCACTTCGCGCAGCTCCGGAACTTCGAATCCGTCGTGCGGGAGCTCGCCGCCCGGGGCCACTACGTGCATCTGGCCGGCGAGGAGCCCGAGACGCTTGGCGGCCAGGGTCTCGTGGACCGGCTGGCTGCCGAGTATCCGACGATCACCTTCGATAGCCTCCCCTCGCTCGAGGAGGAGCCCTGGTTCGACGCCGCGCAGCGGATGCGGGTCGCGCTCGACTACGTGCGCGCCCTCGATCGGCGCTATCCCGACAAGCTTCGCGTCCGTGCCGAACAGCGCACCGCCAGGCTGATTCGGTGGTCCAGCCGTATGCCGCTGGTGGGTCGGCCGGTGACGCTCGCCGCGTTGACCCGCTTTGAGCGGCTGATGCCGTCCACCGATCGAATGGTCGACTATCTGCGCGCGCATGCGCCAGACGTCGTCGTGCTGACCGCGCTGACCTATGCCCGATCGCAGCAGCTGGACCTGCTGAAGGCCGCCCGCGCGTTGAAGATTCCGGTCGCGGCGGCGATCCTGAGCTGGGATCATCTCTCGAGCAAGGCGCTGGTGCATGTTGCGCCCGACATGGTGCTCGTCTGGAACGCGGTCCAGAAGCAGGAAGCGGTCGAGATGCACGATCTGCCCGCCGATCGCGTCGTTCTGACCGGTGCGCAGTGCTACGACCACTGGTTCACACGGAAGCCCGAGCGGAGCCGCGAGGCGTTCTGCCGGGCTGTCGGGCTGCCGCCCGATCGCCCGTTCGTCCTCTGGGTGCATTCGGCGCTCAGCCCCGTTCCCGAGCCGCCCGAGCCGAAGCTCGTCGTCCGATGGATCGAGGCGCTTCGCCGTCACCCTGATCCGCGCGTTCGCGACCTCGGCGTGCTGGTAAGGCCGCATCCGGAGCGCGTCAAGGAGTGGAAGGGGATCGGGCTGGAGCGGTTCCCGAACGTCGTGTTTCACGGCCGCAATCCGATCGATCAGGCGGCGCGCGACGACTATTTCGATTCGCTCTATCACAGCTCCGCGGTGATCGGCCTGGTGACGAGCGCGTTCCTGGAAGCGGCAATCATCGGCCGGCCCATTCTGACGTTCAACCTGCCGGAGTACCGGATGCATCAGGAAGAGATGATTCACTTCCAGTACCTGATGAACATCGACGGCGGGCTGCTCCAGAGCGCGGCC
>SXGT01876137.1_pt1 | contig 10467 bp, 12 predicted proteins | sample 3176221 | NCBI WGS metagenome assembly SXGT01 (sample SAMN11356862, study PRJNA531348) | freshwater metagenome | isolation source: freshwater sample F1-120 | place: China: Fuxian Lake, Yuxi | collected 2017-12-25
CGCAAGCCGCCCGTCGAGACACTGCACTTGATTGTGGAAAACCCAGCGGCCCGATGTGGACAACCGGCACTGGTTCGGATTGTTCGCTACTGGGCGACCACCGACACGGCAACCGTCGGCGTGACCTCGGCATGCAGCCGCACGACGACTTCGAGATCACCGAGTTCCTTGATCGGCTCGGCGAGTTCGACGACCTTGCGGTCGAGGTCGACGCCCAATTGCGCGCCGATCGCCTCGGCGATGTCGGCCGAGGTCACCGACCCGAAGAGCTTGCCGCCCTCGCCGGCCCGCGCCTTCACTTCGACAGCCTTGCCGCTCAACTGCTTGGCGAGGCCGGCTGCCGCTTCCCGCAAGCGCTGCTCGCGCACCTCACGGTTGCGACGCATGGCTTCGGCTTGCTTGACGACCCCCTTCGACGCCGGCAGCGCCAGGCCGCGCGGGACGAGGTAATTGCGGGCATAGCCGTCGGCGACTTCGACCAGGTCTCCCTTGATTCCGAGGTTGTCGACATCTTCACGCAGCACGATCTTCATCAGCCTTCGACCTCCTCGTCGCCACCGACTGCGGCGAGTTCGAGCTCGGCGCCGTCGGCTTCGGTCACCTCGAGGTCGGTGAACTCGTCGTTCTCGGTGTCGTCGCGAACCTCGGTGTCGGGAGCGGCCAGATCGCGCTCGCCCCGATCGCCCCGGTCACCACGCTCGCCCCGGTCACGACCCTTGCCCTTCGACCGTTGGGTGACCTGACGAACGCTGTAGGGAAGCAGGGCCATCTCACGCGCCACCTTGATGGCCCGCGCGACTGCGGCCTGCTGCTGTGCGTCGTTCCCGTTGACCCGACGGGCGCGGATCTTGGCGCGCTCGGACATGAACCGGCGCAACAGGTTCACGTCCTTGTAGTCGATCCACTCGACCTTCTCGGCGTCGAGAATCGACTGCTTCTTCTTCGGGATCCGACGCTTGTCTGCTGCGGGACCCTTGCGTCGTTGTTGTTGATTCGCCATGCGTTCTCTACCTGCCTAGAAGGGTTCTTCGCCCATGTCGTCGTATCCACCAGAACTGGGAGCGGCGCCCATCGGCGCCCCACCGCCGAAGTTGCCGCCGCCTTCGCCCGGCCCGCGCCGTTCGGTGCGGTGCACCTCGGCGGTCGCGAATCGAAGGCTCGGCCCGACTTCGTCGGCGATGATCTCGACCACGGAGCGCTTGTCGCCCTGGTCGGTTTCCCAGCTGCGCTGCTCGAGGCGGCCAGTCGCGATGACCCGCATGCCCTTCTTGATCGAGCCGCCGACGTTGTCGGCGAGCTCTCGCCAGCAGACGACGTTGAAGAAGCTGGTGCGCTCCTCCCACTCGTTGGTCTGCTGGTTGCGCCACGACCGGTTCACCGCGAGACCCAAGGTCACCTGCGAGATTCCGCTCGGGGTGTATCGCATCTCGGGGTCACGCGTGACGTTGCCGACGACGGTGATGCTGTTGAGGTTCGTTGCCATGTGTTTTCTCCCTACGCGTCCGCCGATGCCGCGGCAGCCTTCGCCGGTCCGTAGACCGAGTCGGGAATGCGCAACACCTTGTGGCGGATGACTTCGTCTGCCAGGGAGAGCATCCGGTGCAGCTCATCCATCGCGGCGGGCTCGGCCTTCGCCTGGAGCACCACATAGATGCCTTCCCAGCGATGCTTCAGCTCGTACGCGAATCGGCGCTTGCCCCAGACGTCGACGTGACCCCGCTGGGCACCGTTCGACTCCAGGAGCTTCATCCAACGCTCGACATGCTCCCGGACGATCTCCATCTCCAGGTCGGCGTCGAGGATGACCATGACTTCGTAGGCCCGCATGGGCCTCCTTCCTTCGGACCAACCACCGCAGTGGCGGGCCCCCGGGCGCACCGAACGGGTCGGCGACACGGGGGCAGGTGGGTTGTGAGCTCGACGGCCGCGTACACGACCGGGCGAACTCGGACACCCTACTGGGCAGGTCCACGACGTGACCTATCGAGATCGGACGCTAGCGGTCGGCTCGGACAACCACGCAGGGTGACCGTCCACCTCCGAACTTGCGCCGCTCACGTGCGAATTCGCCGAGTTGGCGGCGCAAGTTCGGGTTCAGGAGCAGCCGGTGAGCGCACCCGTGGTGAGTCCACCCGCGGGGAGTTCGAGCGCGTACCGGTAGCGACTCGACGACTCGTAGAGCGGACAGTCCTGCGGCAGTTCGGCCGGACACGGCACCATCGTGGTCCGGTCCACGATCTCGCCCGCGGCCGAGAACCAGCCGATGTCGAGCGCCAGGCGGGTCTGGACCATGTAGAAGGCGGTCTCCACGTCGGAGTCCCAGACGAACAGCATTCCGTCGGCGGCTCCGAGGTCGTCGCGATCCATGAGTCCGCGCTCGCGTTCGGCCTGCGTATCGGCAACCAGCACGTCGAGACAGTCCTCGTCGCCGAGGGCAACGCGCACCCGATCCGGTGCGCCCGCCAGCACTTCGCCGATCGGCACGGTCGTCGGAACGAGATCGACTGGTTCGCCCGTCGACGCGCCGTCGCCGCTCCCACACGCCGCGAGCAACACGAGCGCGGCGGCGACGCCCACCAACCATCGCCATACCTGTCGCATCGACCCGAGGTTACGGGGGATCGTCACGCCGCCTGACGACCGACCCGTCACACTTCCGTCGGGCCGGCACTTCAGGCGGGCCGGCACTTCAGGCGTTGGCCGGCTCCGAGGTCGTGCCGCCGTACAGACCCAGGCCCTCGGCCATCTGGTCAGCCATGTGATACGTCTCGGCGCTGCTCGGGAAGCGCCCCTCGCGCACATCGGCAACGAACTCGGCGACGGCGGCGGTCGCGGCGGTCTCGAGTTCGGCGTAGCGCCGCACGAACTTCGGCTGCTTGCGATCGGGTGCGGAAAAGCCGAGCAGATCGTGCCAGACGAGCACCTGTCCGTCGCAGTGGCGGCCCGCGCCGATCCCGATCGTCGGCACGGGAACCGAGTCGGTGACCATGCGCGCGACGCCGTCGGGCACCGCTTCGAGCACGATCGCGAAGCACCCCGCCTCGGCGAGCGCCACCGCGTCGTCGACGATCGTGCGGGCGGCATCGAGTTGCTTGCCTTGCACCTTGAAACCACCGAGCGCGTGGACCGACTGCGGCGTGAGACCGATGTGACCCATGACCGGGATCTCCAGGTCGAGGATCGACTGGATCGCGTCGAGGCGCTTGCGTCCGCCTTCGAGTTTCACGCACCCGGCGCCCGCGCGCACGAGCTTCGCGGCATTGCGCACGGTCTCCTCACGCGAAACGTGGTAGCTCATCCACGGCATGTCGCCGACGACCAAGGCCTTCGGCTTCGCCCGCGCGACCGCCGCCACGTGGTGCGCCATGTCGTCGACGGTGACCTGCAGGGTGTCGTCGTAGCCGAGCACGACCATCGCGACGCTGTCGCCGACGAGAATCATCTCGGCGCCCGACGCATCGACCACCCGGGCCGAGGGTGCGTCGTACGCGGTGATCATCACGAGTGGCTCGCCGCTGCCCTTGCGGGCGGCGACGGCCGGAGCCGTCATCTGCGCCATGGCCTTGTCTCCACCGTCCAGGGCACGGTCGGCTCCCGGCGGCAACTCGAACGATAAACCCGCGACCACCCGCCTGTACAGTCGCAATCGTGGGTTCTGGAGAGTGTGACAACTGCGCCACTCCCGACGACGAACTCGTGTCGGTACGCCGCGTCTACCTTCGCCCCGAGACCTGGGATTCCCCGGCATCCGAGCAGATCATGGACGACATCGAACAGTGGTGCGTGTCGTGCTGGTCGCAGTATCCGAACGTCGTGGTCGACGAACCTGCATGACCCGTGGCGCGCCCCCTCAAGGCGCGGTCGCGACCTGGTGCACGAGATCGACGAAGTGCACCCGAATCGGCCCCCAGTCGTTGCGCACCGCGAACTCCCGGCCGGCGCGGACCTGATCTCGCCGTCGCGCCGGATCGTCGAGGAGGCCCAAGACCGCCCGCGCGAATGGCGCGGGCGCGTCGGCGACAGCCACCTCCGCCGACGAGCAGCCGAGCCCCTCGACCCCCTTGGTGCTCGACACCACTGGCGTGCCGAGCGCCAGCGATTCGAGCACTTTGATCCGCGTCCCGCCGCCGCGCCGCAGGGGTACGACGCTCAGGGACGATCTACGAATCGCGTCGGCGACATCGTCGACGCGACCGACGAACTCGACGCCGTCGAGCGTCGGTAACTCGACGCCATCGGTCGCGCCCGTCACGATCAATCTCGTCGACGGTCGCGATCGACGGATGATCGGCAGCACATGGTCCGCGAACCACACGACCGCGTCGAGGTTGGCGTCGAACTGGGGGCTGCCCGCGTAGATCAGTCGATCGCCGTCGATCGGCACGTTCGCATCGGGCCGGAGTCGTTCGGAGTCGACTCCGTTCGACACCACCTCGATCCGGGCACTGGGCAACAGCGATCGCAATCGGTCGCGTTCGACACTCGACGGCGTGGTGCTCATGGTGGCCGCGCCGAGGACGCGGCGGTGGTAGTCGCGATTCTTCGCCCACGTGATTCGGCCGCGCCGAGAACGATCGTCGACGAGCTGACCGACCTGCAGCTCCTCGACGATCACCGGGACGCCTCGACCGAGCGCGTAATGCGCAGTGTGAATCTCGTCGGCGATGATCAGCACGGGTCGATCGCGGTCGAGGACTTCGCCGATGCGCGCGTGGGCCTCGCCCGAGTCCGTGGCGATGACGGCGCGCGGAGTTCGCCGGGCGAACGCCAGCATCGAGCGCCACGCCGAGGGATCGAACCGCGGTTGAGCGATCACGTCGACCTGCGCCGGAACGCGAGCGATGTCGGCCGGGTCCGGAGGCGAGTCCAACAGCGCGATGATCCTGAGATCGAACGACTCCGACAGTGCGCCGAGCAGCTGCGCACGGCGGATCCGGGCTCCGTTGTCGGCAGGCTCGCACAGCCACCGAGTGACGACGAGCACCGAGGTTCGAGTCATGGTGCGCCGAGTCGAGTCACCCCGCGTGGCGGCGACCGACGAGGAACGTGCGGACGAGATAGTTCCAACTGCAGTCGAGACACACCTCGACGACGTAGCACGCGAACTCGTCGTGTCGCTGTGACAGCCGTTCGAGTTCGTCGGGGCCGGTCAACGGCCGACCGTTCGCGACCTTCAATGCATCGCCGTAGACGTACAGGACTCGTTTGAGCGGCGACTCCGAGCAGATCGGGCACGAGTCGTCGGTCTCGGCGCCGAGGTGTCGGGCCGCCCGGATCAACTCGGGGTGCGCGTCGCACACCTCGAGCCGACTGAGGTTGCCGCGCTGGAAATCCCGGACCGTGGCTCGTCGCGCGAGTGCGTAGTCGATCTCGCGACGCACGGGCGGCAGTGTAGGTCTGCCGAGCGTGCCGGCGCCGCGGTGCGCGTCACCCACCGCGACGAGCCAAACGATCGGCGAGGCGCAGCGACGGGCGTTCGACGATGAACCAGCTCGCGGCCGCGACCACGAGCACGAAGACGAAGAGGCCCGCCATGAGCAGACTCGCGTTGAACGCGGTCATGTCGTTCACGACGTCTCGATCGATGTGGTGGTACATGAGGGAGTGGTGCCACAGGTATCCGCCGTAACTCACGGTTCCGACGGCAACGAGCGCGGGGTGCGCGAGCGTTCGGCGACGGGTCGCCGTCGGGTTCAGAGCCACAGGTACGACGATCAGAACGCCGACCACCGGGGCGAGCAACTTGTGCCAGGCCAGCGCCTCTCCTTCGACGAAGATCGCGAACAGCGGCGACCCGTAGGCGACACGAACCAACCAGAGAAACACTCCGGCCGCGGCCGCGAACCAAAGCCAGCGCCTGCTGGCGACGCGAATCCAGCGGTCGTGCCAGCGATCGCGGTGCACGACCGCGATCGCGCAGAGCATCCCCGGGGCGAGCGCCGCCATCGCGGACGGAAGCACCGTGACCCATGGCCACACGTCGTGATACACAGCCCACCACCGAACGAACAGGCCGAGCACTGCCAACGCCGCGAGGGCACCGACCTCGGCGCGCACCGGGACGCGTCGGGCCACCACGCTCGCCCAGATCGGCACGAACACGTAGAACGACATCTCGACGACGAGGGTCCACGCGACGACCATCCCCGGTTCGCGCGTCCCGACCATGCCCCGGTCGGCGAAGTAGCTCTGGGTCAGTGTCGCGTGTTTGAGGAAGTTCGCTGCGCCGTTCACGTAGATGTCGTGGCGCGCGATCAACACGACGAGCGCGACCCAATAGGCCGGGTAGATGCGCAACGCGCGGCGAAGCGCGTACGCGCCGACGCGAACTCGCGAGCCGTCGCGACGGGCCCGCGCGAACGGTCGGTAGATCAAGAACCCCGACAGCACGAAGAAGATCTCGACGCCGAGTTGCAGGTTCGGGATGATGCGCGCACCCCAGGTGCTGGGTGCGGCGAGCGGTTCGCCGATCGCGAGCAGCGGCACCGAGAAGAGCCCGAAGTGGTAGACGAACACCAGCGTCATCGCGATCGCCCGCAAGCCGTCGAGTTCGCCGAAGCGGCGCTCGGTCGACCCGGTACTCGGCTCTGAGGCGGGGACCGTCACCGAGCCATTGTCGCACTTGTCGGGTGGTGCACCCTCGCCAGGACCCACCGCCGACCCCACTTCGGGTGCACAATGTCACCATGACACTCAGCGACCGAGCCGGAACCCAAGGGACGAACATCGACGCGTGGGACCGAATCGCCGCGAAACTCGCCGGCGAGGCCGCCTCGCCCACCGATCAGATCGGGTACGGGTCGCTGCTCGGCGGCGACGACATCGCGAACGAGAGGGAGCTGCGCTTGCTCGGGGCGTTGGCGGGAAAGCGCGTTCTCGAGCTCGGGTGCGGAACGGGCGGCAACGCGATCGCGCTCGTGCGTCAGGGGGCGAAGCCCATCGCCATCGAACCGTCCGAACAGCTCGCGGCCTGCGCGCGACGGCTCGCCGATCTCGAACAGGTTCGGATCGAGATCCACACCGGCGACCTCGCCGATCTGGCGTTCTTACGCGCCGAATCGGTCGATGTCGCGCTGAGCGCCGGCGCCCTGAGCGAAGTCGACGATCTCGACCGAGTGCTGCGCCAGGTGCATCGCGTGCTGAAACCCGGTTCGATGTTCGTCGCTGCGATGGCGCACCCGTTCGCGCTGTGTGTCGATCGTTCGGGAGGAGCCGACGGCCCGCTTCCGCTCGGCAACCTGACGCTCGGGCGTTCCTACCTCGACGAAGGCACGGTGACCGTCGAGCGGATGGGCGAGCACTTTCGGTTGCCCATCCGGGCACTGTCGTCGGTGTTCGCCGCGTTCAGCCGCGCCGGTTTCGCCGTCGATCAGCTCCTCGAACTCGCGCCCGCGCACACCGCCGACCCTGGCCCCCGAGTCCCGACCACCGTCGTCTGGCGCGCGCGACGCCAAGGTCAATAGTCCGCGCGAACCCGCGCCGGCGGTCAGTCGCGCGGTTTTGCGGCGTCGATGCGTGCGCCGGCCGGTTCGATGTCGTGCTCGCGTGCCCATGCGTCGAGGTGATCGAACGCCGCGTCGAGATCCATCGGTCCCTCGTCGAGACGGAGTTCGAGGAGGTGATCGAGCGCGTCGCCGACGATGCGGCCGGGCTTCACCCCGAGGTAGGCGATCACCTGTACGCCGTCGAGCGGCGGCTTGATCGCGGCGAGCTCCTCTTGCTCGCGCAGCTCGGCGATTCGAGCCTCGAGATCGTCCATGCGGCGCGAGAGTTGTTCGGCCTTTCGGGCGTTGCGGGTCGTGCAATCGCATCGGGTGAGGTGGTTCAACTCTTCGAGCAACGGCCCGGCGTCGCGCACGTAGCGCCGGACCGCCGAATCGGTCCAGCCCATGCGGTAGGTGTGGAAGCGCAGGTGCAGATACACGAGCTGGGTCACCGACTCCACCATCTCGTTCGAGTACCGAAGGGCCGTCATTCGATTGCGCGTCATGCGAGCGCCGACCACTTCGTGGTGGTGAAAGGTCACGCCCCGATTCGAATAACCCCGGGTCTTCGGTTTGCCGACGTCGTGAAACAGGGCCGCGAGACGCACCAACAACTCCGGTCGCGTGTTCGCAACCACGGCAATGGTGTGCGTCAGCACGTCCTTGTGTCGATGGATCGGATCCTGCTCCAATGACATCAAGTTGAGTTCGGGCAAGAACTCGTCGGCGAGTTTCGTGTTCGCGAGCAGCCACAGGCCAGCACTCGGGTCGGGCGCGAGCATCAACTTGTCGAGTTCGTCACGGATGCGCTCGGCGCTGATGATCTCGAGCCGGCCGCGCAGTCGTTCCATCGCTTCGACGACGTCGTCGGTCGGCGTGAACCCGAGCTGGGCAGCAAACCGCGCCGCGCGCAGCATTCGCAACGGATCGTCGTTGAAGCTGACATCGACTTCGAGCGGGGTGCGCAACACCTTCGCCATGACGTCGGTGAGCCCACCGAACGGATCGATCAACTCGAGATCCGGGAGGCGCAGCGCCATCGCGTTGACCGTGAAGTCGCGGCGGCCGAGGTCGGTGACGATGTCGTCGCCGAACTGCACCTCGGGCTTGCGGCTGTCGGCGTGGTACACGTCGGCCCGGAACGTCGTGATCTCGAATTTGACGTCGCCCTTGGCGGCGCCGACCGTTCCGAATCGCGCACCTTGCAACCACAGATGGTCGGCCCACGGTCCGACCAGGCGCTCGATCTCGTCGGGTCGGGCGTCGGTCGTGAGGTCGAGATCGACGATCGCTCGGTCGCAGAACACGTCGCGCACCGGGCCACCCACGAGGAAGATCTCGTGCCCCGCCGCGACGAACCGCTGCGCGAGCTGCTGGAGCGGCGTATCGGGCCCGAGCAACGGGGCCAGGCGCGGCGGGACGGCGTTCACTCCGTCATTGTCGCGGACCGATCCGAATTTCCTTCGCTGCTGGGGAATAGACGACTCGGTTCGGTCAGTTTTCCGCTCCGTCAGTTGACAACTTTCCTGACAGCGGACGGGCTCGTCCGCAGATCGGAGGAGAACCCATGTTGCTGCGCTATGACCCATTCCGCGAGTTGGATCGGTTCGCCCGGCCGCTCGAATCCGAACGCACGATGGTGTTCGACGCGTACCGCCATGGCGACGTGGTCGTGCTCGAGGTCGACCTCCCCGGCGTCGACCCGTCGACCGTCGAACTCACGGTGGAGCGCAACGAATTGCGCATCGAAGCCCAGCGCAATCGACCGAACGTCGAGGGACGCCAGTACCTGGTACAAGAACGGCCCATGGGTCGTACCGTCCGGCGCCTGTTCCTCGGTGAGAACCTCGACACCGATCACCTCGACGCCGAGTACCACCAAGGAGTGCTGACCCTGCGGATCCCGTTGCGTGAGACGGCCAAGCCCCGCAAGGTCGAGATCCGGGCAACCCAGCCCGCGGCGGCGATCGAGGCATGAGCTTCGGCGGCCCGGCCGATTGCTGCTCCGTTCCGACAGAACGAACTCCGGGCTCGAGCCGGTTGGCCGACAGTCGGTCGTGGTGAGCGCGGCGCACGCGAAACCGCCGTGGCGTCAACGTCTCGACGACCCGCGTGCGCCGCTCTACACCATTGCAGTCGTCGCCGAGTTGCTCGACATCGACCCGCAGCTCATTCGACGCTTCGAGGCCGCGGGGCTACTCGAAAGCGCTCGCCCCTCAGGCAACCAGCGCCGCTATTCGAGGCGCGACGTCGAGCGGCTCGCGGCTGCGCTCGACCTCGCAGCGCAAGGCCACGCGCGAGTCTCGATTGTTCGCATCATCGAGTTGGAGCGGCTCGACACGCGCCGACGATGAGGGCTGAGCCCTTGGGTCAACCCGCCTGGGCGAGGGTGTGCTGTTCGATCATCAGGCGCAGGTCGTGCGGACGACTCGACGCCGCCAACGCCTCGCGCAGGTCGATCGCGCCCCGCTGATACAGCGACAGCAGCGCCTGATCGAAGGTCTGCATCCCGTAGTACTCGCCGTCGGCGATGATCTCGTCGATTTCGTGGGTCTCGTCGGCGTTCACGATCTTGTCGAACACCCGGCCCGTTGCAACGAGCACCTCGACCGCCGGAACTCTGCCCCGCCCGTCGCGGCACTCGACGAGACGCTGGCTCACGATCCCGCGCAACGCACCCGCGACTGCCATCCGAACCTGTCGTTGTTCGTGCGGAGGGAAGAAGTCGATGATCCGGTTGATCGTCTCGGTCGCGCTGATCGTGTGCAGCGTCGAGAAGACGAGGTGGCCGGTCTCGGCTGCCGACAGCGCGGTCTTCACCGTTTCGGGATCGCGCATCTCGCCGATCAGGATCACGTCGGGATCCTGGCGCAGCACTCGCTTCAGCGCGCTGTGGAAGTCGGCCGTGTCGGTGCCGATCTCACGCTGATTGACGACCGACTGCTTGTCGCCGTGCAGGACTTCGATCGGGTCCTCGATCGTC
>SXGT01367568.1_pt1 | contig 10466 bp, 14 predicted proteins | sample 3176221 | NCBI WGS metagenome assembly SXGT01 (sample SAMN11356862, study PRJNA531348) | freshwater metagenome | isolation source: freshwater sample F1-120 | place: China: Fuxian Lake, Yuxi | collected 2017-12-25
ATGGCGACGGCTGACGCTCAGCTGGAATCCGCCGCTATGGCGGCGGCCGGCGCTGACACCAGCAACCCCCTGGCTGGTCTCGGCGGCTTCTCCCTGGAGGGGATCGACACGCGCGCCCCCGGTGGCAGCGGACGTGGCGGCGGCGGGCGCGGTGCGTCCGGCCCGAGCGAGGAAGACGTTCGTCGCGCCGAAGAAGAGGCTGCGGCCTACGCGAAGGAAAAGCGTGATCAGGCCGAAATCCTGGCCATTGAGAACCAGCGCGTCGAACTCGCCAAGCAGAAAGAGGAATCCGAGAACGCCACCGCCGACCGCATCATGCGCGAAGCGGACGCGGCCCGCGACAGGCTCTACATGGAGCGGGAGCTGGCCCGGCTGTCCGGCGATGATGAGGCCCTGCGCGCCGCCGAAAGCCGCCTGTGGGTTGAGGAGCGCATCGTTGAGCTGATGCGACTTAAGCCCGATTTGATCGAGGCTGAGGCCCGCGCGATGGCCGAAGTGGAAGACGCTCGGCTTGCTGAAGCGCTCCGCACGGGCGAGGCCCGGTCGGCTTTCCGGTCCATCTTCGTTGAGGCGGCGGACGATCTGGATTCGGCCCTGCTGAACGTGGCGGATCGGTTCAAACAGCGCCTTCTGGAGAACCTTGCCGACCAGCTGTTCGACATCTTCGCCAATGCGTCGAAAGGTATGGGCGGCGGTGGAGGGTGGCTTTCCGCCTTCACCAGCCTATTCAGCAAGGGCTTCGCGTCGGGCGGATACACCGGCTCCGGAGCACGGATGCAGCCCGCCGGGATCGTCCACAAGGGCGAGGTAGTCTGGTCGCAGTCGGACATCGCTCGGGCTGGCGGGGTCGCGGCTGTGGAGTCCATGCGGCGCGGGATGGGGAGCGGCGGTGGTGTGAGCCGCAAGGTCATCGAATACCACGTCACGGTTTCTCCTGAGAAGGACAGCTTCATTCGGCTGGCGGGTGATGTCGCAGCGCCGATGGCGGCGCAGGCCGGTGTGGCTGCGGCTCAGACGGCAAGCGCCACGATCCCGCGCCAGATGAACCGCCGCAGCAATCAGCGTCTCGGGAGGCGGTAAGGCATGGCCATCACGCTCCAGGCTCTTCCGCGCCAGATCGACCAGTCCATGCGGGTTGTGTCTTTCGCGTCAGACCTGACGCCAGTCCTTGGCGGTCCGGTGACGCGGGTGTCTCGTCTGGGCACGCGCTTTGCACTGGACATCAGCATCCCGGCCATCAGCGCGAAGGACTGCGGCCCTGGACTTGTCGTGGACCTGAACCGGGGCGAGACCGAAACCATCATCGCTCCAGTCCCGGAGCACATCGAAAAGCCGCCCTACGGAAGCCCACTGGTGAACGGCGCGGCCCAGACGGGTGCGACGCTTGATGTGGACGGCCTCACGCCGCACGTCTTCATCAAGAAGGGCAAGTTCTTCTCCCTGATCGTGAGCGGGCGTCGGTATGTCCATCAGGTCACGGCGGACACGGTGGCTGACGCAGCGGGCGCGGCTGAGTTGCCGATCTTTCCGCTTCTGCGAGTGAGCCCGGCGGACAATGCCGTGGTCGAGCTTCAAGCCCCCCTGATCGAGGGTTTCGTGGCTCCGGGGCAGGCTTGGGACGTGCGCCGCATCGCCGCCATCGGCCTCAGCTTCACCATCACCGAGCGAGCCTAGATCATGGCCCTTGATGCGTCCCTTGAAGCCGCGCTCCAGGGTGCGGCGCCGACGATCGTTGTCCTGCTGAAGATCGAACTTCCGGACCACACCATTCGGCTGGTCGATGGCGCTGGGGTGGTCGCCTACGAGAGTCAGACTTTCACGGGCGAAGACGAAACCTACGGCACCTTGAGCGGCATCGAGTCGATTGAGGAGGGCGTTGGCGACGAGGCCCCCAAGGTCCGGATCAGCTTCCTTCCGCCGACCGTGACCGCGATTGCGAACCTGACCGCGCCGGGGGTTCAGGGAAGCCCGGTCAACATCTGGATGGGCGCGGTTGATCCTTCCACGGGCCTGATCGTCGGGGATCCTGAACTGCTGTTTTCGGGCGAACTGGATGAGGCCGAACTGGCCACGGATCAGGGCTCGCAAATCCTGCTGATGGACGTGGCCTCGATCTGGGAACGGCTGTTCGACTCCAACGAGGGCGCGCGCCAGAACCAGGACTTCCACCAGTCCATCTACGGCACGTCCAACGAGGGCGGGTTCAACGACGTCACCGGGGTCCAGAAGAAACTCTATTGGGGCTTTCAGGGTCCGACCGGCGCGCAGAACTACGGCGGCGGCGGGCGGTCGGCAACGGGCGGCGACGGCCTGTTCAGGGAGCGGCTGGTATGAACGACGCCACGATCCGGCGTCGGGACGCGGCGCAGGCCACTATCGACCGTTTCAGCGGGCAGGCGTTCGAGCTCGGCAAGACCGATTGCGCGCGGATGGCGGCCTTCCATCTTCGCCAGTGCGGCTATCGTGTCTCGCTGCTGAAGGGTGGTCGGTATTCCACGCCCATGGGGGCGAGGCGGGCGCTGGAGCGCATCGGAGCCAAGAGCCTGTCCGACGTGCTGGACGCGCATCTGCCGCGCATCGCCCCGGCCCGCGCCTTGGCCGGTGACGTGTTTGCGCTGCGGAGTGACGAGGACATGGGCGATGCCCTGTTCATCGCGGTCGGCAACGGGCGCGCCCTGGGGTTCGTCAATGGAACCTGCGGCGTCTGGCAACCGAAAGAGATCATCGCGGCCTGGAGGGCTCCGTTCTAATGCCTCAGGCTGTTCCCTTTGTCGTTTCGGCTGTCACGACGGCTTTTTCGTCTGCTGTCGGGTTCCTGGCCACGCCTCTGGTCGGCCTTCTGGGGGAGGGCGGGGCCATCGCCCTTGCCTCTGGCGCGCTCAAGGCGGTTGGCTTTTCCGCTCTCAGCATGGCGGCGTCCGCGATCATGCAGCCGCAAGTCGGCGCGGCGGGCAATGCGCTGGACTTCCGGGCTGATCCTGCGGCGCCCATCCGGGGCCTGATGGGTCGCTGCGGGACCGGCGGCAATCAGGTGTTCGGCGGCGTTTGGGGCAAGACCAACGTCTATCTGTCCTACATGACGATCCTGTCGCTTGGTCCGTGCGCCGAGATCGAGACCTTCAAGGCGAACGACACGCCGGTCTCCTTCCCCGGCACAGGCGGCGCGGCCACGTCGGGGTTCTTCTCCGGCTACATGTGGCAACAGACCAAGCTGGGAGTTCCGGCTGACGGGGCCTTGGGTCCGCCGTCTGGGGTCACGAACGGGTCGCCGGCGCTTTCGGGCTGGTCGTCGGCGTCCAAGACCACGGGCTATGCCGGGGCGTTCTGGACGCTCTCGCTGCCCCTGTCGGCGGAGAAGCGCACCACCTATCCGAACGGCGTTCCTGATCCGCTCTGGGTCGGGAAATGGATGAAGGTCTATGACCCGCGCGAGGACTCGACCTATCCGGGCGGGTCCGGCACTCAGCGGGCCGACGAATGGGATACATGGGCGTGGACGGACAACCCCTACCTTCACGCGCTGGCGTGGGTCCGGGGCCACTTCAAGCTCAATTCTGACGGGACCATAGACACCGACAAGCGCATCGCCGGGATCGGCGCGCCGGACACGACAATCGACTATGCCGCGTTCGTTGAGGGCGCGAACATTGCCGAGGCCAATGGGTGGAAGATCAGCGGCGAGTGGTCCACCTCGGACGACAAGTGGCAGGTTCTGACGGCTATGCTTCAGGCCGGTGGCGGCGTTCCGCTCAACCTGGGCGCCAAGATCAGCTGCATGGTCTCGACGCCGCGCACGTCGATCTACACCTACACGCGGGACGACCTGATCGGGCAGGCCACCATCAAGGCCCTGACGCCCCGTCGTGAACGTAAGAACACGATCATCCCCCGCTATCGGTCCGAAGAAAACGGCTGGGAGTTCGTTCCGGCCGGGGCGGTCACGTCGTCGGTTTACCGGACGGAAGACCGGAACGAGCAACGGACTCTGGAGGTCGAATACAGCTATGTCGGCGGGCCTGACGCCGAAGCGGCGGAACAGGTGGCCCAGCTGGCGGCCTATGATCTGGCCAACGCGCGCGAGGGCCTGAAAAGCACCCTGCCGTCCAAGCCGCATTTGCTAGGCCTTCGGGCCGGTGACGCGTTCTCGGTGGACGTGCCCGAGCTGGGGCTTGAAGGGCAGAAGTTCATCGTCTGGAAGCGGGGATATGACCCGCAGGGCGCAACAGTCACTCTGGAGGTCCGGTCGGAGACGGACGCGAAGCACGCATGGGCCTTGGGGCAGGCAGCCAATCCGCCCCCTACACCAAGCCTGACCGCCAACGACCCGACACAGATCAATGCCCCGGCAACGGGCGTGTGGACGGTGACGGGCGGGGAAATTGGAACGGGATCGACGATCCCGGCGATCATCGTGACCGGCGAGGCCGACGACGGGCGGGCCGATCATGTGATCGTTGAGTATCGAAAGGACGGCGACACGGCGTGGATCCCGTGGACCGAGGCCCCGGTCACGGCCGAAAGGGTAGAAATCACCGGGCTTGAGGCCGGGCAGGATTACGAGGTCGCGGTCAGCTATAGGTCGATTTATGGGGTGGTGGGCGAACGGACGGTTTCCGACCCCGTAACGGTTGGTGAATACACATCCCTCGTCCCCGACGATTCAATCGACACACCTCAGATGGTCACCGGGGCCATCAATCAGTTCACGTCCACCTACACGGACGGGAATGTCGATATTTCGGCCGGCCTTGGCTGGGTCACGGTGGCCACCATCGTCATCACGACTGAAGCGGACGAGTCGGTCGATCTGGACGGATTGTTTGCCTACTCCAACGAGCTGGAGAAGACGGGCGCCACGACACTCAACGCGGTCTGGTTCAAGAACGGCACGGCCATGTCGGCACAGGTCACGAACGGCAGCGTTCAGCTTGGGCCGGGCGCACACATCATGCCAGCCGGGCATCTCGTGGCGAAGATCAACGACACGCCGGGCGCCGCGACCACCACGTACACGCTAAGAGCGCAAGCCATTGCTGGCGACGATTATGTCGGGTCGGCGTTCCGCCGCTACGCCCGCGCCCTAACGCTGAAGAAGCCGGGATAAGCCGATGGAATACACCCACGCCATCTATCAGCCGGACGCCCCGGAAAGCGAAAGCGGGGCGATCATAACCATGCTTCGATGCAACACCCAGGCGGGCGCGGAGGTCTATCTGACGGCCTATCCGGACGCGGCGATCTGCACCATGCCGCCGGGCTTCACCGGCACTGACACCACACACCGCATCGAGAACGGCGCCCCCGTTCCGCTCTAGCGGCCACCACCACAATCGAGACTGGAGCAACGCATGGCCACAAGCCCTGTGCAGTGGAACCTTGTTGTCTGGAAGAACGGTGACTGGTCCCTTGAGGCCAGCCTGAACGACTTTGCGACCGGCGACCCCATCGACCTGACCGACTACCTGCTGAACATGCAGGTCCGGCTGTATCAGGGGGCCACGGGAACGCCGCTGATCGATCTGGAGACGGTCGAAAGCCCCATTGAGGGCATCCAGATCACGGACGCGGCGGCGGGTGAGTTCAACATCCTGATCGACCAGGCCACGCTGGAAACGCTCCCCGCGACCAACGGCGAGAACAAGCCGTCCGTCTTCCACCATGACCTGATCCTGATCGCGCCTGACGGGCTGACGGAAGTCTATGCCTACGGCTCGTTCACCCTCAACACCGGAGTGACCCGATGAGCCAAGTTGTCCTCAATCCGGTGACGAACCGGGTCCAGCTGATGATGTCTGCTGCGCGCGGGCCGCAGGGACCAACCGGCCCCACTGGCCCCGGCGGCGACATGTCGGGGACGAACAGCCTTTCCGAGATCGTTGCAGACGGCGACGTTGATCTAGCGCGAGGAAGGCTAGATGCGGTCAAGCGCGATGGATCTGATGTTACCGATGCGTCGGCGTTTCGGGATAATATCGGCGCGATGACCAACGGCCTGCCGCGAATCTACATTGCCGGAGATAGCCGAGGCGCCCAGGCATCGGCGGAAGGCCGCACGGTGGCGCGGGGCTGGATGTGGCCGTTGCAGATCCTGACCGGCGCTCGTTTCGAGTTCCAGCCGGAGTTCAACTTCGCCCTGGGTGGCGACGATACGCAGGACATGCTGGACAAGGTCGGAGACCTGCTGAACGTCGAGCCGGGTATTGTCGTGGTGATCTGCTCGACCAATGACCGCACTGGCACCGACACCGCCGACCAGTCGATTGCCCGCATGGCTGACTGGCAGCAGCAAGTACTGGCGCACGGCCATAAGCTTATCTGGATTGCTGAGACACCGCGCGGCATGTCGTCCGATACGACCTATGCAATGAACGCCACGCGCACGAGCTATCACTTCAGAGTGCGCCGGTGGCAGCTCGCGCAGGCCGCCAAGCCGGGCGTCTACGTCGCGGATACCTGGCCGACGCTGGGCGCCCTGAACGTGACGAACTCATGGGCCCGGGAGGGCTACTTCTATGACGGGCTACACTTTGGCCCACCGGCGGCTGTGGTCGTAGCCGAGGCGCTGGCGCCCATCATCAACACCCTCCTGCCGCCCACTCCTCGCCTGATCGAGGCGCTTGGCGATGTGTGGTCGGCACAGAACCCGACCGGATCGCTGAACGCCAATCCGGTGCTGGCCGGAACCGGCGGCACGGCAGGCACTGGCGCCTCCGGCACCGTGGCCACGAGTTGGACCGTCACCGCTGGGGCCGGGCTCTCAGCGACATGCTCAAAAATTGTCACCGACGACGGCCTTTATCACGGTCAGCGGATCGTCGTGTCCGGTGCTCCGACGGCCACAAATCCCGGCGGGGTTCCGGTGGATCCGACGGGCTTTGCCGTGATCGCATCATGCCCACTGAACAATCTCAGCGTCAGCGACATCATCGAGGGAACGGCCTTCATCAAGCTGCATGCGGGCCAAGAAGGCGCGCGGGCCATCGCCCTCTACCTGACGATCACGACCGCATCAGGAACCACCACCTACTGCGCCGGCGAGCCAAACGCGGCTCGCTCGTTCCCAAACCTCGACCTGCCGGATGTTGAGCTGGAGGGGGTCTGGATTACGCCCCAGGTAGAGATCACCGAGGCCGTGTTGTCGGCGTCGATCTCCGTGATGATCGTTGGGGCCCCGAGCAACGGGGTTGATCCGGACGTGACGATCAGCGCCACCGTGGACTTCACACGGACGGCGGCACGCAAGGTTCTGGACTAGTCGCAGCGCCAATCGTCCTGTTGCAGGGCGAAGGCGCAGACGTCCCACGCAATCATCTCGGGCGGGGCGCCGCCGTTGGGCGGAAGCCAGAACAGCAGGGCCAGGGCCAGCAGGCGCATGGCCCTAGCGTAAGCCATGCCAGCGCCGTTCGCATTCATCATCTGATCTAAGGAGGCCGCCATGTGGTGGTTGACCCAGGCCCTCGATCCCGAGCGGCTGCGATACGCGGGAGGAGGGTTCTTCGGCGCCCTGATCTATGGCGTGTTCTACTTCGTCCAGATGATGAAGTCGGGACAGCGGCCGTCCCTGGGCGACTTCGCGCGGGCGGCGGTGAATGTGGGCGCGGCCGGGGTGGTGGGCGTGGTCAGCGCCTATGCCCTTGGGCCGCTGCTGGTGGCGGTGATCCCACTGTCGGGCCTGCGCGAGGCGGCCGATCCTGTGGGCGTGGGTTTCGCCATCGGCGCCACGGCCTGGGAGCTGCTGCCCCTGGCCATGGAGGCGGCCAGGCGGTGGACCGGCAAGCTGGCGGGGGGGCGGCCGAACGGGACGAACCCTCCGACCGAAGGGGGGCGCTGACATGGGGCCGCTGGATTTCTTCGCGGCCTTCGCCGCCATCTATGCCTGCGCCTGCCTGCAGCTGCGTAGCCAGGCGCTGAAACCCCATCTCAGGGAGTATCCCAGCGCGCCCCGTGCCGTGACACGGGCGCTGTTCATCCTGTCCATGGTTTGCGGGGGCTACGCGGCCGCCGTTCTGCTGGGCAGCGCCGAGGCGACCCGCACCGAGGGTCTGGTCTTCGCGGCGCTGGCCTACACCGCTCATGTTCTGTGGCGGAACGTGCGGCGTCAGAGTGTGGCGCGGCAGCTGGACGAGGTGTTCGACGGCGGGCTGGGGCGTCCGGGGTCCTGATAGACAAACAGGGACCGGCGAGCCGGCCCCTGTCGGTATCAGATGAAGATGAGCGCCAGCGCCGCGACAACCTGAGCCAAGGCTCGGATACACGCAGCAGCGTCGATCTTCACATCCACGGTGACCAAAGGTCCACTCATGGTATGAGCTCCCTTGGGCCACGCCGGCGCAGCCCAGAGGGTTGCGTTGAGCGCCACGCGTTACGATTAGCCGTCGTTCGCGCGTCTATCGGCCCATCCTCAGCGCTCTAGAAACGCCTCAGACAGCGTCACCGGCTTCCTTCTGAGGCGACTGGGACGACCCGCCCCACATGCCGCTGGGTCCACAGGACTGCGGTCACGCTGCCACCTCATCGGGTGTGACGTACGCCCGGGTGCGGGTGACGCGCCTAGCCAAGGCGGGTTCCGTCATCAGGCTCGAAGAACATGGGCAGGCCTACCGCCCATGTCGAGTCCCCGAACCATGTTTTCCAGAAGGAGGACGGCCATGAGCCGATACCTGCAGACGCGCCTGCGCGAGCTGGGGCTTTACGACGGCGAGATCGACGGCAAGGAAGGCCCGCTTACCCGCGCGGGCGTCGACGCTCTGGTCGCCGGCTATCGCGGCGTCCCCGCCTCGGTTGCGCCAGCCGCGAGGTTGCCGGCGGGCTGGGCCTGGTCTCAATCGGCGGGCCGTCTGTACCGGGACGGCAAGCCGGTGGCAGTGGGCTATTCCGGCCGCAACGTGCCCGGCGGCCAGCGTGGCCGGAACAACCCGGCGCTGGAAGGTGTGCGGGCCGTCGGTCCGATCCCGAAGGGCCGGTACTCCATCGCCTCGCCGCGCACGTCGACCAGGACCGGGCCGTATGTGATGCCGCTGGAGCCCATCGGCCATAAGGCCCTGGGCCGCACCGCCTTCCAGATCCACGGCGACAATGCCCGGGGCGATGCGTCCTCGGGCTGCATCATTCTGCCGCGCGGCGTGCGCGAACAGATCTGGGCCAGCGGACTGAAGGTGATCGAGGTGGTGGCGTGACCGGGTTCCAGACGATGCCCGGACGCGCCCTAATCCCCGGCTGGGCGAAGGTGCTGCTGATTGTCGCTGCCGTGATCGTCGCCGTCGCTTTGATCTCGCACCACTGGAACCGGCTGACCGCCTGGATGCCCTGGTCGGTGGAGAGCCGCCTCGAACGCGCCGAGGGCCAGGTGGAGGATCTGCGCGGGGATCTGGCCACGGCGGCGGCCAACGCCGACGCCCGCGCCACCGAGGCCGCCGCAAACGCCGACCAGGTGCGCCGCGTCGAGACCGTCCATCGTCAGGTGATCGAGCTGCGCGACCTGACCGACCCCGTCATCCATGAAGCCCGGAGCGCCCCCGATGCGTCGACCCCTCTTGACCCTGACCGCGCTGATCGCCTGCGCGAGCATGACCGCCAGCTGTGCGAGTTTGTTCCGGGCGCCTGCGCCGCCGCCGGAGCCGGTGAAGCCGCCCCGGCTGGCTATCCCTGAACTGGCGCAGCGGCCCTGCGCCCTGGCGACCCTCCCGGCGGACCGGGTGATCACCTGGGCCGAACTGGAGGAAGCGTACCTGCTGCGCGGCCGTCAGCTGGTGGAGTGCGAACTGGCGCGGCGACTGGGGATCGATACGCTGCTGGCGGAGCGGGCGGCGGGGGCTCGCTGATTAAAGCACCGTCCTGAGAACAATGGTCATGACGAGCTGAATAAGCTCGAACGCACCGATCAAGACCAATGTCCAAAGCAAGATCAGGACCCACTTGCTCCACTGCCGCATTGGCGCGATGGGAACCCAGGTGCCCTCACCAGCTGCCGAGCGAACCATGACCACATTCGGCATGTTGAGATCATTGTGTATCAGTTCCAACGCCAGCGTCTCGCGCGGGCCTAGGTTTCGGATGCGAATGATGAAACCGCCATCAGTCGTCGTAATTTTCTCGAAGTCGAACGGTGGCCAGATCTGATAGTGGGCCGGTTCAAACGCCAAGTAAATTTCCACACCCTCGGCGGTTGCTCGGCCAGAGTTCATGATTTGGAGCGTGCGCGTCGCGACAAGCGATCCTGGCGTTCCTTCGGGTGCCGAGGGCGCTGGCGGCACACTGAAGGCGAACTGGTGCGTCTGGCCCCAAATGATCTTAGATTTCGGCTCAAGCGCCTTAGCGACCAGCCCCATCACCAGAAGAATTAGGCCAGACAGGATGCCTGCTTGGAACTCTGTGCTGGCAAGCAGCTCCCAGAGTTGAGCCTGGGCAAACGACGCGCCGTCCAAGGGTTCGCTCATTGACCTACCTCAACAGTTAGCGCCCCGTCC
>SXGT01529495.1_pt1 | contig 10466 bp, 8 predicted proteins | sample 3176221 | NCBI WGS metagenome assembly SXGT01 (sample SAMN11356862, study PRJNA531348) | freshwater metagenome | isolation source: freshwater sample F1-120 | place: China: Fuxian Lake, Yuxi | collected 2017-12-25
CGAGTGGAAATCAAAGCCAAGCTGTGGGATACAGGCTGTCATCGGCGTTCCGGGGCTCCAAGTGCTGGGATTTTTCTTTCAACACAAGCACTTTACCCCGAAACGCCTCTCACCAAAAGTACCTTTCGTGAATTATCCGGGTTAGCGACACGACCGCGGAGGCGACGCTGCAGCATCTATCGGTCGTGGTGATCGCAGTCGAGGCTGTCTCCTGGGCAATATGTGTATGTGTAATCATTTGGATCACGCGCAGCATCCCGCCCAGGTACAGTCCTTTGGCCGTGGCCCCCGCGATCGTGTGGAAAGTAATGCTGTCATTCTCGGCTCCAAGCGGTTCCGTCCTTACGGCAGTTGAGTTCACTGAGCTGGAACGTCTCGGCTTGCCCAATGGCATCGCGATCGCATGTCAGGGAACGAAGGTCGATCGACTGGATCACGAGAGGATCGGCATGCTCCAAGTGATAGGCGATCTGCGATTTCTCTCCCTCGAGGTTGTCGCAAGCGGTCCTCGTCGGACGTGCACGCTGTCAGCCGTCTCGAAAGAGACTCCACGCCTGCCGTATTCCATCGAGGACGTTGCGAACGTACCCTGTCGGCGCCGAACAAGTCGAGCACATCCAGGTGTGCTCACACTTGAGCGATGCATCGGACCATGCAACGACTCGCCCACGCCTTCGCCGGGTGTGACTCCGCTGCCAGTCAACGACCTGGGCAACCCTGGCATTGAGCTGGCGCACAGCGGTCCTCACGATCCATCGTACGTTTCACATTGCTTGCATATTGAGCCTGACGTTGTCGAAGGTCTAAGCATATGCGGTCGCTCATTCGCCGCCCTGTCAATCCTGGGTCAGCTGGTCATTGTTGACGTCGAGAATCACCGTGCTGCTGTGGTCAACGGGTGCAAGGGTGCTCGTGTCTTTGCGGCAATGCGCGGAGTTCAATGTGAGCCATGATGTCGAAGACTCGACCTTCTGAGCTACAGGGCCTCGGGTCCCAGTTGGCCAACGCATCGAGGAAGGCCACGAACGGCCCGCTGAAGCTCGGCGCGACAACGGTCGTGCATCGGCCTCGGCCTGCTCGCGGGCGGTCCATGGTCGGTCCATGGCAATGAGAGGAGATTGTACGGTTTACATGAAACTCGATGCACGTCGGAATCTCGGTCTAAAACAACCCTCGCGCAAAGCCGCCGTCCACCGCCACGCTCTGGCCGTGCACGTAGCCCGCGCGCTCGCTCGCCAGGAACGCGACGACCGACGCGATGTCCTCCGGGCGCGCGAGCCGGCCCAGCGGGATCTCGGCTGAGACCTCCGCGAGGACCGCGTCGAGCGGGAGCCCTTCGCTCTCCGCTCGGGCTTGGATGACCCGCTCGAGCCGCTCGGTCAGCGTGTAGCCCGGCATGACGATGTTCACGGTCACTCCGGTGGCGCCGACCTCGACGGCCAGCGACTTGAGCAGGCCATGGAGCCCCGCGCGCACCGCGGTGGAGACGCCCAGCGCCTGGAGCGGCTGCTTGACGGCCGTAGAGGTGAGCGCGATGACCCGACCGAAACGGCGCGCGATCATGAGCGGGACCACGCGACGAATGACGTGAAACGCGCCGCGCAGGTGGAGCGCGTAGCCCTGGTCGAGCGCCTCGTCACCGAGCGAGAGCAGCGCGCCGTGCGGTGGGCCACCCGCGTTCCACACGAGCACGTCCGGGCCGTGGCCGAAGCGCGAGACGATCTGGTCGACCATGGTGTCGAGCTGGTCTGGCTTGGCGAGATCGGCCACGACGCCGTACGCCTCCTTGCGGGGCGAGGCGGCCGCGATCTCCTTGGCGCTGGCCTCGACGTCGTCCTGGCCGCGCGCGCAGAAGGTGACCAGCATCCCCTCGCGCGCCAGCTCCAACGCGACGGCCTTGCCGATACCGCGGCTGCCTCCACACACGAGCGCCGTCTTGCCGAGCAGGCCGAGGTCCATGCCTAGCTCGCCCTCCCGACCAAAGTGACGTCGATGTGGACGACCGGCTCGACCTCGAGGCCGAGCAGCTTCGGCGGGGTAAGCCCGAAGTCGCGCAGGTCGAGCGCGAAGTGCGCCGAAGCGTCGAGCCGGGACGCATCGTGACGTGCCGTGGCCTCCGCGGTGATGGGCGCGCTGTGCGATCGATAGCTCAGCGTCCCGGTCAGCGAGGCCCGGTGCTCGGTCCCCGCGCCGACGACAGTCGCGCCGGTCAGCGTGAAGGTCGCCGTCGGCCAGCGCTTGACGTCCAGGTGGCGGTGCAGGAAGCCATCGCGGACGAAGTCCCCGAAGCGGACGCGCTCGAGCGGCGCGCTGATGGTCGCCGCCGGCTCTGGCGCATCCCAGTCGATGGTGACCTCCCCGGTGAGCTGGTCGCCGCGCGTCGTAATCCCATGCAGCGTCGAGCGCCCGGTGATGACGAGGCGCGACTGCGTCGGGTCGAGGCGATAGCGCATCAGCGCGGCGCCTGAGCGTAGGCGGCCACAGCGGCCAGGATCTCCGGCTCGGCCAACGTGTGGTTCGTGCGCTTGGCCTGGTCGAGGACATGCTGGACCAGGCCCTCGTCGAACGCGATGCCGCGCTTGGCGAGCCAGTACTGCACGTTGCTGGCTCCCGACATGTGCCCGACCTCGATCTCCTGCGCCTTGCCGAACATGCCCGCCGGCACGCCCGAGTAGATGCGGTCCGCCAGCCACTCGTCGCCCTTGCGTTCGGCCTTGATGATAGCGGCCGCGTGCACGCCCGTGGCCGTGCGAAACGCGTCGGAGCCCGCCAGCGGATAGTTGCGCGCGATCGGCCAATCGCAGGCCTCCGACACCGCGCGGCAATAGTCGAGGAGCCGCGTGAGGTCGTTGTCGATGCACTCGAGGAGCTTCAAATTAAAGAGCATCTGGTCCATCGACGTGTTGCCGACGCGCTCGCCGATGCCGAGGCCCGTGCCGTGCAGACGGTCTACGCCCGCCTCCAACGCGTGGATGGCGTTGACGAGCGCCATGCCGCGGTCGTTGTGCCCGTGCCAATCGAGGCCAATCTGGCCCGTGAGCCCCATCGACGCGATGACGGCGCGCGCAAAGCGGATGAGCGCCATGGTGCCATCCGGCGTGGCGTGGCCGACCGTATCGCAGAGCACCAGCCGCGTGGCGCCCGCGTCGATGGCTGCGCGAAAGAGCTTGTCGAGCGTCTCGGGTCGGCTCCGAATCGTGTCCTCGGTCACGAACGAGACCGGCAGCCCTTCCTTGACTGCGAAGGCGATGGCCTCGCGCGCCATGGTCGTCATGCGCTCCAGGTCCCAGCTCTCGGCATACTGGCGAATGGGGCTCGAGCCGAGAAACGCCAGCACCTCGATGGGCCTGCCGACGCGCTGGCTTACCTCGACGATGGGCCGCACGTCGTTGATGTGCGTCCGAGCAGCCGCTCCCGGAAGGATGGCGAGCCGCTGATCGACGATCTCGCGGGTGAGCCGCGTCACATCTTCCACCGCGCGTGGACCCGCACCGGGAAGACCGAGATCGGCCGCGTCGATGCCGAGCGCGTCCATGAGGTGGAGCACGCGCAGCTTGTCCTCGATGGACGGGTCCTTCACCGACGGGCTCTGGATGCCGTCGCGGAGCGTCTCATCGAAGAACAGGATGCGGCCGGCCTTGGCGATGGGCCGGACGCTCTCGACGAGGTTCCAGTCGTAGATGAGCCCGTCCGCCGTGATGGGGCTCTGCGCGATCTTGGGGGCGAGCATGACCGTCATGGCGCGCAGCCTGCCAGGGGCACCGCGCGTGTCAACGGCCGCTTGCCCTGCGGGTGGCAACCAAGTACGTTCCCGCCCGCGAATGGCACACGCAACCCCAGTCATCGTTGGCGAGCCGCTGACTCTCGAGGACGTCGTCCGCGTCGCGCGTACTCACGCCCCGGTCGGTCTCGGCGACGCCGCGCGGCAGCGGGTCCAGGCCACGCGTTCGCGGGTCGAGGCTCACCTCGGGCCCGGCGAGCCGCTGCACTACGGCATCAACACGGGCTTTGGCGCCCTGGCCGAGGTGCGCATCGACGACCAGAAGATCCGGGAGCTGCAGCGCAACCTCGTCCGCAGCCACGCCTGTGGCGTTGGGGCGCCGCTGCCGACCGAGGACGTGCGCGCCATGATGCTCCTGCGCGCCCAGGTGCTCGGCCTGGGGCGTTCGGGGGTGCGTGACGTGGTCATCGACACGCTCTGCGCGTGCCTCAACGCCGGCGTGCACCCGCTCGTACCGCAGCTCGGCTCGGTCGGTGCGTCGGGGGACCTCGCTCCCCTGGCGCATCTCGCGCTCGTCCTCATCGGCGAGGGCGACGCGGAGCTTCGTGGAGAGACGCTCACGGGCGCCGAGGCGCTGGCTCGCGCGGGCATCCAGCCCATCGTGCTTCAGGCCAAAGAGGGCCTGTGTCTCATCAACGGCACGCAGACCATGACGGGCATTGGCGCCAATGTGCTCGTTCGGGCCGAGCGTCTCGCGCGCACGGCCGACGTCATCGGCGCCCTCACGGTCGACGCGCTGACCGATAGCCGTACAGCCTTCGATCCACGCATCCACGCGCTGCGGCCTTTCGTGGGCCAGCAGGCCAGCGCGCGTTTGCTGTTCGACCTGCTCGCGGGCAGCCAGCTCCTAGAAAGTCACGCCCAATGCGGTCGGGTTCAGGACCCTTACAGCCTCCGGTGTATGCCCCAGGTGCATGGGGCCACGCGGGATACGCTGGAGCACGTCCGCAAGGTCCTGACCATCGAGGTCAACGCGGTGACCGACAACCCGCTCGTCTTCGACGACGGCGAGATCCTCTCCGGTGGCAACTTCCACGGGCAGCCGGTCGCGTTCGTCCTGGACTTCCTCGCCATTGGCGTCTCGGAGCTCGGCAACATCGCCGAACGTCGCATCGAGCAGCTCGTCAACCCGGTGCTCTCGAGTGGATTGCCGGCGTTCCTTGCGCCGCGCGTGGGCCTCGACTCTGGCTTCATGATCGCCCAGGTCGCCGCGGCCTCGCTCGTGACCGAGTGCAAGCGCCTGGCGGTGCCCGCCTCCACCGACAGCATTCCGAGCTCGGCCAATCGCGAGGATCACGTGTCCATGGGCACGCACGCGGCCAACAAGGCGCGCGCGGTCGTAGAGCACGTCGAGACCGTCCTGGCTCTGGAGCTCCTCTGCGCCGCCCAAGGCCTCGACTTGCGTCGGCCGCTGCGCTCGAGCCCGGCGCTCGAGGCCGTCCACGCCACCGTCCGCGCGCGCATTCCGCGGCTCGACGAGGACCGCGTGCTCTATCCCGACATCCGCACGGCGACCGAGCTCGTGCGCTCGGGCGCACTCCTCGACGCCGCCGCGGCGCACGTCGCGCTCGGCTAGGAGCGTGTTGCGGATTGACCGTCACTCGCCGTTGGACGCCTCACTTGCGCTTCTCGCGCCAAACGGTTCGGACAGGCATCCAGCCCGCCCTTCACCGTTTGACCGGCGCTTCGCGCCTCGCGAGAATCGCCGCGTGAACCGACCAACGGCTTCGCGCCGGCAATACGCAACACGCTCCTAGATGCGCTTCTCCGAGACTCTGGTCGCGCTGCGGTATCCTGCGTTTCGCCGCCTCTTCATCGGCCAGGCGATCAGCGTCACGGGCTCCATGATGCAGTCCGCCGCGCTGCTCTGGCACGTCGCGTTGCTCGTGCCCGCCGAGGACCGCGGCACGGCGCTCGGTCTCGTGGGCCTGTCCCGCTTCGTCCCGATCTGTCTGTTCGCGCTCTGGGGCGGCGTCGTCGCGGACTCGGTCGACCGCGTGAAGCTCATGCTGCGGACGCAGGTGGCGTTGCTTGGCGTCGCGGCTCTCCTGGGGGTCCTCACGTTTGCGGGTCTGGCCACACCGCTGCTGATCTACGCGCTCTCCGCCGTCGGCGCCGCAGCCACCGCCTTCGACGCGCCCGCGCGGCAGTCGTTGGCGCCCACCCTCGTGCCGCGGGAGCACCTGCCAAACGCCGTCTCGTTGAACGTCGTGGTCTTTCAGGTCGCCTCGGTGGCTGGCCCGGCGCTCGGCGGGCTCTTGATTGGGTCCTTCGGCGCCGGTCAGAGCGGCGTCGCGTGGGTCTACGCGCTCAATGCGGCCTCGTTTCTCGCCGTGGTCGTCGCGCTTGCCGGCATGCCGGCCGCCGCGCCGCCCGAGCCGACGACCCAGAGCGGCCTGCACGCCGCGGTAGAGGGCTTTCGGTTCGTGTTCGGCACGCCGCTCCTCCGCTCCACGATGCTGCTCGACTTCTTCGCGACCTTCTTCTCCTCGGCCACGTTCCTCCTGCCCATGATGGCGCTCGACCCCACGCTGCTCGGCGTCGGCCCCGAGGCCTACGGCTGGCTCCAGGCCGCGCCCGCGGTCGGCGCCGCGCTCACGAGTGCGGTCATGGTGCCGGCCCTGGCGCGCCTCGATCGCCGCGGTGTGGTGTTGCTGGTGGCGGTCGTCGGCTACGGGCTCGCGACCGTTCTCTTCGGCGTGGCGCGCTCGCTCATGATCGCCTTTCTCGCGCTATTTCTCACCGGCGTCTTCGACACCATCAGCATGACCATCCGGCACGTGCTGCGGCAGCTCCACACGCCCGATCACCTCCGCGGGCGCATGACCGGGGTGAACATGATCTTCTTCATGGGCGGCCCGCAGCTCGGCGAGTTCGAGGCGGGCATCGTGGCCAGGCTCACGAGCGCGCCGGTGTCGGTCATCTCCGGCGGCGTCGCGTGTGTCGTGAGCACGCTGTGGATTGCGTGGCGCGATCGGGAGCTGCGCGCGTATCGCGGCCGGTGACTCGGGCCCGTGCGGCGAAAGTCTGTCACGGGGATAGCGGCGCACGCGGGAGGCCGAAGCGATACGGGGCCAAGGCGAGCACGCGGCGATGCGGACCAAGGGCACGACGTTGACCCCGGAACTCTATGGACATAAGCTGATGGCCATGGTTCAAACGGTTCCCATTGGCAAGTTCAAGAACCGCTGCCTTGCTATCCTTGACGAGGTAGCCCGCACCGGGGTCGACCTCGTGGTGACGCGCCGGGGTCGCCCGATCGCTCGGGTCAGTGCCATCGACGAGCCCAAGGTGCTCGAGGGCAGCGTCCTCTACTGCGGCGATCTCTTGAGCCCGGCGATCGATCCGACCGACTGGCACATGCTGAACGACTAGGTGGTCGTCCTCGACACCCACGTCTGGATCTGGTGGGTCGGAGGTCCCGGCTGTCCCGCAGTCTCACCCGCCGCGCTGAGCGCGATCGACGCGGCAGCTGTCGTCGGTATCTCTGCGACCACCTGCGTCGAGGTAGCGTGGCTGGCGGCCAAAGGGCGCGTGCGATTCGACCGTGACACGCTGACGTGGCTGCACCAGGCGCTCGCGAGGCCCCGCGTCACGCTGCTCCCGACCACCCCTGAGATCGCTGTCGTGGCAGCCGGCCTTGACTGGACCCACCGAGACCCGGCGGACCGCTTGATCCTTGCGACCGCGCAGGTCCATCGTGCGTCGCTGGTCACGGCGGATGAGACGATCTCCCGCTTCGCATCCGCCCTCTGCGTCTGGTAGATCGCTCCAAGGTGCTGTCGGCAGCCTGACCATCGCGGCGCTCTGCCTGATCGCGCCCTGCGCGTGCCCGCCCGACGACGGGTTCAGGCGACCATTCACTTGCTTGACCCCGTTGCGGATTCGCAGCACGCTCCGTTCGCGAGAGTACCGGTCGACTCGGGTCTCGAAGGCACACGAGGGACTACGACCTGAACAAGCTCACGACCAAGCACGTGAAGGACGCCTTTGACCAAGCCATTGCCAAGTACGGCTGGCACGAGCACTGTCAGTCGGATGTGCGTGCTTGCCCTACCATCGCCGGTGCGGCCAAGGGTGCTGCTTGGCTCCGAGAAACACAAAGTTGACGTTCTGGCCCATGTTGGCTGGCTGGTTCGCGGCTACGAGAAGGGTCATCTTCGCGATGACGACCTGTGGGTCGTGTACCTCCACACCGGACACAAAAAAGTGGCACCGTCTACAAGTGGAACTGCGACGTAGCGTCTCCGTGGCAAGAGGCGCGGCTCGACTGACCCAAGTGCGGCTGCCTGAACAGAATGCAGTGGCACAATCGGAGAACCTCAACCTCCTTCCCCGGCAATCCATCGCGTCTGCTCTACGCGGTGCGTCGTCGCCGCGACGAGCTGCGAGGAGAGGACTGGCGCACTCCACGATTCGTCCATCACGTTCGCTGTCCGGCCACTCATGAGCGCCTATGCCTCCGACATCGCGCCAGCATCCTCCTCTGTCGATGGGCGCCGATGAACGAGACTCTGCTACGCCACTGGCTACTCCTACGGCACCTCCCCGTGTCGCCGAAGAAGGTCGACGCTGCCACGCTGGAGCGCGCGTGTCACGAGCGTGGCATGTCGGTCACGCGCCGGAGTGTTCAGCGCGACTTGATCGACCTGTCGCGGGCCTTCCCGGTCGTGTGCGACGACCGCACGAAGCCGTTCGGCTGGTCGTGGGCCCGGGACGCCGATCCGCTCGAAGTTCCAGCGATGGATCCGCAAACGGCGCTGGCCTTCCGACTCGTTGGAGACTACCTTGTGCGGTTGCTCCCACGGACGACCTTCGCGGCGCTGACGCCCCATGTGCGGCGGGCAGAGCAGGTGCTCGGCGCGCTGCCGGAGAATCTCCTCGCCGGCTGGCCCGAAAAGGTTCGTGTGCTGCCGCGCGGCGTGCCCGTCACCCCGCCCGACGTGCGCAGCGAGGTACTCAACGCGGTCTATCGAGGGCTTCTCGAAGACCGCTGTCTGCGCGTGACCTACACTCGTCGCGGCGCGAATCAGTCGAAGACCTACGAAGTGCACCCGCTCGGGCTCGTGTTTCGCGACGCGATCGTCTACCTCGTCGTCTGGCGCGAAGGCGAGGAGGGCCCAGTCCAGCTCGTACTGCACCGGATGCAGGCGGCCGAGGTGCTCGAGACACCCCGTCGCACGCCCGACGCCTTCGACCTCGACGCGTACATACGAAGTGGCGCGTTCGGGATGCTCCTCGGCGATGCACCGCTCGCGTTGCGCGTAAAGTTTCGTCGCGTAGTAACGCATCGTCTGGCAGAGGCGCCGGTCGGGAAGGATCAGCGGCTCGTTGACTTGCCCGACGACGACGTGATGCTGGAGGTCACCCTCCCCGATACGATCGAGCTGCGAACGTGGCTGCTCGGCTTCGGGGACCTTGCTGAGGTGGTGTCACCGCCGGAGCTGCGCGACGAGCTTCGCGAGGTCACGGCGCTCATGGCAGCGTGTTACGCGGAGTAGGTCGATCGGACGCTTGCTGCGACGGTGGTCACAGTGCTCACCTCTCGCTCCGGAAGCCGACGGAGCGGCTCGAAGGGCCCTGCTTGAGCCGCACCTCGGCCTCCAGCGCTGCGACCAGGTCCGACGGCGACGAACGACCGCCCCGCATGTGCCACTGACGCGACACGGCCGCGAAGTCGCCGACGGTCAAGCTGTCGAGGCGCTCCAAGCGACTGCGTAGCACGTCCACCTCAACTTCATGAGGGTCCGCGAGCCCGAACTCGGCGAGGACAGCGCGGAGCACCAGAATGCGCTGATCCAACCGCAACGGATCGAATCGGATCTTGATCGCGAAACGACGGAGCGACGCCTGGTCGAGCGTCTCGAGCAGATTCGTGGCGCAGACGAATAGGCCGTCGTGGCGTTCCATCTGGGTCAGCAGCTCGTTGACCTGCGTGACCTCCCACGACCGCTGCGCACGGGCGCGGTCCTGTAGAAAGGAGTCCGCCTCGTCGAGGAAGAGCACGGCGCCATCGTCGCGTGCCTCGCGGAACATGGCGGCGATCGCCTTTTCCGTCTGGCCGACGTACATCCCGAGCAGGTCGGAGGCACGCTGGATGCGGAGCGGCCGCCCCGTGCGCTCGGCGAGGTGAGCCACGAACGCGGACTTTCCGGTGCCCGGCGGCCCATGAAGGCAGACTGTGCCGCGTGGCCTGCCGGCGAGCGCGGCGACGAGCGGCTCGATCGGCATGTCTGAATTCACCAGCGACAGGTCGTACGAGCCGCAGGACAGGGGCGCAGCCGGAGTGGCGGGGCCGACGGCTGCGAGTTGGGGACCGAGGATCCGATCGAAGGCGGCCTCCGTGGCCTCGGCGGAGCGGGCTCCGAGAAGTCGAACGGCGCGCGCGGCCCGGCCGATGTGAGCGGGAGCCAGTCTATTGTCCCGTGCGGCGCGATTGCGCCACGCGTCGCGGACGGGCAGGTCGGCGAGGTGTCGGTCGAGGACACGCCGTCGCACGCTCGGGGGCGGTGCCCGGACCTCCAGGATGACGTCGAAGCGACGCAGGAACGCCGGGTCGATCTGGCTGACGTTGTTAGCCACCCAGAACGTCGTGACCGGGTGTGTCTCGAGCGCGCGGTTCATCCACCCCTTGCCGCCGGCAGCGCGCGACGGCAATCCGAACAGCTCCACCATCGGGTTGCCG